>Ga0335075_10002152_pt1 | contig 31885 bp, 31 predicted proteins | sample Lox_Sample_24_FD_206723 | JGI IMG/M metagenome (GOLD analysis project Ga0335075, IMG submission 206723) | Soil microbial communities from Loxahatchee National Wildlife Refuge, Florida, United States - Lox_Sample_2.4 | ecosystem: Environmental > Terrestrial > Soil > Wetlands | place: USA...
TCAGCACCCCTGACCCACCAGAAATCCGCAGGCAAGGCGCACGGAAATCTTTTCGACACCCGTGGAGCAAAGTTGATGTTTCAGAACGCAACATCCGCTCAGCCTGCTTCCTCGCCGCCGGTCGGGCGCCTGGCACAAGGCCTGTCGTATGCCGCCGGTAGCCTCGGCAGACATGAGCGGGGGTTTTGACGCGGCAGGAGCCATGCGAGCCGGGCTTGGTGATCGTCAGCGTGCATGGGAGTTCATCCGGGGATTCGCCGCGGAATGGACTTCCCCGCTCGCGGCGGGTGACGGGTTCAGCGCGGATGTGCTGTGGGCGGCCGAGCAGCGTCTGGGCGTGCAGCTTCCGGCCGCGTTGCGCGAGGCCTACCTGCTGTTCGGCCGGCGCGCTGACCTTACTGCCGCGCAGGATCCGCTCGTGCCGCCGGACCGGCTCCGCGCCGGCCACCCCGGATCCATCCTGGTGTTCCGCACAGAGAACCAGCATTGCGCGCAGTGGGGCGTGGCAACACAGGACGCCTGGAATCCCGCGGATCCTGCGGTGTACGTCCGGCGGCAGCCCGGTGACCACCGCTGGGAGCCGTTCCTGGATCGCGTGTCCACGGCCTGCATGGAGATGGCGCTCAGCGAGATTCTGATCGGACGAGGGCGACTGGGTGATATGTGCCAGCTGCCCGCCGAGCTGACCACGGGGGTCGAGTCCGCCTACGACCAGCTACCGCTACCCGAATACCGGTCCTGGTATGACCGCAGCGTCACGGTTCGCTGGTTTCTCGCGCCGGGAAAGCTGCTGCGCATGGACGGCCGCGGCCCGGACTGCTGGCTGCTAGCCGGGGGCAAGACACCAGCCGACCTAGAATCCATCCGAGAGACGATCCCCGGCCCCTGGACCCGGATGCAATGGCCTGACTAGAAATCTCAGCAACAGACGCGTCGCGATCCCCTACCGGTAGATGAGGACGGATGCGGCAGGGCGGCATAGCGTTTGACCGTGGACCAAGACTCGCTTGCTGATCTGCCTGCCGATTCTCGGTGCGAGGTCGTCGCGGAGGTGCGCGCCGTGCTTGATGTTGACCCAGTGACCGCAGAGGACTTAGTTCGGTCGGCGGAGCCCTTGTGGGACGCGATGGAGCGAACTGGCGGGCTCGTCGACTCTTGGGGCGGCGGCGAGTTCTGCCACATCTTCTCGCGTGTTTTGGCGTTCATCCGGTCGGGTGCGATTGGTAGCTGACAGCGGCGGAAGGGTGCATCCGGCACAACCGTGGGCCTGACAATAGGTTCGTGAGAATCGACGGCGAGCTTCCCTTCCGCGGTGAGGTTGTCTGGCTGACCAGCCAGCAGGGCGGCCGTTCATCTGGTCCGCCGCCGACTTCTGTCGGCGATGACTACGCCGCGACGGCCTATGTCCCTCCGGCCTCAAGCTTGGATGGCCTGGCCTCGATCGCCCTGCGTATCGCCGACCGCAACGCCTGGCGCTCGGCGGCGACGGCCGGCTGGCTCGTCGTGGAAAACGACGGACCGCAACACGTCGAGGCGGGCAGCGTGCTGGTCATTATGGAAGGATCCCAGCCCGTGGCCTACTTCCACGTGGCCGAGGTCGCAGCATTCGCATAACTGCCCATCTCATGGCAATAGCGGTCATCCGGTCGTGCATGATAAAGGCGTGGATCTGTCCTACTTCCGGAGTCCAGATGGAGCGGTCTATGTGACCCTCGGCCCAGCGTCGGGCGGGTTCAACGAACTGCTCGCGGATGCGATCACGCCGCTGCCGCCTGTTGGATCGGATGAGCCCTCGCTGTCGACCTACTGGATCGATCGGGCGATCAGCGAGATACGGCGACGGCAGGAAAGCGGCGTCGGCGGGGCAGTACAGAGCGGCAACGCGACGACTCTTAGTCTCCGAGGCTCCCAGGTGATCGCGAGATCGGATTACGACCTCTCCGACGACGAGTGCATGCCAGTCGAAGACTTCTTCGACGTCCTGCGAGCGTGGCGATCCGAAATCCTGAAGGTGCGGCAGACCGAACGCCCCCAGATCCCGGAGACCTACCGACGAAATCCGTACCCGGCGTAATTTTGGCGGTCAGCGGCATGAGAGTGATGCTTGCCTCACGTCAAGAGGGTTGATTCCGTCGCACGTGCCTGCCTTAAGTGGAGCTGCTAGACGCAAGGAGCCTTCGATAGGCGGCGGGCATTGGTTTGCTTGGGTGAGGCAAGCTGACCCTCGGCGTGGCCGACGCCATTGTCGGCCACGCCGAGGGCCTTGCACTACTTAGCTCCGTAAGGCAAAAGTGCGGTTAACGATCCAGAGTGGGCGAGGGTTTTTCCAGAGTCAACTTCGGCCGTCGCCTTAGATGTTTCCTGGCAGTACGAAACCCAGTTGCGGAAGACCTAGCTTCGTAATGGTCATGCGCGTAACCGGGAGGGCCCGTCCGCTATTTCCTTGAGTCGTTTCGACCCATCCATCGCCGAGCGAGATGGCGACATGGCCGGCGGATCCGTACTTGAAGAACACAAGGGACCCGCGAGGCGGCGAACTAGTAGCACCGTGCATGAGCTTGTGCTCGACGTAAAGGTTATAGGTAGCTTGCGCGGTCCCGCCGCTATAGCGAGGAGTATGACCAGCGCCAAGGCGCCATGCATCGTACGCGAATAGCCAGCACCAGCCCGACCAGTACGTAACAGCATTGCCGTTCTTCGCGTTGGCCGGCACGGTGGCTCGGCCGTCCTGTCCGAGTGCCCAGCTGGCGGCATTGATCCACGACACATGGGTGCAGACGGGCCGACGGCCTGGACATCACGTCTCGCTCGCCGAGTTCGAGAACGGCGGGACAGCTGAGGTGGTGCGCCACGGATGCGAGAACTGGCCCACGGGCCATCATCCTGCGGCCGACGAGGCCTGGAAAGGTAGCGGCTCGGGCCGTCGGCCTGGGCCTGAGCAGGCGGCCTCGACTTGCGACTGGCTAGCGCTCACTTTGACATGACTTCCTCGCCGGGAAACGCGGGTGTGGAGATGACTTGTTTCCAGGACAGATGCTGGTAGCGCATGAGGGCCGCCAACGCGGCGATGGCGACCACAGCGCCGACGGCTAGCGCTGCCACCAGCGAATGACCAGTGACTATCCCGGCGAGTAGCCCGGCGGCGGAGCCGGCCAGCACCGCCGTGATCACGCCAACCATCCCGGCGACCGTCAGGAACCCCTGCCAGAGGCCGCCCCCAAGTCCTTGCACCCGAAGCCGTCGCGCCGGGGTAACGCTGAGCAGGTAACCGACCAGCTCAGGCGCCTGGTCAAAGTAGTAACCACGGAGCCATGCGATGCGTCGCGCATATCTGTGATCCTCTATCCCCGACTGCAGGACCCGTTCGAACGTCACCAGCCCCACAAAGGCCAGGGTGGGCAAGATGATGAGGCCGAACGCGTAAAAGGCCGCGCCGACCTTGGTGGCGGTGGCCAGCAGCCCCAGAGCGACCAGACCGCCGCTCACCGTGGTGAGGAACATGCTCGCCCGGCCAGTCGACTCCGAGATCGTTGACGATCGAGCCCCCTGGAGGGTGAAGTGCTCCGTCGTCACAAATGCGACCGCTGTTGCGCTCGGAGCGGTGTTGACCTCGTCGACCTTGTTATCCCGTTTGCGGTTGTCCATGATGGTGCCGGCCCCCAATTCCTCCGGAAAGGCTGGCCGTGGCTATCGGCCGATCGCTCCGCAGCTGGAGGGCGCCCGCAGGAACGCGCCATGCCGGGCTGACTTGCGGTGCACCGGCGAACCGGGCCAGCCTGCTTCCCCGAGCCGCGCTTCCTGGCGTCGGCCAGGCCGGAGAATATCCAGATGACCTGCGCGGCTGCTCCCAAGCAGCATAGAGGCCCATGGTCGTAGGCCGCGGTGGCCCGGTAGGCCGCGGCTAGCCCGGGAGCGAACCCGGCGGCGTACGCCGTGTGCATCGGGAAACGGGCGGGAGCTCGTTCGTCACGTGCCGCCGGAGGGCGAGAGTACTTGGACTCTCCCTGGCGGCAGAGTCGAGTGCGGGGAAGGATCTGTTCGATGCGGTGATCCGGGAAGTTGGTGCGGAGACTGGTTGCGATGCGGTGGTCGAGCGCCGGCTGGGCGTGGACTCAAGGGTGATCTCCGTAATCATCCCCGTTCGTCCTCACGGACGAACGGGGATGATCGTCTTCCCGTTGCGTCGCTCGTCCGGGTTGAGGGCGGCGATGGCGTTGTCGAGGGGCGCGACGTTGCCGATGTTTGTCCGCAGTCGTCCGTCCCGTACCCGCTGCCCGATCTCACCTAGTTGGGCGCGATCGGATTCGACAACGAAGTCGATCGCCAGGCCGTCGGCGGGCCGCGCCTCGGTCGGTCCGACGATCGTCACCAGCGTTCCTCCGGCTCGAACCAGGCCCGCGGATCGCTGCTGGATGTCTCCGCCGATGACGTCGAAGACCAGGTCGACGCCGCCGACGTCTTCCAGCGCGTCGTTGTCGAGGTCGACGAACTCCTGCGCGCCAAAGTCGAGCGCCTTGTGGCGGTCGGCGGCGCGTCCGGTGCCGATGACGTACGCGCCGAACTCACGTCCGAGTTGAGCCACAATCGAACCGACAGCGCCGGCCGCACCGTGCACGAGGACGCTCTGCCCTGCCTGAAGGCGGCCGTGCTCGAACAGTCCCTGCCACGCGGTCAGCCCTGAAATTGGCAGGCTCGCGGCCGCCGTGAAGTCGATGTCGCCCGGCAGCGGCGCAAGGTTGCGTGCCTCGACGGCCACATACTCCGCCAGGGTGCCGTCGCGATACCAGTCGGTGAGGCCGAACACCCGCTGTCCCACCGACAGCCCCGTCGTGCCATAGCCAAGCGCGGTGACCACCCCGGCCAGTTCGTGCCCGGGGATCGACGGTGTTCGGTCACGGCCGGCGCGATCGGTCCACGTCGAGGGCCACGCCAGCTCAGTCGGGACGAATCCCGACGCATGAACCTCAACGACGACGTCGTTTATTGCTGCCCGCGGCTCGGGCCGCTCCACCAGCGTCATCCCAGAGGTTCCCGCAGCCTGGTCCGTCACGACGATCGCTTTCATAGGGATTGTCTCCTCAGATCTGTCCCTTTAGAGGCATGGATGAGCGCGTGGAGTTCACGGACTAACCCGGATGATCGTCTGCCCACTGGTCCGCTCGGTCGGGTTGAGGGCCGCGACAGCGTCGTCGAGGGTAGCGACGTTGCCGATGTTCGTCCGCAGCCGTCCGTCCCGCACCCGCTGGATGATCTGACCCAGCTGGGCGCGATCGGGCAGGACAACGAAGTCGATCGCCAGGCCGTCGGCTGGCCGCGCCTCGGTCGGGCCGGCGATTGTCACCAGCGTTCCTCCGGCGCGAATCTGGCCTGCGGACCGGTCCTGGATGTCTCCGCCGAGGACGTCGAAGACCGGGTCGACGCCGCCGACGTCTTCCAGCGCGTCGTTGTCGAGGTCGACGAACTCCTGCGCGCCGAAGTCGAGCGCCTTGTGATGGTCGGCAGCGCGACCAGTGCCGATGACATACGCGCCGAACTCACGTCCGAGCTGAGTCACCATCGACCCGACTGAGCCGGCCGCGCCGTGCACGAGGACGCTCTGCCCCGGCTGAAGACGGCCGTGCTCGAACAGTCCCTGCCACGCTGTCAGGCCCGGCATCGGCAGGCTCGCGCCCACCGTGAAGTCGACGTCGCCCGGCAGCGGCGCGAGGTTGCGTGTCTCGATCGCCACATACTCCGCCAGCCCGCCGCCGCGATACGAGTCCGTGAGGCCGAACACCCGCTGTCCCACCGACAGCCCCGTCGTGCCATAGCCGAGCGCGGTGACCACTCCGGCCAGCTCTTGCCCGGGAATCGACGGTGTTCGGGAATGATCGAGGCGATCGGTCCAGGTCGAGGGCCACGTCAGCTCACCCGAGGTGAATCCCGACGCATGAACCTGAACAACGACGTCGTTTATCGCCGGTTCCGGCTCGGGCCGCTCCACCAGCTTCATCCCGGCAGTTCCCGCGGCCTCATCTGTCACCACGATGGCTTTCATGGGCACCTCTCTCTAACAGTCCTCGCCTAGCTGCCACGGAAGGGGTGACGCCTCAAGGGTCACCTCCGCCACGAGCGACATAGCGTTTAGCGTGTCGGTACGGGGTACCCGCGGCTGTCGGCCAGCCGTGCCATGGCCGCCGGCGGTGCCGAGGCCACGTCGTCCGGCACGAACGCCAGCCACGGCAGCGTGCACACCGCAACGGCGAGCCGGTCCGTCTAGGCCGCGGCCCCGGGTCGGTGAACGCACTGTCCCTCGCAGGGTGAAGAACCGGAACGGCTCCTCCCGGCCGATCTCCGGCAACCGGGCAAGCTCTCCAGCGCCTCGTCGGTGAAACATCGGAGCGACACCCAGCAACCTTCTGCCAGAGCCCAAAGAACCCCAGGTCAGGAGCCAAGTCAGCCATGTCCGCCCGATTTTTCCCGAGTACTACGGCGACCCTCGTCACCGGCACGCTGAAGATTGGGTCTATCGCCGAGAGTCGCCACGGCGCATGCGTGTCAGGCGGGCTGTCGCTCCGCCGTCCCGAGATTATTGTCGATCAGATACCGCCAGAATCCGTCAGCGCCGCGGTGCACGACATCGCTTGCCGAGCCTCCGAGGTGCACGTGCTCGCCGTCGGGGCCTGTGCCATCAATTGACCAGTCCAGCACGATCTGGGCGATATCGCCGGCAACGAACACGTTTCGCGCCTTGGCCTGCAGTGGCAGGCCAAGGTTGAGATCGCGCTCGAGTACGGCGGCGATCTCGGTGTGATCGGTGATGGTTCGCCCGTCTTTCGCGATGAGCACGGCCTCCGGTTCGTACAAGGTCATCATCGCGCTGACCTCGCCGGAGTTAAATCGCTCACGCAGCGACGCGGCCATGCCATCGGGTTCAGTGGGAAGTGAATAGGACTCGGGCATCAGGCTCTCCCGTTGGTGTTGGATTAGCCGTCCGACGGGGACGTTGCGGCTTGATCTTGTTGGCGAACCCGACGAACAGCGGGGTGGCGAACAGAAGCAGCGTGATCGTGCCGTGCATGGTGAACAGCTCTCTGTGCACCTGGCCGGACACGATGCGGTTGTTTCGGGCACATCTGCTGCGCCCGGATGATCATCGCCATGGTGCCGCCGATCAGGTAGAACCCGAACGACGTGATCAGGTACAAGTGACCGATGACCTTGTGGTCGGTCGTGGACAGCCAGTCCGTGAGCAGCGACCCCTTGCGGTAGCCGGGCGGCGTTCCGACCTGGACTGGCCGGGCTTGCCGTTCCGAGGTGGTCACCTGGCACCCCCACTGCCCGTGCACCTGCCGCTTGCCTGCGTGGCATCCCGCGTGCCCCGTCGCGGATGGCTGTCCCGGCACGGGCCAGGCTGCGGAAACCAGATCGCGTGACCCCGGCTGGACAGGTCGGCGAGCCACGAAGAGCGACTCTCAGCCGGCGCCCGCCGCGCCGACTGCTTGACGTACAAGACGCTAACACTCTGTTCCCGTCCGTCCCGGCGCGGCCCGGGCCGTGGCCGGTGTTCCAGGTCGCATCTCGGGATCACCAGGCCGCGGCCGGCCGCCGGCGCGGCCTGGTGATGTCGCACTGCGAAAGCGATCCAGGGCCGTCACACCAGTTCGCATGGGGCCTTGGTTACCGCGGATGCGGACTCTGGCGATCCTCGCGCACAGTCGGCCAGCCGGATAGCTGGACGGTTCGCGGCCACCTAAGTTGCGGTGGCACCCACGCTGGGGCGCGTTACTGCTTTGTTACGCTCATTGTGTCGGTCGCGGTCGGCGTCGCTGGTCGCGGTCCGGAACGGGGGAACGGCGGGGACGCCGGGTTTCATGGTGCCGTGTCTTGCGACGCGCGAACAGCGGAGAATCTGCCCGCCGTCTGTCATTCAGCTCCTTGCTCACACGATGGGGGCCAACGCGGGAGGGGACACCGATGTTCGGGAAGAGGTATGTGAATGAGCTGATCCGCCGAAGCGCCGAAAACGCGGCAGACAGTTCGGTATTCATGCGGAGCGCGGCCGCGGCGGGACTTGGACTGGTCGGCGCCAGCCTGGCCAAGGCGATGGCTACCCCGTCGATATTTGGCCGGCATGGTGGCGATGCCAAGATTTCCGACAGCGCGATTCTTAACTTCGCGCTGAACCTGGAGTACCTGGAGGCGAATTTCTACTCCTATGCCGTGAACGGGCACGGGCTCCCCGACGAGATGACTACCGGCACGGGGCAGCACGGCCAAGTGAACGGCGGCAAGCAGGTGATGTTCGGGAGCAACTCGATCAAGCAGTTCGCCAAGGAGATCGCTCGCGACGAGCACGACCACGTAGCGTTCTTCCGCACGGCCCTGGGGTCGTCGGCCGCCAGCCAGCCGGCCATCGACATGCAGCAGAGCTTCACCGACGCGGCGATGGCGGCCGGCTTGATCAAGTCAGGCGAAACCTTCGACGTATTCGCCGACGAGGACAACTTCCTGCGCGGCGCGTTCCTGTTCGAAGACGTCGGCGTGACCGCGTTCAAGGGAGCCGCGCCGCTCATCGACAACAAGACCTACCTGGATGCCGCGGTCGGCATTCTTGCCGTGGAGGCCTACCACGCCGCAACCGTCCGTACCGTGCTGTTCGAGCGGGGTGGCGCCGATGACGCGAATGCGATCTCGAAGGCGCGCGACGACCTCAACGGCACCAAGCACATCGATCAGGGCATCACCGTGAACGGGGAGGCCAACATCGTGCCCGACGACGAGCACGGCGTGGCCTTCGGCCGCGCCCCCGGGGACATACTCAACATCGTCTACCTCACCCCGGGGCAGGCCAACTCTGGCGGGTTCTACCCCAACGGCCTCAACGGCGATCTGGTGACAAGCGGCGCAGGCGGCATGTGACAGCATTCGCAGCCCTGGTTGCGCTGGTGATCAGACGGCGGGCCATCCGTTCCAGCCGGAAGTAGAGCTAGGAGCGCGGAGAACGCGGCTGCGCGCTTCCTGTACTCGCCCGCCGGGCACTGTCGGCCGAGGCTGGTGCACCGGGGCCGCCGCGGCGGCAGGCAGCCCGCCGGTGGCAGCTGGAGAGAGGAGCAGGGCAGTGGATTACAGGCTTGAGGTCGTGAGAATCCCGGTCGCTGATATGGACCGCGCCAAGGATTTCTACCAAGGGCTGGGATGGCGGATGGACTTCGATTCCCGCCACGAGGATGGCAGTCGGAAGGTTCAGGCGACTCCGCCCGGGTCGGCGTGCTCGGTGTTCTTCAGCACCGGATTCGCGCCGGGGCCGGACCTGGTGGTGGACGACATCGACGCGGCCCGGGCGGAGCTGTCCGGGCGCGGCGCGGAAGTCAGCGGGGTCTACCACCTTGATGGCGCCACGCGCGTCCCGGGCCCCGCACCGGGCCGCGAGAGCTTCGGCTCGTATATCTCGTTCAACGACTGGGACGGCAATAGGTGGGTGGTCCAGGAGGTCACCACTCGCATCCCGGGCCGGACGACCTCTGTGCTGGCGACATACGGCTCGGTGGGCGCCCTGGCCGACGCGCTACGCCGTGCAGCCGCAGCACACGACAAGCACACGAAGGACACCGGCCATGATGACCCGGACTGGCCGGATTGGTATGCGCAGTACCTGGCTGATGAGTCCGCTGGGCCGGACATGAAAGCATGAACGGAACGGCTGTTCACAGAAATCGCGCGGCTACTGGCGGCACCCAGCAGCCGCGACGGCAGTCACGGAGGTGACGGTAGGCCAGCCAGTCAGCCGCCTGTGTGGCCAAGCAGATCTAGCACACGGACTGTACGGATTTGCCGGGCTCATAGCGCGCCGAGGCGCTGAGCAGAGGCGGTGGCGCGGTGCGGCATGCTCGAGATCGCCGTTTAACAGTCCCGAACTCGTTGCTGGCTCTCGTGGGCGGTACGCGGCTTTCGCTCGATGGCGGCAGCCACCGTTCTCTACGTCAGCCGGCCGTCCACGGCGAACTGGCATTCTCAGAAGGGGTTCCAGGATCGCGGGGGAAGCCGTACTTGCTCGGGCGTCAGATCACAGATGCGGGCCGCACCGAGCAGGCGCATCGTTCGTGAGACTTCACTCGAGAGGATCTCCGCGGCCCGGTCCACTCCCCGCTCGCCGCCAGCCATGAGCCCGAATAGGTAGGCGCGTCCGACTAGCACGAGATTAGCCCCGAGAGCGATGCTGGCGACGATGTCAGCCCCATTTGTCACGCCCGTGTCGAGCCAGACCTCTGCCCGGTCCCCGACCTCGGCGACGACCTCCGGGAGGAGCCGAAGTGGTACCGGCGCGCGGTCGAGCTGACGTCCGCCGTGGTTAGACAGCAGGACCACGTCGGCGCCCGCGTCAGCGACGAGCCGGGCGTCGGCGACGGACTGGATTCCCTTGACGATGAGCGGGCCAGGCCACATGGACCTGACCCATGCGAGGTCATCAATCGTCATGGAGGGGTCGAACAGGGTGTCCATGAGTTCGGCGACGGTCCCGTCCCAGGCGGTGAGGGAGGCGAAAGCCAGCGGACGAGTGGTAAGCAGGTTCCCCCACCAGCGTGGATGCAGCGCCATGTCGCCCAGGGTGCGCAGTGCCAGTGTGGGCGGCAAGGTAAAGCCGTTGCGGGCATCGCGAAGCCGGTTGCCGCCGGCGGGGGTATCGACCGTGAGCATGAGGGCCTCATACCCGGCCGCGGCGATGCGGGTGACCAGATCGGCGGCGGGAGCGCGGTCGCGCCACACATACAGCTGAAACCACAGCCGCCCGCCGGGCACCGCTGCCGCCAGGTCCTCGATCGACGTGGTCCCCATGGTGGAAAGGGCGTAAGGGATCTTGCGTCGTGCGGCGACCGCGCCGACGGCGGCTTCCCCGGCGTGGTGCATGAGCCGGGTGAAGCCGGTCGGACCGAAGCCGAACGGCTGGGCGCTCTCCCGGCCTAGGGGATGTGTGACGGTGTCCAGATGGCTGACGTCGCGCAGCACACTGGGGACGAACTCGATGTCACGAAACAGCTGCCGCGCGCGCCTGAGGCTCAGTTCGCCGTCGGCTGCGCCGTCGGTGTAATCGAAGACAGCACGCGGGATGTGCCGCCGGGCAATGTCACGCAGGTCCTCGATCGTCTGCGCTTTGCGAAGGCGCCGCTCGATTGGATCGACGACGGGCGGGCGCAGCCGCAGCAGGGGCCTGATCTCGTGGGGCCGCAGCAGATGCCGTTTCATGCGGCGAACGCGCGGGAGTTGCGCAGGCACAGCGCGACCAGGGTGAGGGTGGGGCCGTAGCCTGATCCTGTCGGGAACAGGGAGGAATCGGCGATCATGACATTCGGGGCCTCCCACAGGCGGCCCCATGGGTCGCACACACTCGACGAGGGATCCGCACCGAAGCGGGCTGTCCCGGCGACATGGCGTGAGATGGGCACCTGGCTGATTTCCGAGTGTGACGTGGCGAGATCACCGGTTGTCTTCGGCGACGTTGCCGTCATGATCCGCTCCGCGCCGGCCTCCTTCATGATCTGCGCGAGTCTGGCGCCATGGTGGCGTGAGGCGACCAGTTCGTGGGCGTGGAGCTGGTAGGTCGTCCTGGCCACGGGAAGACCCCAGATGTCGGTGACGGCAGGGTCGAGGTCGACCGTGTTCGTGAACTGGGGCAGGTCGTCGCCTTGCATGCAGAACCCGAGCAGGCGGTCCCGCATCGGAGAGTCCCGCATCATGATCTTGTGCTGCGGACCCCATGGGTACTGCTTTGCCTCCGCGATCATGTGCGATGGGCTGCAGTGCTCGACCAGGCCGCCCTTGATCCACGGCAGCCCTGCTTCTGCCGCGGCGGCCCGCGCGGCCCCGTCCACGACGATGTGGTCGTCGTGGACGTGCGTCACGGACCGGCCGATGTGCCCGTGGACACGGAAGGGCATGATCCCGAAGACGAACGTCTGCATGTGGAACATCACGTTCCGGCCGATCTGCTCACTGGTCAGGCCGGAGAGCAGGAGCAGCCGTGGCGTCTCCATCGCCCCGCATGCGACGACGATCCGGTCCGCGAGCTCGGTGTGGCGTTCGCCGCGGGCGTCGATCCACTCGATACCGGTCGCCTTGCCGTTCTCGATCAGGATGCGTGATACGTGACTTTGCGGGCGCAGTTCTGCCCGGCCGGTGAGCAGGGCGCGGCGCAGCGGTGCGACCGGGTCGCCCTTGGCGTGGATCGGGCAGCCGAAGTAGGCGCAGAAGCCGCAGTTGTTGCAGGCAGGCCGGCCGTCGTAGGCGATGGAATTCACGCCGGTGGGCGCGGGATAGGGATGGTAGCCGAGCTTCCGGGCCGCGGCTGAGGTGACGAGGGCTCCGTACATGGGAGGACCGGGCGGCATCGGGTACTCGCCCGACCGCCACGCGGCGAACGGGTTCGCCCCGGCCAGTCCCGCCACGCCGATGAGCTGCTCAGCCTGGGCGTAATACGGTTCCATCTCGTCGTAGGTGACCGGCCAGTCGGCGATGTTCGCGCCCTCGATCGCTCCGAGTTCGGACGCGACGAGGAAGTCATCCTGGCGGAACCTCGGCAGCTTGCCGTCGGCGTGGACACCGCCGCCGCCGACAGTCGCGGGCAGATTGTTGACCTCCCCGATCACTTGACGGTCCCCATCGGCTGCTGACGTGCGGAATGTGCGTGGCTCCGCCCAGGGGTCCGGCCCGAGGAAGTGACGGGTAATGTACTTGAGTTCGTCATTGGAGAAGCGCTGCGGGAGGACCGCCGGATTGTCAAGGTCGATCAGGTGATTACGCCCGCGCTCGAATATGAGGACCGAAAGTCCGGCCTCGGTCAAGATCTCCGCGGCTGTTGACCCGCCCGGGCCCGACCCGATAATGATCGCGTCGAAATCCCTGCTCATGCTTCGCTGACCTCCGCATCGGTGAATCCGCGAGGTTGTACGTCGCCTTCGTAGTTCAGGTAGTGCCATCCGGCGAGGTCCCGGTTGCCCCCGTACTCGGGTGCTCCGTAAAGGCCCTCACAGATGTGCTCGTAAACCAGGCGGGTGAAGTCGCTGACCTCCTCGAGCCGGGCATCACGGGCCGCCAGGTCAAGGGCGAGAAATTCCCGGCCCAGCTCGGCTAGGCCTCGGGTGTAGGTCTCCTGCAGGCCGGTAACCGGACCCAGTCGCTCTCTTTCCGGAATTCCGCGTGAGCCCTCGACGCGAGTGCGCCAAGCGAGTTCCTCGGCCGGGCTGAGCTCTTCGAAGTCCGAGAATGAGGCCGCGCCTCCGAAGCGACCGGAGAACGGGCCGCCGGCCCAGATGCGAGGCGGGGTGAAGGTAAATGCTCCGAGGAGTGTGTCGATGTAGTCGACTGCTCCCATCTGCGCTCCGTCGGGTGCACCGTCGGCGGGGACAAGACGGGCGCACACGGCCTCGAGTATTGAGTACTGCAGCGGAGTGAGGAACGCGGGCATCAAGCCTCCCAGCTGAGCGCGAACGTGCGCGCGGGAATGGTGGTCATGACGCTGACCCGGACAACACCCATGACACGGCTCCGCCGAGATGCCGGACGAAGTCAACGTTTTCGTAGGCGGCCCCGAAATGGCCGAGCGCTGTGTAAAAGGTGCGCATGTGCCCCCGTTCGATGCACCAGGCCAGCGGCAGGACCTGGCCGCCCGTCCCGTCGTGGCCGTGGCCGAACTCGAGCCCGAGCAGGTCGCGTCGATCCTCGGTCAGATCGCTGAACAGGTAGAACTCCTCGCGGAAAGGCCATGGGCGGGGCAGATGCCGCGTCGCCGGATGGTCGTCGTCGACGACGAGAACGGGGAGGATCCCGGTGATCGGATGGCCGGCGAACCGGGCCCCGATGAACTCCCCGAAAGCGGGCCAGTTGTAGGCCGAATCACTGGCCGAGTGCATGCCGACGAATCCGAGCTGGCCCTGGCGGACTCTGCGCTCGATAACCGAACGCTGATCGTCAGACCAGCCGGTCTCGCCGATAGTGAAGAGCATCAGCAGCCGCGCTTGCTCGAGATCTGAGACGGACAGCTCCGTCACGCGGGCAACGTGACGGAAGCTCAGCCCGCGCAGTTGCGCGATCTGCGCGGCCGTGGTCACGGCCGAGGGCAGGCTATGGTGCGCGCCGGCCAGGCTGGCAGTGCCGGCGGCATCCCGGTACGGAGAGACATCGGTCACGAATATGAACTCGTTCACGAGGGCATCACCGCGACCACGCTGATCTCGACCAGAATGTTCTTTAGTGCCGCGCCGGTCGTCGCCCGGGCCGGATAAGGCGGGGTCAGAAACGTGCCGTAAACACGATCGAAGGCCGCCCAGTCCCTGAGTAGATGCTCGAGATAGACGGTGGTGCTCACAACGTGCGACCAGTCGAGCCCGGCGCCATTGAGGATCGCCGCTATATTGCGCATCGTCCGGTCGGTCTGCTCCTCGATCGTCTCGCCGACGACCTTTCGCGTCTCGGGATCGTAGGGGCCGTTGCCGGCGACAAACACCAGCCCTCCGGCGGTTATGGCCTGTGAGTAGTTTCCCGACGCGACCGGTGCATCAGTTACCGAAATCGCTCGATGTGCCATGCGGAATGCCTCCATTAGGGTCACGAAGAAACTCTGCCCGAATACGCCAGGATATCGAAATTTCTTTATTTATCCGATCTCGGGTGCTGTTGATCGTGTTAATGTGCTGGCTATGACACAGCAGTCCCTGAGGGATACAGAAGAGGTCCTTTCCGGCGCACTCCTGAAACTGGGCAGCGCGACGCTCGGCGAAAGCGGCGCGCAGGGCCTGAATACCCGCGTGCACGCCATGTGGGCGGGCGCGTGCTTCGCCGGGCCGGCCTTCGCTGTCCGCTGTCCCGTCGGGGACAATCTCGCCGTGCACGCTGGCGTGGCGCGGGCACCGCGCGGGAGTGTTCTGGCGGTCACCGTGGCGGGGGACGTCTCGCGAGGGTACTGGGGCGAAGTGCTGGCCACGGCGGCGCGCGCGGCGGGCATCGTAGCGCTCGTCATCGATGGCACCGTTCGTGACCTGGACCGGCTGGCGGCCATGAAGTTCCCGGTGTTCGCACGCGGGCACTCCCTCCCGGGGGCGGCCAAGTCCGGCCCGGGCGAGATCGGCGGGACGGTTTCGCTCGCAGACGTGACGGTGCGCACCGGCGACTGGCTCGTGGGAGACGCGGACGGCATCGTGGCCATCAGGCCCGAGTTCCTTGATGAGGTCCTCGCGGCGGGACGAGCCCGGGAGGCCAAGGAATTCGGCATGTTCGAGCGCCTGAAGGCGGGCTCCACCACCGTCGAGCTGCTCGGCTTGGACGTCAGCTCGATCGCGGGAGCGTAGGTCCCGATCATCGGCCGGGCACCAGATTGGCGGGTGTCCGGCCGGCCAGCACCTCCACGACACCCTGGCAGGCCAGTCCGGTCATGGCTTTGCGGGTGGCCCACGTCGCGCTTCCTATGTGCGGCAGGAGCGTCAGTCGCGGCGCGGCCAGCAGGCGCGGGCTGACGTCCGGCTCGCCGTCGAAGACGTCGAGTCCCGCTCCCGCCAGATGACCTGAGGTCAGCGCGTCGACGAGGGCGTCCTCGTCGACGATGCCCCCTCGGGCGGTGTTGACCAGGACGCTGCCGCGCGGCATGCGGCCGATGCGCTCGGCGCCGAACAGGCCGAGTGTTTCCCGAGACCGGGGCACATGGATGCTGACCACGTCGGACTCTGACACCAGGGTGTCCAGGTCGGGCACGTAGCCCGGCCTTCCCGTGGGCCTGCGCGCATGGTGGCGCACCTGCAGCCCGAAGGCGGCGGCGCGGGTCGCGACGGCCTGGCCGACGCCGCCGAAGCCGACGAGCCCGAGGCGGGCACCGGCAAGGTCCTTACCCAGGTAACCGGTCAGTTCGAACCCGTGCCATCCTCCTGCGCGCAGGGATGCCTGGGCGCAGGAGGCCTCTCGGCAGGCAGCCAGGATCAAGAGCATGGCCACGTCAGCGGTTGCCGCGTCCAGTACCCCTGGGGTGTTGCATACGGCTACCTGGTTCCGGTGCGCCGCGTCCACGTCGATGTTGTCGTAGCCGACGGCGATATTTGCCACGACGCGGAGTCGGCCGAGCGCCCCTGCCGACACGACCGTCTCGTCGATGGGGGTGTTCACCGCGCAGACGATCGCGTCGGCATCGGCTGCCGCCGCGCACAGCCCGGAGTGATCAGCGGCCAGCTCGGGGGCCAGGCGGATGTCCATTCCGGCCGAACGCAGCGGGTCGAGCCAATCGGCGGGCAATTGCGCGAGCACCAGAATGCGGGCAGGCATCGGTGACTAGTGCTCCGTGTAGTTGATGTCTCCCGCGTCCGGCTCCGCGACGGCGAAGCAGAAGCAGCGAATGGGAGAGTGCGGGCTCGAGGCGACCAGGCTGTGCACCTTGTTCGGCGGGATGTAGACGAGATCGCCCTGGGAGACGTCCCGCTCCTCGCCGTCGATGATCATCAGGCCCTTGCCGTACAGCACGTAGTAGAACTCATGGGTCGGGTGAGTGTGGGGATCGACAGCACCGCCACCGACGATCTCGAACTCGTTGATCAGCTCGAGAGAGCCGCCCTTCGTGATGTCACGCATCGTGCCCGGCGCGAACATGTACCAGACCGGGGTCGTTCCGTTGTGCTCGGCAACCGGTGCGATGTCGCTGATGTTGCGGACGTCCATGTGCCTCTCCTTTTCGTGCCTGCCGGATCGATCTGTTACCCCTGCGGGAAGACCTCGACGGTCGCCGGGATTGTGGTCAGGTCGCAGCACTCGTTGTCTTCGGAGTAGCGCAGGCCCTGGACGTTGTAGAGGGTGACCTCGTCCGCCGTGACCGGGAATGGTCCCCAGTGCCAGGTGCCCCGGTGCAGCACGAACGCGTCCTTGGCCCGGAGGTGGAAGGCCTGCAGCGCCCCCAGGTCGTCCGTCGAGGTGAGGCTGGTCCCTGGCTCGGCAACTACCATGAGGGCGTCGTTGTCGAGGACCATGATCGCCTGAGTGTGCGTCGCGTGCCGGAACAGCATCTGGCAGACCAGCCCGCCGTCGGTGTGCGGAATCTCTCCGGTGAAGTGGGCGATGACGTTCAGGTGCACGTCATTCCAGGCGAACTCCAGGCGGGACTGGCCGTCGCGGGAATCGGTGTCGCGCACGGGGAGCCAGCCGAAGGGCGCCCATCGTTGTTCCGTCAGCGGCCCGGCCCTGAGGGCGTAGGCGTCCGATGTCATGATGTCTCCTCACTGTCTGGGACCGGCTCATGGACGGATGCCTCTAGCAGAGCCTCGGCCGTGCTGGCGTCGGTGATCACGACGTTGATCAGCCGGCGGTACATGGCCGCCAGCAGGGGCTCGACCTTCGCCGGTCCGGCCGCGACGACGACACGGGTGGGTATGGCGGCGAACTGAGCCAGGGTCAGGCCGATCACCCGGTGGTTAATCTCGTGGTCGATCAGCTCCCCGGCCCGGTCGAAGAACCGGCCGGCGATGTCGCCGACCATGCCGGCCGCCACGAGCTCGGCCCATTCCGACTGGGAAACGTCCGCTGACCACACGAGGTCAGCTCGGTCCTTGATGCCGCCGATGCCGACGAAGGCCGCGTCGGCGGCAGCCGCCCGTGCGAGCGGCTCGGCGACGGACGGCTCGAGGACGAGTTCCTCCGCCATGGAACGGCTGCGGACGATAACCGGCGCGTGCAGATGCTCGGCCGTACCGGAGTAGGCGTTGGCCAGCGCATCGGTAACGAGGTAGGGACTTCGGGCCCCCCCGCCGGTAGCCCGGGATGCGCCGACCAGCGAGACAAAGCGGACGCGAGCCGGTGCGACAGAACCTAGCCAGTGCGGGATCTCGGCCACGGTGCGGCTGAGGCCCACGGCAATGACGGCATTGTCCGCCACGATCTGGTTGAGGAACGACGCGCCGCCCCGGGCCACAGCGCTGAATGGCCCCCGCCCGTGGCCGACAGCGCCGGGAACTATCACGGCTGCGGCAAGGCCGAACCGGGAGCAAAGTTGTTCCTCCATGGTCATGAACAGGCTCAGCTCGCTCATGACCGAGATCTGCACAAGGCCGATCTCGCGTGCCTTCTTGAGCATTCTGGTGACCTTGACCCTGGACACGCCAAGGGTGGTGCCAACCTGCTCGTGGGTCAGGTCGAACTCGTAGTGAAGTCGGGCAGCCCGGGCCATCAGATCGTCCTCGCTCGTCACTTCGAGCCTCCCTGTAGGGCGGCCCTCCCTGGGTGCCCGCTGCATCAAGATCGCGGACCCCAGGGAAGGCCGGCTGGTTACGGCTGCGTCTCCACGGCGCCGGACCCGAGCTGCTGGGTCACGAGGCTGGAGAACTTGGCCAGCTCCGCGCTCATGCTCGCGTTCGGATTCTGCGCGAAGTCACCGGTAACAGTATTGAGCGCGCGAGCATAGACGGGGAAGTTGACGTTGTTGGGCAGTGCCACGCCATATTTGGCGTAGGAGTTGAAGTCCGCCTGGAACGGCGGCGCGAAGTTGATGAACAATGGCTGCTCGCCCACGGGCGTGGACGGGGGCACGAAACCTGACCAGACGGCAGTGGTGAGCTGGTTCGCGGGAGAAGACGCGAGCGCGATGAACTCCTCCGCCCCCTGGGTGTTCTTCGACGCCTTGGAAACCGCATACGCCCATCCGCCGAGCGTGGACGCCGCACCGGGGCCCTGCCCATTCTCGGTCGGGAAGGGCGCCGAGCCAACCGCGGTCTTCGCGGCCGCCCACGGCGCCGCTGATTGCGGAGACGCCCAGACCGTCGGGTACCAGTTCGAGCCGATGGAGATCGCCAGCTTGCCCTGCTTCATCAGCAACGGCGGCTGGCCGACCGCGTCAGCACGGAACAACTGTGACGTCGGAGCGCCCAGGCCCATCTGGTCCATCTTCTGGTAAAACTCGAGCGTTGCCTTGATGCCGGAAGAGTTAACAACCCATTTCTGGGTCTTTGCATCGAACATTGTCGTGTCCGAGGACCCGAAAATAAGGTTGCCGCTGCCCTGAAGCACGTTCGTCGGCCCGGCAGCAACGCCGGATGCTACCCAGAGCGGCCACACGCCCGGATTGGCGGCCTTCACCTTTTCAGCGACCTGCAGGATCTGCGCCCAGCTCTTGGGCGCCCAGGGCATCGTGACGCCCGCCTTGACCAGCATGGCCTTGTTGTAGAGCAGTCCGGTGTTGTTGTTCCCGGCGTTGATCGCGTAAATCTTGCCGCCTATCGAGCTTATTTGCTGGACTCCGGCTGGCATCGTGGTCCAGAAACTCTTCGCCATCGAGGACTGGACGAAGCTGTTGAGCGGCTGCAGGTAGTCCGACCCCGCGAACTGCGCGACGTACGTGGTGGGCATCTGGATGACGTCAGGGGTGGTCGTGGGTGACCGGAATAGGACGGCCGCCTTGTTCATCAGGTCGGTGTCCGTGCCGCCGGTGCCTTCGAGGACGAGCTTGGTGTGCGGGTACTTGGCTTTCCACTGCTTCGCTATGCCGGTCCACCACTTAGTGGCCAGCGAGTCGGAGTTGAAGACATAGTTATTGGAGTACAGGACTGTCACGGTGTTGCTGGTGCCGGAAGCAGATGACCCTGAACCTGCGGAAGAATTCGAGCAGGCTGCTACGGTACCCAGAAGTGTTATTCCGATGGCGGGCGCGATGATCCGCGTGAGACGTTTCATGCGACTTCCCTTCTGCGGCGTCTGTGACGCGCTGGACTGCGACGGGCGCTAGGTCTCACCTGCGCCAGGTGCATGGCTGCTCGGCCTCAGCTAGCAAAGACGCAGGCCGCTCGATGCGTCGAAGATGCTGGCCTGCGCGATATCAAAGGAAAGATTGATGGTGGAACCCACCTCCAATCCCGAGCGCGGAGGAGTCCGGCACGTGACTATCTCGCCGCCGACGCGGACGGCAACGTGCGTCTCGGCTCCGAGCGGCTCGATGACCTCGACACAGCCGGAGAGGACAGGCTGGCCGGGGGTGGCGCCCAGCGGTGAGCACGGGAGAATGTCCTCAGGGCGAATGCCGATGGTGACGCCCTGGCTTTGCGATGAGCGGACACGATCAGCGATGTCCGGCGTTATGGGGATTGTCGTCGCCAGGCAGCGCAGGGCGCTGGCCCCGTCAGGATGCTCGATCTGCCCGGCGATGAGGTTGATCTTGGGGCTGCCGATGAAGCCGGCGACGAAGACATTCGCCGGCTCCGCGTAGAGCCTCTCGGGTCGTGCGACCTGCTGCAGCTCGCCGTGGTTCATCAGCACGATCCGGTCGGCCATCGTCATGGCCTCGACTTGGTCGTGGGTCACGTAGACGGTCGTGACCGGGAACTGCGCGTGGATGCGCTTGAGCTCGACGCGCATCTGGGCGCGCAGCGCGGCGTCGAGATTGGACAGCGGCTCGTCCAGCAAGAACGCCTGCGGCTTGCGGAGCAGCGCCCGCCCGAGGGCGACCCGCTGACGTTCGCCGCCGGAGAGCTGGGCTGGCTTGCTGTCCAGCAGCGCGAGGATGCCGAGCATCTCGGCGATCTCGTGAACCTGGGAGTCGACGTCCTTCTTCGGCGTGCGCCGGATCCGCAGGCCGTACGAGAGATTCCGGGCCACCGACATGTGCGGGAAGAGCGCATAGTTCTGGAAGACCATCGCCAGGTTGCGGTCTTTCGGCGGAACGTGGTTCATGAGGGTGTCGCCGATGTGCAAGGTCCCCATGGTGGGGGCCTCGAACCCGGCGATCATGCGCAATGTGGTGGTCTTCCCGCAGCCCGAGGGGCCGACGACGATCACGAACTCGCCGTCCTCAACCTCGAGATTCAGGTCGTCTACGGCGACCTTTGAACCAAAGGACTTGGTTACCCTGCGCAGCACAATCTTCGCCATGGATTACCGCGCTCCTGTCGTAGTCGGCCGGGCCAGATTCGGCATCAGCCCTTCACCCCTCCGGCGAAGGAGAATCCACCGCTAAGCCACCGGGAGCTGATGAGATAGAGGATGATGACGGGCACCGAGAACAGCACCGAGTACGCGGCTAGCTGCCCGAACTGAACCTGGCCGTTGGCGCTCATGAACTGGTAAATTCCAACCGCACCAGGCGTGTCAGCCGGATTGGCGTCGAGAACAAGGGGAATCAGGAAGGCGCCCCATGAATTGATGAAGGTCAAGATCGCGGAGACGAGGATCCCCGGGATGATCAGCGGGATCACGATCCGGAAAAGTATGCTGATCTCGCCCGCGCCCTCAATCGCCGCGGCCTCTTCGAACTCACGCGGAACCTGGCCGATAAAGTTTTTCAGGAGCCAGATGGAGAACGGCACCGACATGGAAGCCAGGACAATTGAGGTGTAGAACCTCGAGTTCAGCCAGGCCAGGCTGACGAAAATCTGGTAGGTCGGGATCAGGAGCAGCGTCACCGGAATTCCGGTGAGAAAGAGGATCAGGACAAGGAAGGCCCCCTTGAAGCGAATCCTCCGCCGGGCCAGCATGAACCCGGCCATCGTCGACACCGCGGTGGCGATGACCGTGGAGACGCCTGCGAGATAGAGGCTGTTCCCGATCGCCGCTCCGGCTCCGGCATGGAAGGCGAGATGGTAGTTCAGTATGGAGAACGGGTGCGGCAAGGCCAGCGAGTCGCCCGCACGGGGATTGAACGAGGCAAGGATCAGCCACAGCAACGGCAGCAGGAATACCAGGCCAATGACCAGCATGAGGACATTGAGTACCGGGCGTGCCGCTGATCGCCGCCTGCGGACGACCACGGGATCGGTAGTCTCGGGCAAGGCCGCGACGGCCTGGTCAGCGGACATCTCGGCCACCCTTCAGTGAGTCGGCCTGGCGGGTCATGGCGTGGCGTCCTTAAGCTCGGGCCGCAGTTGGCGGATGTAGGCGATGGACAAGATCGCTCCGATGAGGACGAGCGTGAGAGCAATCGCCGTGCCGTAGCCGAGCTGGTTGAACTGGAACGCCTCGATGTACATGTAGACCGGCAGAATGGCCGTCTGATTGCCGGGTCCGCCCTGGGTCATGGCGAAGATCAGGGTGAAGTCGGAGATGGTGGCCAGCGTGATCAGGAGCAGGTTGATCATCAGGGTGGGCCGCATGATCGGGAGCGTTACCGTGAACAGCCGCCGCCAGTAGCCTGCCCCCTCGAGCTGGGCGGCCTCATCGACCTCGCCGGGAACATTGCGCAGGCCCGCGCTGAGCAGCAGCATCGAGAAGGCGGTGCCGCGCCACGCGTTAGCCATGCAGACCACGAGCATGGGCACGGTGGAAAGCAGGTCGCTGCCCGGGGCGCCAAAGATATGGCTGAGCGTGCCGCCGGCCTGACTGAAGGAGTACCAGATGAAGGCGACCGTGATTTCCGGCAAAACCCAGGCCAGGATGACGATCGCTCCGACGCTCGCGCGCACGACGACATTGACTCGCTGGGCCAGCAGCGCGAGCCCCAGACCCAGCACCGTCTGGGCGATGATCCCGGATCCGATCACGAAGATCAGCGTGAGCTTGACGCTGTACCAGAACGTCGGGTCGTGCACCATCCGCTGGAGGTTCGCGAACCCGGTGAAGCTGTAGGTCTGCGCGTACTGGCCCAGGAGTTCCAGGTTCGTGAAGCCAAGGTAAATGGCGTAGCCCGTCGGAATGATGAACAGGCCGACCAGGAGCGCGACGCTGGGCAGCAGCCAGCCGGTGGTGACGACGTGGCGGATCAGGACGCGTAGTCGCGGCTCGGCGATGACGATGTCGTCGCCGGCCGGCGGTTCGACGGCGGCCGTCATGCGGCACCGCCGACCGACGATGCGAACTGCGGCAGGTAACGCGCGTTGACCGCGAGGAGCTCGTCGGTCAGTGCCTCAGCCTCGTGCGGCTCGAGGGTCGCCGCCACCAGCGGGTCGGTGAGCATGGCCTGCCGCAGCATCCCGCGATCGCCGGTCAGCGCCGACTGCATCGTCATCGTCTGGACCTGGGAATGAAGGCTGAGCGCGCCGGCTAGCCCGGGCGGCAGATCCGGGATGCCGAGCGGGTGTATCCCCTGGCCGTCGACGACGGCAGGCACTTCCACCGCGGCGCTCGCGGGAAGGTTGCCGATCAGCCCGCTGCCGTTCATGACGTTGACCACGAACAGGTCCTTGCGATCCTCCACGACCGACTGCATGACCTCGGCGACGACGATCCCCTCGTCCTCGGGGCCGTGCGGCAGGTCGGAGAGGTGCCGGGTGCCGCTCCCGGCCGACCAGGACCTGGCCAGCTCGTCCCAGGTCCTGATCCGCTCGAGCTGGGAGTCCATGTCATAGATGCGACGGCCGTAGCGCATGGCCAGGCCCTGGGCCCGGTCCGTGTACGCCTCTTCGAGGCGCTGCAACTGGGGGAAGAACTCGATCCAGTGGGTCCAGCAGTAGGGCATGACGCCGAACGTGTCGATGGCCCACCGGGTAACCGCATCGCTCGTTCGCTCGCGTACCAGCGGGAGCGCGTCGCGGCCGTCGGCCAGGCGAAGGGAGAAGATGCCCGTGCAGTGATTGATGCCGCCCACCTCGAGCGGCAGGGAGATCAGCTCTTTGCTGACGCCAATCTGATCGGCCAGCCAGTCCGCGTTGAACGGCAGGGGCGAGCACGAGCACAGCGAAAGCGAGGACACCGTGTCGACCTGTGCCATCGCCATGGCGTTGGCGCTCGCCGGATTGGTGTAATTCAGGATGATCGCGCGCGGTGCGACCTCTGCGACATCGCGGGCCACCGACGCGACGACTGGCGTGTTGCGCAGTGACCGCATGATCCCGCCGGGGCCCACACTGTCGGCGATGTGCATGAAGATGCCGTGCCGTGCCGGGACCTCGATGTCGGACGCCCACGCCGCCATGCCGCCGACGCTGATCGCGACGATGACGAAGTCCGCACCCGCGAGCGCGTCCCGCTGGCTGGTTGTCGCTACGACGTTGAGCTGCTTGCCGCCGCTTCCCGCTAGCTGACTAGAGAGCACATGCATGGTCGCCAGGCGCGCCTCGTCGATGTCCATCAGCCGAAGCTCGGCACCGTCGAAACACGGCAGATCCACCAGTCGCCGCACCAAGCCGGGAACGAACATCGAGCTGCCGCCGCCGATGACGGCGATTTTGACGGTCATTACCCACTTCCTTCCGTGCTCGAGGACTGCGGCGTCCGGCCGTTGGCCAGGGCGCGAGTCCATGCCTGCTGGACCTGCCGGTTCCGAACGGCGACCCCGGCCCAGTCCGCCCGGTCGTAGATGTCGTTCAGGGCCTGTAGTGCGATGTCGTACATGCGTCCGCCGACCTCCTCCGTTGCTCCGGCGAGGTGAGGTGTGAGAGTGAGACCCGGAGCTGAGAGCAGGGGACTTGTCCGCGGTACCGGTTCTTCGGGGTACACGTCGAGCGCAGCGCCGCGAAGACGGCCGTCATGCAGTGCCCGTACGAGCGCGTCGTAGTCGAGCACCGTCGCCCGTGCCGTATTGATCAGGTAGGACTCGCGGCGCATTAGCGAGAGCTCGGCGTCGCCGATGATGACCGACGCGCTGCGGGCGTGCACGGTGACGACATCCGCCCTGGGCAGCATCCAGGCCAGGTCCGTGGCGGTGAAGCCGGCCGAGGTGATCGCGCTTTCGGGTACGACCGGGTCGACGACCATCACTTCGCGAACCAGCGGCCGGAATCGGCGAGCCACGGCTCTGCCCACGGCGCCGTAGCCGATAACTCCGATGACCAGATTGGACAGTTCGCGTCCCCGGTACGCGACGTAAGGGATCGGCTCAGCCGGGTCGTCGGGACGCCAGATCACATCGGCGATGCGGCCGATCTCGGCTGCCCTGGAACCGGCCCGGGTCATGTCGCCGCACATGATGCGGTGATGGGTGACGGCGATGCTCCGCAGCATGGCCAACGTCAGTCCGAGCGTGAAGTCCGCGACTGACTCGGCGTTTCGGCCTGGCGTGTGGATGACGGGGAGCCCGCGCTCGGTGGCACCGGCTAGGTCGACGTTCACCGGCTCTGAACGCATGACGACGATGACTTCCAGGTTCGGAAAGGCGTCCATCAGCGCGGCTGTCACGGGCTCGGTCTCAACCAGAACGGCCCGAACGGCGGCCCGGTCGTCAGCGGAAAGGTCCGCCGCGGCTGCCTTGATGCTGTCGACCCTGTCGACGTGCCAGCGCCATCGTGTCTCGAGCGCCTGCACCAGGGTTGCGCCGAGCGCGCAACTAGTGAGGGCTCGCATGGACGTCCACCTCATTTCGCGGGAGCGGGTATTCCTGAGATCGCGCCTGGCTGGCCGAGTACAGGCGGCAGTAGGCCTGGACGCTGCGCTGAAGTTCGGCGTGCCTGCTCGGGTCGGGGGTGTACCGGGTGGCCTTCAGGTCACCGAAGAACGACTGCGCGCTGACGCCAGCGACGAGCGCTGCCCCGGCCAGTCCGGACACCTGATCAAGCTCGCGGACGAGCACGCGGCGCCCGGTCACGTCGGCGAGGGTCTGGCTCCACGTAGCGCTGCGACTCATCCCGCCGGTCGCGATCACGGTGTCGCTGCGGGAATCGGCCGCGCCGGAGAGCTGATTGAGGATCTCGCTGAACGCCAGGCACGTGCCGGCCCGCGCGGCGTCGAGCAGTTCGGCGCCGGTGTGCCAGGGAGTGAGGCCGAAGATGGTCGGCGCGGGCCAGGTGTGCCACCCGCGCGGCCCGAAGAAGGGGTTGCCGGACAGGATCGTCAGCGCCTCGGGGCGGCCGGGCGCGTTCTCGACGTGGAAGCCGCGGGCCAGCAGCGCGGTCCGCAGGCTCGGGCCGCTGAGCTCGCTCAGGTCGTGGAGCCGGTCGACGATCTCGCCGGTCGGGCCTGCGTTGGATTCGAGCGCCCAGCCTGTCCCGGCCGGCAGGGAACTGACGAGCAACGGGTACGAGGCCTCCGGGCTGATCGCAGACCCGACGGGTAGCTGGACAGGACCGGTCGTGCCGGCGACCACCACCGGGCAACCGGGCGCCTGGCCTCCGGCGGCGAGCGCGGACATGTGCGTGTCGCCGCCGCCGAGGTGGACGGGCAGGCCCGCTGGCAGTCCGACCGGTTCGGCGACGGCGGGAAGAAGTCCGCCGGCCTGGGTGCCGGCCGCCGCGAACTCGGGCAGCATCTCGGGTCCGACGCCGCACGCGGATGCGAGGAGGTCATACGCCCACGTGCCCGCTGAGATATCCATCATCTGGCTCATCGCCGCCGACGAGGCCTCGCTCGCGATTGCCCCGCAGAGCCTGAAGACGAACCAGTCATGGAGCTGGACGATTGTGCGTACCCGCCGCCATGCATCGGGACAGTTCCGCTGGATCCAGAGGAGCTTCGGGAGGCCGAACTCCGGTGCCGCCCAGTGCCCGGTCGTCCGGTGCAGCGCCCGATGGCCGACGCTCGCAACGAGATCGTCGACGAGCGGCAGCGCGCGACGGTCCCGGTTCAGCAGCGAGGGGCCGACGACCCGCTGGTCGGCGTCGAGCAGCACGAAGGGAATGCGGATCGCACTGACGGTGATCCCCAGGTACTGGTGCGGCCGCGCCGGGCAGCGGCCAACGATCTTCGCGAGGGCGGCCGTCGCGGTGTCGGCCCATATGTCGGGATCGAACGTGCCGCCGTGAGCGGCGCCGGGCGGGAAGGGCACCGCGGCGACCGTGGTCGCGACCTCTCCCGACACATCAAACCCGCTGGCCTTGACACCCGAACCACCGATGTCGAGCGTGACCACGATCTCGGGCATCGGGACCTCCCTGCTGGTCTCGTGGTCGGGGCTGGAGATCAGTGCGCGGGGTTCGCTTGGGCCGGCTTGCGCCGGTACTTGGCGATGACCTCATCCATCTGGCTGGCGGTCAGGATGTTGGGTTGTCCGACCGTCAGCCCGCGGTAGTAATAACCGGCGAGGATCTCCGTCGTCTCCGCGCCGCTGGCGGCCTGCTGCAAGGTCCGCCCGCCCGCGACCAGGCCGTGATTGGCGATCAGCACGGCCAGGCCGGGAGCATGGAAGGTATCCCGGACGCTGGCCGCCAGTTCCGGGGTCCCGTAGGTGGCATAGGGGGCCACGGGCACGGTTGTCGTCTGCAGGCTGGCGATGATGTAGTGCACGGCCGGGATCGGCAGGCCAAGGATGGCCAGCGTGGTGGCATGCAGCGAGTGCGTGTGCACGATCGCGTTGATGTCGTCGCGAAGCCGGTAGACAGCCGTGTGCAGAGGCGTCTCAGACGATGGCGCTCTGGCCCCCTTAATGACGGTCCCGTCCAGGTCGCAGACGACGATGTCCTCGGGCTTCATCCGGTCGTACTCGATGGATGTGGGCGTGATCGCGATCGTGTCCGGCGAAAGACGGATGCTGAGGTTGCCTGACGTCTGGGTCAGGAGTCCTTTGCGGAGAAGGCGCGCGCCGCACTCGACGAGTTCTTCGCTGGCGGATTGCAGGTCCGCGGCACCCGTCGCCTCAGTCATCGGAACCACTCGTCTCGGCGATGAGCCTGATCGGGGAGCCGGCAGCGTGCTGCGCTCTCGGGCATGGCGTTCGCGCCGTTCTCAATGCTGTCACCAGTCGTCAGAATCGTGATGCACAATTGTTCACTTCAAGGAACTGCTGTGCACGAGATGTTTCGCTCCGTTCACCCGTCCTGTCAATGTTCGTAATCAAACCGAGACTTTGATCAACTAGCCACCGTCTCATCACTCTTCGTAGTCGAGACTGCGCAACTGTCTGTGCTGGCCGGCCGAGGCGCTCGGCCCGCCCGCGCTGGCATCACGCCAGCGCGGACGCGACGTCGCCCGCGGGATGATTGGTGGAGGCGGGCTCTGCGGACATGGAGAACAATTGTGCAGCGGAGATAAAGCGAACAATTGTGCAAGCTAGCGTTCGGGCCGCATCCGATGCGAGGATCGCGCTGATGGCCGTGCGCGACCCCGAAATCGGCCAAGATCGTACGTCAAAGGAGCGCCAATGCTCGAGCCGACCATGACTATCGCGGGCCACTCCGAAGCATGCAAGGAAACGTTTCCGGTTCTCAACCCGGCGAATGGCAAGGTGATAGGGAACGCTCCGGAGTGCACCGCGGACCTCTTGGACCTAGCGGTCACCAGCGCTCGTGAGGCCAGCGAATCATGGCTAGCAGATCCGGCTGCCAGATCATCGGTATTGCTCGACATTGCCGCGATACTCGAGAGCAATCTCGAGGAGCTTTCCGTGCTTATCACCGCAGAGCAGGGCAAGCCATTGCATGAAGCTAAGGATGAACTCAGAGGTGCCGTCGGAGATGTCCGTTACTACGCTGGGCTGAGCCTGCCCGCCGAGACTGTCAGCGACACTGACGACCGCATCGTTCAGGTGCTCCGGCGGCCGATCGGGCCAGTCGCAGCCATCACGCCGTGGAATTTCCCCGTAGGCACAGCCATATCCAACCTGGCCCCCGCACTAGCCGCCGGATGCACGGTGGTACTCAAGCCGTCCCCCTACACGCCGCTGTCGAGCCTGCGCATCGGAGAACTGGTCGCACACGCGCTGCCAGCGGGCGTACTCAACCTCGTCAGCGGAAATGACTCCCTCGGTGCGCTGATGACAAGCCATCCGCTGGTGCGCATGATCAGCTTCACCGGCTCTGTCGCCACCGGCAAAAAAATCGCGGCAACCGCAGCCGCGGACCTCAAACGAGTACTTCTCGAGCTCGGCGGCAATGACCCGGCGATAGTGCTCGATGACGCAGACGTGGAGGCAGTCGCCGACGGCCTGTTCGCCAATGCATTCGCGAATTGCGGTCAGATCTGCGTCGCCATTAAGCGAGTTTACGCCCCCGCGGCGCTCTACGGCCCGCTCGTCGATGCCCTGGCCGACCGGGCCCGTGCGGCCCGGCTGGGGGACGGCCAGGCGCCTGGGACGGATATCGGGCCACTGTGCAATCCCGCCCAGCGCGACCGCATCGAGGAGCTGGTCAGCGACGCCCTCGGATCCGGAGTCAGGGTCGCGGCAGGTGGATCAGCGGCAGATGGCTCTGGGTATTTCTACCAGCCTACTGTTCTCGCCGGACTCACGGGTAACGAGCGCATCGTCGTAGAAGAACAATTCGGGCCGGCGCTACCCGTCATCCAGTATTCAGATGTTGAGCAGGCGATTGCGCAGGCAAACGACAGCCACTACGCGCTAGGCGCTTCCCTTTGGACCGCTGACTCTGAGCGAGGGCGAACTCTGGCCCCCAGGGTGGAGTCGGGCACGGTTTGGGTGAACACCCATCAGTCAGGCATCCCGGGACAGCCTTTCGGAGGTCTCAAATGGAGCGGAATCGGCGTCGAAGGCGGGCCGTGGGGTATGCTCGCATATACCGAACTACAGGCCATTCACGCGAACAGAGCAAGCCTTTAACTGTGGCGAGTTCGTGGGAACTTCGATGTTCACGGTTTCCCAGACCGCACATCCGGTTCAACCGGCGCAGATGGCCCGGCCTTCGGGAGCCGCGCCGGGCACCCCGTCACCACTTTGAGCGCCGGAAGACCGGTGGTTGTGTGCGGGTTGCCGGACCCCCCACCACCAACTCGCTGTTCTGCCTGCCTGGCGGCGGTCGGAAGCCCCATCCCGCGGCCGAGCTCGTTGATGGCCGCGGCCAAGCCGTAGTTGTCGGCGAAGAGCACGGCGCTGGCGCGCTGGCTGGGTGGCAGGGGATGTCCATACCGCATCGACGGTACGGACGAGCTGGGGCCAGCCAATGGTCTCCGGCGGGGTCGCGTTCGACTTGTAGAGGGTCCGGCTGCATCAGTAATCTTTGCGACGGCAGGCTGGCCCGACCGACCCGATCCGTAACGGCCGGTCACGCCCGCGGCGAACAGGGGCGTACCCGGCGCTAGAGCGGCGCAGACCGGTCCGTAGCGGCGCAGTGCCCGGCGACGCCGCCAGACCTCCGGCGTTAGCGGCGTGCCGTGCAGCAACAGCCACCGTGCCCCGGGCACCTCCAATGCGGTTACTATCCCAACACTCGGGTCGCCGCACCCCTGGGTCGGCTCGCCCGGGTCCGGTGACGTAGCGTCGTTGGGGCCACCTCTTCAACCTTGAGGAGAACACCATGCCCGGTCCCACCATCGTCCTCGTCCACGGCGCCTTCGCCGACGCGTCCGGGTTCGCGGGAGTGATCCGCGAGCTCGAGAGCGCCGCCCACGCGGTGCTCGCCCCGCCGAACCCGTTGCGAGGCGTCGGCTTCGACGCCAGCGTGGTCGCCGACGTGGTCAAGGCCATCGACGGCCCGGTCGTGCTCGTCGGGCATTCCTACGGAGGCGCCGTAATCACCCAGGCGTCGGCCGGCCTGGAGAACGTGACCGGCCTGGTCTTTCTCGCAGCGTTCGGGTTGGAGGTCGGCGAGAGCTGCACCACCGTGCAGCAGCCGTTCCCGCCGCCCCTGCTGGCCAAGACCGTCGCCCCGACCCCCTACGACGCGCCCGGTGCCGCGGGCGGTCCCGACCTGTACGTCCAGAAGGACGGGTTCCGAGAGACGTTCTGCGCCGACGTGCCGGTGGATATGGCCGACGTCATGTTCGCGACCCAGCGCCCGCTCGCGGTCGCGGCGCTCAACGAGAACGCCACCGCCGCGGGCTGGAAGAGCAAGCCGTCCTGGTTCCTGGTCTCCGAGCACGACAACGCGATCTCGCCGGACGCGGAACGGTTCATGGCGCAGCGGATGGGCGCCACGACCGACACCATTGACGGCTCGCACACCGCGTTCATCGCGAAGCCGGTCGCCGTGGCCACGTTCATCCGCCAGGCGCTGCGGTGACTTCGTAGACCGAGATGTGGTCCTGGCTCTCCCCGGTGAATGGGCCACGGTCTCGGTCCTGGTAGCGCTCCCGCAGCCGCAGGCCGGCCAGCAGTAGCGCAGCCGCAGCGTGGTGCCCGCGGGTCGAACGTCACTCGCTGGTAGGTAAGCGCGCGGTTCAAGTCTCTCAAACATTGGCATGCTCCCCGCGGTCTGCGGGAGCGGCGTCGGCGCCCTCGGGTCGGCGGCTGGCTCGGTTCGGGCATGATGTGCGGGTGCAGGAGGCCTACTTCGCCCGTAACAACGCTGCAGCGGGGAGCGAGGACTCGAAATGATCGATCACGTCTACATCTCCGTCACCGGTATCGAGAAATCGCTGGCCTTCTATCGTGAGGCGCTTAAGCCCCTAGGCTGGCGCGAAATCGGGAACTACGACGCGGCCGCTGGCCCCGCTAGCGTCCCGAACCTTTACGGCCTCGGCGACGCCACATACGTCTCCGGCACCGGAGTCGGATCGAGTATCTGGCTGCGCCAGCGCACGCCTGGCGAGACAGGCCTGTACCTCGGCATAGTGTGCGAGAGCAACGAAGCAGTTGACGCCGCCTACGGTGCCGCAATTGGCTCAGGCGGAATCGACCAGGGCAAGCCGGCCGACCGAACATACTTTGCGCCCGGTTACTACGCGGCTAATGTCGTCGACTTTGATGGCAACCGCCTGGAATTCGTGCATAAAGCCTGGAACCCTCCGCGCTAGAGTCGTCGCGGCCGGACGCTCTCATTGCATGAGCGGTCTCACATCTGCGGGCGACCGGTGAGAGGCCCAAATCTCGGGGATCAAGCCCGACGACGTGAGCCACCTGCGCTGAACCAGGACACCGGTACCGGGCGCTCGTGGAGCCTGCCGGGCGGGAAGGTCGAGGACGGTGAGACTCTGGCGGCTGCGCTGGTGCGGGAGATGCGTGAGGAAACCGGCCTGGACGTCGAGCCGGGCCGGCTGCTGTATGTCTGTGATCACCTGCCTGGTGACAGCACGCACGTGGTTCACCTGACCTTCGAGGCCCGCCGGGCCGGCGGGATCGTCGGCCAGGTGACCGCTGGTCTTGATACCCGTCCGATCCGGGGCGTGGAGTTCGTCAAACTCGCGGACTTGCCATCGCTGGGGTTCA
>Ga0335075_10002153_pt1 | contig 31885 bp, 29 predicted proteins | sample Lox_Sample_24_FD_206723 | JGI IMG/M metagenome (GOLD analysis project Ga0335075, IMG submission 206723) | Soil microbial communities from Loxahatchee National Wildlife Refuge, Florida, United States - Lox_Sample_2.4 | ecosystem: Environmental > Terrestrial > Soil > Wetlands | place: USA...
TCTGGTTCTCGTCCTTGATCTGCACGCCCTCCTTGGCCTCGACGGCCTGGTGCATGCCCTCGCTCCAGCGGCGCCCGTGCAGGATCCGGCCGGTGAACTCGTCCACGATCAGGACCTCGCCGTTCATGACGACGTAGTCCTTGTCCCTGGTGTAGAGCTCTTTGGCCTTGATTGAGTTGTTCAGGAAGCTGATCAGCGGTGTGTTGACGCTCTCGTAGAGGTTGTCGATGCCGAGCCAGTCCTCGACTTTCTCTACCCCGGACTCCAGGATGCCGACGGTGCGCTTCTTCTCGTCGACCTCGTAGTCGCCCTCACCGTCCTCGCCACGGCGTAGCCGCGGTGCGATCTTGGCGAACTCCTGGTACCAGATGCTGTTCTGGTCGACCGGACCGCTGATGATCAACGGCGTCCGCGCCTCGTCGATCAGAATCGAGTCCACCTCGTCGACGATCGCGAAGTAATGGCCGCGCTGGACGCACTCCTCCAGCCCCCAGGCCATGTTGTCGCGGAGGTAGTCGAAGCCGAACTCGTTGTTAGTCCCGTAAGTCACGTCGGCGGCGTACTGCCTGCGCCGCTCGTCGGGCTCCATGTTTGCCAGGATCACGCCCACGTCCAGGCCCAGGAACCTGTGTACCCGGCCCATCCACTCGGCGTGGTACTTGGCCAGGTAGTCGTTGACGGTGACAATATGCACGCCACGGCCGGTCAGCGCGTTGAGATACGAGGGCAGCACGGCGGTCAGCGTCTTGCCCTCTCCGGTCTTCATCTCGGCGATGTTCCCGAAATGCAGCGCGCCGCCGCCCATGAGCTGGACGTCGAAGTGCCGCTGGCCCAGCACCCGGCTGGCCGCCTCCCGGACGGTCGCGAATGCCTCGGGCATGAGGGCATCCAGAGATTCGCCGTCCGCGTGGCGCTTCTTGAGCTCGTCGGTCATCGCCCGCAGCTCAGCGTCCGTCATGGCGCCGAATTCGTCTTCAATTGAGTTGATCTGGCTGACGATCGCTTTGAGCTTGCGCAGCGTCTTTCCCTCGCCAGCGCGAAGGATATTGTCGATGATGGCTGGCACTTGTCGTCGCGCTCCCTGCGATCTCCTGGCTGACGTACCCTGGCTCGCGGATCCTAGCTTGGCCGGTGGCGTTGCTGGCTGCGGCAAAGCGGCCCGGCAACAACTGCGGCCGCTCCGTAGCAATTAACGGCACGGCGACAGTCACTGTTCCTGCCTCACCGTCATCGTAGGCGAGACGGCCCGCTAAGCCGAGTCCGCTCGGGGGGAACCGGCCCGCGCTCTCATCTCTTGGGCATGTATGGGGCCGAGTGCGCACCATAACGAGCCCTTGACCACAATGATAGGGACAGCTACAGGCGGTAGGAGAGGAGCAGGGCGCATGGCGAAGCAGGTTGGCCCGGCCACTGCCAGCCCAGGCGTGCCTGGCCCAGGGTCAGGTGCGGCGGCAAGCAGCGCAAGCGCGGGAATAACTGCTGGTGCCAGCGCTAGCGCGGTCGGCAGTGAGGACATCGTCCCGTTCGTGTCTCAGGTGCCCGGCACGCCGGTATATTTCCCCACGTTCCACGGGCGGCCCGTTTCCTGGGTCGCCGTCTCGGTGATCATGGCCGCATTCCTGGCCGGCGGCCTTGCGCTGGTGTTCGGGCCCACATGGTGGTTGTTCTGGACCGCGCTGGGCGTGGCAGCGGTCGGCGCACTGGTCGCCATGGGCACCGGCATCTTCGACGATTGGTACTAAACCGTCTGAAAGCTGCTTTCGCTGGTAGTCGCCGCTCGACCCGCACAGCTGAGAGCCGGTTTAGCGCACTGACTGTCAGACCCTGTAGGTAGCCTCCCTATCATGGCTGCCCCCCGCCTTCCTGCGCCTGAGCTCACCCTGAGCCAGGACGAAGCGCGCCTGATCACCCTGTACGCCCAGGGCCTGATCGGGAGCGGAGCGCGGCGGGGCGGCGTGCCAGCCATGCTCAGGCGGCTCGGCGGGGTTCAGCTCGACACGATCAGCGTGCTGGCGCGCTCGCACGAGCTCGTGGCTTACGCCCGGCTCGGGGCCATCGGCCGGGCGAAGGTCGAGCAGGCCTACTGGCACCCCCGCCACCCTGCAGCATTTGAATACTGGTCACATGCGGCGTGCGTGCTGCCGATTGAGGAGTGGCCGTATTACCGGTTCCGCCGCCACGCCTTCGCCGAGCGCGGCCGGCGCTGGCACCAGAGCCATCCAGAGGTCTGCGCACAGGTGCTGGAGCGGATCCGGGCTGAGGGACCGCTCACGGCCACTGAGCTCGGCGGCGCCAAGAACGGCGGGCCCTGGTGGGACTGGTCGGATACGAAGATCGCGGTGGAGTGGCTACTCGACACCGGCGACGTCATCTGCGTGCGCCGGACCGGCTGGCGGCGCGTCTACGACCTGCCCGAGCGCGTGCTGCCAGCGGACCTGCTCGATTCCGCGCTCACGACCGAGGAGTGCCTGATCAGGCTCGCCTCGGTGGCAGGCCGCGCGCTGGGCGTGGCCACGCAGTCCGACCTCGCTGACTACCAGCGGCTGCGCTACGGGGGCGCGGAGATTCGCCAGGGCGGCACGGCGCTGACCGCGGCCGGCTCAGCGCAGGCCGCCGGCCTGATACCGGTGCAGATCGCGGCCGGCCGCTACGGACCGGCTGTCCGGGCCTGGCTCGACCCGCAGTTGCCCGACCTCCAGGCCAGGCGCGGACGGCACCGGACCACGCTGCTGTCGCCGTTCGACTCGCTGGTCTGGGACCGGAAGCGGACGCTGCGCATGTTCGGATTCGAGCACAGCCTTGAGGCATACGTGCCGCAGGCCAAGCGGGTGCACGGCTACTTCACGATGCCGCTGCTGGCCGGCGGGCGGCTCGTCGGCCGGGTCGACCCGGCCCGCAGCGGCAATACGCTGATCGCCCGCAAGCTCACCTTGGACAAGCCGGCGGCGGCCGAGCCGATGGCGCAGGCACTCATCGAGGCCGCCTCCTGGGTCGGCTGCGACAACGTCAAGCTGCAGCAGGTAGAGCCGCCCGAGCTGGAGCAGCGGCTGCGAGCCGCGCTGACCGGGTTCGGCGACTGAGACGGCGGAACCGGGCGCTCAGCGACACCGGACATAAACAACCCCGCCTAGCCGGGCCGGCGGCTTCAGCCCACGAGCTAGTCCTCGCCGGAGAACCGTTCCCAGGCGGACTGACGCGTCATGCCGAGCGATTCACCGATCCGCGTCCAGGTAACTCCCCGGCCGCGTGCCTTGCGTACCCAGACGGTCAGCTGCTGCTCGACCTGGGCCGCAGCCGCGGCGACTCTCGGCAGGTGCTGGAGCAGATCCTCATCCGACATCTTCTGCTCCCAGCTGGCCACTTGCTCCTGCGCTGGCTGCTCCGACGGCAGGGCGATGAGCTCGTTGCACAAGCCCACGCACTCATTGCAGATGAACACGCCAGGCCCGGCGACGAGCTTGGCAACGGCATCGGGCGCTTTCCGGCAAAACGAGCAGGCGACGTCGTCCTGCAACTCGCTGATAGCCACCTCGGGACCCTACGCTCGCACTCTGTCAGGCAACACCTGACACCTGTCAGGCATGACCTTACGCCGTCAGGGACCTCCTGACAAGCACCCTGGTTACGCGGCCCGGTCGCATCTGCGAATCCAAGATCATCATCGACTTTTCACCCGAACCAGCGCTTCAGCGGCTCCTTATATGGCGTTATAGCCGATTCTCAACTCACGTCTCGGGTGAAATGTCGGCAAGCGACAACGGTCAGCCGAACTCGGTCAGCCGAACTCGATTAGCTTCTCCCGGACGGCCACCATGACGGCCTCCATGCGGGAGTGAATCTGCAGCTTTTCCAGGATGTTCCGGACGTGGTTCTTCACGGTGTTCTCGGAGATGAAGAGTTCCTTCGCGATGTCCCTGTTGTTCATTCCCCTGGCTACCAGGCGGAGGACCTGGATCTCGCGATCGGTCAGCCGCGGCGCGGGTAGCTGCTGCGGCGGCTCGTGCTCGTCCCGTCGGGCGAGCGCCGCGAACTCGGTCAGCAGCTTGCCCGCCATCGAAGGGTTGATCAGCGACTGGCCCCCATAGACCGCCCGCACCGTATCGGCAACCTCGTCAAGCGGGATGTCCTTCAGCAGGTACCCGCTGGCCCCGGCCCGGATGGCCTCGAACAGGTCCTCTTCCTCGTCGCTAATCGTCAGCATCACGATCTTGGCGCTCGGCGCCACCTCTTTGAGTTCCCGGCATGCCTCAATACCGCTGCTGCGCGGCATCCGGATGTCCATCAGGACGACGTCGGGCAGCGACTCGCCGGCCTTGCTGACAGCTTCCTCACCGTCGCTCGCCTCACCAACCAGCTCGATGTCGGGCTCGGATTCGAGAACCATCTCCAGACCGCGCCGGAAAAGAGCATGATCATCGACAATCAGGGTGCGAATGGGTTCCGCCGCGAGGCGGCGGGCGCCAGCTGACGCCGGCGCCTCGTTCCCGCTCAAGGTGAGATCAGAATCGGCGCCGTCCACGGAGTCCGCCTGCTCATCGTGAGCCTGCGGGGTGACCCTGGCACTGCGGCCCATGATCTTTCCTCCTTAGCGACCGGGCGAGCAATTCCGCCCAGCCCACCAGAAGCTACCCCCGCGATGCCCGTGCCAGAACTCTCCCCGACTCGGGCGCTGGTTGCAACCCCAGGAGATTAGACCCTGGTCATGCCGGCCCCCTCACCGGCACGGCCTGCTGCGGCATTTCGCAGCTGGCCGTTCACCGGCTCGCTGCCTGTCGCGGAGTCGGCAGCGGCCGGCTCCCTTGCCTCCACTAGCCGGATCACTCCGTACTGATATCCGCGGCGCCGGTACACCACGCTGGGAATGCCGGATGCGGCATCCATGAACAAGAAGAAGTCGTGACCGACGAGTTCCATCTCGAAGAGCGCCTGCTCGATTCCCATGGGAGAAGCAGTGTGAAACTTCTCTCGCACCACGAGCGGTCCACTGCCCTGCATGTCGACCGGCACCAGATCCTCGGAGTCGGTGTCGGTGTTGGCCTGCTCCGCAGCGTCGGCCCGGTCCGCGGCGGCGGCCATCGCCGCGAGAGCCGCTGCAGTGTCGTTGCTGGCCAGGAGCCCGCCGCCGGCCCCGAGCCTGATTGCGGGACGTTCAGCCTCGGACGCCAGGTCGGCGGCCGGGAGGTCGGAGAGCCGCACGGCCGCGTGACGGTCCTTGCGCCGGTCACAGGACCGTCGGAGCCGGGATTCCAGCTTGCTGAGCGCGACGTCCAGCGCAGCGAACCTGTCCTCAGCCGCTGCCTCTGCCCGGATCGCCGGTCCGCGCGACACGACGGTGAGTTCGACTCGCTCCCTGGTGCCAGACTGCCGGGGGTTGTGCTCGGCCGAGACTTGCACGTCGATCCTGATCGCCTTGCTGTCAAGCTTCTCGATCTTTGCGAGCTTGGCCATCGCATGCTGCCGGAACCTCTCCTGCATTTCGGTGTGCAGGGCTTTGAAGATGACTTCCACAGAGGAACTCCCTTCTCGTCCGGTGTGGAGCAGCACCCGCCCGGCCGACCTGGTCTTCTGCCCCACATCCGCCTGCTGAGGGGTTCGCGGCTGCTTGTGCCACTACTGCCCTTCTCCCTACCCGGGGGACATCGGATCCTCCGGCGAGGCAGGACTTACTTCTAAGCCGCACCGTGATCGGTCGACGACAAGTCGCCTTACGTGGGCCGCTTTGCCTGCGGCTGGCATCGGCTTGCCAGGTCCTGCGCCCTGCTGACAAGGCAACTGACCTGACGCAACCACGGACCCGGGCGGGTGCCATGACATGACGTTAGCCGCATGCCGGCTGAATGTCAGGAGGGGTACCGCCGTTAGCGCGCGCCGGAGACCGGAGCGCCAAGCTCCAAAGTCGGGTAAGTCGGGTATGCACCGAATGCTACCCTCTTCCAGGAGTTAGCCCCGTTCGAAGAGGTATACACCGTGCCAAGCTCACCCGTCGCGGCATCGGTCCCCACTACCAGCGTCACGCCATCGCTGGCCAGCGAAACAGCCCCGGCTGGAGCGCTGCCGAGTAGCCGCCCGGCACCACCTGTGAGCGGCACCTGCCAGATACCGGCCTTGGTCAGCACCACAAGGTTGTAGGGGCTGGACCAGCTCAGCGCGATAGGACCCCGCAAGCCGGTCCAGGCCGGCGCCGCAGCATTCAGCACAACCTGGCCCTGTTTGACGTTCTCGGTGACGGCGGCGAGCAGCACCCTGTTGCCGAGCGACGTCTTGACCAGCAGCGCGGCCCTGACCCCGTCGGGGGCCATTTGCAGCGAGATAATCCGCCCTGCGGACTTGCCGTCCAGCGGCAGGTTGCTCGGACTGCTGACCGGCAGGAACCTGCTGGCCCGCCACGGCAACTGCATCACGTGGCCGCCCGCAACCGCCCAGAGGTTCCCGTTCCGGTCCCAGCTCAGCGACGTGCACGGGCCGCCGGAGGTAGAGACCTGCAGGCTCTTGTACTGCCCGCCGGGCTGCGTGGGCGCCGGGGAAACCGGCATCTCGACGGCGCAGCCCGCACCATCCGCCACAGCGACTGCCACTGCCGGGACAGTCTCACTGCTGCTGTCGCCCGCGGTGGGTGTCCCACTGGCTGATGTGGTCGCTGCCAGCGCCGTGATCTGTAGCGAGCCAAGCTGCGCGGGCCCGGCCACACTCGACCGCGGGCCAAGTTCGCTGACCGTGGCAGTGCCGGACTGATAAAGCAGCGGACCCCTGCTCACCAGGTTGACGAGGCCGAAGTTCCCGCTGTTGTACTGCGGCCGGCCGTTGATCTGCATCACGACGCTACCGGCAAGCGGGTTGGAGTATGCGTTGCTTGTGAGCGTTGCCAGCAACTGCGCGTACATGTCGCGCTTCTGCAGCCAGCTCGCTCTCGCTGCTGTCCCGCCCAGGTCAATGACGGCCACCTGGCCACGGAGCGCGACCTTCAGCAGCTTGGTTCCACGAGGGAATGCGGTCATCGTCGCGGCGCTTAGCCAACTGTTTTGGTCATTGAGCAGGCCATTAACCAGACCTCTGACCACGTCGAGGTTCAGGGCACTGTCAGCGCTCTGGAGCGGAGCGTACACCGGGTCGGGAACTAGCTCTCCGTTCACCACCGAGGGCTCTTGCCGGGCGAAAAAGAACAGGTTCCGCGGCTGATACACCTCCTGGAAGCTGGCCTGCGTCAGCAGCAGGTTGTGCCCGCCCTGAGGCAGGCCGATGATCAGCCATTGCGCGTTCTTCTTCTGCGCCAGGGTGAACTTGAGTTTGGAGGTGGTGCCAGCCGAGAACTCATACTGGCCAGTCCCGTTCAGCGTCGCCAGCTGCTGAACGGTGAGGGTGACGGTGGCGTACTTCGCAGGTGGTGAGCCCCCCAGGCGAAGGCTGTCAGGAAACGTTTCCTCGTGGAGCGGCGAGCTGACGACGGTGACCGGTCCTGGCAGCCATTTGCGGCTGAGGGCGGGCGACAGGAACTGCTTGGCCGCGTTCGAGTCGTAGGCGTAAGTGGCACTTGCGTACAAGAAGCCGAGCACTGTCTGGATCGGTGTCTTGTACAGCCCCGATTGCGGCGGCGGCGGCGGCAGCGGGCGGACGTACGCCTGCACGGCGTTAGCGCCGGACAGCACCGGGCGGGGAGCGCTGTTTGACGGCACTGTCGCGCATCCCGCGACGACCGGCGCGACGATCCCCGCGACGACGATCGCGATCATCACCGGAGACAGTCGGGAACGACGGATACCAGGGCTAGCCACGCGCGACGACCTCGGTGGCCGCGCCCTGATCGACCGCCGGGCCCGCCGCTCCTGACTCGACGGCCGCAGTCTCTGTCTCGCTACCTGCCGCAAGCAAGGCTGCGGGGTCAGCTCCAGCCGGAGAGCCCGGCGCGGGCTGGACGCCCGTCAGCGGGAGGTCGACCGTGTCCATGCCATCCGCGGGCGCAGTGAGCGGCAGCGGGACAAGCGGCAACGGCGACCCGTGCAGTTCGCCTGCGACGGCGCGAGGCAGCGTCAGCCGGAACACCGAGCCACGTCCCGGCTCGCCCCAGGCCTCCAGCCACCCGCCATGCAGCCGTGCGTCCTCAAGGGCGATCGCCAGCCCGAGGCCGGTGCCGCCCGAGGTCCGTGCCCTAGCCGGGTCAGCGCGCCAGAACCGGTCGAAGACCAGCTCGTCCTGGCCGGGATGCAGGCCCACGCCGAAATCCCGCACGGATACCGCAACCGCGGCCGAGTCCATCCCCACCGTGACTACGGTGTCCTTGTCCTCGCCATGCTCGACCGCGTTCAGCAGCAGGTTGCGCAGGATGCGCTCGACCCTGCGGCGGTCGATCTCGGCGATGCACGGCTCAGCCGGGACCCGGAACTCGATCTTCGTGCCACGGCGTTCAGCCAGCTGCTGCGCGATGTCGGCGGACTGCAAGACGATGCCGCAGAGGTCGACCGGCTCGGGCTCCAGCGTCGCGGCGTTGGCGTCATACCTGCTGATCTCCAGCAGGTCGGTCAGCAGCGCTTCGAACCGCTCCAGCTGGCCCTGCATGAGCTCGGCCGCCCTCGCGGGCGCGGCGTCCATCTCGTCCCGTGCGCCGAACAGCACGTCCGAGGCAATCCTGATCGTCGTGAGCGGTGTCCGGAGCTCGTGCGACACATCGGACACGAACTGCCGCTGCACCTGGGACAAGTCCTCAAGCTCGGCCAGCTTCTCCTGCAGGCTTGCGGCCATCTCGTTGAAAGAGGTCGCGAGCGCCGCCAGTTCATCGGAGCCGCGTACCTCCATCCGCAGGTTCAGCTCCCCGGCCGACAGCCGCCTGGCTCCGTGTGCAGCCTGCCGGACCGGAACCACCACCCACCGCGTCACCAGCCAGGCGACCGCCGCCAGCAGGAACACCACTGCGATCCCGGCCACCAGCAGGCTCTGCTGGATGCTCGCTACGGTCTGCTGCTGGGCCGTCAGCGGGAAGAAGTAGTACAGCTCGTAGGCGCGGCCGAACGGGACGCCCCAGAGCAGGCCAGGCACGGGCCGCGGACTGGAGCCGAACGGCATTCTGACCCACTCGCTCTGCGGGTGCTGCGACGTTCCGCCAGACCGCCACTCGTTGTCGACGGCATTTCTCAGCGTGGCGGGCAGCCCCGGCCGCCGGCCGTAGAACCCAACGGCATCCCCGCCGCTATACACCGGCGGGCCCCCGCGGTTCGGCACCGTGGTCACCGCTACGGCGTACTGCGTGCGGTCAGCTGGCTTTAGATCCTGGACGAGCGAGTACATCGCGGGCGCCGTGCTGGCGTCCGGCGCCTGGCTGAACGCGATGTCATTGCCCGCGGTGGTCAGTCCCCCGTCGGCAATGTTTACCGAGGTCTGCTTCATGTTCTCGTAGATGCCGGCCACCAGGTGAGTCATCAGTATGTAGCCGAGCACGGACACGACAACCGCAGACAAGATCAGGGTGGCGCTGACCACCCGGAATTGCAGCGAGTGCCGGTAGCAATCCGAGACTTGCCGCAGCCACCGCCGCGACCGGGAGAAGGTGGCCGAGCGGCTGAACGCAGCCCGGCGCGGCCAGGCCAGCCAGTTGCGATAGCTGGCCCCTACGGCGGCGGCTGCTCCCTTCACTGCCCTTCCCCGTCCGTTGGTCGGCCCGGCCAGGCGGCCGGGAAGGCGTCAGCGGCGGTCAGCCTGGACCCGCCTTATAGCCAACGCCCCGGACGGTGACGACGATTTCCGGTCGTTCCGGGTCCTTCTCGATCTTGGCCCGCAACCGCTGAACGTGGACGTTGACCAGCCGGGTATCCGCCGCGTGCCGGTACCCCCAGACCTGCTCGAGCAAGACTTCCCTGGTGAACACCTGGCGCGGCTTGCGGGCCAGGGCCACCAGCAGGTCGAACTCCAGCGGGGTCAGGTTCAGCGCCTCACCGGCGCGTTGCACGGAGTGCCCGGCCACGTCGATGGTGACGTCACCGATTGTCAGCGTCTCCGGCGCCGGATCGTCGGTCCGCCGCAGCCGCGCCCGCACCCTGGCGATCAGCACCTTCGACTGGAATGGCTTGACGATGTAGTCGTCCGCCCCCGACTCCAGGCCGAGTACCACGTCGACGGTGTCGCTCTTGGCGGTCAGCATCACGATGGGGACGCCGGACTCCGCGCGGATCTGGCGGCACACGTCGATGCCATCCATGCCCGGCAGCATCAGGTCAAGCAGCACCAGATCCGGCTTGGTATCGCGAAAAACATCCATCGCCCGGTCTCCGTCACCGACGAAGGTGGGCTCGAAGCCCTCGCCGCGCAACACGATGCCGAGCATCTCGGCCAGAGCGGCGTCGTCATCGACGACCAGCACACGACCCTTCATAATCCTCATCGTTCCACGTAGACAGCCGCTTGGGGACCCGCAACCGCATCAGCACCTGCGCTTAGGACTCGCAGATTACCTGCCGTGACCGGCTGAATCACCCCAAGTTCGGTGACGAGCGCAGTGACGAGGTCCGGCGGGGTGACGTCGAACGCCGGATTGTAGGCAGGTGTAGCAGCCGGCGCGACCGGTCGGCCGGCCAGTCCGGTGACCTCCTCAGCCGGGCGGTGCTCAACCGTAATGGCGGTTCCGTCCGGGGTGTCAAAGTCCACGGTAGACACTGGCGCGACTACCACAAAGGGCACGCCGTGGTGCCTGGCAAGTACTGCCAGGCCATAGGTGCCCACCTTGTTGGCCACGCTCCCGTCAGCCGCGATCCGGTCGGCCCCGGTGAGCACCAGGTCAACCTGGCCCCCCGCGAGCAGCGACGCCGCCGCGTTATCCGCCAGCAGCGAGTGCGGAATCCCGGCCCGGCCCGCCTCCCAGGCGGTCAGCCGCGCGCCCTGCAGCAGCGGCCGCGTCTCGTCGACCCACAGCCGCGTTAGCCTGCCAGCCTGGTGCGCGGCGAGCACGACCGCGAACGCGGTTCCCGCCCCCGCCGATACCAGGCCGCCGGTGTTGCAGTGGGTAAGGATCCGGGCACCTTCTGGCACCAGAGCGAGCCCGTGGCCCGCCATCGCTGCGCTCGCCGCCGCGTCCTGCCCGGCGATCGCCCTGGCCTCCGCGAGCGCGGCCGCCGCCGGACTTTCCAGACCGGGAACGTGCGCTTGGCGGCCAGCCGCCGCCTGATACGACCGCAGCGCCCTGGTAGCGCCCCGGCCGAGGTTGACCGCCGTCGGCCTGGCCGCGGTTATGGTCGCGGCAGCGGCTTCGACGTCCTCCCCGCGGTATGCCGCAAGGGCGACGCCGTACGCGCCAGCCACGCCAAGCAGCGGGGCGCCGCGTACCACCAGGCGACCGATGGCGTCCACAAGCATGGACACGTCTGTGCAGGTCAGAAACGCCTCTTCAGCCGGCAGCCTGGTCTGGTCTAGTAGCCGGATCGCAGGGCCGGCAGGCGGCTCGAGCCAGCGCAGAACTGCCGGGACGCCCCCGCTCTCCTCGATGTTCCCCATCTGCCGAGTGTGCTGCCAGGGCCGGGTTTCGCCAAGTCACGCGCCAGGCCGGTCCCGCATGCCTGGAATATGCTGGTTTCCCGCTGGCCAGCATGCAAGCATTAGCGCGCCGGCCGGCGGCGCATTTGCCGCAGACCTGCACGCGCGCCAAGCTGGCGCCGGTGGCCCCCGGACCGTCAAGATCGATGTTGATTTTCCGGGCCGATAGCACCCCGAACTCAACATCGATCATGGAGCTTCAGGTGACTGAGCAAATGCCGCCGGGCTGGGAAAACCAGGTCCCGCCCGGCCCCTATGGTCAGCCCGGCTATCCACCATTCGGCCAGGGAGGCTCCGGTCAGCCAGGCTACGGCCAGCCAGGCTACGGCCAGCCCGGCTCCGGGCAGCCGGGGTTCGGCCAGCCCGGCAATCCGCCGTTCGGCCAGGGAGGCTCCGGCCAGCCCGGCTACGGCCAGCCCGGCTACGGGCCGCCGCGCTACGGCCGGCCAGGGTACGGCGGACCAGGCGGATGGACGAGGGCGCCCGCGCCGGGCGGAATCCCGCTCCGCCCCCTCGGGCTTGGTGACATCCTCAACGGCGCAGTCGTCTCGGCCCGCCGGAACCCGGCCGCGACCTTCGGCCTGGCCGCGATCGTGATGACGCTCTACGGGGTCATCTCGGCGATCATCGGCGCCATCGAGCGGCCGCATCTGACGCAGTTCAGCAGCACGCAGCAGACGCTGAGCAACGGCCGGGTTCTCTCTCCGCAGCAAACCCACGATCTTCTGACATCTGTCTTCGGCGCCGTCCTCCCCGCAGCCGCGGCTGGCATCGTGATCAGCTTCGTGCTTACCTCCGCGCTGTCCGGCATGCTCAGCGCTGTCATCGGCCGCGGTTTGCTCGGCCAACGAGTCGGCCTGGCGCAGGCGCGGCGCGCCGGCCGCGTCGGGCCGGTCATCGGCGTGAGCTTTCTGCTGCTGCTGATCAGCATTGCCGTCCCGCTGCCCGTCGTCATCGTCGCGGTCGTCCTTGCCGTCCTGCACCTGACGCCAGTCGCCGTGCTCATCGGCGTGCTTGGCGGCATCGCGAGCATCGTCTTCGAACTGTTCCTGCTCGTCCGGCTCAGCGTGACATTGCCAGCGCTGGTTCTGGAGCGCATTTCGCCCGCGAGCGCAATCAAGCGATCCTTCGATCTCAGCCGCGGCAGCTACTGGCGGTTGTTCGGCATTCTGCTGCTCACCAGGCTGATTGTCGGCGTCGCGTCGCTCGTGCTGAGCATCCCGTTCACCGTCCTTGCTGGCCTGGCCGGCGGTAACAGCAGCTTCTTCAGCATCGGCACGAAGGCCACCTTGGCCAGCGTGATCATCAGTGCTATCGGCGCCATCGTGGCTAGCACTGTCACCGCGCCGATCAGCGCCGGCGTCGTCGTGTTGCTGTATGCCGACCTGCGGATGCGGCGCGAGGGTCTCGACCTCGCGCTGCGCACGGCCGCCGAGAGCGACAGGCTAAGCGGCGAAGAGTTCGATTCCGCGTGGCGGCCGCCAGCGGGCGGTCAGCCTGCTGCGTGGTGAAAAAGGCCAGGGCAGCAGCGCGCGCCGTGACCGGGTTGGCTGGCACGACGTGGCTGGCCGGCGCGACGTGGCTGAGTGGCGGGCCGCTGGTCGGGCGGCTGCGCGGGAACCAGCTAGCCCGGCGAGAACTAGCGAGGGCGATCTACCGTCCGTCGCTGGTGTCGCGCCTTTGGGCCCGCTTCCTGAGCTGGCTTCAGTCGCTGGCGCTGCACACGCAGGCGGGCAGCCTGAACTGGGTAGCGGTGATCCTGCTCGGGATCGCCGTCCTCGCCATGCTTGGCACCGTCGGGTATATCGCAGGGCTGGCCAGGGTGGACAGGCGCTATCGCCCCCCAGTCGTCGACGGCAAGCCGATGAGCCCGGCCCAGTACCGGTCGGCGGCTGATGGCTTCGCGGCGGCGGGCGACTACCAGTCCGCGATCATCGAGCGGGTGCGCGCGATCGCAGTCGAACTGGAATCCCGGCGGATCCTGCAGCCGCGCCCCGGACGGACGGCTGCGGAACTCGGCGCGGAGACAGCTCTGGCCATCCCCGCCGAGGCGACCGCGCTCCGTCACGCGACCCGGCTGTTCGACGACGTGCGCTATGGCGGCCATCCCGGCAGCCCGGATGGCTACCAGCAAATCCGGGAGCTCGATGTGCGGATCAGCGCTGTCCCGATCCAGGTGAGCGGCAGCCAGTGACCGCATGGTGGCGGCGAGCGCGCGCCTGGCTGCTGATCTGCCTGATCGTCGTCCTGGCGGCGATCGTCATTGGCGTGCTGTACCGGCCCCCTGGCAACTCCTATCTGGATCCCGGCTCGACCGGAGTCAACGGCTCGCACGCGCTAGCCGACGTGCTGACCGGACTCGGGCATCAGGTCACCACGGTGACCAGTACCGCGTCGGCGGTGGCCGCAGCGTCCGCGGGTACCACGCTGGTCATCACCAGCCCGGCCGACCTGACGCGGCCCGACCTCGGCGCGCTCGCCAGAGTGCCCGCTTCGGTGCTGCTGGTGGAGCCGGACCAGGCCGCGCTCGCAGCGCTCGGCAGCGGCCTCCGAGTCGATCTGCAGGGCGTGCCGGTCGCAAGCACGCCGGCCGCCTGCACGCTGCAGGCGGCCGTCCTGGCCGGGACCGCTGACCTGGGCGGCACCACAATCACGGTCCCCGGCCGGCTGGCGGGCGGGATCCAGCAGTGTTATCCGGTAGGCGGTCATCCGTCCCTTGTCCGACTGACCCTCCGCGAGCGGGTCGTGACGATTCTCGGCACTGGTGCACCGCTCACCAACGGTGCGCTGGCAAGTCAGGGCAACGCGGCGCTGGCCATCGACCTGTTGCTGAGCCACCGGATCGTCTGGCTGGTGCCGCCTGTGGCGGCGGTAGCGGCTGCCGCCGGACCGGCCACGCCGAGGTCCTTCTACAGCCTGGTGCCGCTTGGCGCCTACCTGGTCGCGATACAGCTTGCTGTCGCGCTCCTGCTCGCGGCAGCCTGGCGCGCGCGCCGGCTCGGGCCGTTGGTCGCCGAGCCGCTGCCAGTCGTGGTCAGAGCGGCAGAGACGGTCGAAGGTCATGCGCGCATGTACCAGTCGCGGCGGGCTCGGGCCAGAGCGGCTGGTGCGTTGCGCCAGGGAGTAATCAGCCGTCTCAGCCCGCTAACCGGACTTCCGGTCACCGCTAACCGGGATGCCGTCGTTGCCGCGCTGGCCCCGCGCTCGGCCCTGACGGAGGCACGCGTCGCGGAACTGCTGTATGGCTCTGCGCCAGCATCCGATCGGTCGCTCGTGGAGCTGGCCCGCGATCTAGACACGTTTGAGCGAGAGGTAGACATGTCGTGAGCGTCGATGACCTCAGTGGCGGCCAGGTGCGTGCCGAACCCGGCGGCCTGGCCGCTGAGGGGCTGCCGCCCGGCGGGGCCCGTGCCGCGCTGGTTGCCGTCCGGGACGAGGTCGGCAAGGCCGTCGTCGGGCAGGATCAGGTCCTCAGCGGCCTGCTCGTCGCACTGCTGTGCCAGGGGCACGTCCTGCTCGAAGGAGTCCCCGGTGTGGCCAAGACGCTGCTGGTCCGGTCGCTCGCCGCGGCCCTGGCCGTAGACAGCAAGCGCATCCAGTTCACCCCCGATCTGATGCCGGGCGACGTCACGGGCTCGCTGATCTACGATGCCCGCACGTCGGAGTTCAAGTACCGCGAAGGGCCTGTCTTCACCAACCTGCTGCTGGCCGACGAGATCAACCGCACCCCGCCAAAGACACAGGCAGCTCTGCTGGAGGCGATGGAAGAGCGGCAAGTGTCGGTCGAAGGAGTCCCGCGCTCACTGCCCGTTCCCTTCCTTGTCGCGGCGACCCAGAATCCGGTGGAGTACGAAGGCACTTATCCGCTACCGGAGGCGCAGCTCGACCGCTTCCTGCTCAAGCTGGCGGTCATCGTGCCGGACCGGGACACCGAGATTGAGATCCTGGCCAGGCACGCGGCCGGATTCGACCCGCGCGACCTGCCTGCCGCCGGGATAAGTCAGGTCGCCAGCGCGGCCGACCTGGCGAGCGCACACGCCGAGGTCGGCCAGGTCCGGGTGTCGGCCGAGGTGACCGGTTACATCGTGGATGTCTGCCGCGCCACGAGGACGTCTGCCGCTGCGGATCTTGGCGTGTCGCCGCGAGGCGGTACCGCGCTGCTGGCGACCAGCCGTGCGTGGGCTTGGCTGTCAGGCCGTGACTACGTGACGCCCGACGATGTCAAGGCGCTGGCACGGCCAACGTTGCGGCACCGCATCAGGCTCAGGCCCGAGGCCGAGCTCGAGGGAGTCACCGCCGACGGCCTGCTCGAGAGCGTGCTCAGCTCTGTTCAGGTGCCGAGGTAGGACCTTGTGGCTCTCACCGGACGCGCCGCTCTCGTCGCGCTGATAGGCACCCTGGGCGCCCTGCTGTCAGGCTCGATAGCCGGGCTGCTCACGGTAGACGGCATCATCCTGGCGGTGATCGCAGTCGATCTGGGTCTCGCGGCCGGCGTCCGGCAGCTGACGCTCACCAGATCTGGTGACACGGCAATCCTGCTCGGTCAGCAGGGGACGGCGACGCTGACGATCGGTAATCCAGGCCGGCGCACGCTGCGCGGCGTGGTGCGCGACGCCTGGCAGCCGAGCCTGCAGGCGACCGGCCCTGTTCGCGTCCTGATCCCGGCCGGCGGCCAGGTGGTCGTGGACACGACGCTCGCGCCGACCCGGCGCGGCGACAAGGCTGCCGGGCAGGTGACAGTCAGATCGCTCGGACCTCTCGGACTTGCGGCGAGGCAGGCCAGCCTCGTGGCGCCCTGGACAGTGCGGGTACTGCCGCCGTTCCTGAGCCGTAAGCACTTGCCGGAGAAGCTGGCGGTCCTCCGCCAGCTGGGCGGCCAGCACCGCAGCCTGATCCGGGGCCAGGGCACGGAGTTCGATTCGCTGCGCGAGTACGTGGTCGGGGACGACGTCCGCTCGATCGACTGGCGGTCGAGTGCGCGTCGCGGCGAGGTTCTGGTGCGCACCTGGCGGCCCGAGCGCGGTCGCCGCGTCATCATCGTCCTCGACACCGGCCGCACCTGCGCCGGGCGCGTCGCAGGGGCACCGCGGCTCGACACCTACCTCGATGCGGCCTTGTTGCTGACAGCGATTGCAGCGCGCGCTGGCGACCGGGTCGACCTCATCGCGGTAGACCGTCAGGTCCGGGCCAGGGTCATGGGCGCCAGCCGGACACAGGTGCTGGCCAGGATGACCGACGCGATGGCGGTGCTTGAGCCGGAGCTCACCGAATCCGACGGCGGGCTGATCGCCAGCACGCTGCTGACGGCGGCCAGGCAGCGATGCCTGGTGGTGATCCTTACCGACCTCAACTCCACGGCGCTGGAACTGGGGCTGCTCCCTTCCATCCCGGTGCTGGCAACGCGCTACCGGCTGCTGGTCGCGGCTGTCGCCGATCCGCGGGTGGCCGAGATGGCCGCGGCCCGTGGCGACGCGGCCTCGGTCTATCAGGCAGCCGCGGCCGAACGGGCGCGGGCCGAGCGCGCTCGGCTAGCCGCCCGGCTGAGCCAGGCTGGAGTCGGTGTCGTCGACGCGCCGCCAGACCGCTTGCCCGCGGCCCTGGCGGATGCTTATCTCGGCTTGAAGACCGTCGGACAGCTCTGAGAACGACAGCCGTGGTGGCGGCAGCTACGAACGGCTCGTGTACCCGCCCCGCACAGCGCCAGCCTCGGACAGCGCCAGCCTCCGGACGGGATCAGCCGCGGACCGGCACCTGCTCGGGCGCCTCGCTGATGTCGGCTGACAGGCCGAGGCGCTGCGCTCGGCGGCCCGCGACGATCACGTAGGCCAGGAACGCGGTCTCAGCAATCGCGCCGATGCCGATCCGGCTCCAGGTCGGCAGCGACGATGGGGTGACAAACGCCTCGATGACCCCGGACACGCCGAGCACGGCGACGATGCCCAGTGCGATCGTGATCGTTGCCCGGCCCTCCTCGGCCAGTGCCTGAGATCGCCGTCTCGGCCCGGGATCGATGATGGCCCAGCCGAGCCGCAAGCCTGCGGCACTGGCCAGGAATACTGCCGACAACTCAAGCATGCCGTGCGGAAGAATCAGCGCGAAGAACTCCGCAGCCTTACCGTGACCGATCATCAGCCCGCCGTCGACAGCAAGGTTCAGTGAGTTCAGTAGCAGCGAGAAGATCGTGACGACGCCGAACAGCACACCGAAGACGAGCGCAGCGACCGCGACAAGCACGTTGTTGGTCCACACCTTCAGCGCGAAGGACGTGGCCGTGTCCTGCGAGTAATAGTTCCGGAACTGGCTGTTCACCAGGGCCTGTACTTGCGAGTGCGAGACCAGGCTCGCCTGGACGGCCGGCGAATCCGCGATCCACCAGCCGGCGACCAGCGCGAGCGCGAGTGACGCGGCGGCGGTGCTCAGCCACCACCACCGGCAGCGGTACGCCATGGCGGGAAACGCCACGCCAACGAAGACGCCGACCGATCGCCAGGCGGGAGTGTGCGCGCCGGTCACTGCGGCCCTCGCCCGGCCGAGCAGACCGGACAGCCTGGCAGCGAGCGCGGGATCGTTTCCCCCGCGCTGGACTGCCGACAGCTGGGTGGCAGTTCGCTGATAGCTGGTAACGAGCTCGTCGACTTCTTCGCCGGACAGCCTCCGGCGGCGCCTGACGAGAGTGTTCAGCCGATCCCATTCCGCCTCGTGTGCAGCGACAAAAGCATCGACATCCACCACTGGAGCGTACTGCCGCGAGCGAGCCACGCAACGATACGCTGAGCGCGTGCCTGCGACCGCGCGGGCTGCGGGGCGAGGAGCACGCGATGTCCGAGGTCGTCACGGGCGAAGCCGTCGTGCTCGAGCTTCCGGTAGCGACCTTCCCCGGCCGGCTACTTGCCCTGGCGATCGACGTGGTCGCCCAGGCGGCGCTAGGCATCCTGGCTTTGATTGCCATCTCCTCGATGCTCGACAGGCTGAACGGCGACTACATCGCGGCCATCGTGGTCAGCACGGAACTGGCAATCACGGTCGTCTACGCCACTGCGTGGGAGACGATGACCAGGGGCAAGACGCCCGGAAAGATGGCGCTGGGCCTGCGCGTCGTCGGCGATGACGGCAGCCCCGAGCGCTTCAGGCAGGCTCTGGTGCGATCCCTGGTCGGTCTGATCGAGATCTATTCCTTCCCGCCAATCGCGCTGATTGCGTCAATCGCCTCGGCTAAGGGCAAGCGACTTGGTGACATATTCGCCGGGACGTACGTGCTGCAGGAGCGGATGCCGGCCAGGGCCGCCCTGTCGCCAGTGTTCGCAGTAGTGCCGCCGCCGCTGCTGGGCTGGGCGCAGTCGCTCCAGCTCTCCGCGCTCTCCGATCAGACCGCCGACGCGGCCAGCAGCTACCTGCGGCGGTTCGCCGAACTGTCCCCGGCGGCGCGCGAGTCGCTCGGTTTCCAGATAGCGAACGCGGTCGCGGCGGAAGTCAGCCCTCCGCCCCCGGCCGGCACTCCGCCGCCCGCCTACCTGGCCGCAGTGCTGGCCGTGCGACGCCAGCGTGACGCCGCTGGCACCGCCGCGGCCGGCGCAGTTCTTCCGCCGCAGTTCGCCCCACCGCCGCCCCCTCCTCCGCCGCAGTCCGCGCCGGCGATTCCGGCGGTGCCAGTCCCGCCGCCGCTGGTCCCGCCAGGCCTGGTGCCACCTGCGGCTCCGCTACCTCAGCCGTCGGAGCCAGGGCAGCCATCCCCGCCAGCCCAGGCTCCACTGCAAACCGCGCCGCCGCTGCCGGCCCCGGATGCTCCGCCGACGCAGCCGACCGCCGGCGCCGCGCCCGGTTTCGCCCCGCCCGCCTGATTTGCGCGGCTGTCCCTGTCGGCCTGACGCCAGCCTCTGCGACTTAGCACCCGAAACGGTCCCTAGGTATCGGGCATATGGGTATATAAGGCCGCCTGCACGAGCCATTTCGGATGCTAAGTCGCGGCGGGATCCGGCAAAGCGGACGAATCGGCGCCCCCCGCGCTGCTGATCAGGAGCCCAGCCGCCAGGAGTCCAGGTAGGCCAGCTGCTCCGGGGTCAGCTCATCGATGCGCGTGCCGAGTGCGGCGAGGGCAAGGGTGGCAACTTCGGCGTCGATCGCTGCGGGCACGTCGAGCACCCGGCCGCGCGCTCCGGCCGGCTCGGGATCGGCTCCGGCCAGCCAGGCCAGCGCGAGCGCCTGCACGGCGAACGAGGTATCCATGGCAGCTGCCGGATTGCCTTCGCCGGCGACCAGATTCACGACGCGCCCTTCGGCTAGCAGGATCAGCCGGCGGCCGTCAGCGAGAACGTACTCAGTCGCGTTCGGACGGACGCCGGGATTCACCTCCATCGCCAGTCCGGCCAGCGCCGGGACGTCGATCTCCACGTCGAAGTGGCCGGCGTTGGCCAGCATCGCGCCATCGGGGAGCGCGGCAAGTTCCGTCTCGCTGAGGACGTCCCGTGAGCCAGTAGCAGTGATGATCAGCTCTGCTCCCGGCGCGGCGGCATGCATCGGCATCACCCGGAAGCCCTGCATGATCGCGCCGAGCGCGCGGACCGGATCGACTTCAGTGACGATCACCTGAGCGCCAAGGCCACGCGCACGCTCCGCGATTCCCGAGCCGCACGGCCCGAAGCCGGCCACCACCACGGTCTTGCCGGCTACCAGCGTGTTGGTGGCGCGCAGGATCCCGTCCAGGACCGACTGCCCGGTGCCGTACTTGTGATCGATCATCCGCCGCGTCGCCGACACGTCAGCTGCAACGACCGGGAAGCCGAGCGAACCGGCGGCAGCCATCCGGCGCAGCCTGGCCGCGCCGCTCGACGTCGCCTCGCACCCGCCGCGCACGACGCCGATCAGCTCCGAACGCGCCTCATGAAGCGTGTTGACCAGGTCGCAGCCGTCGTCCATGACGAGGTCCGGCCCGCTGTCCAGAGCGCGGTGGAGGTGCTCGTAATAGCCACCCCGATCCACGCCCGACCGCGCCTGCACAGTCACGCCAGGCTCGGCGGCAAGCGCTGCGGCGATGTCGTCCTGGGTCGACAGCGGATTGGACGCCGCGAGGTGCACGCGAGCGCCGCCCGCAGTGAGAGCCCGCACCAGGACGGCCGTCTCCGCGGTCACATGGAGGCAGCATGCGACAGTCAGCCCTGCGAACGGCAGCCGGTCGGCAAACGAGGCGCGCACCATGCCAAGCACCGGCATGGCGCGCTCGGCCCACGCGATCCCGGGCTGGCCAGCGAGGGCCAGCCCGGGATCGGCGATGTCCGAGGGCGGTGCTGGCTCAGGGGGACGACCCCCCGAAGCCCCCCGAGGTGCTAGCTCAGGGGAACGACCGTCCGCAACCTCCCGCGGTGCAGATCCGGCGGGACGACCCTCCGCAGCCCCCCGCCGTGCTAGCTCAGGGGTACGACCGTCCGCAACCTCCCGCGGTGCAGATCCGGCGGGACGACCCTCGGACGGCCCGGCGGGACGAGCGCCCGAAGACCGCCGAGAGGTCGAGCCCCGCGGGTCAGTACCGGTAGTGGTCGGGCTTGTACGGGCCATCGACCGGAACGCCGATATAGGTGGCCTGCTCTTTGGTCAGCACGCTCAGCCGGGCGCCGAGAGCATCCAGGTGCAGCCGCGCGACCTTCTCGTCCAGGTGCTTGGGCAGCACGTGGACACCGATCGGGTACTGGCTGGTCTTCGTGAACAGCTCCACCTGGGCGATGACCTGGTTAGTGAAGCTGTTGGACATCACGAAGCTCGGGTGCCCAGTCGCGTTGCCGAGGTTGAGCAGCCTGCCCTCAGACAACACGATCACGGCGTGCCCGTCCGGGAACGTCCACTCGTCGACCTGCGGCTTAATGTTCGTCCGCCGGATACCGGGCAGCCGGGCGAGACCAGCCATGTCAATCTCGTTGTCGAAGTGCCCGATGTTCCCGACGATCGCCTGATGCTTCATCTGGCTCATGTGCTCGGCGGTGATGATGTGGAAGTTGCCCGTCGCGGTGACGAATATGTCAGCGCTCGCGACGACGTCCTCCAGCCGGGCGACCTGGTAGCCGTCCATCGCGGCCTGCAGCGCGCAGATGGGATCGATCTCGGTGATGATGACCCGCGCACCCTGGCCGCGCAGCGACTCAGCGCAGCCCTTGCCAACGTCGCCGTAGCCGCAGACGACTGCCACTTTGCCGCCGATCAGCACGTCGGTCGCGCGGTTAATGCCGTCGATCAGCGAGTGCCGGCAGCCGTACTTGTTGTCGAACTTCGACTTGGTTACCGAGTCGTTGACGTTGATCGCGGGGAACCGCAGCGAGCCGTCCTTGGCCATCTCATACAGCCGGTGCACGCCCGTGGTGGTCTCCTCGGTGACACCCTTGATCCCGGCTGCCATGGCGGTCCAACTGCCTGGCGCCTGCTCCAGCGAGCGCGCCAGCACGGACAGGATCACGCCCCACTCCTCGGGGTCGTCGTCACGAGGCGCGGGTACCTGGCCGGCCGCCTCGAACTCCGCGCCCTTGTGCACGAGCAACGTCGCGTCACCGCCGTCGTCGAGCAGCATGTTGGGTCCCGACTCGCCCGACCAGGTGAGCGCCTGCTCGGTGCACCACCAGTACTCCTCCAGCGTTTCGCCCTTCCAGGCGAAGACCGGAATGCCCCGCGGGTTATCCGGCGTGCCGTCCGGACCCACCGCCACCGCAGCTGCCGCGTGGTCCTGCGTGGAGAAGATGTTGCACGACGCCCACCGCACTTCGGCCCCGAGCGCGACGAGCGTCTCGATCAGCACGGCGGTCTGCACGGTCATGTGCAGCGAGCCGGTAACACGAGCGCCAGTCAGCGGCTTCGACTCAGCGAACTCAGCACGCACCGCCATCAGGCCCGGCATCTCGTGCTCGGCGAGCCGGATCTCGCGGCGGCCGAAATCGGCGAGCGACAGGTCGGCGACCTTGAACGGCACTGTCTCGACAGGCATGCATGCTCCCTAGTTTTCTGGTGGCGCGGGCCGGATCTGGCCGGCACCACAGCACGACCGTACGGCAGAACTGGCGTCAGTGGCACGCCGAGTAGCGGGTTTCTGACAGAAGATTGTAAGATTCGCTCCATGCGGATTACTGAAGCGGCCCGGCGACTCGACATGACGCCCCGGATGCTCCGGTACCGAGAGTCTCTCGGCCTGCTCCCCGTGCTGCGCCACGCCGGCCGGGGACGGACGCGCCAGCGTCCGTCCCCGCCAGCGGCCCGGAGTCCGCACCGCCAGTTCACCGATGCGGACCTCAGCGCGGTCTCGCTCGGCCTCTCACTGGAGCGCCGCTACGACATCAGCCCGGTCGCGCTGGCTTTCGGGCTTCGAGTACTCGCCGACCCTCGGGTCAGGGCCGACGTCGCCGAGTTCGGCCGTCGCATTGGCAGAATCCAGCCGCCTCCGGCCAGGGCCCTCGATTTCGAGCAGGAACGCGCACTACGGCTACTCGGCGCGGCGGTGTCCGCGGATAGGCGCTGACCAGGCGTTCCCGCGGGAACGCCTATGACGCTACTTGCGGTCCGGCAGGGGCAACGGCCTGGCGCACGCGCTGCCCGCAGAAGTCCCGGCACTGGTCGACGACCTGACCCAGCGCTGCGAGGTCGGGCCCGGCGGCCGCGATCAACTCATCGACGGGGCGCAAGCCAGCGCGAGTTAGCAGTGTCTTCTCGTTGGTCACCCACTCACCACGAGCTGCCAGTACCGCGTGCGCGGCCTGCGAGGCTGCCTGCGCGACGAGCCCGGCGCATTGCGTCAGCCGTCCGTAGGGCGCGTGGTTCACGCGCGCATAGTCGAACGTCCGGTCTGCCCTGTCCCACCAGACCCGCGGTGCCGTTTCACGCAGTGCCATCGGGTAATCGGGCCTGGGCAAGCGACCCCGCAAGACCCGGCTCACGGCCAGTTCCGCCAGGACCAGATAGGTCGGAATCCCGGCCAGGTGAAACATCAGCGGCTCAATGCGGAACCGTCCCTCGCTCGCCCGCTCGAGCTCACGGTCAATCGTGTCAAGGTCGCGGTAATGCACGTCCACGCGCCGGCCGTCGACCTGCAGCCAGGCGCCCCCGTTGAACACGCCGTCGCTCCACCCGCCAATCTCGAACACGTCGCCAGGCCATCCGATGTCCCGCAGCGGCTGCGGATCAAAATGTGCCCGGTAGTAAATCGCGAAGTCCCAGTCGCTGTCCGGCCGGTGAATGCCCTGCCCGCGTGAGCCGCCCAGAGAGACAGCCGTTACGCCCGGCAATTGGCAGAGCCGATCTGAGACGTAATCAACAAAGGGCTGGTCATCCACCGTGCCAAGCTAACAGGGCGCGCCCTGCGGATTGCCGCAAGCCTCGAGACGGCTGGCTCAGAGCGCCTGAACCCCGAGCGCCTGCAGCTCTCGTTTGAGCTGATCAGCCGACATGTAGTGCACCACGTTGAACCCGAGGTCCCGAGCTGCCTCAACATTCCGCTGCGAGTCATCCACGAAGACGGTCGCCGCCGGGGCGAGACCATAACGCTGCAGGAGGACTTCGAATATCCGGCTGTCCGGCTTGGCCACACCCTCGAGGCCGGAAATGACCTGGCCGTCAAACCACTGCATGAACGGAAAACGCGCGGACCGGCTGGCGAATGCTTCCGGCTCCATGTTGCTCAGCGCGTAACAGCCCAAGCCAGCCGTTTTCAGCGTCCGCAAGACGTTGACAGTCTGATCGAACTGGCCAGGAGCCATCTCCTCGCCGCGGTCAGCCCACGCCATGATCATGTCCCGGTACTGCGCATGCTGGCTTGCCAGCTCCTCACACGACTGCCGGATGTCCGCGCCGAGATCATGCTGCCGGTGCCAGTCAGCAGTGCAAACCCTGGCCAGGAAATCCTCCATCTCGGCAGGGTCGGCGAACAGACGGCGATAGAGGTGGCGCGGGTTCCAGTCGATCAGCACTCCGCCAAGATCGAAGACCACGGCGTTGATCTTTCGACTGAGCACGGTGCAAGTATTCCGCAACCAGACAGGCGCGGCCAAGTTTGTTGAACCGAGCGACCGCACGCAGGCCGGGGCTCAGCCGGCGCGGAAGTAGGCGCCCGGCGTCATTCCGGTCTCCCGCCGGAACGCCTGGACGAACGCGCTGTCGGAGTCGTAGCCGACACGCCGGGCCACCACGGCGACGGGTTCACCGGCAGCCAGAGCGGTGAGCGCCCCCTGGATCCGTAGCATCGTGCGCCACCGGCCGAAGCTGACTCCGGTCTCAGCCAGGAAAGCGCGCGCCAGCGTTCGCTCGCTTGCGCCAACCTCACGCCCCCAGCCGGCCAGGGTCCTGCTGTCGGCCGGGGACTCGGCCAGCCGGTCAGCCACCTGACGTGCCAGGTCGTCGGCGGGCCAGCGAACTTCCACAGTGGTCATGGCGACCGGCTGGAGCAGATCGATCAGCACGGCCTCGGCGCGCGCCCGCTGATCCTGCCGAATGCTGCGATCCTCCAGATAGCCGATGAGCTCACACAGCAGCGGTCCAGCCGACACTGGCGTCGGCTCCTGCCAGCTGACCGGGCACCGGTCCGGACGCAGGTAAGCCGACCGCATCGTCGCGGCACCTGCCGACAGCGTCTCGTGCGGCACTCCTGCCGGTATCCACAGCGCGCGCGACGGTGGCAGCACCCACGCCGACTCCTGCGTCCGGACGGTGAGCACGCCGCTCGCAGCCCAGGCGAGCTGATGGTCGGCGTGCGTATGCCAGTCGAAGACCAGGCCCCTGGGCATCGGGAACGTCACGACGCTGACGGCCGCAGCCGGGTCGATATCTGCCACACAGTACTCGTCAGGCGACTGGACCTGTCCGTCTTGCGACACAGCTTGGCAGCCTACGCCCTTTGCCGCCGCCGGCCGGCTCCGTAATTTGGCGGCCATGAACGAAAACCATGCGCGACTGTGCCCAACCCCGGAGTGGGCTGAGCACCTGCAGACCGACATCCTGCCTGTCCTGACCCGCGATGCGGACCTGGGCGCGGCGATGCTGGAGATCGGACCGGGGCCGGGGGCCGCCACTGACTGGCTGCGCCACAAGGTCGAAAAGCTAACGGTGATCGAGATCGACGAAGCCGCCGCCGGACTGCTGGCCGAACGCTATAGCGGAACTAATGTCGAGGTCCGCACCGGCAGCGGCGCCGACCTCGGCTACCCGGATGCTTGCGTCGACTCAGTCGGCACTTTCACGATGCTGCATCATGTACCAACTCTCGCCCAGCAGAACAGGATTCTTGCCGAGGCCTTCCGCGTGCTGCGGCCCGGCGGGGTCCTGGTCGGCTCTGACAGCTTGCCCGGCAACGATCTGCATCACTTCCACGCCGACGACACCTACAACCCGGTCGACCCCGCATCGCTGCTCGGCCGGCTGCAGACGATTGGCTTCGGCCAGATCACCATCATCGTCGACGGGTCGCTCATGTTCATCGCGCGCAAGCCAGCTGAGGAGGTGGCCGCATGACGGACGTTCCGGCGCTTCGCGCCGCCATCGCAGGGCTGATCGGTTTCGCCGCGGGCCAGGAGCAGGTCTTGCTCGCTGCGGCACCAGCCGGCGAGTCAGGCAGCCCGGCCTGCTGGGCCGCGCTGCCGCTCGTCGCGCATAACACCGAGTTCCGGCGCCAGCAAGTGCAGCGGCTGCGCGCGATCAGAAGCGGCCAGGCACCGCCCGAGTTCACCGAGGTAAATCACCGCTCCCCAGACCTGTACGCCGAGCTTTCTGCACAGCCGGCGGACTCCGTTGGCCGCGACAGCTGGCGCGTCGGCGGTGAGCTGATCGAGGAGCTGAATTCAGCCGGCCAGGCAGATCTGCTAGAGCCGGACAGGAATCCGTGGCTACGCGGGAGACTGCTGTGGCTGCAGCTGATCGTGCGCGGGTTCTGGCATCCGGCGGGCCACCTCGGCAGCTACTACCTGACCCACGATCAGGCCGCCCGCGCCGTGACACTGGCCGAGCAGGCGGTGACGAGTGCCGCATTCCTCGGCGCGCCTGCCCCTGCCCGTGGCATGGCCAGCTACAACCTGGCCTGCGCGCACGCCGGTGCCGGCCTGCTTGGCGAGGCCGCCGCGACCGTGGCGGAGGCAGTCGCGCTCAATCCTGATGTGCGCGCCAATGCTGCCCGCGACCCCGACCTCGCAGCGGTGCGAGAGCGCGGATTGCTCACTAACGTGCTTGGCAGTTAGGCAACGACGGGCCTATGCACGAGGAACCATCCGACATCGAGCAGATGCAGCAGTTGCTCGACCGGTCGCTCGCCAAAGCCAGCGAGCACCTGCAGTCGATCATCAGGCCGGACCGCGCCGTTCCCGCCGGTGAACTGGTCGAGCGGCTGACCGGGATGCGGACGCTGGCGCTCAGCACCGTCAGTCCGGCCGGCCGGCCCAGAATCAGCGGCGTCGACGGGCACCTGCTCCGTGGTCGCCCTGCGGTCAGCGCCGCGTACCTGGAGGGCGACACGTTCGGCGTCTTCACCCATGGGGAGGCAGAGTTCCTGGCGGCAAAGCCACCGCGACCGCGGCTGGATCGAGAAGCATTACGGGGTGTCACCCTCGACCTGGGGACCGGACATCGTCGACCTCCGGCTCAACCCGCGCTGGATGGCCGGCTTCGACGGCGAGCGGGGCGGCTGACTCGGGTGGCCGCTCTGATGGCAGGATCGGCCAGGTCAGCCCGCGCAGCATGATAGATGTCGGGCTCCAGGAAAATCAGCTTGGCGATCGGCACTGCCGCCCGGATCCGCTCTTCCGCCGCGTCAATACCGGCGGCGACGCTGACAGCCGACTCGTCGTGGCGAACCGCGATCTTAGCGGCCACCAGCAGCGTCTCCGGGCCAAGGTGCAGCGTGCGCAGGTGAATGACGCACTCGACGTCCGGTCCCGCCTCGATAGCGGCCACGATCGAAGCCTCGACGCCGACGGCAGCTGACTCGCCAATGAGCAGGCTCTTCATTTCCGTCGCCAGCACCGCTGCGACGCAACCGAGCAGCACCCCGATCGCCAACGATCCTGCGCCGTCCCATCGGTCGTCACTGGTGATCGTTGCCAGGGTGACCCCGACCAGGGCAAAGAGCAGGCCGCTCAGCGCGGCGACGTCCTCTAGCAAGACCGCGGGCAGCTCAGGAGCTTTCGCGTGCCTGATAAAGCTGCGCCAGCTGGCATCACCGCGACTCGGGCCTGACTCCCGCACGGCAGTGCGCAGCGAGAAACTCTCGAGCACGATCGCGATACCGAGCACGGCGAACGCGACAACCGGGGAGGTGATCTGCTCGGGGTGCAGGATGCGCTCGACGCCCTCATAGCAGGAGAACGCGCCCCCGACGACGAAGAGCACTACGGCAACGAGGAATGCGTAGAAGTAGCGTTCTGCGCCGAAACCGAACGGGTGTTGCTCGGTCTCCGCGCGCTCTGCCCGCCTGCGACCGAGCAGCAACAAGATCTGGTCGCCGGAGTCGGCGACCGAGTGCACGGACTCCGCCAGGAGCGATGCCGAGCCGGTCAGCACGAACGCGACGAACTTGGTGACCGCTATGCCCAGGTTCGCGCACAGGGCAGCGACTACTGCGCGCTTGCTGCCATGCCCGCTGCGCTCTTCACCGCTAGGATCCGCACCGCTGCTGTTGCCGCTACCACTGGCATCACGACTACTGGTGCCGTTGCTGTCACTAGCACCACCGGAGCCGCTGCGCCCCGAGGCGGGCGCCTCGCCCGCGGCGATTAACTCTCACCCCCGTGCGTCGCCGGCCGCGGGATCACGGGCTTCATCAATCAACAGCACCGGGATGTCGTCTCGTACCGGGTACGCCAGGCCGCAATCCGATCCGGTGCAGACCAGCTCGCTGGCAGCTTCGTCTGGCCGTAGGGGCGAGTGACATTTCGGGCAGGCCAGAATGTCCAGCAGCCAGTCGTCGATCTTCATCACGTCTCCAGTCAGTCATAGCAGCCGGATGCTGCTCGGTCCGGGCATGTCCCCGAGCATCTCCGAGCGTCATGCTGCACCCTACCCACCCGGTCGTTACCCGAGGCCCCCGCCATCTGATGGCGCGGACCGCAGCACGCGGAGGTGGCCACGGCGGCCCACTTCAATACCCTGGCCAGTCGGCTCGGCCGGGGTTCGCGGTGTCGTGGCCTCGCGGACCGCATTGGCCAGCGCTTCCAGGTCGTCGGCCACGGCGGCCTCGTCAGGCTGGCCGACCGGAAGCCGGACCACCTCCCAGCCGCGCGGAGCCGTCATCCGGTCAGCGTGCCGGGCGCACAGGTCGTAGCAGTGCGGCTCGACGAAGGCCGCCAGCGGCCCGAGGACAGCCGTCGAGTCGCGGTAGACGTAGGTAAGCGTGTACAGGGCCGCCTGCTTGCAGGCCGGCCGTGAGCACTGGCGAGCGGTCAACGGACGATCACCGGAATTCCGGGCGGGCAGCCCTTAGAGCGCAGCACCAGCGGGCAGGGGGCAGCTGGGTCGTGATGGACGCTCACAACGGCAGACGGTATCGATCGGCAGACGGTAACGCCACCACCCGGGGCACACTGCACGATCGTGTCTCCGGCTGCCAGATCGCTGCCGCAAAACTTAGCGTCGCTGGCTGGGATACGCTCGGTTGCCATGCACGACAGCGAGGGTACTGGCCGCCGCGCCACCGGCCGCGTCCGCAGGCGCGACCGGCACGGTCGCGGGCTGCGCGGCTCCCTAGTCCCGCCAGACGTGCCGCTCTACCGCAGCCGGTCTGACCGATTCGACGACCTTGTCCTGCTGGCCGTCTCGCAGCTAGAGCCTCGCTGGGAGGCCGAGCTGGCCGGGATAGAGTTCAGCGTCGAGGAGATCCCGCCGGTCATCCCGGATGCCGGAGATTCCGAACCGGTCCAGCTTGGCGGGCTTGAGGCGTGGCCCGCAGCGCCAGGGCGCGTGCGCCCGGCGCCCATGCGGCAGGTGCCGCCGCAGCCCGCCCAGGGAGGCCCGGCGGCGCAGTCGGATCCGCCTGACCGCCCTGGCGCCGCGGCCAGGTCCGCGAGGATCGTGCTTTACCGGCGCCCGCTGATGGCCCGCGCCGACGGCGAGGAGGAACTGGCCGAGCTCGTGCTGGACGTCATCGTGGAGCAGTTCGCGCGCTGGCTTGGCGTGGATCCGCAGACCGTCGACCCCGGCTACCCGGCCGAGTAGTAAGCACCCGGGTATTACCCGGCCGATAGCCGCATCGCCTGGCCAGCTGTCAGCCAAGGATGGCTGACAGCGATTCCTGGGCCGCAGGGAGCGATATCGACGTCGGCGACGCCGGCACCGGGAGTATCGACTGCACGCTGCCGCGGGCGGTGATGATCCGGCCGGCGTAGACCGGGCCTGACCCGCTCAGCGGCGTCACGATCACCGCGAACATATCTGCCTTGGCGCCGTGCGGCGGTCCTGCGTTCACGATGACTGAGGACCTGGCCTTGATCTGCACGACACTGCCCGGCTGGCCGATGGCCGAGACGGACGAGGTCGCGGTGGTGATCCGGACGCTAGCCGCCGTCTGCGGAGCCGAGAGCACCAGCTCGGTCGAGCCGGCCGAGCGCGCCGGATTGTCGGCGAGCACGCCCTGCTGTCCGATCGGCCCTCCGGTGACCGCGAACGCCCCGGGTGTGCCGGACGGACCGCCCGGCACCTCCAGGCTCACCGCTACCGGAACGCTGGCTGATATCGCGATGGCACCGGACACGCCGCCCAGCGACGGTAGAGGGATCGAGGACACTGAGTCGGCGGGAAGGTCAATGCCGGTTCCGCCGGTGGGCTGGTAGGACCCTTTCGAGGTGACAGCGGTGATCTTTACCGAAGCCGTCGTCGAGCCGGGTACCGCGATGTAGAGGTCACGCGTCCCATCGGCGCGCGGCAAGCCGGGGATCACCAGATGCTGTGCAGGTGCCCCGGTGGCGGGCAGCCAGCCACCCTCATGGCTGGCGGACTTGCTCTCCCTGACGGCGGCGACGACCTGGCCGACACTGGTAGTGACGTTCAGCGCGATGACCTTGGAGGTCTGCAGCAGCCGGCCGAGCGACTGCACGACCATGCCATGCGGTGGCACGGTAATGCCGTTGTCGGCATCGCCGAGTAGCGGCGGGCCTTTGGTGACATCGGTCAGCGCCGATACAGCGGCGTCAGCCGGCTGGCTGCTCGGGTTCATCAGGTACAGCTCAATCGTGCCTGCAGCGGCCTGGCCCGGGCCGACAAACCAGAAGCTGGTGCCGGGAGCGCCGCACTGGGCGGTGACCACGCCGCCAGGACCAGTCTGCTCGACTTCCAGGCCCTGAGCCATCGAGCCGACCGCGCTGACCGCGATGCCGCCCCGGCCACCCTGCGTCGTGACATTCGCGCTGGAGCCAGGCTGACCTGCCTGCTCTGATTTCGTCAGCGGAGGGGCCGTCTTGACAGCAGACACCTGCAGCACACCCGGCTGGCTGTCGGTAGCGGCAACCGGGCCGGCCGATGGGCTGCCGCCGGGGACCAGCCTGGTGATCACGGCGTGGCCGGCCGCTGACGAAGCAGGCATCGCGGCTACCGCGACTGAGGCAGCTGTCGGCGCCGCCGAACCTGGCGCAGGGCAGAGCCGCGTGGCGGTCGATACGGCAGCCCGGCCTGCCCGGCCTAGCTGGCCGGACGCGGCAGCCGGGTGAATGGCGCCGGCGCCGGCGTAAATCCCCGCTAGCGCCGCCAGCACAACCGCAGCGAAGACGACCCGGCGGTAACGAGGCCTCACCAGGCGTCGCCCTCCTCGTCCTGGCCAGGTGCCGGCCAGCCGCGGGCGGCCCGATCGCCCCTGGCCGACCAGTCATGATGAACTTCCTCGGGAGGCGGCAGGGCTTCCAGAGCGCCATCGGCACCAGGCTGATCTGCCCACGCCTCCTGGCCATGCAGATTCCAGTCGCGATCAGGCGAGCGCGGTCCCGCCGGGCGATCGCGCGGCCAGCCGGGTTGCTGATCAGCGTGCGGCCAGCCGCCCGGCTGCTGATAGTCCTGTGGCCAGCCCTGCTGCTGGCCAGCTGACGGCCAGCCAGATTGCCGGTCGTCTGGCACGCGGCCGCCTGCGGAGTCGCGATCCTGCCCGCGGTGCCCGGCCGGGTCGGGGTAACCGGGCTCGGAATAGCCCCGGGCGGCATACCCGTCGCGCCGTCCGGCATCCGGGCCGTAGCCAGCATTCTGGTTGTAGCCAGTGTCCCGGCGGTAGCCAGCATCACTGTCGTAGCCGGCGTTCCGGTCGTAGCCGGCGTTCCGGTCGTAGCCAGCGTCCCGGTCGTAGCGAGAGTTCCGGTCGTAGCCGGCCTCCCAGTCTGCGGGCGATCGTCCCCCGGGCTCGTCGTAGGGCGTTCCGGACGGCGACGGCACTGCTCGCCGCGGCGGCTCGTCA
>Ga0335075_10002154_pt1 | contig 31884 bp, 29 predicted proteins | sample Lox_Sample_24_FD_206723 | JGI IMG/M metagenome (GOLD analysis project Ga0335075, IMG submission 206723) | Soil microbial communities from Loxahatchee National Wildlife Refuge, Florida, United States - Lox_Sample_2.4 | ecosystem: Environmental > Terrestrial > Soil > Wetlands | place: USA...
CGGCCCCCCCCCGTGGGCCCCCGGGCCGGCGCCGGGGCGCCCCGGCCCCCCGCCCCCCCGCGGGGGGTCCCCCGCAACCGGGGGGGGGGCGGGGCCGGGTCCCCCCCCCACCGCTCCCCCGCCGTACCGGCCGAGGACGAGGAGCCGGCAGGACGACTCGGTCTCACCGCCAGCACCCTGCTGGGCGCCCTGGCGTCGCTCGCGGGCGTGGCGCTCACCGCGACGGCGGGCTGGCTGATCGTCCAGGCGTCCTCGCAGCCGCCGGTGCTCACGCTGATGGTCGCGATCGTCGGCGTCCGCACCTTCGGCCTGGCCCGGCCGGTGCTGCGGTACGTCGAGCGGCTGCGCTCCCACGACGTCGCCCTGCGGCTGCTCGCCCGCCGCCGCGTCGAGGTGTACGACGCCCTGGTGCCGCTCGTCCCCGGTCGGCTCGGCCGGCGTCGCGGCGACCTGCTGGCCTCGGTCGTCGACGACGTCGACGGCGTGGTCGACGACGCCCTGCGGGTCAAGCTCCCGCTGCGCTCCGGCGCCCTGGTCGCCGTCGTCGCGACGGCCGTCACGGCCTGGCTGCTACCCGCCGCCGGTGCCGTGGTCGCCGCGGTCTGCCTCGTCGCGGGCCTGCTCGCCTTCGCCCTCGCCCGGCTGGGAGCAGGCGCCGCCGAGCGGGCCTCCGTCGGCCTGCGGGCCGAGGTGTCCGAGGCGGCCGTCGAGACCGCCCAGGTCGCCCCCGAGCTGGTGATGTGGCAGGCCGAGCCCGCGGCCGTCGACCGGGTCGCCCGCCTCAGCGACCGGCTCGGCCGCGCCGCCGCCCGGGCCGCCGCCTGGCTCGGCGCCGCTCGCGCCGCCGTGCTGCTCGCCTGCGGCACGGGCGTCGCCCTCACCGCCTGGGCGGGCGCGCCGGCGTACGGCGCGGGCGAGGTGTCGGCCCCCGTGCTGGCCCTGCTCGTGCTGGTACCGCTCGCCCTCGCCGACACCCTGACGACCGTCGCCGACGCCGGCGCCCTCTCCGCGCGCACCCGGGCGGCCGCGGCCCGGCTCGAGGCGCTCGAGCGGACCCGCCCCGCCGTCCGCGCCACGGTCGGCGACCCCCTGCCCGAGCGGCACGACGTCGCCGTCGACGACGTCACCGCGGGCTGGTCGCCCGACCGGCCCGCCCTGTACGACCTGGCGCTGACCGTCGGTCCCGGCGAGCGGGTCGTGGTCGTCGGTCCCTCCGGCTCGGGCAAGTCGACCCTGGCGGCGCTGCTGCTGCGCTTCCTCGACCCGGTCGCGGGCGAGGTCCGTCTCGGCGGTACGCCGACCACCCGGCTCGACCCCGACGACGTACGCCGCCTCGTCGGGCTGGTCGACGACGACCCGCACGTCTTCGCCTCCACCCTGGTGGAGAACGTGCGGTTCGCCCGTCCGGGCGCGAGCGACGACGAGGTCGAGGACGCCCTGCGGCGCGCTCGGCTGGGACGCTGGCTCGACGACCTGCCGGACGGCCTGCACACCTGGCTCGGCGACGGGCACGCCCAGGTCTCGGGCGGCGAGCGGGCACGGATCGCACTGGCCCGGTCCCTGCTCGCGGAGCAGCCGGTGCTGGTGCTCGACGAGCCCACCGCCCACCTCGATCACGCCACGGCGGAGGAGCTCGCCGCCGAGGTGCTGGACGCGGCCGCGGGCCGCACGATCGTGTGGATCACGCACGACCAGGTGGGCGTCGACCGGGCCGACCGGGTCGTCGACCTGGGCACGGTCGTGAGCCGGGTAGCGAGCGACCGGGGCCGCTGAGGACGGGTGCCGCGGTCAGGCGCTCCGGTCGGTCGGGGCGCACTCGGCCACGACCGCGCGCACCGTCGGACCGCACTCCTGGGCGAGCTCCAGCAGGGTCAGCAGCTCGGTCGAGCTCCACGCCCGGGGGTCGCACTCCATCGCCGCGAGCACGCCCACCGGCTGGCCGTCCTGTCCGACGATGTGCCAGCCGGCGTACGCCCGCACGCCCAGCTCGACCACGAGCGGGTGGGTGGCGATCCCGGTCTCGACCTGGGTGTCGTCGACCACCAGCTGGCAGCCGTTCTCCCAGACGTATTTGCAGAACCCCTCGAGCGCCGGCATCTCGCGGACGCCCTGGAGACTCTCGGGCAGGCCCGCGGTGCCGAGGAAGAGCTGCCGGTCGCCCACGAAGGCGGAGAGCACCGCGACCGGGGAGTCCAGGGCCTCGCGGAGCCGACGGGCGTACTCGTCACCGGCCCGGCAGTGCTCGCTGAAGCTGCTCGTGGCCACTCTCACTCCTCGCTCGGCGCCCGATCCCGTACGGGGCCATCCACGAGTGTGACTGATCTCCTCCGAAGGGGCGAATCGCTCCGGGTCCGAGCGGTCAGCCGAGCGCCGCGCGCAGCATGTCCTCGCGCGGCACCACCTTGATGCGCTCCCGGCCCTGGGCCTCGCCGAGGGCGACCTCGTGCGCGTCCAGGCGCTCCCAGCCGTCCCAGGTGACGACGTCCACTCCGCGGTCGGCGAGGTGCTCGAGGATCGCGGCGGGGTCGTCGGACTCGGCGCTCCGGAGCGCGTCCAGGTCGGCGAGCAGGCTGGCCACGGTCTCGGCGGCGTCGGACTTGGTGTGCCCGATCAGGCCGATCGGGCCGCGCTTGACCCAGCCGGTGACGTAGGTGCCGGGCAGCGCCTCGCCGTCGAGGTCCAGGACCCGGCCCGCCACGTGCGGGACCACGCCGGCCGCGTGGTCGAACGGCAGGTCGGCGACCTCGCTGGAGAGGTAGCCGACCGCGCGGTAGACGGCCTGGACGGGGGTGTCGACGTACCGGCCGGTGCCGCGGGCGGTGCCGTCGCCGACCAGCTCGGTGATCTCGGTGCGCAGGCCCTCGACGGCGCCGTCGCCGAGCACCTCGACCGGCGCGTGGCACAGGTGGATGTGGATGCGGTGCGCGGCGCCGGTCGGCTCGGCCTCGACGTGCTTGAGCAGGGTGTCCACCACGAGGCGGGTGCCCTTGTTGGAGCTGATCGCCGCCTGGCTGGCCTCGTCGATCTCGAAGCCCTCGGGGTGCACGATCACCTCGACGCTCGGCGAGTGCGAGAGCTCGCGCAGCTCCATCGGCGAGAACTTGATCTGCGCGGGGCCGCGCCGGGCGAACACGTGGATGTCCGTCGCCTGGTTGAGGTCCAGGCCGCGGTAGACGTTGTCGGCGATCTCCGTCGTCAGCTGCTCCGCGGCGGGCTTGGCGAGCATCCGAGCGACGTCCAGGGCGACGTTCCCGGCGCCGATGACGGCGACCTCCTTGGCCTGCAGCGGCCAGGACTCGGGCGCGTCGGGGTGGCCGGCGTACCAGCTGACGAAGCTGGAGGCGCCGTGGCTGCCGGGCAGGTCGATGCCGGGGATGTCGAGCTCGCGGTCGGCCATCGCGCCGGTCGAGAAGATCACCGCGTCGTAGAAGCGGCGCAGGTCGTCGAGCTTGAGGTCGGTGCCGTACTCGACGTTGCCGAGGAAGCGGATGTTGTCGCGGGAGAGCACCCGGCGCAGCGCCTTGATGATCTCCTTGATCCGCGGGTGGTCGGGGGCGACGCCGTACCGGACCAGGCCGTACGGCGCGGGCAGCCGCTCGATCACGTCGACGCTGGCCTCGGGGTGCTCCTTGGTCAGGATGTCGGCGGCGTAGATGCCGGCCGGGCCGGCACCGATCACGGCAACGCGCAAGTTCCTCATGCGTCCAGCCTGACGTGGCCGCCGGGGACGCAGTAGCCACCGCGTCACTGTGAACCCACAGGCTGTGCCTGTGAGCGCGCTAGGCTGATCGGGTGCTCCCCGACCTGCCCTCGCTGCGGCTGCTCGCCGACGTCGCGCGGCACGGGAGCATCGGCGCGGCCGGTCGGGTCGCGGGCATCTCCCAGCAGTCCGCCTCGGAGCGGCTGCGCGCGATGGAGGCCCAGACCGGGCTGGTCCTGGTGCAGCGCGCCGCCAGCGGATCGAGCCTCACCTCCGCCGGGCGGCTGCTCGTGGAGTGGAGCACCCGGCTGCTGGAGCAGGCCGACGAGGTCGAGGTCGCACTCCGCACGCTGCGGCAGGAGCGCACCGAGGAGCTGCGGGTCTTCGCGAGCATGACCACCGCCGAGTACCTCCTCCCCCGGTGGCTGGTCCGGCTGCGCCAGCAGCGCTCGGTCACCGTCAGCCTGCACGCCACCAACTCCGAGGCCGTGCTCGGCGCGGTCCGCTCCGGCGAGGCCGGGCTCGGGTTCGTCGAGGGACCCGGCGACCTGTCCGGGCTGGCGTCCCGCGCCGTCGGCGACGACGAGCTGATGCTGGTCGCCGCGCCCGACGACCCGTGGGCGCGGCGCCGCCGCCCGCTCGACGCCGCCGCCGTCGCCGCCCGCCCCCTCACCAGCCGGGAGCGCGGCTCCGGGACCCGCGGCGTCATCGAGGACGCGATGACGCGCGCGGGGGCGGCCCTGGCCCCGCCGGAGGCCGAGCTGACCACCAACGCCGCGGTCGTCGGCAGCGTCCGCGCCGGGAGCCCGCCCGCGTTCGTCAGCCGGCGCGCGGTCGAGCGGGACCTCGACTCCGGCCTGCTGGTCGCCGTCCCCACCACCGGGCTGGACCTGCGCCGGCGCTTCACCGCCGTGTGGGTCGGTGGCCGCACCCCGCCTGCCGGGCCGGTGCGTGACCTGCTGGCCATCGCCGGGCGGGGCTGACCCGCTGGTCGAGCAGCGGCTGACCCCGGTGGTCGAGCAGCGAACGGACGAAGTCCTGAGCGCCCGTCGAGACCCCCGCAGCACGCAAGCGACCGCGGACCCCCGTCAGTCGATCGGCCGCAGCTCCTCGGCGTACGACACCGACCGGCGCCGCAGCCGGCCGTCCGGCCCGACGGCGTACTGACCCATCCGCCACAGCGGCGGGCTGTAGGCATGCACCGACACCGCCCCGTGCACGGCGCCGGTGAGTCGGTGGATGTGGTCGGGACCGAAGCTGAAGACCCGGCCCGCCTCGAGGCGGGTCTCGATGGTCTCGGCCCCCACGGCGAGGTTGTGCTCGACCAGCGCGCCGTCGACGACCGCGACCGCACCCGAGGAGACGTCGTGGTCGTGGAAGCCGGTGTCGTTCTCGGGCGTCCAGCACAGCAGCCACACGTCGACGTGAGCGTCGCGATGCAGCGAGACGTAGACGCGGTCGTCGTCGTCGAAGGCCAGGTGGTGGCGCCACAGCTCGGGGCGCAGGGCGAGGTACGACGCCAGCGAGCGCAGCTCGTCCTGGTCCAGGTCGCGCCCCGGCAGGGCCTCCAGGGACAGGTCGCCCCCCAGCGGCGTCGCCGCCCGGGCGGGGATCTCACTCGGCCTCTCGACCAGGGTCGCGGTCATGCGGCGTCCTCCACTCGCGTGTCGATGCTCCGGACGCCCAGGGCGCGGAGCGGGTTGTCGGTCCGGATGGCGCGGGTCGCGGCCCCGCCGAAGAGGGCGGGCAGCGGGTCGGCGTACGGCCGGTCGCTCCCGAGGGCGACCACGTCGATGCCCAGCACCCGGATCAGGGCGTCCACGCCCTGGGCGCCGTACGACGAGGTCTCGACGAAGACGTCGCGGTCGACCGGACCCGCGTTTCCTCCGCGGGCGGCCAGCCGCTCGTGCTGCAGCGGCGCGAGGCCCGCGCCCGCCGCGAAGATCACCCGCAGGCCGGGGTGCTGGGCGCGCACGCCGGCGGCGTGCCAGCCCCACCAGGCGCCCTGCAGCTGGGCGACGTAGCCCACCACGGGCGCCCACCACGCGGGCGCCCCGTCGACGGCGGTCGGGCCGGGATGCACGAAGACGGGCTTGCCGGCGGCCTCCGCGACGGCGAGGACGTCCCCGACGGCGTCCCAGCCGCCGGGCGTCGCGATCTGCGTCGCGGGCAGCTGCACGCCCACGAACGACCCGGCGAGCAGCTCGGCGAGCGCGGCCGGATCGGGCTCGACGGCCGGCACCGAGGCCCAGGGCGCGAAGTGGCGGGGCAGCGCGGCCGCGCCGTCGTGCCAGGCGGCGAGCGCGGCGCGGGCCTCGTCGCCGGGCAGCGACTCCAGGCCGAGCGGCGCCGACAGGCTCACGCAGGCCAGCTCGGTGCCCGCCGCCCGGTCGAGGTCGATCCGGCGCTCGACGTCGTGGTCGCCGGGGCGGACGTCGTACGGCGCCTCGCCGGCGGTGTGCAGCGTCCAGCCACGGAGGTACGGCGCACGGGTCCGCCGGCGCAGCAGCTCCACCAGCGGCGCGGGCCACAGGTGCTGGTGCAGGTCGATGGCGGTCACGGTCTCCTCAATTCAAACTAAGTCAGGTGACTTTATACCATTAACTCGATGTAACACCGCCCGCGACTCGCGGCAGGTGAGGGATGAACGCCCCGTTCTCGGGACCTCTCACCACAAGGAGCACCTCCATGCACACAGCCACCCGGACTGCCGGCGTCCTCGCCGGCGTGGCGCTGACCCTCGGCTCGCTCAGCACGATCGCGAGCTCGCCCGTGAGCGCCGCCCCGCCCGCGCCGTGCGCCCAGCAGCAGAAGCAGGTCGACAAGGCGACCGACGCCCTGGCGCGGGTCACCGCCGTCTTCGAGCGCCAGAAGGACAAGGTCGCGAAGGCCCGCGGCGAGGTCCGCGCCGCCGACACCGCACGCGAGCGCCGCCAGGCCAAGCGCCAGGTCGCCGAGGCCAAGGCCGACCGGGCCGACGCCCGGACCGACAAGAAGGCCCAGCAGCAGCGGCTGGCCAAGGCCGAGGCCCGCCTGGAGAAGTGCCAGGCCCAGCAGCCCACCGAGGGCTGACCCGAACGACCGCCGGCCCGTTGACCTGGACGTCCGTCGGGCCGGCGGTCACCCTCGCGGCACCTCGGGGCCGCGTCCCTCCAGCCCCGACAACCGGCCACGGAGCCGGCGCAGGCCGCGGTGCCGGGCGACCCGCACCGCGACCGCGCTGATCCCCAGCGTCGTCGCCGCCGCGGAGTTGTCGAACCCCAGGCCGTCCACGAGTCCGATCACATCTCGCTCACGCGGGGGAAGCGAAGCGATCGCGTGGCGGACCCAGTCCTGGCCCGCGAGGGCCAGGACCGGGTCCGGGGCCGCCGGCAGGTGACCGTCGGCGTCGTGCGGGTCGCTGGGGTCGGTACGACGACGCTCCGAGCGTCGCCGCGTGCTGCCGCCGATCTTGCGGGCGATGCCGAACAGCCACCCGGCGAACTCCGACGACGTGCCGTGGAAGTCCGCGATGCGGGTCGCCGCCACCAGCCACGCCTCGGCCGCGACGTCCTCCCCCGCGACCATGCTGTCCCCGCTGGGGCGCGTCGAGAGCCACGCGAGGAGCCGTCCCGCGTGCGCCCGGTGGAGCTCCCGCCAGGCCTCCGGATCCCCGTCCTTCGCGCGGGCGACGACGTCGTCGTCGCGGTCAGCCATCCACGTCCGCTCCGGCCGGCGCCTCGGGCTTCGCCGGCTTGGTGGGGTGGACCGGCTTCGTGGGACGCGCGGTCTGCGTGGGGCGGGCCGGCTCGGTCGGGTGCGTCGGCTTCGTGGGATGCACCGGCTTGGTCGGCTTGACGGGGTGCGTCGGCTTCGTGGGATGTGCGGGTTTGGTGGGCTTGGCGGGCTTGGCGGGCTTGGTCGGCTTGGTCGGAGGCACCGGCCGCGAGGGGTCCGCGGCCTGGGACGGCAGGACGCCTCCGGGCTCGGTGGAACCGTCCCGGTCGGTGGAACCGCCCCGGTCCGGGACACTCGGCGTACCGCCGTCCGGACGCTCGGTCCCCGGCTCGGTCGCCCCGTCCGACCCGGGCGCGCCGGTGGGGTCGACCAGGTTCGTCGGCGAGTCGCTGGCCGGCGGCGCGGGCGTGGTGGGACCCGGCGAGACCGGCGCGTCCTGGCGGGGGCTCGGCAGCCCGGGGAGGGTGACCGCCCCGGTCGCCCAGGCGCCCCCCACCGAGAGCAGCACGGTCCCGGCGACGGCGCCGACCACGGCGGCGGTCCTCCGGCCCCGGGTCACCCCCGTCGGCGTGCTCTGCCTCGCCAGCTCGGCCAGCTGGTGGACCAGGTGGTCGGGTGGCTCGATCTCGGGCGCGGCGAGGCGCAGCTCCTCGCGCCTGGGCTTGGTCATGGTCGCCTCTCGGTTGCGTCGACCGCCGCGTCGTACGCCCTCAGGGCAGGCTACGACGACAGCGGTCCTCCGGGGACTACCTGCCGCGACCGGGGCCGGTCGTTACACGCACCGCCTACTGCACGAACCGGAACAGCGGGCTGTCCGGCGAGACCACCTCGACCCGCAGCGGCGAGACGGCCATCCGGTCGAGCAGCGGCTGGAAGTCGTCGCGGTCCTGCAGCTCGATGCCGACCAGCGCGGGGCCGGTCTCGCGGTTGGAGCGCTTGACGTACTCGAACAGCACGACGTCGTCGTCGGGCCCCAGCACCTCGTCCAGGAAGCGCCGCAGGGCGCCGGGCTCCTGGGGGAACTCGACGAGGAAGTAGTGCTTGAGCCCCTCGTGGACGAGGGCGCGCTCCCAGATCTCGGCGTACCGGCTGACGTCGTTGTTGCCGCCGGACAGCACGCACACCACGGTCGAGCCGGCGGGCAGGTCGAGGCCCTGGCGCAGCGCCGCGGTCGCGAGCGCGCCGGCGGGCTCGGCGATGATGCCGTCGGACTGGTAGAGGTCGAGCATCTCCACGCAGATCAGGCCCTCGGGGACGGCGGTCAGGGCGGGCGCGTGCACCCGGACCGCCTCGTACGTCAGCGTCCCGACCCGGCGTACGGCGGCGCCGTCGACGAACGAGTCGACCGTGTCCAGCCCGATCGGGCCACCGGCGTCGACCGCGGCCGCCATCGACGCCGCACCGGCCGGCTCGGCACCGACGACGCGCGCTGCGGGCGCGTGCTCTGCCAGCACCACGAGCATGCCCGCGAGCAGGCCACCCCCGCCGACCGGAACCACGACCGCGTCCGGCGCCGTGCCGAGCTGCTGCAGCACCTCGGCCGCGACCGTGCCCTGGCCCGCGATGGTGCGCGGGTCGTCGAACGGCGGCACCGGCGTCGCGCCCGACTCCTCGGCCCAGGTCGCGCTGGCGAGCGCGGCGTCGTCGTACGTGTCGCCGTCGATGACGACCTCGACCCAGTCGCCGCCGAGCGCGGCGATCCGCTGCCGCTTCTGCCGCGGCGTCGTGCGCGGCAGGAAGATCCGGGCGCGTACGCCGGTCCGGGCGCACGCGAACGCCACCCCCTGCGCGTGGTTGCCCGCGCTCGCGCAGGTCACGCCGCGCGCCCGCTCCTCGTCGGTCAGGGAGGCGATCACGGTGTACGCGCCGCGGCCCTTGTAGGAGCGGACCTCGTGCAGGTCCTCGCGCTTGACCCAGACGTCGTACCCCGTCAGGGCCGAGAGCCGGGGGCTGCGCTGCAGCGGCGTCGGCTCCGCGATCTCCTTCAGGCGGACCGCAGCCCGCTCCACGTCCTCCACGCCCGGCAGCTTCACGGCACGACCGTACGGCGGGCCCAGGAGCACCGAGAACACCACCCCGGTCGCAGCTCCCTCAGAGCAGGCGACCGCAGTGCGGCCACGGGGAGCGCCCGCGGTCGCGGTAGAGCAGCTGAGCCCGGTAGGTCTGCTCGGCGCTCGACGCCTGGTGGGCCAGGCCACGCCCGCCGACGCTGCGCCAGGTGCCCCCGTCGAACTGGTAGAGGCCGTAGTAGCCAGCCGCGTTCACCGCTCGCGGGTTGCCCGAGGACTCGCACTTCGCGAGCGCCCGCCAGTTGAGGTGCCCGGTGCCGGGCACCGTGCCGAAGCGGGCGCCGACGAGCACGCGGCGCGGGGCCGGCGCCTTCACGACCCGACGCGCCACGTCGGTGTCGACCGGGCGGCCGTTGCGGGACCAGCGGGTCACCCGGACCTTGCGGACGCCGTCGCGACCTCGGGACACCACGCGGTGCTTGCCCGGCCGGAGCTCGCTGGTGGTGCGGACGGCCCGACCCCGATCGATGGTCACCCGGCGGAACCTGACCGACTTGGAGACGCGGACCACCCGGACCAGGTCACCGCCGCGGACGGGCAGGCGCGCCTCGCCCGTCACCACCCGGCCGGCGCGGATCAGCCGCACCCGGTCGTGGCGCTTCAGTCGGACACCGGCGGCGCGGACCACCCCGCCCGGCGTGGCGGCAGCGCTGGCCACCGTCCGCCTGGCCTTCCGGCCGTCCTTGACCTGGACCTGCTGGACGGCGCGTGGCGCGGTGGTGCCGCTCGGCTGGCCCACCGCGCCCGCGCCGGTCCGGGCGGGCGGGTGGGCGGCGTACGACGGACCGGCGCTCAGCGCGGCCGTCGAGACGGCGGCCGCGACGAGGGCGACGCTGCGGGAGACGCTGCGAGAACAAGGGGCAAAGCGGAATCGCAAGAGTGAGAACCTCGTGGTGGGGTAACCCGATCACGCACCGGGTATCTGGCCCGCGCAACGGCGCGGCTGTGCATCCTCGGATGCGCGCGTGCCCGGCCGACGGCCTCGGCACACGATCATCGACCGTAGAGGACCCCACCAAACCCTCAGGAGCCGGCGCTCCCGCGCGCGACCCGCGCAGCGTGCACCCCCGCGCCCTAGCCGTTATCGACGTTCACGACCACCACCCCGGCGCTGATCGCCGGCGGCGTCGCGGACGACGTCCTCGATCTCGAGGGCGACGGGCACGCCCGCGCCCTGGCAGTCGTCCTCGTGCTGCTCGGGATGGCGCGGCGGTGCGGTCGGGGGCGCGTTGGGCCCTGTCGCTGGTGCTGTTGCTCGCCTGAGCGCCGTCGTTCCGGCGGCTTCCGGCACGACTGTGGGGCGGGCGGGATCCCGCCGCCCACCTCTGTCCTACGACAGACCGCGACAAGCCGGCGGGGCGCCCTCAGGACACCCCGAGGTCGGTCATCGCGGAGCGCAGCCAGACATGGGCGGGGTCGAGCTCGTGGGCGGGGTGCCAGAGCATGGCCATCATCAGCGACGGCAGCGGCAAAGGCGACTCCTTCACCACGGTGCCGGACACGTCGGCCAGCAGGGTGGCCAGGCGTCGCGGCAGGACGCCGATCCGCTCGCTGCCGGCGACCAGGAACGGCACGCTCGTGAAGCTGTTCACGAGGACGTCCTGCGAGGTCTCGAGGCCCTGGCTGTGCAGGTGGGTGATCGGCGGGATCTGCCCGCCCTGGGCGAGGCGGAAGGCCACCCAGGAGCTCGCCCCGAGGTCGTCGGGCGTGAGGTCGCGCTCGGCGAGCACACCGCCCCGGGACACGACGAGGACCCAGTCGTCGCGCGCGATGTCGACGAACGGGTAGTCCGGGATCGAGGCCCGCGGGAGCATCACGCCGTCGGCCTCCATGAGGTGACCCGGGAAGTCGTCCAGGGTGATCGCCTCGAACGAGGAGAACCGGACGGTCGCGTGCGGGGCGTCGCGCCGGATCCGGTCGACCGTGGCGGCGCCGTACAGCGACGTGAAGTGGTCGGAGACGACGAAGTTGAACTCCCGCGTGGTCGTCGCGAGGTCGAAGCTGTTCGAGATGTCGAGCAGTCCGCGGACCTCGGCGAGCGTGCCGGGCGTCCGCTCGGCGATCACGCTCGCGAGCGGCGTCAGCACGTAGCCGCCGTCGCGCCGGACCAGCAGGTCGTCCCCGAAGTGCCGGCGCAGCCGCGCCAGCGAGGCGCTCATCGACGGCTGGCTCACGCCCAGCCGTCGCGCGGCCGCCGTCACCGACCGCTCGCGCAGGAGGTGGTCGAGCGCCGTCAGCAGGTGGAGGTCGAGGTTCCTGGTGCCGGCCATGACCGGAGTATGGCTCTTGAAACGTCCGCCCGCAGCCGCGGATCGGCGGCCCGATCAGACCAGCGCGGGCGTACGACGAGGTGCGCGCCGACCGCCCGCGACACGGTTTCGCTGCCTGACCTGTCGGTATAGGAGACCCCCATGGGCGGCATACGAAGATCGCCCGCCCGATCCTGTTGCGGTCGTCACATCGGCTGGGCCACAGTGGTGCCGCCGCCAACCTGAAACGATTCAGGTTCGCTCCGGCCATCTCGCGGGCCCCGGCGCTGATCCGGCCCGCCCTCCCGACGCCGACCCCGTGGTCGACGGCGATCCGTCCTGCCCTGCCCGGGCGCGGCGACCACTGAGAGAAAGAAGCACCGCATGCGATCCACGAAGTTGTCGAGAGGGTGGGCCAGAGCCACCCGGCGGAAGACCGTCGCGCTGTCGACCGCGGCGGTCCTCGGCGCCTCGGTCCTGACCCTGACCACCGCCACGGGTGCCCCCACGGCGGCCGCCGCCGACTCCCGGAGCAGCGTCTCCCCGACCCAGTTCGACACCCCGGGCATGGAGTACCGCCCGGGCGTGCGCTGGTGGTGGTCCGGCGGGGCCGTCGAGACCGACGTGCTCGCCGAGCAGCTGGAGTACCTCGCCTCGCACGGCTTCGGGACCGTGGAGATCAACCCGTACCGCATCGTGCCGGACGTCGCCGACGCCCGGATCCAGGACATCTACACGCCGGCGTTCTACGAGAAGCTCGAGTTCGCGGTGAAGAAGGCCCAGGAGCTCGGCATCACCGTCGACCTGAACATGGGCTCCGGTTGGAACGCGAACAGCCAGTTCACGACGGTCGAGGACAGCGAGGGCAACCTCGCCCTCGGCCGCGCCACGCTCAGCGGCGCGCAGGTCAAGGCCGGCGCGATCGGCGTACCCGCCCTCGCCAAGAGCCGGCAGTACGGCGACCCGATGCCGCGGTTCGAGCCGTCCCTGGTCCGGCTGCAGGGCGTGGTCGTCGCCAAGCGGACCGGCGTCGCAGGCGCCCTCACCGGCGACGCGACCCTCTTCGACGACGGCGCGACCGTGTGGGACCAGCGGATCTCCCTCGACGTGGCCGACAGCCACTTCGTCGACGCGAGCGAGATCTCGGGCCCCTCCTTCGCCCTGCCCGCCGAGGTCACCGCGGGCATCGCCGACGGCGACGACTACGAGGTCGTCGCGCTCTACTCCGTGCCCGCCGGCGCGGGTGCCGCCGGCACGACCGGTGCGCGCCCCGACTGGTTCACCGTCGACCACATGAACGCGGCGAAGACGCTGGAGTACGTCAACCAGTGGGTCGGCGAGGAGCACCTGAGCCGGATCGTCGACACCTACGACAACGTCCGCGCGCTCTTCAACGACAGCCTCGAGCTGCACACCGACCTCTACTACAACCAGGGCCTCTTCGAGCTGGCCAAGGACGCCGAGAACAACGGCCTGGGCTACGACTTCAGCAAGTACCTGCCCACCGTCTACAAGCAGAACCTCGGCGCCGCCGCCTACCGCCCCAACACCATGTCCGGCGCGGCCGACTCCTACCTGACCTACTCGACCGACAACGCCGTGACCAACCGGATCCTGGCCGACTTCCGGACCCTGGTCGGGAAGAAGTTCGAGGAGGGTCTGCAGGGCTTCCAGCGCGGGACGAACTCGCACGGCCTGCTCTACCGCCAGCAGGCGTACAACCCGCCGATGGACATCATCGGGTCGGCGGAGTTCGTCGACATCCCCGAGGACGAGCAGCACGACGAGTACCGCCTGATCACCGCCTCCTCGGGCGCCAATCTGCACGACCGGAACCTGGTCACCGCCGAGCAGTTCACGCTGGGCCTCACGCCGATGCAGAACTCGCTCGACTCGCTCAAGGTCGGCTTCGACCTGATGGCCACCGGCGGCGTGAACAACTTCTTCTACCACGGCCTGAGCTACCCCTACGGCAAGGGAACGGCGCAGTACGGCGAGAACGGCTGGGCGTCGTTCCCGACCATCGGCGTCAACATGTCGGCCGAGAACACGCTGGCGCCGTACTTCGGCCAGCTGAACGCGTACGCCTCCCGGCTGAACTACCTGATGCAGCAGGGCGACCCGAGCCGCGACGTGGCGGTCTACGCCCCGTTCAACACCCGGGCCGTCGCCACCGGCGCCACCCCGACGCTCAACGCCAACGGCTACGCCTGGGACGTCATCAACGACAAGTCGATCCAGGCGGACGACACCGTCGTCGAGGACGGCCGGCTCAGCGTCAACGGCGGCAAGGCGTCGTACGACGCCCTGGTCGTGCACACCTCCACGGTGCCCGTGGAGACCATGCGGCACCTGCACGCGCTCGCCGAGCAGGGCGCGCCGATCGTCTTCTACGGCGCCCTGCCCAACGCGCAGTCGGGGTACGCCGACGGCCAGTTCGCCGCCGAGGACCGCAAGGTCGCCTCGCTCGCCGACCGGATCCTGCTGGACGGCACCCGGACCTACCACCGCACCAGCGAGACCTCCCTCGCCAACGTGCTGAAGCGGGTCGTCACGCCCGAGGTCACCTACGACACCAACACCGACGTGCGCTTCACCCGGCGCACGCTCGACGACGGCGGCGAGCTGACCTACCTGCGCAACACCAGCACCGCCGCGAACACGATCACCGTCCGGGCCGACGAGCGGTACGAGAACTTCTACTGGCTCGACCAGAAGACCGGTCGCATCCACGAGGCGGACGTGCAGGACGGCGCCGTCAGCATCACCCTCGACCCGGGCAACGACCCGCTGGGCCGCGGCTCGTCGCCGTCGAAGCCGAGCAACGGCATCGCGCTGCTCGCCGAGCCCGCCGGGGTCACGATCGACGAGGCCGAGCTCACCTCCGGCCTGCCCGCAGGCGTCAACCGGGTCGCCCCGGAGCAGACCCTGCCGGTCACGCCCGAGTCGCTCACCGTCACCGCCGACAACCTCGACGGCGTCATCGGCGGCGAGGTCACGACCCGGACGTTCACCGAGGACGTGCTCGGCAACTGGAAGGACGCGACGTACCAGGACGGCACGCTGCGCTCGGTCGTGTCCGACGGCGTCTACCGCGCGCGCATCGACGTCACCCCGGAGAAGGGCCGCTCGTACGTCCTGGACCTCGGCGAGGTGTTCACCGCCGCCCGGGTGACGGTCAACGGCACGGACGCCGGCAGCGCCATCTTCGCGCCGTACGAGCTCGACGTGACCAAGTTCCTGAAGGCAGGCGCGAACGAGATCGAGATCGCCGTGACGCCGCGGAAGAAGAACCGCTACTTCCCGGCCGCGACGAACGCGAACGGCCAGTACTCCATGGCCAGCCCGCAGGACGCGGGGCTCGTCGGCCCGGTGACGCTCGGCGTCTCCGCCCTCTCCGACGGCACGGCGCCCGCGGTCGTCACCGCTCCGCAGGTGAACGGCAACGCCTCCGTCGGCGGCACGCTGACGGCGACGCCCGGCACCTGGGACGTCGCCGGCACCGGCTTCGCCTACCAGTGGCTGCGCGACGGTACGGCGATCGCCCGGGCCACCGGCGCGACGTACCGCCCCGTCGCCGCGGACGCCGGTCGTGCCCTCAGCGTCCGGGTGACCGCGACCCGGACCGGCTACGGGTCCGGCACCGCCACCTCGGCCGCCGTCCGGGTCGACCGGCTGGGCTCGAAGGCCCGGGTCGCCCTGAGCGCGAAGAAGGTCCGGGCCGGCAAGCCCGTCACCGTGGCCGTGCGGGTCACGGCTCCGGGCGTCGCGGCACCGACCGGCACCGTCCGGATCACCCGCAACGGCACGGTCGTGCGGACCGTGTCGCTGAAGGCGGCGAACCGCGGGGTGGCCCGGGTCCGGCTACCGAAGCTCCGCAAGGGCACCTACCGGATCGCGGCCCGCTACCTGGGCGACGCCCGGGTGGCGCCGAGCAAGGCCTCGCCGGTCGTGCTGAAGGTGACGCGCCGGAAGTAGCGAGTACGGCGGCGGCCGGGACGGCTCACACCGTCCCGGCAGCCGCCGTTGCCCACATTGCTGGCTTGCGCTCGTCGTCAGGTCAGTTCCAGAACCCGACCCCGTAGATGGCCCTGACCCCACGGATGTCGCCTCGGCCGAGGTAGCGGTGGTAGGACTCGCAGTGATGGACAGTCGGGCGCATCACCTGGCTCGACGACTGCGGCGAGTGGTCCAGGCCGAGGGCGTGGCCGAACTCGTGGACCATGATCGCCTCCAGGTCGTGCCGGTTCGAGCACGCGGTCTCACTGGCGCCGGCGTAGAACGCATGACCTCTGTTGTTCTGGATGCTGAACCGCGCGGAGCCGTCCGAGTAGTTCCACCTGCAGGCACGCGCGACGGTCGTCATGTCGGAGATGGTCGCCCAGCCGACGACATTGACCGGAGGCGCAGTACTGCAGCCAGCGGCCGCGCTCGTCGTGCCTCGGTAGTCCATGTAGATGTTTGGCCAGGAGACATTGATGTTGCAGTTGTTCCAGAGGACGTCCCAGCTGTCGGCCGCTGACTTGATCCGGGTCCGATACTGAGCATCGGTGTAGATCGTCGGCTCCCCAGCGGGGTTGTAGTACCACTGGATGTTCCGGTAGCCGCCCTCGTCGGTACCCATCTTCTGATAGTTACTCGAAGGCACGTGCGACGTGTAGCCGCACTTGGTGGCAGCACTCCAGTTCGCAGCGGCGGCCGAAGAGCTGGCGTTCTCGGACGCGGCCGGGATGTCCCTGTGCTGAGAGCCGACTGGCTCACTCTCCTCAGCGCGGCGGGTCGCGGCTTCGAGCTTGGCAGCCTTCTTGCCGGCGACCTCCTCAGCCAGACGGGATGCGTGGGGGCCGTGGGCTGAGTGGCCCTCTCCTGCTTGGGCTACTACTGCGTCGGCCTCAGTGATGGCATCGTCGGTCCCGTACTGGTCGTCATCAACGGCGGTGACCAGCTGGCCGTCCTCTGTCAGATGCGCGCTGTACTCGGCTGAGTCGCTCTCCGTGGCCGCGTCGACGTGCATGTGGACGCTGCTGCCCGGTTCGGTGGGAATCAGAAGGGTGGTCTGATCGTCGAACGTCACGGTCGCCGGAGGAGTTTCGCACTCGGATGCCAGAGAGGCATACGCCGTGGCCTCGTCGAAGCGCAGGGTGTCGCCGCACTCCACAGTTGAGTTCGCCGCTGTTTCAGGTCTGTCTGCCCAGGCGGCGGCTGGTACGGCTGCGATTGCCAAGATGGTGACGATCCCAAGGCTGGAACGGGTTAGGGATGATGAGAACCGCATGGTTCCTTCCGATTGGTGAGTGAGTGGGAGGTTGGTTTTGAATCCCGAGTTGAGCCAATCGAAGGCACGTCGAACAGGCGGGCCGCGAATGAGCTCCGCAGAATGAGCTCCGCCTGCGTCGCAGGCCGCTCACCGGAACCATCAGGAGCCCGTTGTCCGAGCAAGCGTGACGCGGCGCCTGTAGGTAGTTCAAACCTTCCGGCGCGAACGGCAGAGATCAGGAGATCTTCGCTCTGTTCACCAGTGCGCGCGCGGTGATCCTAAAGGTCTTAGACCTGCGGTTCCGGACGAATTCCGAGTCGGTGACGACATATACGGTGCCGGGTCGGATCTTGCGCGAAACCAGCCTCCATGTCCCGTTGGGGGCGCCGTGGACGGTGCCGATGGCGCGGTAGGCCTTCTTCCCAGCCGGCCTGAGGTAGACGCGGTACCGGTTGCTGGGCAGGTCGCGTGACGCCTTGCCCCACACGACTCGCTTGCCCGGCTTTGACCGGTGCTTTCCGACGCCGGTGACTCGGGGCCTGGTGGTCCTGCTCAGCGTGGTGATGGTGGTCTCTGCACTGGTGGTGGCTCCGCGGGCGTCCTTCACGGTCATCGTGAACCGGCTGACCCCTGGATAGCTCAGCACCGCCGTGTCGCTCACCGTGATGACGCTCGCGCCGGTCGGCAGGTCCGTGGGGCCGACGATCTCCGTGGAGACCAGGACGTCACTGGCCGCGCGATACGACAGGACACCGCTCCACGTGAATGGGCCGTCGCCGGTAAGACTGACTGCGACATTGACCGGCTCCTTCCGGCCGGTGATCTTCGTGGAAGATACCGTCACCTTCTCCACCTTGGCACCGGGACTGGATTCGGTGGCATAAGCCGGGCTAGCGAGCGTCAGGGCGATCAATACTGCGGGCATGGCGGCAGAGACTCTCACGGATCTCCTTCATATCTGTCCGGGCGACTTTGGCACTGAGAGGAAGATTAGTCGGCCCGAATCATCCCCGTATATATTTTAGACAGATTTTGTGGATGGCCTGGTCGACGTCCTCCGAACGCCGTTTTCCTGGCGCGGCGACCGGTCAGGCCTGCCATCCACCTGGACGAGCGTCGCGACCTTCCAAATCCTCACGACAACAGCGACGGGCGACCCGAACCATGCCCGGGCGGTCCTGACACAGGTAACCGACCGGTAAATAACAGCGGCCGCTGCCCGAACGGTTCACACCGTTCCGGCAGCGGCCGTACTTCTCGTAGACCAGGAACCTCAGAGCTGGGACTGGATCCCCGCCAGGAGCTGGCGGGCCATCACGATCCGCTGCACCTGGTTGGTGCCCTCGTAGATCTGGGTGATCTTGGCGTCGCGCATCATCCGCTCGACCGGGTAGTCACGGGTGAAGCCGTAGCCGCCCAGCACCTGCACCGCGTTGGTCGTGACCTCCATGGCGACGTCGGAGGCGAAGCACTTCGCCGCGGCGCCGAAGAAGGTCAGATCCTGGTCGCCGCGCTCGGAGCGGCCGGCGGCGGCGTACGTCATCTGACGCGCGGCCTCGACCTTCATGCCCATGTCGGCGAGCAGGAACTGCAGGCCCTGGAAGTCGCTGATCGACTTGCCGAACTGCTGGCGCTCCTGGGCGTAGCCGAGCGCGTAGTCGAGCGCGCCCTGGGCGACGCCGACGGCCTGGGCCGCGATCGTCACGCGGGTGTGGTCGAGGGTCTGCATCGCGTACGCGAAGCCCTTGCCGACCTCGCCGATGAGCCGGTCGCCCGGGATGCGCACGTTGTCGAAGTAGACCTCGCGGGTCGGCGAGCCCTTGATGCCGAGCTTCTTCTCGGGGGCGCCGAACGAGACACCCTCGTCGGACTTCTCGACGACGAACGCGCTGATGCCCTTGGTGCGGGCGTCGGGGTCGGTGATCGCCAGGACCGTGTAGTACTCCGAGACACCGGCGTTGGTGATCCAGCGCTTGGTGCCGTTGAGCACCCAGTCGTCGCCGTCGCGCACCGCGCGGGTCTTCATGCCCGCGGCGTCGGATCCCGCGTCGGGCTCGGAGAGGCAGTACGAGAAGCCGCCCTCGCCGGCGGCCAGCCGGGTGAGGTACTTCTTCTTGATCTCCTCGCCGCCGCCGATCTGGACCGGCAGCGAGCCGAGCTTGTTGACGGCCGGGATCAGCGACGCCGAGACGTCGACCCGGGCGACCTCCTCGATGACCAGGCAGGTCGCGAGCGCGTCGGCGCCGGCGCCGCCGTACTCCTCGGGCACGTGGGGCGCGTGGAAGTCGACGGCGAGCAGCGCGTCGGCCGCCTCCTGCGGGTAGCGCGCCTGCTCGTCGACGTCGGCGGCGTACGGCGCGATCTTGGCCTCGGCGACCGCGCGCACGGCCTCACGGATCGCCTGGTGCTCCTCGGACAGGCCGTAGAGCGGGAAGTCGTTCGACATGGGGTGTTTCTCTCCTGGTTCGGATCAGTACGTGTAGAAGCCGCGGCCGGTCTTGCGACCGAGGAGACCGGCGTCGACCATCCGCTGCAGCAGCGGCGGGGCGGCGTACAGCGGCTCCTTGAACTCGTCGTAGAGCGACTCGGCGACGGCCTTGACCGTGTCGAGGCCGATCAGGTCGGCGAGCGCGAGGGGGCCCTGCGGGTGCGCGGCACCGAACACCAGACCGTTGTCGATGTCCTCGGCGGAGGCGAAGCCGGACTCGAACATCCGGATCGCCGAGAGCACGAACGGGATCAGCAGCGCGTTGACGACGAAGCCGGCGCGGTCCTGGCAGTCGATGGCCTGCTTCCCGAGCCTGCCCTCGACGAAGGTGCGCGCGCGCTCGGTGGTCTCGGACGACGTCAGCAGGCTCGGCACCAGCTCGACGAGCTTCAGCACCGGCACCGGGTTGAAGAAGTGGATGCCCATGACCTGCTGCGGGCGGGTGGTGACCACCCCGAGCTTCATGATCGGGATGGAGGAGGTGTTGGACGCCAGGATCGCGTCGGGCGACACGACGATCCGGTCCAGCTTCTTGAACAGGTCGACCTTGGCGGCCTCGTCCTCGACGATCGCCTCGACCACGAGGTCGCGGTCGACCAGGTCGCCGAGCGAGGTCGCGACCCGGATCCGGGCCAGCACGTCGGCCGCGGTCTCGCCGTTCGCGATCTTGCCCTTGGCCTCGGCCCGGGCGAGCGACTTCTCCAGGCGCGCGCGTCCGGCGCTCGCCGCCGCCTCGCTGGACTCGACCACCACGACGTCGAGACCCGAGCGGGCCGACACCTCCGCGATGCCCGCACCCATCAGGCCGCAGCCCACGACTCCGACGCGCTCCACCATGCCGTGCTCCTTCGTTCCGGTTGCGTTCGCACTGTTGGTCTTGTGACTAGATACCGCCATCATGGTACTCAGTACCATCGGGCGTGACCAAGGAGATGTGAGATGTCCGTACGGGAGCGGCTGTCGCAGGCGGCGTTCGAGCTGTTCGCCGAGCGCGGCTTCGACGAGACGACCGTCGACGACATCACCGCCCGCGCCGGCACCGGTCGTACGACGTTCTTCCGCGCCTTCGGCAGCAAGGAGGAGGTGGTCTTCCCCGACCACGACAGCCTGCTCGCCTCCGTGCAGGCCCGCCTCGACGCCGCCGCGCCGGGTGGCGAGGCCGTCGCGCTCGCCGAGGCCGCCCGACTCGTGCTCCTGCACTACCTCGCCGAGGGCGACCTGGCCCGCACCCGCTACGTGCTCACCCGCCGGGTGCCCGCGCTGCGGGCCCGCGAGATCGCCGGCCAGCGGCAGTACCAGCGGGTCTTCCTCGCCTTCGCCCGCCAGTGGTACGGCGAGGGCTCCCGCGCCGACCTGCACGCCGAGCTGCTCGCCGACGCCGTCGTTACCGCGCACAACCACGTGCTGCGCCAGTGGCTGCGCGGCCGTACCGACACCCCGGAGTCCGACTTCGACGAGGCGATGGCCGAGGTGCTGCGGATCTTCGGCAGCGGGTCCGACTCCACCGCCGGCATCGTGGTGCTCCGGACAGGCCGCGACCTGGACGACGTCCTGCCGGGGCTGCGGCGGTTGCTGGACTGATCCGGCGCCGCGGGCTGTCCGGAGGCTGCAATTGCGGCCGTTGGACAGGCTGAGCGCGCGCCGACCTGTCCGGCGGCTGCAATTGCGGCCGTCGGGCGACGGCGGCCCGACCCCGACCGGCCCGCACGACCCTTGGAGCCCGCTGCTTCGATGGAGCCATGACCGACTGGCAGGACCCCGACGCGGTCCGGTTCATGCTCGACGACTGCGAGACCTGGGCGGTGGTGGGGCTGTCCGGCGACCCGAGCCGGACGGCGTACCGCATCGCGCAGCTGCTGCAGGAGCGTGGGAAGCGGATCGTGCCGGTGCACCCGTCCGCGCCGACCGTGCTGGGCGAGCAGGGCTACGCGAGCCTGGCCGAGATCCCTTTCCCGGTCGACGTGGTCGACGTCTTCCGGCGCTCGGAGGCGGCCGGGGCGTTCGCCGACCAGGCGGTCGCGATCGGCGCGAAGGGCGTGTGGCTGCAGCTCGGCGTCATCGACGAGGACGCGTTCGCCCGCACCACCGCGGCCGGCGTACCCATGGTCATGGACACCTGCCCGGCGATCGAGTGGCGCAAGCGGTAGCCCCGCCGACCCGTCACTCCGCGACGACACCCCGACGAAAGTGCCGAGAAAGTGACGGGTCAGCGTCGGACCCGGGTGGCGGCGGCGTGGGAGGCGGACGAGACGAGGCGTTCGAGCGGGCCGGGGCGGCGGAGGGCGGCGAACGCCGCCCCGATGGCGAGCAGGATCAGCACGTGCCAGGAGTACGCCGAGGACTCGTCCGGGGGCCAGAGACGGTCGGTGCGCAGCAGGACGTGCAGGCTGTAGAGCGAGAGGGTCATCGTGCCCGCGCCGAAGACGATGCGGACCACCTCGTGCGGGAACGGCGGCAGCAGGCCGACGAGCAGCAGGCAGGCGCCGATGACGAACAGCGAGCTGCCGATGGTCTGGGACAGGTCGAACGGCGTACTGCTGTGCGGCGCCACCACGAGCAGCCAGGACCACGGCCCGTCGGCGGGGACGTTGCCGAACATCCCGGTCGCGACGACGTCGGGCAGCCCGTCCATCGCCGGGTGACGTGCGGTGAGGGCGTGCGAGACCTGGGTCGTGAGAACGGCGAGCACCAGCCCGACGCCCAGCGACCACACCTGGAGCCGCCGCGAGCGCAGGTCGGCCCTGCCCAGTGCCATGCCGACGAGCAGGTACGGCAGCCACAGCAGCACCGGGTAGTACCCGGTCAGCAGCAGCTCCGAGGCCAGCCGGCCGGGCTCGGCGAGCTGGTCGAAGGCCGGGCTCGCCACGCCCCGCTCGGGCAGGTGAGGACGCACCAGCCGGGAGAGCACCGGCATCACCAGGACCCCGACCCCGGCGAGCACGAGCAGCGCCCGCGTCCGTAGCCCGACGAACAGCGCACCGAGGCAGAACAGCACCCCGTAGTACGTCAGGATCACCGCGATCCCCGAGTCCGCCAGCGCGAGCGCCATCCCGAGCACCGCCACGAGCAGGGCGCGTACGGCGATCGCCGCGGTCGCCGCCAGCCGCTCGCGGCCGACCACCGGCGTACGTCCGCCCGTCATCAGCGCGAGCGTGACTCCCGCCAGGACGGCGAAGAGCGCGGACGCGCGGCCACCGGCGAGCCACTGCCCGGTGGTCAGGGCACCGTCGGCACCCCGCTCGTCGAGGACGTGCGTCGCGACCATCCCCAGCAGCGCCAGGCAGCGCGCGACATCGAGGCCGACGATCCGCCGGCCGGTCATGGGGTCAGAAGCCCACGCGTCGCGGAGTCGCGGCGCCGCGGACGACCGCGCCCTTCTCCTGCGCGCTCGCCTTCAGCGAGGCCTGGAAGTCCACCATCCGCTGCTGCAGCTCCGGGTCGGTCGCCGCGAGGATCCGCACCGCCAGCAGCCCGGCGTTCCGGGCTCCACCGACCGCGACCGTCGCGACCGGTACGCCGGCCGGCATCTGCACGATCGAGAGCAGCGAGTCCATGCCGTCGAGGTACTTCAGCGGCACCGGGACGCCGATCACCGGAAGCGGCGTGACCGAGGCGAGCATCCCCGGCAGGTGGGCCGCTCCCCCGGCGCCGGCGATGATCACCGACAGACCTCGGCCCGCGGCCTCCTTGCCGTAGGCGATCATCTCCTCCGGCATCCGGTGCGCGGAGACGACGTCCGCCTCGAAGGCGACGTCGAACTCCGACAGCGCTTCCGCGGCCAGCTTCATCACGGGCCAGTCGGAGTCGGAGCCCATCACGATGCCGACGCGGGGCTGGTCAGAGGCAGTCATCTCATTCGCTTTCGTTGCCGAGGTCGCCGCGGAACCAGGCGGCGGCGTGCCGCGCCCGCTCCAGGCAGTCCTCGAGGTCGTCGCCGTAGGCGTTCACGTGGCCGACCTTGCGGCCCGGCCGCAGGTCCTTGCCGTAGAGGTGCACCCGCAGGTGCGGGTCGCGCGCCATCGCGTGCGGGAAGCCGTCGTACAGCCGCCCGACCGAGACGTCGTCGCTGCCGAGGATGTTCACCATCACGGTCCACCGCGCCCGCGGCGCCGGCGAGCCGAGCGGCAGGTCGAGCACCGCGCGCAGGTGGTTCTCGAACTGCGAGGTGACCGCGCCGTCCTGGGACCAGTGGCCGGTGTTGTGCGGGCGCATCGCCAGCTCGTTGACCAGGATCCGGCCGTCGTTCGTCTCGAAGAGCTCGACGGCGAGGATGCCGGTCACGTCCAGCGCGCCGGCGATCCGCAGCGCGACCTCCTGCGCCTGACCTGCGAGCTCGGGGTCCAGGTCGGGCGCGGGCGCGATCACCTCGTGGCAGATGCCGTCCTTCTGGGTCGAGGCCACGACGGGGTACGCCGCCGCCTGCCCGCTCGGTGAGCGCGCGACCAGCGCGGACAGCTCGCGGCGGAAGTCGACCAGCTCCTCGGCCAGCAGGCGTACGCCGGTCTCGGCGGCGACCCGGAGCGGCTCGGCGCAGTCCTCGGCGGAGCGGACGAACCAGACGCCCTTGCCGTCGTACCCGCCCCGGGTGGTCTTCAGGACGCACGGGAGACCGAAGTCCTCGACCTCGGCGACCGAGGCGACGATGGCGTTGCGCGGGCAGGGCACGCCCAGCTCGGCCAGTCGCTCGCGCATCACGCCCTTGTCCTGGGCGTGCACGAGCGCCTCCGGACCGGGCCGGACCGCGACGCCGTCGGCCTCGAGGGCGTGCAGGTGCTCGGTGGGGACGTGCTCGTGGTCGAACGTGACGACCGCGCAGCCGGCGGTGACGGCGCGCAGCGTGTCGAGGTCGCGGTAGTCGCCGACCAGCTGGTCGGGGATCACCTGCGCCGCGGAGACGCCCTCGGCCTCGGCGAGCAGGCGCAGCGGCAGCCCCAGCGCGATGGCGGGCTGCGCCATCATCCGGGCCAGCTGTCCGCCGCCGATGACGGCGAGGGTGGGAGCGTGGTCGGTCACGCTCAGACCTTAGTGGCCGGTGCTTCCTTCTCGAACCGGAGCCCCTGGCCGCGGATGGTGGTGATCAGGTGCGGGCGGCGGCTGTCGTCGCCGAGCTTGCGCCGTACCCAGCCCAGGTGCACGTCGATGGTCTTCGAGGACGTCCAGAACGTCGTGTGCCACACGTCGCGCATCAGCTCGTCGCGGGTCACGATGTCGCCGGCCCGCGAGATGAGCGCATGGACGAGGTCGAACTCCTTGCGCGACAGCACGACCTCGTCGCCGCCCTTCCAGGCGCGACGGGTCGCGGGGTCGATCCTGATGTCCTGCACCTCCAGCACGGCACCAAGGTAGGAGGATCGGAGGCCGATCGGAGGAAGATGGCACAAAATGGCACTGTCCTCTTCCTGCCAACCGTCCACCCCTTCGGGTGAGGCGATCGCGGCCGGACAGTGTCAGTGCCGCCGGACCGAGAGCGGCTCCACGATGCCGAACCCCCGGACCGGGCGTCCGGGCAGCCGGCGGGTCTCGAACTGGTCCGCGGGCAGCAGCTCCGCGGTGCGCGCGTCGATGATGATCCGGTTGCGCCGGGCCACCGCCGTGAGCCGCGCCGCCATGTTGACCGGCGGGCCGAAGACGTCGCCGAGTCGCATCACCACCGACCCCGTCGCCAGGCCCAGGCGTACGTCGGGCATCCGCGAGTCGCGCCCGATGACGTTGATGATCCCCTCGGCGGTGTCGTACGCCCGGATCGGGTCGTCGTTCACGAACAGCACCGAGTCGCCGATGCTCTTGATGACCCGGCCCCGCTGCGCCGCGACCACGTCGGCGCAGCGCGACTCGAAGAGCTCGACCAGGTCGCCGATCCGGTCCTCGCTGATCTGGTTCGACAGCGCGGTGAAGCTGACGATGTCGGCGAACCCGACGGTGAGCTGCGTGGTGTGCAGGTCCTCCTCGTTGGCGCCGAGAGCCTCGACCCGCGCGACCGAGGCGGCCAGGTGCCGCCGCCACACGTAGACGAGGAGCTTCTCGAACGGCTCGGAGAACTCCTCGAACATCCGCACCGCGGAGGCCACCCGCGCGCCCTGGCCCGCCTCGTCCTGCTGGGCGGCGATCTCCTCGACGCGGTGGACCAGTGCGGTGGTCTCCCAGTCCGCGAGCCGGGCCATGGTCTGGCCGACCGCGCGGGTCATGTTCACCGCGAGGTCGAAGTCGATCAGCCCGGTCTCGACGAGGCCGCTGACGATCCGCACGGCCTCCGTGTCGGCGGTGTTGAAGGCCGTGGCGGCGCCGTGCTCGGGGAAGCCGAGGGCGCGCCACAGCCGGCGCGCCTGGTCGACGGTGATGCCCGTCTCCGCCGCGACGTCGGCGGCGTTGAAGACCGGCCCCTCGCCCAGGATCTTGCGCTCCAGGCCGTCCGAGCCCACCGAGTCCTCCGCACCGTCGGGGGACTCGGCGCCGGCGTCAGAGTCCTTCATCGCGGGTGGTGGTCTCCGTCGCCTGCTCGTGCAGCATCGCGTGCACCCGCCGCTTGGTCTCCTCGACCCGCGGGATGTCGGGGAGCACCACGCGGCCGTGGGTGCTGGCGTCGCTGATGACCAGGGTCCCGCACCCGAGCAGCCGGTCGATCAGGTGCAGCTCGATCTCGATGTCGCTGACCCGCGAGAGCGGGATGTCGTGACCGCGGCGGGTGAGGACACCCGTGCGCGTGATCAGCCGCCGGTCCGTGAACGCGTAGTACGACGTCAGCCAGTCCAGGGTCGGCCACACCGTGAAGCGCAGGATGCCCAGGAGCGCGACGACCCACCCGATCAGGGTGACGACCTGCTCGCCGACGAGCTGCTGGACCGCGACCCCGAGCGCCAGGAAGAGCACCAGCGCGAGGATCGGCAGCAGCAGGGCCTTGGGATGGGTGCGCGTGCTGACGACGATGGTCTCGCCCTCGTTCAGCAGCTTCGGTGAGATCGGCACCCCCGGATCATCTCACCTCGCGCCCACCTCGCGGGGGCTTAGCCGACGGCGCGCACGTGCACCACGTCCCCGGCGCCGACCGCGGTGGGACCGTCCGGCCCCTGCACGACCAGGCGGCCGCTGGGGTCGATCGAGTCCGCCCGACCCAGCAGCAGGTCGCCGCCCGGGAGCTCGACGCGCACGTCGCGCCCGAGCGTCACGCAGGCCTCGGAGTACGACGCCAGCAGCCGGGCGGCAGCGGTCTCGCCGCCGGACTGCCACTCGTCGTACTCCTCGCGGAGGGAGCGGAGCAGGTCGACCAGGACGGCGGTGCGGTCCGGCTGCTCGCCGGACTCGATGGCCAGCGACGTGGCGGTCGGGACGGGCAGCTCGTCGGCGGCCAGGGTGACGTTCAGGCCGACGCCGACGACGGCGGCCGGGCCGTCGGGCGTCTCCACGCGCTCGACGAGGATCCCGACGATCTTCCGCTCGCCGATCAGCAGGTCGTTGGGCCACTTCAGCCCGGCGTCGTACCCGCGCTCGCGCAACGCCCGGCCGATGGCGTGCCCGACCAGCAGGGGCAGCCAGGGCCAGGACCGGGCGGGCACGGTGGGCCGCAGCAGCATCGAGAAGAGCAGCGCCGAGCGAGGCGGCGTCGACCAGGTCCGGTCCAGCCGGCCCCGGGCCGCGGTCTGGTGCTCGGCGACGACGACCAGCCCCTCGGGCGCACCGGCGCGGGCACGACCCACCACCTCGGCGTTGGTCGAGGTCACCTCGTCCACGACCTCGACCCGCAGCCCCGGCAGCGCGCCCGCCAGCAGGTCGCGATCCAGGGGCGGACGCACGCGTGACGTGTGCCACGTCAGATCATCGCTCACGGGCACTACATTGACCCACGGCCCTGCACGGACGCCAACGAGGAGACGAGCACCAGTGAGCGCACAGCCCGGCGAAGGCACCGACGTCCCGGACAACATCGACATCCACACCACGGCCGGCAAGCTCGCCGACCTGGACCGACGCCTCGACGAGGCCGTCCACGCCGGCTCCGCCAAGGCGGTCGAGAAGCAGCACGCCAAGGGTCGCCAGACCGCCCGCGAGCGGATCGAGCAGCTCTTCGACGAGGGCTCCTTCGTAGAGCTCGACGAGCTGGCCCGGCACCGGTCGACGGCGTTCGGCCTGGAGAAGACCCGCCCGTACGGCGACGGCGTGATCACCGGCTACGGCACCATCGACGGCCGCCAGGTCTGCGTGTTCTCCCAGGACTTCACCGTCTTCGGCGGCTCGCTGGGCGAGGTCTACGGCGAGAAGATCACCAAGGTGATGGACCTCGCGATGAAGACCGGCTCGCCGATCATCGGCATCAACGAGGGCGCCGGCGCCCGCATCCAGGAGGGCGTCGTCTCGCTCGGCCTGTACGGCGAGATCTTCAAGCGCAACGTGCACGCCTCCGGCGTCATCCCGCAGATCAGCCTGATCATGGGCAACTGCGCCGGCGGGCACGTCTACTCCCCCGCGGTCACCGACTTCACGATCATGGTCGACCAGACCTCGGCGATGTTCATCACCGGCCCCGACGTCATCAAGACCGTCACCGGCGAGGACGTCTCGATGGAGGACCTCGGCGGCGCCCGGACCCACAACACCAAGTCCGGCAACGCGCACTACATGGCCTCCGACGAGGCCGACGCGCTCGAGTACGTCAAGGCGCTGCTGAGCTACCTGCCGCAGAACAACCTCGACGAGCTGCCGTCGTACGACGAGGTGGCGGACACCGACTTCTCCGACCTCGACCGCACGCTCGACACGATCATCCCGGACAGCCCGAACCAGCCGTACGACATGCACGACGTCATCACGGCGGTCGTCGACGACGAGGACTTCCTGGAGGTCCAGGAGCTGTTCGCGCCCAACATCATCGTGGGCTTCGGCCGGGTCGAGGGCACGCCGGTCGGCGTCGTCGCGAACCAGCCGATGCAGTTCGCCGGCTGCCTCGACATCGACGCCTCCGAGAAGGCCGCGCGCTTCGTGCGCTTCTGCGACGCGTTCAACATCCCGGTGCTGACGTTCGTCGACGTACCCGGCTTCCTGCCCGGCACCGACCAGGAGTGGACCGGCATCATCCGCCGCGGCGCGAAGCTGATCTACGCCTACGCCGAGGCCACCGTCCCGCTGGTCACGATCATCACCCGCAAGGCGTACGGCGGCGCGTACGACGTGATGGGCTCCAAGCACCTCGGCGCCGACATCAACCTGGCCTGGCCGACCGCGCAGATCGCGGTGATGGGCGCCCAGGGCGCGGCCAACATCGTGCACCGCAAGACCCTCGCGAAGATCGAGAAGGACGGCGGCGACGTCGAGGCCAAGCGCGCCGAGCTGATCGACGAGTACGAGACCACGCTGGCCAACCCCTACATCGCCGCGGAGCGCGGGTACGTCGACGCGGTCATCACGCCGCACGAGACCCGGGTCGAGGTCGTCCGCGCCCTGCGCCTGCTGCGCTCCAAGCGCGAGTCGCTGCCGGCCAAGAAGCACGGCAACATCCCCCTGTAACACCCCCAGCAGCACCACCCCAGGCTTCGCCGACCCGGCGCCAGTTTGGTGGAGGAGCGCAGCGGGGGAACCAAACTGGCGCCGGGTCGGCGACGAGCGGACCTGAAGGACGACAAGCAAGGCCGAGCCACGAGAAGGTGGAGACCACGGTGAGCGACAAGCAGACGACGACCGCGCCGATCCTCCGGGTCGTCAACCCCGACGCCACCCCGGAGGAGGTGGCCGCCATCGTGGCGGTCCTCTCCTCCCTCGGCGGCGCCGCGCCGGCGCCGAAGCGACCGGTCCGCGCGTGGGCAGCGCCGCACCGGCAGGTCCGCCGTACGCTCCCGCATGGACGGGGCGGCTGGCGCGCGAGCACCCTCCCGCGTTGACCTCCGGCACCTCCCTGCCTCAAGGCCCTCTTGCGGAGAAATGCAGGCTTCCCCTGTCGGTTCTTGAAGGTCGTTCGACACACTGTCCCTCATGAACGCTCCGCATGGCGCCCCTGACGGGTCCTCGGTCGCCCCCTCCTCGGATGCCGAGCAGCCCTACGTCCGCACCCACGATCCGCACCTCGCGGCGTACGCCGAGGAGTTCCTCGACGCCGTCGAGGAGCTCCCGACGCTGCGCCCGACCGTCGGCTGCATCATCCCCGCCTACAACGAGGCGGAGACGATCGGCGGGGTGCTGGACTCCCTCCTCCAGCAGACCCGCCTGCCGGACGCGATCCACCTGGTGGTCAACAACACCAGCGACGACTCCGTCGAGATCGCCAGCCACTACGCCGGCCCGCACACCCGGATGACGCCGACCGGCGAGCAGAGCACGGTCATCTACGTCCACGACATCGGCAAGAACCCCGACAAGAAGGTCGGCGCGCTCAACTACGGCTACTCCCTGGTCGAGCACATGGACTTCCTGCTCGGCGTCGACGGCGACACCACGCCGGAGCCGGACGCGATCCAGCACCTGGTCGACGAGATCGCCAGCGACGACCGGATCGGCGGCATCTCGGCGATCTACTCGATCGACGACAGCGCCCTCGACGGCCCGATGGCCAAGTTCCTCATCGCCGGTCAGCGGGCGCAGTTCTCCGCGTTCAACATGCAGAACCTGCTCAAGGGCCGCAACATGGCAGTCCTGGGTGGCCAGTTCTCCATCTTCTCCACCCAGGCGCTGCGCGACGTCATGCGCGACAGCCACCAGCGCACCCCCTGGGTCAGCGACTCCGAGGTCGAGGACTCGCTGCTGTCGCTGCAGATCAAGAGCGCCGGCTACCTCACCAAGATCTCCGCCCGCGCCCGCGCGCACGTCGGCGGCATGGACACCCTGCGGTCCCTGGACGCCCAGCAGGTCAAGTGGAACTTCGGCGCCATCGACCTGATGTGGCCTGGCCAGCGCGGCGACACCAAGGGCCAGCCGTTCCACCCGAACCTGCGGCTGCGCTGGTTCGAGCACATGTCGATGGTCATCAACATCACGACCCGCTTCGCGTTCGTGCTCCTGCTGGCCTGCTCGCTGTCGATCAGCGCGTTCGTCTTCAGCCCGTGGTGGCTGATCCCGCCGATCTGCGCGGTCTGGCTGAACTTCCGGGTCGCGCACTCGATGGAGTTCGCCAACAGACGCGACTACCTGTTCGTGCTGCTGGTCTTCCCGGCCGAGCTCTACATGGTGATCCGGATGGGTCACTTCGCGCGGGCCTGGACGAAGTTCTTCAGCAACCAGCAGACCGACAACTGGGCGGCCCAGGCCAAGGCCGAGCGCGGCAAGGGCGTCGCGTGGATGTACCCCTTCGCGATCGCGACGTTCCTCTTCGTGGTCCTCTTCGCGGTCTGGCTCCAGCTGCCCATCGGCGTGAAGTCCGACGTACTCGCCGCGTGCTGGCCGGTCCTCGGGGTGATCACCGTCCTGCAGACGGCCTGGATGATCATCAAGGCCAGCAAGCGCTACCGCGGCTACCAGGCCTGACCGCCCGCTCCACTCCCCCCGCCCCGCAACTCGCACAGGAGACTCCCATGCACCGCGCCCGCCGTCCGCTGGTCGCCGTCGCCGCCGTCGCCCTCTCGGTCCTGCTCTCAGGCTGCTCCGCGATCGGCGACCTCGGCGGCGGTGACGACCCCGTGGAGGCGGAGTCGCCGTCCGCGACCGCCACCGAGGCGGTCTACGACTCGCAGTTCACCCGCGACGGCACGTACCAGTCGCACGTCGACGTCAACGGCGTCGACTTCGTCTACAACATGTACCCGACCAAGGCCACGCCGCGGACCAACGAGTGGTTCCCGCTCGGGGACAAGTACTTCTCGTTCACGCTCAGCGCGTACGACCTCGACCGCGACCTGCGCGACCCCTTCAAGACGAAGCGCAAGGTCTACCTCGACCGGATCAAGGTCACCTCCCGGACCGTGCTCAAGGACGGCTCGGAGGGCACCGACCGCCCCTACGAGCTGAACGCCGCCGCGAAGAAGATCACCTTCGACCCCGAGCCGGTGTCCACGAAGTACGGCATGCTCATCACCTCGCCCAAGGGCGCCTTCGAGCTGCGCAACCAGGTGATCGGCGACATGTCGCCGGACACGCGCGGCGTGAACCTGTCGTTCAGCGCGACGGTGTGGATCGAGAACTCGGCCGGCTCGAAGAGCTTCTTCAAGGAGACCATCAAGCAGGAGGTCCCGATCGCGATCTTCCCCTCCGAGGAGGAGACCGTGGTCGCCGACGTCCCGATCAACGCGGGCTAGCGAGGACGCTGGTTGAGGTGCGAAGGACGAAGTCCTGAGCCTCGAAACCCGGTGAGACGACAGATCGCCTCGATCGACGTTGATCCTTGGCAAGACGGGTTTCGAGGCTCGCTCCGCTCGCACCTCAACCAGCGTCATGGAGCTCCGCTCGCACCTCAACCAGCGGGTGCGCTGGTTGAGGTGCGAAGGACGAAG
>Ga0335075_10002156_pt1 | contig 31872 bp, 30 predicted proteins | sample Lox_Sample_24_FD_206723 | JGI IMG/M metagenome (GOLD analysis project Ga0335075, IMG submission 206723) | Soil microbial communities from Loxahatchee National Wildlife Refuge, Florida, United States - Lox_Sample_2.4 | ecosystem: Environmental > Terrestrial > Soil > Wetlands | place: USA...
CTGGCATTGTGCGGCCTCGCCATCGTCGTGATCGACACCTCCTTCGCCAAGCTGCGGTTCTTCCGGATCGCCGAGTTCCTGGGCGCGTCGTTCCTGCTTGCCCTCGTCGGCGTGGCGACGTCCTACGTGATCGGAGCGTGAGGCATGCAAAGCCTGTCAGCGACGAGCACCGCCGGGGTCCTGATGGACCTGGCCGGGGTTCTCATCTTGCTGCTTGCGTTCGCGTGCCTCGGCTCCAAACTGTTCAACCGGTACGTCGCTTACTACGGCGCGCAGTCGGTGGTGTTGTCGTTCGCCGCGGCGGTTGCCGCGTACGCGTTCGCCAGTCCCGAGCTGTGGGTCCTGGCTGTGGCCACCCTGGCGATCAAGGGCATAGCGATCCCGGTAGCGGCCCGCAGGCTGCTCATCCGCCGACTCGACCTCAAGCGTGACGCCGCGCTCTCGACCGGTCTGTCCACCTCACTCATCGTCGGCGGCGGCCTGACCGCTTTCGCCTACCTGGTGACCAAGCCGCAGGTCCTGCCGCATGGACTGGTCGCCGCGGCCGTCGTGCCGCTGTCGACTGCAGTGATCTTGCTAGGCGCACTGGCGATGGTGGTCCGACGGCACACTGTCGCGCAGCTGATCGGCTGGCTCATCGTCGAGAACGGTGTCTTTCTTGGCGCGATCACGCTGGTGGCGACGTTCCCGTTCATCGTCGAGGCAGGGATCTTCCTCGACATCGTGGCTGGCGTGCTGATCATGCTGGTGTTCGTGTCCGGCCTGACCCGCCAGCTCGCTAGCGCTAGCGCCCCCGAGCTGAGGGAACTGCACGGATGACAATCCTCGCGATCATCATCATCGCCGGCCCACTGGCCGGAACCGTCGCAGCAGCAGGTCGAGCGCCAGCGCGGTCCGCGGGCTGGGCCGGCGCGGCAGGCGCGTCGGTGACACTTGCGGCAGCTATCTGGCTGCTAGTGAGCATGCTGCACCACACGCCGGTCCGAGGCCTCGGCGGCTTCCTCTACCTGGACTCCCTGAGCTGCTTCTTCCTGTTCACAGTCGCGATCGTCACCACGCTGGCTGCCGTCGGATCGGTCGGCTACCTGTCGGCAGAAGAGGCAGCTGGCAACCTGACGAGCTTTCAGGTACGCCTGTACTACATCTTCTTCGGGCTCTTCGCCGCCCTGATGCTCGCCTCGCTGGAGACTGGCAACCTCGGACTGCTGTTCGTGCTGATCGAAGCCAGCACCCTGGCGAGTGCCGCGCTTGTCGGCCTGGAGGGCAAGGCGAGCTCCCTCGAAGCGGCCTGGAAGTACGTGATCATCAGCTCCCTCGGAGTGACGATCGCGCTGGCCGGCACGCTGTTCCTGTTCTACTCGGCCAGCGCCTTGCACCTGGCGCCCGATCTGCGGCTCACTTGGCCGTACCTGTTCGCGCACGCTCACGCGCTAGCTCCGGCCAGCCTGCGGCTGGCGTTCCTTCTCGCCGTGGTGGGCTACGGGACGAAAGTCGGTCTCGCGCCCATGCACACCTGGCTGCCCGACGCACATGCCGAGGCTCCGAGTCCGGCCAGCGCGATGCTGTCGGCGGCCTTGCTTAACACCGGGATGTACGCAATCATCCGGTTTCTTGCGATCGCGAAGGCAGGCCTCGGCCCCGACTTCCCGAGGATGGTTCTCCTGGTCTTTGGCTTCCTGTCCGTCATCATCGGCGTGCTCTTCATGGTGCGGCGAGGAAACTTCAAACGGCTATTCGCCTACTCCTCAGTCGAGCACATGGGCATCATCGCGGTGGCGCTCGGTTTCGGGGGAGTACTCGGCCTTTACGGCGCGTTGCTCCACACCTTGAATCACGCGATCGCGAAAGCCGTGCTCTTCCTGTCCAGCGGTGACGTCGCGGTGCGCTACCGGACCCGCGATGCCTTGCAGGTACGCGGAGTCCTGGCAGTTGTGCCGTTGACCGGGGGAGCGCTCTTGCTCGGCTCGTTTGCCGTACTCGGCTCGCCTCCGTTCGGGCTGTTCCTCTCTGAACTCACCATAGTCCGGGCTGGCTTTGCTGCCGCCAGCCCGGCTCTGCCGCTGCTGTTGCTCTTGCTGCTGGCGGTCGCGTTCATCGCGTTCGCGCGCACCACGACGGCCATGGCGACCGGCGAACCGGGGCCGTTGCCGGCGACCGCGACGGCCGGCTCCGGCCGGGCTGGCCCCTACCCAGGGCGGGCGGCCAGGCTGACGGCGATTGCCCCTGCGGCCGTGGGCCTGGCTGCGCTTCTCGTTCTGGGGTTGTGGATACCTGCCGGGCTGAGTACGGCGATCACGCACTCCATCGGGGTGCTGTGATGACGGCGGTCAGTTCCGGTACTCCGCCCGCAGTGCCACCGGTGCTGGCCAGGGCAGAGAGCATCGATGACGCGGTTGCGGTCGCTCGGGTGCCGGCCGCGCGACTTCAGGTCGCGACCGAAGAGCTGATGAGGTCTCCGGGCGCCCGGCTGGCCGACCTTTTCGCTGCGGGCACCGATCCCGTCATTGTGCGGATGGTCTGGGCGATGGATCACGATCAGCGCTACCTGATCACCGAGACCGACGTTGAGGAGCGACGGTACCCGGCGCTCTCGGATATCGCACCTGCTGCGTTCGCCGAGGAATGCGAGATTTACGAACAGTTCGGCATCCGGCCGTCGGGAGGCAAGCCACTCAACCGCGTTGCCGTGCCGCCACTCCCCGACGTCGAACTGCCGCGGCTAGGTCGCGCCCCGGCCGAGCCTCCCCATGACGTGCATGCCCCGCACGTGGTGGGGGGTCACGCATTCGAGTTCCCGTTTGGTCCGGTACGCCAGGCGGGCGTGGAATCGCTCTATTACGGGCTCGTGACAAGCGGCGAGGAACTTGTCGACCTGTACCTGTTCACGTGGCACAAGCACCGCGGTGTCGAATACCGGGCGCAAGGCAAGACGCCGCAGCAGGCGCTGTTCCATATCGAGCGCGCCGAAGGACTTGGCGCGGTCGGCAATAGCTGGGCGTTCGCGGCTGCCGCGGAATCCGCTCTGGGAATCGAGCCGGGCCCGGCTGCCACGGCGAGCCGGACGATCGCGCTGGAGCTGGAACGGCTGTACAACCACGCTGCCGCCATCGCCGCCATGTGCCAGGCGTGCGGCCTGTCCGTGGGCCGCTCGGCGGCGGAAATCGCGCTGGAGTACTTCCTCAGGCTCAACGCCGCTGTGTTCGGGCACCGGTACCTGTTCGGCGTCCTCGCCATCGGCGGCTCCCGGGTAGTTCCGGACACGACCGCGCTGCGAACAGGCCTGCCCGAGGCTTACGCCGAACTGCGCCGTGCAGGCGATGCGCTGCTCGGCACGAACTCCTTCCTTGACCGGCTGGAAGCCACCGGCATCGTCAGTGAGGAAGACTCGCGCCGCCTGGGCCTTGTCGGACCAGTAGCCAGGGCGAGCGGGGTGAGTGTCGACGTCCGCGCCGATCACCCGTTCGGGCTCTATGCGCCGTTGGCACCCGAAGCCGCCAGCCAGGCCGGCGGCGATGCACTCGCCCGCCTGCGCGTGATGCTTGCCGAAGCGGGCGAATCGGTCCGCCTCATCGAGGCGCTTGTGGCCGGAGCAGGCGGAGATCTCGCTGGCGAGGATCAGACGCCCGGCGTCGCCGAGGCTGACGGTCACGGGCCGGGCATCCTGCGCGACGGTCAGCGCAGCCTTGCGAGCCGTGACCTTGCGCGCTGCGAGGGGGCCGCCCGGAGGTCAGGCCTCGGGTGGGCCGAATCCTCTCGCGGTGAGTCGATGGCGTGGGTCGAGCTGGACGAAACCGGCACGATCAGCCGGGCCAGGCTGCGACCTGCTGCCGTGCGGAACTGGCGAGGTTTCGATGACGCGTGCCGATCGCAGAACGTGTTCACCGATATCCCGATCATCGAGGCGAGTTTCTGGCTGACCGTCGCCGGAACCGCCCGCTAAGCAAGCCGGGCGCAGGGAGGAGCAGACATGCCGCAGTGGTTCGCCCGGGGCTTGCGGCGTGGTGTCGTTACCACGCGCTATCCCGCGCTGCCCGATCCGGCCGCCGCCACGCTGCCGGGCCCGCCAGCATTCCGGCCCGATGCACTGACCCGCCAGATCGCCGATGAGCTCGTGCAGATCTGCCCGAGTCGTGCTTTCGTGCCGGCAGCCGACACGCTCATCTTCGACGCGGGCGCGTGTACAGCGTGCGGCTGGTGCCGCCAGCGGGCACCGGAGGCAGTGACTTTCAGCGGCGAATTCGAGCTAGCGGCGACGGACCGGGCGGCGCTGGTCAAGCACATCCCGTTGCGCGGTGAACAACAACATGCGAGGTGACCGCATGAACGCCAATGCCAAGGATGCCGCCGGGACGGGCACAGTGCCACCGGGCATCGAGGATGCAGCCGGGCAGTTGCGCCGTCGCGTCGCCCGTCAGTTCGGACGCAGCCTGCACATCAGGACGCTCGACACGGGCTCGTGCGCGGCGTGTGAGCAGGAAATCCGCATGCTAGCAGCGCCGCACTACGATCTGCACCGGCTCGGTTTCTTTCTTACGCCCGCGCCGCGGCACGCCGATCTGCTGCTCGTCACCGGGCCGATGCTGCGGGTTTTCGCCAGCGCCGCGCGCAAGACATACGACGCCATGCCGTCGCCGAAGCTTGTCGTGGCAACCGGCGCGTGCGCGCTCGGTGGTGTCTACCAGCCCGACGAGTTCAGCTACGGGTCAGTCGCTGAGCAGTTGCCCGTCGATGTCTGGATTCCGGGCTGCCCCCCGAGCCCGCTCGCTTTGCTGCAGGGGCTGATGGTGGCCGTAGACCGGATGGCAGAGAAGGCGTCGCAGCTGACCTTCACTGTTGGCGGTGCGCCGTGACCGCGCTGATGCTGTTCGCCGCGGCGGCCGCGGCATGGCTGGCGGCGGTGATTTGCGCACTGCCTACGGCAAAGGCTGGTGCCTGGCTGCGGCTGAGCTGTGGGTTCTCGGCTGCCGGCGGTCTGATCGCGCTAGCTGGCGGCATCTCGGCCCTGCTGTCTGCTAACTCCAGGGTTATCTCGCCAGGCGGGTCTGCGGTCGTAGGGACTCTGCAGTTGCAAGCGACCGGCCTGGCTGGCGTATTCGCAGTGCTACTCGGAGTTGTGGCCGTTGCCATTGGCCTCTACCTTCCCCGTTCCGGTAAAGAACCCTCGCTCGCCAGGCCGGCGTATCTGTGCGCCTACAACCTTGCGCTGGTCGCTAGCCTCGCTGTGCTGACGGCGGCCGGCGTGCCGACATTCCTGGTGGCGTGGGAGTCCATGGCCCTGCTGTGCTACATCCTCGTCCTGCATCGGCCGCGTAGTAGTCAGGTTGCGGGCGGCGCATTCTGGTTCCTTGCGCTCTCCGAAACCGGGTTCGTGCTGATCGTTGCCGCGTTCGTCATCCTGGCCGCGAAGACCGGATCGCTGGAGCTCAGCGTGATCGCCGCCCGCGCGCACCTGGTCTCGCCAAGCTGGCGCGACGCTGCCTACCTGATGGCATTGGCCGGTTTTGGCTTCAAGGCCGGACTAGTGCCGTTGCATGTCTGGCTGCCCGAGGCACATCCGGTCGCGCCGGCTGACGGGTCGGCGTTTCTGTCCGGCCTGATCGTCAAGCTTGGCATCTACGGCATCGCGCTGTTCGCCTTCCGCCTGCTGCCTGAGGGCCCGGCATGGCGGGGCATTCTGACGATGGGAATCGGCGCGGTGACGGCTGCGATCGGGATTTTGTATGCCATGGCGGAGCGGGATATCAAACGATTCCTTGCCTTCTCCACCGTGGAGAACATTGGCATCATCGTCACGGCATTCGGCGCGGCAATGACCTTCCTCGCCTACGGCCAGCGCGCGCTGTGGGCCTTTCTGCTGCTCGCCGGGCTGTACCACGTCCTCAATCACGGCTGTTACAAGACACTGCTCTTCCTGGAAGCCGGGGTAACGGAGCATGCCGCCGGGACCAGAGACATGGACCGGCTAGGTGGCCTGGCCAGGGCGATGCCACGATCTGGCGTCATCGCCTTCGTCGGCACGCTGGGGATCGCCGCACTGCCGCCGCTGAACGGCTTTGTCAGCGAATGGCTCATCTTTCAGGGCCTATTCCAAGGCTTCCGGACGCACAGCCACCTTGTGGCGATCTTGATCGTCGTCGCCGCCGCGACCCTCGGCCTGACCGGCGGGCTGGCGATTTACGCCTTCGTCCGCGGCTTCGGGATCCCCTATCTCGGAATGCCTCGTACCCAGCGTGCGGCGCAGGCTACCGAGCGAGGCCAGCCGGTAGCGGGTCCGGGGCTCCTGGCCGTCGTATGCGTTGCACTAGCGGTTGGCGCACCTGTCGTCCTGGTCGGTCTGGCCAGGGCGATCCGCACGGCGACCGGAGTTTCGCTGCGGCCCATACTGCTGCCGGGCAAGCTCACTGTGATTCCGGCTCATACCAACTTCTCTGGTTTCTCGCCGACTTACCTGACCGCGTTCCTGCTTGCTGTCCTTGTCGTTCCGGTCCTGATCTACGTGGCGGGGCGACCGCGCGGGAAGTCGGTAGTCGTCCCGGTCTGGGACGGCGGCATGCTGGCGTTCAAGCCGCGGATGCAGTATTCGGCCATGACGTTCTCGGCGCCAACCAGAGTGATCTTCGATGCTCTGTACCGGCCCGCGGTCTCGGTCCAGCGCGCGTCAGACGACCCGGCCGGTCGGTCGGGACCGGTGCACTACGAGTCACAGGCCACGCCGGTGTTCGAGAAGTATCTGTACCGGCCAGTGGTCCGGGCCGTGGAGTGGCTGGCTGATGTGGTGCGGCCGCTGCAGTCCGGCGATGTCAACCTGTACCTGCTGTACGTGTTCCTTGCGGTGCTAGTCGCGTACCTGGTCGCCGCACTCTGACGGCCGTCAGCGGCTAGCCCCTCGGTGGCGCGGTGGCCGGTTCCTCGCCGAGCCACCCGCCGATCCGGTGGTAGATGTCTTGTCCGTAGCTCGTTGGCAGTGGCTCGGCGACGACGAGCTTAAAGGTGCGCTTCCCGTCGGGCTGCCTGGGGGCTCTAAGGAACAGGGTCGCGTCCGGAAGCTGACGGCGGAAACTGTCAGCGAAGTCGAACTGATGGGTGACGAAGAAGACGCGGATGTCTGCTTCCAGGAGCGCGCGCACGACCTGACGGCCGATCTCTGATCCTTCCCGCTCGTTGGTAGCGGCGAATGACTCGTTGAAAAGAATGAGGCAATGCGGGCCGATCTGGTCGGCAATCGTGCTGATCCGGCTGAGTTCTTCGTCCAGGCGTCCGCTGATCATCGCGGCGTCTTCCTCGCGGATGAAGTGCGTGAAGAGCTGCTGGCTTATGCTGACCCGCACGGAGCTGGCTGTCACGAACATGCCTGCCTGCGTCATGAGCTGGGCGAGTCCGACGCTGCGCAGGAATGTCGACTTGCCCCCGGAGTTAGCGCCGGTGATGATCACGAGCGCCTTCCCGCCGGCGCTCACATCGTTGCCGATGACGTGGTCGGTTCGGAGGGCAAGGCTGGTGTCGCGCAGGTCAGTGCAGGTGAACTCGGGGGAGTCCCAGCCCACGGCGACCGGGAATGCCAGCGGCTGGCCTCGGGCGGTCAGCTGGTCGTGCAGGTTGAGGCAGCCGACGTAGAACGCGAGCTCGGCCTGGAGCATGGTCATGAAGCTGGACACATGATCTGCCGCTTGGGCTGCCGCGTTGGCAACGAGGTTGAGACCGCGATTGACCAGATCCTGCACCGCTTGCGCGCCAGCCTCATCCCGTGGCGGGATGGTGAAGGAGTAGACCGAGCGCGGTTCGACTCCGAACAGCTCCTTCCAGCCGCGCCTGGCGCTGCCCGCCCGCAGGACGTAATTGATCCCGCTGTTGTCGCGGTCGAGCTGCGCGCTGATCAGTTCGCCATTGCGGAACCGAAGCTGCCTGAGATGGCCGCTGAGAATGTCGAAGTAGTCGTCATCGAGCTCGCGCTGGAGAGTGTGCAGCAAGCTGAGCATACCTTCGGACCGGAACTTACCGACATGGTCGTCGGCGAGCTGGCGCAGATCTCTGAGCCGGACTATCAGGACCTCAAGCTGGCTGACCGCTGAGGAGAGGATAGATGCGGGATACTGCGCGGACAGGAACCCCCAGATCTGGCGCTTCTCTTTGAGAGCTGCCACCGCGACGCCGTACATCTGGCGGATGACATCCGGCTGAGCGATGCAGTCGGCAAGGGCATCCTGGCGGTACCGGATCGTGACAACGTCGGTGACACTCGCCAGCATCACCTTTGCCGAGATTTCGTAGAGGAACTTGTCGCTAGCAGCCATTGCCGCAAGCACGGTGTCCAGTTCCAGGTCCTGGATCAAGTCGGCGCTGCCAGGCGGAAGGTCGGCTGCGAAGTCGAAGTCCCGGTCGGGATAGAGGAGATGGGCTTTCATCGCGGGAGCCGTCCCTTGAGCTGGTCATAGGTCACACCGTGTTTGTCGGCGATGGCGAGCGCGTACGCCAGTCCGTCGGCGGGCTTGCGTACTACCTTGTAGGTCCGCTCGGCCGGGTTCGCGGGAACGATGGTGCTGGCCATGCTGACGACCGACGGGCCGAGGGACGCTAGCTCATCGACGAAGGTGACATAGACGCACAGCAGGTCCAGCTCGATCACCTTCGCCAGGACCTTCTGGCCGAGGAAGTAGGCATCGCTGACGGTGGTGGAGGTGAAGATCTCGTTCATGATGACGATGCTGTCGGGCGTCGCCGCCTGAAGCGCCTTCTGGATACGCAAGAGATCTTGTTCTAGTTTCCCGGTCAGGTCCGCGATGTCTTCCTCGCGCTCGAAGTGGGTGAAGATCTGGTCGTAGACGTACAGCCGGGCCGCCTGTCCCGGTACCGGGCAGCCGGTCCTGGCCAGATGGTGCAACTGGCCGAAGGTCCGCGCGAACGTCGTCTTGCCGCCCTGGTTGGGCCCGGAGACGACGATGACTCGCTCAGCTCCGGCGAGCCGGAAGTCGTTGGTGACAACGGCCTTGCCGCCAGGGGCGAGCTTCGCGGCCAGCGCAAGGTCGAACGTGTCGCGTCCGAAGATCTCCTTTGAGAGCGTGAGCTCCGGATAGCAAAATCTCAGTCCCGCCGACCGCATGGGCCGTATGTAGTCCAGGTACGCGAGGTAGAACTGCAGTTCACGGTCGGCCTGGCAGATCACCGGGTCCATGAACTGCGAATACCTCTGGCAGAACCCGGCGAGAGCGGCGAACTCGCTGGGGAACAAGCGGGCGACCAGGTCGACTATCTGCGCGCCGACGTGGTTCATGCCCGGCCACGTGCGGTACCGCACGAGGTAGTCCCTCACCGCCCCTTGCTGGAAGCGCTCGAAGGTCTTGGCGATCTCGGCACTGTAGTCAGGCTCACCGGTATAGCGGCTGACTTCCACCCGGAGCCCTTTGATCCGGACCTGATAGTTGATGTTCGCTAGATCGGCTTTGCGGTCTGCGGCCTCGGCAGCCAGCCGGGCGAAACCGGGAGAGCCGGCATAACGCACCACGTAGTCGCGGAACGCCACCAGCCCGCGCGCTGCCAGTGGCCGCTCGGCTAGGGCCTCTGCCAGCGCCCGGACAGCCTCGCAGTAGATAGTCGCCGCGTCGAGGAGCCAGCCCTCTCGCTGATGAACGGAGTACATCTTGCTGAGCTGGCCGAGGTGCGCCCGCACCTTGCCCAGTTGCTCGGTGAACTTCGTCATGGCCGCCAACAGCGCGGCGTCCGCCAGCTCGCGGAAGACTTCATGCCGGTAACTCACAGTGTCGAGATCCCGGGCCGGCTGACTGAGCAGCTCCCTGATGAGCCCGCGCTCTTCCCGGTCACCAGCCACGTTCTCGATGACCTGGTTGAAATTCAGGTCCGAGAGGAACGTGAGGTCGACGTCGCGGCCGTTAGCCGGCCGCTCGCAGGCTGTCTGGGAGAGCAGACTGACGAATGTGCTGATCGGGGGACTGGCTGCCGAGCGGTCGCTGAGAGCCAATGCACGCTCCTGTCTCGCCGCAAGGGCGACTCAACAGGAGCCATCAGCCATCAGAGGCGGTTGACGACGAGCTCCATCGCCGAATTCCATTCTATGGCGATCGAGCTCGTCTAACGATCCACTGGATGCGGTGTCAGCTCTGGCACGCGATCTGGCAGCGCACGCGCCACGTGCCGGACTTAGGCACGGCGAGCTGGCCAGGCCGGGTCGGAGGTGTTGTGGCTACATGTCAGGCGCATTCCGCCCGGCGTCTGCGTACGTGCGGCTTCCTGAACATGAACCAAGCACAGACCCCCGTTGCAATGGGGGCACAGCGCCACAGCAGTGCTCTCGCTATCGTTCTGAGCACACGGCAAGCAGTTCACTGACTGGACGTCCCTTCTGTTAAGCCGTCCTTCTGGCGCCCAAGGTGGTGCCAGAACTCTGAAGGCAGGAACGTGGTTCAGTACCTCCGCCACGCACGGCTGCCCTTCCTCAGGAGCCATCAGCCGTCGCGGCGGTTGGGATTGGCGAGCTCCATCGCCACTACAAGACTACCCATCCTTGGTTACTAGGTGTAACCGGGAGTGCGTCGGCACGTAGTCGTGTCGGCGAGCGCCTTTACGCCGGTCGGGTCCGCGGCTATGGCGTCGGTGATCATGGCCATGAGTAGCTGGTACATGGGCGGCATCGAGGCCACGGGAAGGCCGGACAAACGGCGCGCTACGCTCGCGCACGTGGCCGGTGCGACTCGACCAACAACGTAGGGGCTTGGTGATCGCCATGGAGGAGCAGCAATACAGCAGGCAGCACTTGGTCGACCTGCTCAATCGCCTGGGGCACGCGCAGCTAGCCGAGGAGGCATCGCGAGTTCTGCCCGATGTCATCGACGCCGATTGGCTTGCGGAATGGCTGATACAGCACGGTCTTACTCACGACTACTTGATTAGCCAGATGGGTGGCAGCCCCTGAGTCGGAAGACCTGGACGCACTGGCCGTCAGGCTGGCAGGCGCTGGCACCGGGAGTATTGCGGCTCGGTAGCCACCTGAATATTGTCAGGCCCGGCGAGATCTAGGACCACAGTCCTGTCAGCTGTCCGGGGCTGATGTTGCCGCCGCTGCAGACGATCGCGACCTTCCGGCCCGCGAACCGCTGGGGATCGGCCAGCACTGCCGCTAGGGCGGCTGCGCCGGCCGGCTCGACGAGGTTGCGGGTCTTCTCGATCATCAGCCGTGTCGCGTCCTTCAGCGCACCGTCAGAGACCAGTACGAAATCGTCCAGCAGATCCCGCAAGATCTGCTGTGGCAGCTCGAACGCGGTCCTGGTGGCGAGCCCCTCGGCGAACGTGCTGGTGGTGTCTTCGACGAGCGTGCCCGACTGCCAGGAAAGGTAGGCCGCAGGGGCCGCCGCGGACTGCACGCCGATCACCTCGATCGACGGACGCACGGCCTTGGCAGCCACGCAGGCTCCCGCAGCGCCGCTGCCGCCGCCGACCGGGACAACGATTACCGCTGTATCTGGCTGGGCCTCGAGGATCTCCACTGTGTAGGTAGCTACGCCCGCGATCAGCAACGGCTCGTTCCCGGAGTGGATGTACCGGTAGCCATGCTCGGTGGCTTGCTTCTCGCAGTACTCGCGGGCCTCGTCGAAGTCTCGGCCGTGGAAGACCACGTCGGCACCGAGGGCGCGCATCGACTCGACCTTCACCGGGTTGGCCTGCTCGGGCACGCAGATCACCGCCCGCACGCCGAACAACTGCGCTGCATAGGCGACCGACTGGCCGTGATTGCCCGTCGAGGCCGCGATGACACCCCGGTCTCGCTCCTCCGCGCCTAGCTGGCTGACCAGGTTCACGCCGCCGCGGACTTTGAAGGCGCCAACAGGCTGATGGTTCTCGTGCTTGACCGACACCTCCGCACCGGTCATGGCATCTAGCGCGGGATAGCGGTACAGCGCGGTCGCCCGCAGGTAGGGCGCGATGCGCTGGCGCGCCGCCAGGACGTCGGCAAGGTCGGGCACTGTTGAGGAGCTCATGTCACGTGTCTACCACCGCGCACGCCGCCGCGAGAGTGCCGCGCGCCGCCGGGCGAACCCAGCCCTCCCGAGTCATTATGTTTGCTTGACGTTAAGTAACTAAACGCCGTGTTTATCCCCGCCTTTACTAATCTCGCCCCCTTGCACGCTTTCGACGGTAGGCTCCCGAGCGGAGCGGATCGGCCGCACAGGAAGCGAGTAGATGAGAAAACTCCTTGCACCTGGGGTACTGCTAGCGCTGACTGGGCTTGTGCTCGCGGCGGGCGCCCTGCCGGCGAGTGCCGCGAGTACGGCGGCGGCCCGGGAGTGCACGGCGACGAACGGCCAGATTTGCAGCTTCGGGCGCTGGGACGTCTACAACAACACCTGGGGACCCAATCCGGGCAGGTACGTCGTTCACGCCCGGAGCGCCCGCCACTGGAGCGTCACCGCCGACCAGAATGGCGGCGGCGGATGCGGTGGGTGCGCCGTCGAGGCATACGAATCGGCGCAGTGGAACTACAAGAACGTGCGCTTCTCCGCCATCAAGGAGATGACCAGCAGCTTCAGCGAAACGATGCCGACCGGCTCGCTATCGAAGAACGGCTTCGACGCTGAGGCCGCCTACGACGTGTTCCTGCACGGCTCGGACACCGACGAGGTCATGGTCTGGGTGGACAACCAGGGCCAGAGCCCGGCCGGAACCTTCGACAAGGTGGCCAGGATCGACGGGCAGCGCTTCCGCGTGTACGTCTCAGGCCGCACGAAGAGCTTCGTCCTCAACCACAACGAGACCAAAGGCACGGTCAACTACCTGGCTGTCCTGACCTGGCTGCACCACCACGGCATGCTGAAGTCGTCCGACACCGTGTGGCAGCTCAACTTCGGCTGGGAAATCTGCAACACCGGCGGTAAGTCACGGGTCTTCACCGTGCACAACCTCACCCTGAAGCAGAAGCTGTGAGCTGAGCCGGTTTGCCCCATAACGCAACGTGCACGACGGCGCCCAGCAGCGCCCGGTCTCTCTCGCCCTCGACCTGCGCGCCGCACAGGCAGCCGCAGCGACAGGGACCGGTGACCAAGCGCAGCAGCTAGACCGCATCGCCGCGGGCTGGATGACGTGGTGGAAGAATTGCGCGAGATCGCGCGCGGCGGCGCGAGCTTCGGCCACGGTTCCGGCCTGGTCAGGCTCAAGGACCGGGCCGAGGCGCTCGGCGGTCGCCTCCAGCTGCTCAGCCTGCCCGGCGCAGGTACGACCCTGGAGATCGAATTGCCCCTCGAGCCCCGCGGGCACGAGCTGTCACCCGAACTGGATTGGTGAGCTCGCGCATCTGCGTGACGCGGGCATCGTGCCTCCGACGGATGTTTGCCGCGTGGCTGGGCGGTAATGGCCCGATGGGTCAGAGGGGGTGAAATGCCATGGCCGACGAGGTTGATCGGGCGGGCCCGGATGTACAAAGCCTGCCTGATAGCGCACTCGTGATCTACGAGGCGATAGCTACGCTTGAGTACACCGGGCGGCGGGCCAGCTTGGGCAATATCGCCACCGCGACCGGTCTCGCCCGGCCGTCAGTAGGCAAGGAACTGGCTGAAATGACACGGCGAGGGCTGATCCAGAGCAGGGACGAGCAAGCCGAGGACGGGCCTGTGTACGTTCCGGCGCAGCGCGGCTGGAGCGCCGCGCCAGATCAAGCAGAAGGTCATCGAATGTTCTGACTAAGCAGAACGGGGATCTTAACGGCCGCGCGCTCTGACCTGCGCGCTTTGCCGCTGCGTTTACTTAGCGTAGTCAGTGAAACACTCTTCATGTGGGCAGCGGGGGCCCAGGCCGAGGTCGGTCGCGCCGGACAGCGGGTCCTGGCGGGGTGGTCCTGGCAGCGAAACAAGGGGAGGCTTCCATGACCGTGCAACGGATGGCAGCTAGTGCGGGTCTCGTCGTCGTCGTCGCCGCTGCAGGCTGGGGCGTAACGACAGGTGCCGGGATAGCAGAGGCCGGCGTCAGCGCCAGGGCCGCTGACGCGAGCCTGGCCGCGAGCCCGGCCGCCTCACCGGTATCCGCCCAAGATCGCACGTTCATGGACCAGGCGTCGCAGATCAACCTGACCGAGATCTCGCTCGGCAAGTACATGCATGCACATTCCACCAGCACAGCACTGAGGAACCTCGGTGCTCGTTACGCCCGTGACCACACGGCAGCGCAAGCGAGCCTCCGGCCACTAGCCTCGAGCCTCGGCCTGACGGTGCCGAAGGCACCCAACGCGCAGCTGAGATCCATGGTGGCCAAGGTCGAGTCCCTGAAGGGCAAGGACATGGACGTCGCCTTCGCCAGTATCTCTGTTAGCGGCCACGAGGCAGCAATCGACATATTCAAGAAGGAAGAGAGCGCAGGCAGCAATGCGGCGGTGAAGGCGTATGCCGCTAAGTACCTGCCTATGCTGCAGACGCACCTGAGACTGGCCGAACACGCCGAGTCTGCGTTGGGTGTCAAGCCTGCGAGCTAGTCCTGATGTCCGCCGACTAGTCCGCGAAGTACCTGACCCAACCCCCAGCCCGTGCCGGACCGGCTAGTCGGTGTCGTCGCGGATGCGGCCGATTCGACGAACAGCTCGGTTTCGTCTCGGTCAGCGGGCCCGGCTATTACGGCTGGCGGCCGCCGAACCCCTGTTCGGCGCAGGTCCAGTCCGCCTACGAGAACGCCTACGCGCCGCGTCCCTACTCGGTTACGCGAGCGACGACCGCTCCAGCTCCACCATGACCGTCGAGGTACAGGTAGGCCTCGCGGCCGGTCGCCGGATAAGATGCTTGCTGGCAGGCAAATAATCCGTGTGAAGTGGCGGGTGCACGAGTGGCAGTCGACGTGGCGCGGCCGGCTCGCCACGGAATGTTCTCGTCGCTGTCCTCCCGCAACTATCAGCTGTTCTTCTGGGGCCAGCTGGTGTCCATCTGCGGCACCTGGATGCAGACTGTGGCGCAGTCCTTTCTGGTCCTGGACCTGACCGGATCAGGGACCGAGCTCGGACTAGCCACTGCGGCGCGGTTCCTGCCGATCTTCCTCTTCGGGCCGTGGGGCGGGGTCGTCGCTGATCGCCTGGACAAGCGACGGATACTGTTCGTCACCCAGACGCTGTCCGGGCTTCTGGCGCTGGCTTTCGGCCTGCTGGTAGGGGCGCACGCCATCCAGATGTGGATGGTCTACCTGCTGGCCCTGGCTCTCGGGTTCGTCAACGTCTTCGACAACCCCGCACGCCAGTCGCTGATCTCCGAGCTGGTGCCGCCCGAGCTAGTGCGTAATGCGGTGACATTGAACTCGGTCACCGTGAACATGGCTCGCGTGTTCGGGGCGGCGTCAGGCGGAGCGATCGCCGCGGCGCTGGGCCTGGCGCTCTGCTTCGACCTGAACGCGATCTCGTTCGCGGCGGTGGTGCTGAGCCTCGCGCTGATGTCGGCGAGCAAGATGCTGCCTGCGAAGCGCCAGCCGCGCGAGCGCGGCCAGGTCCGGGCCGGCCTGGCCTACGTGCGCACCGAGCCCGAGCTGCTGGTCCCGCTGCTCATGGTGGCGATCATCGGCACTCTTGCGTGGGAGTTCCAGATCAGTCTGCCGCTCGTGGCGAGCAGGACTTTTCACGGCGGGGTCGCCACTTACGGGGCAATGACATCGGTGATGGGAGCCGGGGCGGTGGCTGGCGGACTCATCACCGCGTCGCGTAACCGCATGCGGCGCCGCGGACTGGCGATCTCGGCCGTCGCCTGGGGGATCGCGATCACCGCGGCGGCGCTCGCGCCGAACATGCCGACCGAGTACGCGGCGATGGTCTTCGTCGGCTATGGCAGCATCTCGTTCAACTCACTGGCAAAGACCGTGCTGCAGCTATCCTCCTCGGCCGAAATGCGTGGCCGCGTGATGGCGTTGTGGGCCGTCGCCTGGCTGGGTTCGACACCGATCGGCGGGCCGATTGTCGGCTGGGTCGGCGAGGAACTCGGTGCCCGCTGGTCGCTGATCATCGGCGGAGTCCCCACGCTGGCCGTCGGCATCGCGACCTACCCGGTCCTCGCGAGGGTCGACCGCAGGCGCTCCGAACGCCAGGCGCTCAGCAGCCCAGATTAAGCTCCGTACCGGCGTCAGCGCGGCTGTTGTCCAGCTATTGCCGCCGCGCGACCTGGATGTTGCCGGGCTGCTGACTGCCGGTAGTCCTCTGCGTCGGCTGCGGCGTGGCGTGGTTCCCACCCCAGTGAGGCGCGGGCCTGATCGGCTGCCGAGTCGAGGGCGGGCAGTCCGAGGTCGCCCCGGACCCCGAGCATCGTGCGGCGCAGGAACACGTCAGCGAGCGTCAAGGCCATCTCGGCGCGAACCGCGAACGGCACTTCCGCTGCGATCGCGGCGCTATCCGGAATCCGCGCACGCAGCTGCGGGTCGTCTGCGGCGAAATCGAGCACCTCCGACGCTCGGACACCGTAAACGTCCAGCAAGTGATCAGCGATGTCTGAGGGGAGGCCGCACCAGGAACGGAACCCGTCGGCGAATCGCGCCCAGTTCCCGGCACGTCCGCCGGGAAGCGCCTCATCGGCGGTGCGGCACTGCGGCGCCGACCTCCCGAGGGTCGCGAAGACCAAGTCGACGGCTTGCTCGGCCAGTGAACGGTGAGTGGTCAGCTTTCCGCCTACGACCGAGATGAGATTACGCAGGTGCTCATCGCGATGGAACACGTGCTTGCGGGTCACCTTGGCCTCGGGAACGCCAGGCTCATACGGCAGCGGCCGAACCCCGGAGTAGGTCCACAGGACGTCATCGCGGGTCAGCCCGGCAGCTGGCAGCACTTGATTGGTGGACTCGATCAGATAGTCGATCTCTGCGGGCGAGGCGACAACCGAGTCGGGGCTGCCGTCGAAGCGCTCGTCAGTAGTGCCGATCAGGTAGTTGCTGGCCCAGGGCACGATGAAGTAGGGCCTGTTGTCCACAGCCTCGGTATAAACAGCCGCGCGAGGGGCACCCGGGAACGGCCGCACGATGAGATGACTGCCCTTGGTGCCGCCGATGAGCCGGGGCCGGTCCCCAGGGAGCCCGGTCAAGACGCTGTCGGCCCATGGCCCGGCTGCATTCAGCACGACGGCCGCCGCGGCCGTGGCCGTCGTCCCGGAGCGAATGTCATGAAGCCGGACTGCGGTCACCCGGTCGCCTGAAACCTCAAAGCCCTCCACACGGTGGTAAGTGAGTACCAGCGCGCCATGCTCACGGGCTGACAGCGCGTTTTCTATGCAGAGCCGCTCCGGGTAGACGGCCTGGGCGTCGTAGTACAGTGCACCGCCACGTAGCCCCTCAGGGTCCAGCCCCGGTGCCAGGCGCAGCGTTTCCTCCGGTGACAGCATCTGGTGATGACCAGTGCTGCGGTCACCAGCCGACAGCACCTCGTAGGCCAGCATTCCGAGCCTGATGATGCCTTGCCGGTGAGAGCCCTCGGCGTAGACCGGCAGCAGGAAATGCAGCGGGCGCACCAGGTGCGGCGCTGTGCGGAGCAGCACGTTGCGCTCGTGCAGCGACTCCCTGACCAGCGGCACCTCAAAGTGTTCCAGGTAGCGCAGGCCGCCGTGGATGAGCCGGGTGGACCAACTGGTCGTGCCGCTGGCGATGTCGGCCTTGTCCACCATCAGAACGCGAAGGCCTCGCATCGCAGCGTCTCGGCCGATTGCCGCGCCGTTGATGCCGGCGCCCACGATGATCACGTCAAACTCGACAGCGCTTGCGGTATATGGGTACGGGCTCATGGCGATCCCCTTCGGTCCGTTGCCGCTGGTGCCTGTGGATCAGGTGCCCGGCTACCGCCAGCGCAAGAGTGCGCCGGCGGTCTCACGCCGCGCGGGCCGACTGGTCAGCGTCGCCCGTGTCGCTGGGCGGCTCGCCTGCCTCGCCGGGCTCGAGTGGCGGGGACCCGGGCAGCTTGCCGCGGCTCGTGAGCACCTGGCCCACGAAGAGGTCGTACGCGACGATGCCGACGACGCCGCCGACAAGCGGGCCAGCGATGGGTATCCACCAGTAGCCAGAGAACCACTGGTAGCTGCCGGGGAAAGCGATACGGGACCAGCCCGCTAGCCACGCGAACAGCCGCGGGCCGAAGTCACGGGCCGGATTGATCGCGTAACCGGCATTCACCCCGTAACTCAGCCCGATGGCTGCAACGACAAGGCCGATAAGCAGCCCGGCTAGGTTGGCCCCTGGAGCCTGGTTGCACCGGTCGATCAGCGCAGCGATGAGCGCGACCAGGATCGCAGTGCCGACGAGCTGGTCGACAAACGGCCCGACCAGTGACCCGTGAAAGTACGACGCCGGGAACGTGGCGAAGATCGAGAAGCTGTTCAGCGAGTGCGGCCGCGCCAGGTGGTTCGCCGAGTTGTACCAGTTGATCGCGGAGCCGTACACGGCGTAGACCAGTGCAGCCCCCGCGAAGGCGCCTGCGACCTGTGCCGTCCAGTAGGGAACCACCTTGCGCCAGGCAAAACTGCGGCGCACCGCGAAAGCCAGCGTAACCGCCGGATTGATGTGCGCCCCGCTTACCCCGCCGGCGACGTACACGCCGAAAGTAACTGCGAACGCCCAGCCCCATGCGATGATCAGCCAGTTAGCCGGGCCGAACGGAACCAGGTGAAGCATCTGCCTGCCGGAGCCTGGCAGGCCTGCCACCGAGACTGCGACGGCTCCGTCACCTAGGGCGATCAGTACGAATGTGCCGAAGAACTCGGCAAGCATCTCCCCGCCAATACCTGCCCGCAGCCGCTGAAACGGATTCCGGCTCTTCCGTCCCGCCGCGGTCCGCCCAGCCAGCACGTCCGTCGCCATCGACGATCACGCCTCCTCCCGAGCCCAGTGGGTGGATCGCTCAACCGCTGCCTGCCACCGTGACTGCAGCGCATCCCGCTGCCCGGCGCTCATGGCCGGCTCGAATCGCCGCGCGGTCCGCCGCGTTCGGAGTATCTGGTCACGATCGCTGAAGACTCCGGTGGCGAGGCCTGCCACGTAAGCCGAGCCCAGCGACGTCGTCTCGGTGACCGTGGGCACGTCCACCGGAATGCCAAGGATGTCGGCCTGGAACTGCATCAGCCAGCCGTTTACCGCCGCGCCGCCGTCCGCGCGCAGCTCGGTCACTGGCTCGCCGCACTCGGCATTCATCACCTCGACCACATCCCTGGTCTGGTACGCCTCGCTTTCCAGCACTGCACGGGCCAGGTGCGCACGCCCCGTGCCCCTGGTGGCGCCCAGCAGAGTGCCGCGGGCCTGCGGATCCCACCGCGGGGCGCCCAGCCCGACCAGCGCCGGCACGAACCACACGTCCTCGTTGCTGTCAAGGCTCGCTGCTAGCTGCTCGGTCTCGCCGGCGTCGCTGATCACGCCCAGGCTGTCGCGCAGCCACTGGACCGCCGCCCCGGTCACGAAGATCGACCCTTCCAGCGCATACTCCGCCGGCTGCCCGTCGATCCCGTAGGCAACCGTCGCAACAAGCTTCTCCGAGCCCAGCCGTGGCTGCAGGCCAGTGTTGACCAGCACGAACGAGCCCGTGCCGTAGGTGTTCTTCGCCTGCCCGGCCTGGAAGCACGCCTGGGCGAACAGAGCCGCCTGCTGGTCACCCAGGATCCCGGCAACCGGTACCGCGGCGCCTAGAAAGGATGCCGGGTCCGTCTCGCCGTAAACCTGCGAGCTTGGCCGGATTTCAGGCAGCACCTCCTGGGGCACGTTCAGCAGCTCACACAGCGGTTCATCCCAGCGCAGCTCGGCCAGGTTCATCAGCAAGGTCCGGGAGGCATTGGTGTAGTCGGTCAGGTGCTCCCGGCCGCCGGTCAGCTTGTAGACAAGCCACGAGTCGATAGTGCCGACGGCGATCTCGCCAGCTTCTGCCCGCTTACGCAGCTCGCTGACATTGTCGAGCAACCACGAGATCTTCGTTCCGGAAAAATACGCATCTAGCAGCAGGCCGGTCTTGTCGCGGAACGTCGGGCCTGTCCCGGAGGCCGCCAGCCGGCGGCACATTCCGGCGGTACGGCGGTCCTGCCACACGATCGCGTTGTAGACCGGGCGCCCGGTGTCCCGCTCCCAGGCCACGGTGGTTTCACGCTGGTTGGTGATGCCGACGGCGGCCAGCTCGCCTGGCCGTACTGATGCCGCGCGCAGAGCCGCCTGGGCTGTATCGGTGACCGTGCGCCAGATCTCCTCAGCATCGTGTTCGACCCACCCGGGTCGCGGATAGAACTGCCGGAACTCCTGGCTACGACTCGCTACGACCTGCCCGTTCTCCCTGACGATCAGGGCTTTGGTCCCTGTCGTCCCCTGATCGATGGCCAGAATGTGCCGGACGGTCATGGCTCGCTCCTATCGTCAGGCGACAGGCCCTTAGTTCCCCGCCGTATCCGCACCCGCCAGCGTCAAACCTCGGTATCGACACTGCCAGCATCCGCGGAGTTGCCGATCGCCTCGGAGATACCCCGCCAGTTGCCCGGGGCTTCTTACATCGACTCCCGCCTCGTCAGGTGAGCTCCGCGTCAACAGGGCGTGCGGCGGATGCCGCCCGTGAGCTGAGCACGACCGGCGTAAGACGGCGGTGCTCGTAGAGCAGGCTGAGGATGAGGATCACGATCCCGGCGGCCACACCGGTACCGGTGGCGGCAGGCAGCGGAGCCTTGATGGCCATGTCGGCGACCAGAGCGAGAGTAGCCCCGCCGAGCACTGAATTGACCACGATGACCATGCTTGCCATCGTGAACAGGAACGACCAGCGGCTGTACCGCACCCCTTTGTTTCCGGCGGTGGAATCATCAGCCTCGAAGTACGGCGGCGCCAGCGGGGCGAGAGCCGCGTAGTAGGCCCGGATCTTCTCCATCCGGCGCAGGGAGATGATGTTGGCGACGCTCGTGTCGATCAGCCGCACGATCGTGAACAGGCCGAGCGTGAACACCGTCGGGAGGACTGTGAACGCCAGCGAGGCCAGCGCACGTGGCGACGCGCTCGCGAACCCGATCGCCACCAGGCCACTCGACAGCGCCGACAAGTAAATTGCCACCCGGCTACCGCTCTCACTGATGGTAGAGCTCGCCGTGGACTGGAGCACGAAATGCTCGGTGACCAGCGCGCTCATGAACTCCGGAGGCGGCTTCTCGTCAGTCATACGCGATTCCTCCGCGCGCCTCTCGGTCTCAGCCTTCGATGACCAGGGCGAGCTTGCCAGGAGTATGCGGGCGGGTAAGCGCGGCAAGGGCCGCCGGGGCATCGGTGAAGCCGAACGTCTGCGCCATGGGCACCACCAGGTCGCCGTTCTGCGCGAGCTTCAGGATCCGGGCGCGCGCCTGCGCCCGGAAGGGCCCGCTGCGGGCGTTCGCCGCGCCCACGAAGACGTATCCCTCCGCTTTCGCCCGCGGGGCAGCGACGATCGTCACTATTCTTTCCCGGTCAGCGACCAGAGCGAGCGAGACGTCGCCCGCCTCCTCACTGCCAACAGTGTCCAGCGCCGCCGCGATGCCCTCGGGCGCCGCGTCCCGGACCCGGTCGAGCAGGCCTGGTCCGTACCCGACCGGCGTCGCGCCGAACCGGCGCACGAAGTCGAAGTTACCGGGGCTCGCGGTGCCCACTACCCGGACGCCGAGTCGGCGGGCTTGCTGGAGCACGCTTACGCCCACCGCTCCAGTCGCACCGTGCAGCAGCACGCTCTCGCCGGGTCGCGCCGCCGAGGCGTGCAGCAGGTCGGCCGCCGTAGTCCCCACGAGAAGGAGGTTGGCCGCCTCCGGGAAGTTAAGCGACCGCGGCATGGCGAACACGCTGGACGTAGGCACCGTCATTGCGGTTGCGTATCCGCCGTTCACGGTGGAGGCGACAACGCTGTCTCCGACAGCCCCTCGGCCGGAGGCAAGATGCGTGTCCGGCCCGAGCCTGCTGACGACTCCGGCCACCTCAAATCCGATCGACAGCGGCAGGAGCCCAGGGTCCTGGCCGGGCGCGATGTGCTTGGCGTCGGCGGGATTCATCCCGGCGGCGCGAACCTCGATCCGGACCTCGCCGGGCCCAGGGTCGGGCACGTCCACGTCGATCATGCGGAGAACCTCCGGTCCGCCGAAGTCGATGGCCATCCACTTGCGCGCCTGCGTCATGCTCCGTCCTCATTCGGGGTCACGAAATCGACAGCGGTGTCACCCAGAGGGCGCAGCACTCCCACCACCCCCGCGGGCTGGCCGCCCTGGCCGTCCCGCCCGGCCAGCAGGCCGAGGCTGAGGCCAAGGACGACCCTTGCGCCGGACGCGGTGACGGCTTCGACCCTCGCGACGACGCCGCCGTGCGCGAGATGACCGCCGTCCATTGCGGCGTGGAAAGCAGCGACGTGACGCGCCCGGTACTCGGCCGGGATGATCAGGACGAGGCCTTGCTCCATAGCCTGCTGCCGGCTGAAGCCGAGCAGTTGCTCGGCCGCCGTGTTCCACAATGTGACCTTCGCACTGCGGTCCAGGGTGACTATCGCGTCTGCGGCGGCTGCTACCGCATGCGCAGCCAGTGTGGGGTCAAGGCTCAATTCCGTCCTCCGCGAGTCGCGCGACTGCCTGCCCGTGGGCTGCCGTCAGGGTTGTTTCATCAAGGCCCGGGATGTCTTCGGTCAGGCTGACCGCGTCAGAAGCCACGCCCGCTGCTGTGATCGCCTGCTGAACCTTCAGCGCCCCTATGGCGCCAGCGACCTCGAGGGTAACGACGCCGTCTCCGTGCGTGCTGAGCGATCCACCTACTGCCAGGCGCCCGATCCGTCCACCGGGCAGGACGCTGACGGCAACGGCGCGGAGTTGGCTCTGCTTGCCGCGGACGAGGCTGCTTCCCGCGCCGCCGAAGGTCGTTACGCTATCGGTGATCTTCAGCTCCGCCAGGTCCGTTGCGACCTGGATTCCCACCGCGCCGTCGCCGTGCGTGGTGATGCTCTGGAACCGGGCGCTGTCCAGCCTGCCGTCGTAAACGTTGAAGCCGCGAGCGCCCGCCCCGTGTGTCACTACCGGCGCATCGACGTGAAGGCGCTCCAGGGTGCCAAAGTTGACGAAACCGATGCCGCTGTGTCCGTGCGAGGTTAGCGGGGCCCGCGCGGTCCAGGTACCGACCTTGCCCCAGTTGTCCAGGACCATGTCGTTGGCGCCCATGGTCGTGACCGGCCCGTCATTGACGACGGTCTCGACCTCGGCCCCGGAGACGACGTAGACGCCCGCGCTGATCAGGTCCGGCGTCCCCGGCTCGATGCCGCCATCCGTGACGACCAGGCCTGTCCGCAGCAAGTCCACCTGCACTACGCCGCCGTCGGCCCGCCCCGGCCAGCCGCCATGTCCCGCGATGACTACGCCGCTGCCCCGCACGGGCGACTCCGCGCTCCCGGCGGAGATGCCGGCGAGGCTCGCAGTGATGCGCACCTCGGGGTCAGGCTGGTGGTTCCATAGCGTGAATGCGCCCTGCATCGCGTCCACCCCGAACCCGTGCTGCCGGTCCGGCCGGCCACGGACGTCGGCCGACGCGACGATGAGGCCGTCCACGGCCACGTGACCGGACCTCACCGCTCTGTCCGCCAGCAGCAGGACCTGCCCCCTGGTGCGCACGTTCGTCAGGCTGAGCCGGCCGAAATCGCTGACCGACGTGTCGTTGAAAATGGCCAGTTCCCAGTCCGGCACGATGACAGTGACATCCTCGAGAACATCATCTGCGGTGAGCCGTATCCCCTTGGCTCCGAAGCAGAGCGTCCCGCCCCGCAGGCGGACGCCTGGCCGGAGCGAGATCATCGGCATCCCGCTCAGCGTGCCGTCGACAACGATGTCGTGAGCGCTGCTGAGCGCGTCCATCAACTCGCTGGCGGTGGACACCCTGGCCGTTGTAATGGCAGTAGCTCCTTCGATCCGATGGCGCCCGGGGAACGTTGTCAGCGCCCGAGCCGGTCAGGCGGAACGCCTTGCCCTGGCGATGTTGGCCCGGAGCTCCGCCAGGTTCTGCCGGGTCACGAACGCGGGCTGGCCAGGGTCCACGCGCCAGCTCTCGTCGAGACCGCCAAGGTCCAGCGGGTCAAAGCCAAACTCGTCGTACAGGCCGGCGACGAACTGCCTCGCCGCTGTGTCGTCCCCTGCCAGCGCCAGCGCCCGGCGCTTCGGGTCACCGTTGGGATGGCCGTCGCCGGACATATCGGCGGCGTCCAGCATGCTGAATGCCCGCACGACCTTGCTGGCGGGCAGGTGAGCCTGAAGAATCCCCGGTGCGGTGATCGTTCCGTTGTCGATCGCGGCGATGTGGCCGTCGCGCTTCGGGAAGTAGTTGATCGTGGCGATCACTACCTTGCCGGCCAGCGGCTCGACAGGGACCTGATCCACCGTCGTGATAGGAATCGCGACGATCGCGAAGTCACTCGCCGCTGCCGCCTCCTCGGGCGCAGCCGCTCTCGCCGCCGGCCCGAGTTCCGCGACCAGGCCTGCCAGCGACCCGGGCCCCTGCGTGTTGCTGAGCACAACGTCATAGCCATGGCCGGTCGCGGCCTTGGCCAGGTTGCTGCCGACATGCCCGCTGCCGATGATCCCAATGGTGGTCATGCCCGCGACTCCTTGGCTATTCAGGCCGGAAACAAGGCGGCGCTCACGCGCCGCTCGTCAACCTAACACACAACATTCCACGGAATCCACATCTGAGAAACTAACTTCTATGGAATATATTATGCTAACCTCGCACGCGTCGCTCGGAGGTAGCCGAGGACCCCCGGCGGAAAAGGAGATACCCGTGAAGATCGCCATCCTTGGCACCGGGAAGGTCGCGCACGCTCTCGGCGCCGGCTGGAAGAAGGCGGGTCACGACGTCGCATTCGGTGCACGCGACGTCTCGTCCACCGACCCGGACTTCGAGATAACCAGCCTCCAGGACGCCATCGCGGCCGGCGACATTATCGTCAACGCGATCACCGGAGCGGTCGCGCTGGAGGCCATCACCGCTCTCGACACGGCCGCGATGGCCGGCAAGACGCTACTTGACGTCACCAACGCCGTCACCGGGACGGGGGAACTCGTCTACCCGAACTCGAGCCTCGCCGAGAGGCTTCAGGCGGCCCTGCCCGCCGTACACGTGGTGAAGTCGCTGAATACGGCGGCCATCGAGGTCCAGGCAGATCCATCGCTTGTGGGACCAGCGACCGTCTTCGTTTCCGGCGAAGAGGAGGCCGCGAAGATCGCGGTCAAGGGGCTTCTCCACGACCTCGGCTGGAAGGACGACGGGATCATCGACCTCGGCGGCATCCAGACCGCCCGCGGCCCGGAGAACTACATCGTGCTGTTCTTCGCCGCAATCGGCGTTCTGAAGAGCCCGTTCTTCAACATCCACATCGCGCGCTGAGGCACCTGGCCGTGGACGTACCCGACGCGCTCACCGGCACCGGCGGAGAGGCCGGTTTTCCGGCGCCACGCTGGCAGGCTGCGAGCTAGCCGGTCGCTTCCATCGGGCCGCTCTGGCCGTTCTGCCGGAGCCGGGCTAGCGTACTTGCGAACTGCCGCAGAGTCCGCTCGGGCACCGCGCATCCAAGCCAGTGCTGCAGCTCCTCGTCGAAGGCCTCGCCTGCCTCCGCCAGCACGCTGCGGCCAGCAGCGGTGAGCTCCAGAACCGATGACCGCCGGTCGGCTGGATTCGGGAACCTGCGGCAGTAGCCGCTGGCCTCAATCCGGTCGACTAGCTTGCTCGTGCCTCCCGTGGTGATTTTCAGCTCACTGGCGATGTCGTAGACCCGGCAACCGGGGCGGCGATCGATGACGAGCATGGGCTCGAAGTGCGTCAGCGGCAGATCAAAGTCCTTCTTCAGGCGGGCGTCAATCGCGTTCCACATCTCGATCTCGAACCGGATCAGGTCGTCGAAGAGTTGCCTGAGATCGGCCACGAGCTGCTCCACTTCTCCTGCGCAGGTCAGCTCACGAGCATAGCTTCCAGCAATACCTGTTCCGCGCGGAAGCGGCTCGCCCTGGCCTGCCAAGATCGTGGCCCAGGCGAGGCGGGACAGCGCGTCGCGGAAGTAGCGATGCAGTCCGGCCGTATGCCCGGTCGCCGGGTCAAGCGGCTGACCGAAGGAAAAGGGTCAGCGAAGCCATTGAAGTATCACGATCTCGGGTCGGCGGCCTATCTCTCCCGCGGTCGCGCCGTCGTATCGGCCGGATCATCGCTGCCTAACTTTCACTCGTTAGACGCTGCCAAGCGCAGCACGAGCGAGCACGTCCGTGGTAGTCGCTGAACAGGACGAGCCGACCACCCACGCTTCTGCCTGGTTCACGACGCTAGCACCCGTCACGATCACCGCGGCAGGTTTGCCCTGGTACCTAGCAATATCGATCAGCAGGACGGGCCGGCCAGGAGCGATCCGCCCGATGCAACCTGCTAGTCGTATCGCGCTCGGGTTCAGTGCGGGCGAGACAGCCGCCCGGCGGGTCGGAGGCGCGGCTCCGCTCGCCCGCGACCGTGCTGCGAACGCCTCGAGGGCCTCAGCGGCGTGCACTGCCGAGGTCGCCTCGGTGCGCAGGTGTGCGGCAACGAAGTTCGTGCTCGAGTCGACGGCGCGAATCGTGTCAACCGCTCCCGGCTGGCCGTAAGTGACGTTGGGCCCGAGCGACATGTGCTGCACCGGGGCCGCTGCACCGGCCAGCGGTGAGGACTGCGACCGCGTACTGGTGCCGGCATCCGCGGCCACCAGGTAGCCGCCTGCCGCCGCGATCACGATCGCGCTGGCGGCGGCAGCTAGCCGGGTCGCTGCGATCGGCAGGCCGGGCAGCTGCCAGCCGCCGCTGGCGCCCGCCCGCGGTAGGTGGGCTGGCACGTAGCGGCGGCCGGCCTCGGTCGCGGGCATCGCGGCCAGGCGCTGCCGCGCTTCACGGCTGATAGCCGAGCCGATCCGGTCCGACAGGTCATCCGGTATGGGCGGGTACGCAGCGTTGGCCAGGACGACTCGGATGGCAATGAGCTGCTTGCAGACCCTGGTGCACTGCTCGCAGTGGGCTACGTGCGTCTGGATCCGGGCAGCCTTGCGCGGCCGCAGCGCGCCTACGGCCAGACTGGCAAGCTGGTCCGCGCTCGGGTGCTTGTGGCGTCGGGTCACGACGGGTCACCCCGCTTTCGCGCGGGCAGGACGCGTCCGGTTTCCCCTGGCCTGCTCTGGCGCTGCCCGGCGCAGGTGCGCCGGTTGTCGCAGCAGCCGGGCACGGCCGCGTGCCACCCGGCTCTCGACCGTTCCCTCGCAAACGGCCGAGTATATCCACCGGCCCGAGAGCGCGGCCTAGGGCAGCGAATCGCGCCCTTGAGCCGCGAGACTCTATCTGACGATCAAGACGGCAGACAACTGGAAGTGCGGAATATGGGGATGGGCAGTAGTCATGCCTCGATACCGGAATTGCCTAACCTAACTGAACCTGCATTCCAGGGCGCTTGACGGCTTTTCAGACGGAAGTTCCGGGAGGGGACTTGAGCAGCGAGGCTGCCTCCGCGATATAGCCTGCACGCCGCTGACGCAACGCATTCGCCGCCATGCGGATCAGATCGACGGTCACTCCGGCGGCACCGCTCGGGTCGTTCACTTTCAATTTCACATCCAGGCTCACCGAGGTTTCGCCCCATGCCTGCGCCTCGATGTTGATGTGGGCCACCTTTTGCGACTTCAAGTGCGACAGGTACCCCAGCGGAGCCATCTGGACCCGGTCCGCCGCGGACGTATCGGCAGCGAGGGCGTTGAGTTTCGACTGCAGCTTGGTGTTGCTGTTCTCGACCAAGTTCTTGAAGTCCTCAGTTCCTCCCAGATTGACCTGATAGGAGCTGATCAGAGTGAGGCCCCGCTCGTCCAGCAGGCGCAGCAAGGCGTGATGCACGACCGACGTGCCGAACTGGCTTGCCAGGTCGTCACCCAGCAGGGGCAGCCCAGCCGCTGTGAACCGATCCAGCCACTGCCGGTCGCGCGCCACCGCATCGGACGTGGTGTTGATGAACGCAGCTCCCGCCCTCAGCGCGGCCCCTGCATAGGCGTGCGCCGTCTCCGGCCGGCCGCTGGGAGCCGCGTAGAGCATTACCTCAGCCCCGGCAAGCTGCCCGGCCACGCGTTCCACCCCGGTGGCATCGGTGAGGCCGCGGCGTACCGTGACGCCCGAAAGCGGCAGCTCGCCGGTAAGCCGCGGAAAGTTGTTGGGCGGCGTGAAGATGACCTCGGTGAGATCCTTGCCGATTTTCTCCGGTGACGCGGCGAAGGCTGCCACGAAGTCGATGTCACCCACGCCCAGTCCGTCAAGCACGGGCCGCCGGATCCCGGCCAGGCTGCCCGTGCCGCGGTACAGGGCTATGCCTTGGACGAGCGCCGAAACGTTGTTGCCCACCCCGACGACTGCTACTTTCACCCGTTCTGTCATGGATAAAAGGTAACGTCACCGTCCGCAGAGCTTTCTGCCCAGGGCCCCGGGACATCGCGGTCACGGCGCGGATCACCGTGTGGCAAGCGCGCGCAGGCTCTCTCGCAGCGAGCCCATCGTGGCCAGGACCGCGCTCGGCTCGTAGCCGCAGTGCGCCATGCAGTTGTCGCAACGCGGGTCTTTGCCGCGGCCGAACGCGTCCCAGTCGGTCGTGTCAAGCAGCTCCTGCCAGGTCTTCGCGTACCCGTCAGCGAGCAGGTAGCAGGGACGCTGCCAGCCGAGGAGCGAGTAGGACGGGATCCCCCAGGGCGTGCAGGCGAATTCCCGCTTGCCCTCCAGGAAGTCCAGGTACAGCTGGGAGTGGTTGAACCGCCAGCGCTTGCGGTGGCCGTCGGCGAAAGCCATGCTGAACAGCTCCCTGGTCTGCGCGACTCCGAGGAACCTGTTCTGATCAGGTGCCTTCTCGTACGCATACGCAGGGGCGATCTCCATGCGGTCTACCTTGAGCTCGTCGTTGAGGTAATCCAGGACGTCGATCACCGTCTGCGGCGAGTCGGTGTTAAAGACCGTCGTGTTGGTGTACACGGCGAATCCGGCTTTCTTAGCCGCGCGGATGGCGTCCACGGCCTGGTCGAACACGCCTTCCTTGGCGACGGCCTCGTCGTGCCGTTCGCCGAGGCCGTCGATGTGCACCATCCACGCGAAGTTCTTGTCCGGCGTGAACTTGTGCAAGTGCTTGCGCATCAGGACAGCGTTGGTGCACAGCACGACGAACTTCTTCCGCTTGAGCAGCTCGGCAGTCAGCATGTCGAGCTGCGGGTGCATCAGCGGTTCGCCGCCGGCGATCGAGACCATCGGCGCGCCGCATTCCTCGACCGCGGCAAGCGCCTGTTCCACCGGCATCCGCTGCTTGAGCACGGACGCCGGATGCTGGATCTTACCGCAGCCGGCGCATTTGAGGTTGCAGGCGAATAGCGGCTCTAGCTCCATGATCAGCGGGAACTTCTCCACCCCGCGGATTTTCTGCTTCATCAGGTAGGTCCCCAGCTTCACCGTCAGGTGCAGCGGCATCGCCATTTCCGTCCTCCATTCGAGGAGAGTTGAACATACACAGTGTATGTAACATGATGGCTGTATGGTCGCGCAATCGCAAGGCCGGCGTGCGCAACACGCCTGGGACACCCGGACGGCGCTGCTTGCCGTCGCCCGGCGGATGTTCGCCGCCAACGGCTACGACGGCACCGGCACGGAGCAGATCGTCGCCGAGGCGCAAGTGACCCGCGGCGCCCTCTACCACCACTTCAGGGACAAGGCCGACCTGTTCCGCGCGGTGATGGAAGAGGCGGCCGGCGAGGTCGCGTGGCGGCTGACCGACGACCAGACGCAGTTGGAGGGCTCACCGCTGGACGAGATCAGCGACGGCATCGGCGCGTTCCTCGACGTGTGCGTCGGCGGGGACTTCCAGCGCATCGTGCTCATCGACGGCCCGCGCGTGCTGGGGGAGCAGGCATGGGACCAGCTCGTCGAACGTTACGGACGTGCCCTGCTCGAGGAGTGGCTGACCCGCGCGATCGCCGCGGGCGACATGGATCCGGTCCCGGTACGGCCGCTGGCGCGGCTGCTGATCGCGATGCTCACCGAGGCGAGCCTGGCCATCGCGGCCGCGGCGGATCCTGCCGCCACTCGCGCGGAGCTGGGGGTAACGCTCACCCGCCTGCTCGACGGAATGCGGCCCCGCTGACTCCTCGCCCTGAGCCGAACGATCACTCGGCGCGGAACATGGCGCCGGGGCTACTCGTGCAGCCATCTGCGCCGGCCACAGCGCCAGCAGGTTTCCGGCCACGAGCAGCGCGCCTATCCCGGCCAGCAGCGCGCTCACGGGCTGAGCCTGGTTGCTAGCGCCTTGGCATCGGCCTGAGAGCTGACATCGAAGATTGCCGCCGCCGGATATACCGGGACCGAGATGAGCGTTAGCCAGCCTTCACCACCCTCCGGCCCGGCGATACCCTCGTTCGGCAGGGCGAGACTGGCTCTGACCTGTACCTGGTGCTCGACGGGGTGATCTGTGTGGACCGTCACGGCGCTCAGCCGGCCGAGTACGGACCGGGCGCCATTCTCGGCGAGCGCGCCCACCTGGAGACCGGCGTACGCACTTCGACTCTGGTCGCTGTTACCCCGTGCCGGGTCGCCGCGGTACCTGCCAGCCAGTGTGACAGCCCGGTGCCGGTCGCGCTGGTCGCCGACGGCGAGGTGATGTGCCGGTGACCCGGCCCGACGCGGTCGTGGTCGGGTCCGGGCCCAACGGTCTTGCCGCGGCGCTGACGCTGGCCCGCGCGGGGCTGCAGGTACAGGTATTCGAGGGCGCGGATGAGGCTGGCGGCGGCTGCCGGACTGCCGAGCTGACACTGCCCGGTTTCGCGCATGACGTGTGCTCGACCGTGCACGGGCTGGCTGCGGCTTCGCCGTTCTTTACCGGCTGCGACCTGGCCGCGCGGGGGGTACGACTGCTGGTACCCAAGGTCGCCGCCGCGCAGCCGCTCGACGGTGGCCGGGCGGCGGCGGTCTGCGGATCGGTGGCTGAGACAGCCAGTCGGCTGGGTGCCGACGCCGGCGCCTACCGGCGCCTGATGGAGCCGCTGGAACGCGACGCCGACGCGGTCCTGTCGCTGGCGCTGTCTCCGCTGCGGTCACTGCCCGGCCGTCCGCTCCCGGCGGCGAGGTTCGGCGCCCTGGGCCTGCTGTCGGCCACGGCACTGGCCCGCCGCCTCCACACGGCCGAGGGCCAGGCCCTGCTCGCGGGCATGGCCGCGCACTCCATCAGGTCGCTGGCCGCGCCACTGACAAGCGCGTTCGGGCTGACAATGCTGCTGGTGGCGCACGCCACCGGCTGGCCGGTCGTCGAAGGCGGCAGCGGCCGCCTGGTCGCGGCGATGACCGCCGAGCTCGCGGAGCTTGGTGGCACGGTCATGACCGGCTGCTGGGTGAAGAGCCTCGCGGATCTGCCACCCGCGCGCGCGATCATGCTTGATGTCACGCCGAGCCAGCTGCTCGAGATGGCAGGCGACCGGCTGCCTGCGGGCTACCGGCGGGCGATGCGTCGTTTCGGCTATGGACCCGGCGTGTGCAAGGTCGACTGGGCGCTCGACGGCGTCGTTCCCTGGAAGAACGATGCCTGTCGGGAGACGGTCACGGTCCATGCCGGCGGTACCCTCGCCGAGGTCGCGCGCAGTGAGGCGGCGGTCGCCGCCGGTCAGCATCCTGAGCAGCCCTTCTGCCTGGTGACACAGCCCGGAGTCGTCGACCAGAGCCGGGCGCCGGCCGGAAAGCAGGTGCTGTGGGCCTACTGCCATGTGCCGCCGGGCTCGGATGTCGACATGACTGGCCGGATCGAGGCGCAGATCGAGCGGTTCGCCCCCGGCTTCCGTGACCTGATCCTGGCGCGGTCAGTCCGGACGGCGGCCGGCATGGAGCGGTACAACCCCAGTTACGTGGGCGGCGACATCGCCGCCGGGGC
>Ga0335075_10002157_pt1 | contig 31872 bp, 16 predicted proteins | sample Lox_Sample_24_FD_206723 | JGI IMG/M metagenome (GOLD analysis project Ga0335075, IMG submission 206723) | Soil microbial communities from Loxahatchee National Wildlife Refuge, Florida, United States - Lox_Sample_2.4 | ecosystem: Environmental > Terrestrial > Soil > Wetlands | place: USA...
TTCGGGGTGATAACGCTGCCGCAAGCCGACGTGCCTACAGCCGCGTCTCCCGCTTCCGGGAGGGCGACCGTCAACGTGACGGATGCGGCGTCCACGGCCTTGACCGGCGCGGAGCTGCTTCCGGCCAGCTGTGCCACGTGCAACGGAGGTTTGTTGGCGCCGATCCCGCCGCCGGTGGTCGGCGACGGCATTCCCTGTGCCGCGGGCTGCGGCTGCGTCCAGTGCTATCCCGGCCAGATACCCTGCGATTGCTGCGGCAGCGGATCGAATTGCATCACGCGCTTGTTGGGCGGACTCTATCACTGCATCTGCTGCCCCGATCCCTGCTACGTCTCGACCTGGAGACCGTTGGCCAACAACGCCTTCTTCGTAGACCAGGTCAAACCCATCACGCAGATCAAGCTGGGCGGCGACTTCGCCAACAACTATCAGTTCCCGGACAAGGCCGAATTCTTCTGGGCCCAGGAGAACGCCAAGGGACCGCACTATTCCGGCCCAGCTCTGCCGGCCGGCGTCAAGCCGCCCGGAGCACCGAACCTCAATTATTCCGAAGGCTACTTGTACATCGAAGGCGCCGTCAACCGTTTTAGCATCTTCGTCAACCTGCCCTACCTCAACGTCGAACCCGTCCTTTATCCTGGGGCGTCCGGCTTCAGCGACATGATCGTCGGCACCAAGTCGCTGCTCCTGGATTGCGAGCTGGTGCAAACCACCTTCCAGTTCGAGACGTTCATCCCGACCGGCAACTTCCTCAAGGGACTCGGCACCGGCCACGTCTCCCTGGAGCCGTCGCTGATCTGGGCGCTCAAGCTGACGCGGCTGACGTACTGGCAGGGGCAAGTCGCTTACTGGTTCCCCATCGGCGGGACGCCGACTTTCCAGGGGCCGGTTTTCAACTATCACCTGGCCATCAATCAGATGCTCTGGCAATGCGGCTGCGAGAAGGGCATTCAGCTGATCGGATCGGCGGAATTGGGCGGTTATGAGATCGCCGGAGGAGCGTATACCTCGCCGCTCACCGGCCTGCCCCTGAGCGCCAAGGACGTGGGCAGCATTGTTAACGCCGGTCCCGGCTTGCGCCTGGTCTTCTGCAACAAGATTGACTTCGGCGTCGGCTCCTATTTCGCCATCACCAAGGACCGCATGGCCGCGGCGCTGGGGGTGTTCGAGTTCCGCTGGCGTTTCTAATCGCCGATCAGGACGGTGGGACAGCCGGAGACGATGTTGCCGCCGTGGTCGGTCTCGTCGCCCAGACGAGCGGCGGGCAGACCGACGATCAGCACGGTGAAGCTGCCCAGCACGATCGTATCCGGCGGGCCGACACAGGTGGCCAGATCCGTGACGCGAGCGGCAGGCAGCTCCTCGATCAAAACGGTGATGCCGCCCGGCGGCAGGATTGGGCCGCCGACGTGCGGCACCACGCCGTCAACCATCGGGCAAACGTGCATGTCGGTGACGCGCGCGGCAGGCATTCCCATTGCGAATCTCCCCTCTCGGCCTCTGTTCCGAAAGCCGCTTGCGGCTTAGCGGAGATGCGGAGTCGCTAAGCCGCAAGCGGCTTTCGGAACAGACTCTCAGCCATTATAATCGTTCTACAATAGGGGCGAGCGAAAACATCACGGACCATCGCTCGGCTGCGACGATCTTTTTTTCCGAACGCGTTCGCGCTGCGTTCTCATCCGGAAGGTGCCGCATGGCCGATTCCTCCTCTCGTCCGCCCGGCTGGAGACAACCCGTCTCCCCCGCTTCGCCGTCGCGCCCCGTCGAGCAGCCGTGGCGAAACGCGACGAATGCCATCCAAAGCGGACCGTCATGGTGGAGATCGCGCCGCGCCCGGCTTGCCTTTGTTTTATTCGGATTGGTGCTGGTAACGGTGGGCATTGTCGCGGTGGTGCAGTGGCTGCGTCCTCCCAGGCCGATACACCTGATTTTGATTGCTCCCGGTTACGAGAACAACCTGGCCATCCCCTTGAATACCGCGGGGCGGAGGGGCGTGGAAGCATTGGCTCATCTGGCGGAGGAGCACCGAAACTGGAGAGGGAAACGCGCCGCTGTCGAGCTGGGCGGCGACATGACGGCCGTGAAGCAGGCGTTGAAAGGCTCGTGGATGGAGCGCGCGCCGAAAACCGTCGTCCTGTTCATCTCGGCGCACGGCATCGCCCGCAGCGATGGCGACAACTTCGTTCCTTGCCTCGTCCCCAGCGACGACGATCTCCGCAAGGATTCCCCTCTTTTCCGCCTCCCTGAGCTGCTGGAAGTGCTGGCGGAGCTGCCCGATACGAAGAAGCTGCTGATCGTGGACGCGACCACCGTGGCCGCTTTCTGGCCGCTGGGACAGCTGCATAACGACTTCGCCGGCGCCCTGGCGGCTCAGCTCAAACGCATCGAGGAAATCCCCAACCTGGTGGTCCTCGCCAGCAGCGACAAGGACCAGCGCTCGTGGGTAAGTCCGGAATGGGGGCAGACCTATTTCGCGCATTTCGTGGTGGAAGGGCTGAAAGGCGCTGCCGACGATCCTGAAAAGGAAGGCGACGGCAATGGCCGCGTGGACGCCTGGGAGCTGTATCGGTACGTCCGTGCCCAGGTCGAGCGCTGCGTGCGCCACAACCGCGATCGCTTGCAAACGCCGATCCTTCTCGGCACGGAAGAGCGGGCGAAGAGCCTGGAGGTGTTGGCCTACCAGGACTATCGGCCGGAGAACGAATTGCCGCCGGAGACGGACAATCCCGAGCTAAAGAGGGTCGAGGAGGAGCTGCAACAAGCCTGGAGCGCGTGCCGGAAGCTGTCTCAAATGTCGCCGCATCCGGCGGTGTACGCGCCGCACCTGTGGCGGCGCTATCTCGACATCTTGTTGCGGAGCGAACAGCTTGTGCGTGCCGGCGATGCCGCGGCGGCGGCGAAATGGCTGGAGGGATTGAACGAGCTGCAAACGCGCATCCGGCAAGCCGGACCCTTGCCGCGCGAATCGATGCAGTTAACGTTGGCGATGCCTTTCGCTCTGTCTTCGCCTCTGACGCCCGCGGAGCGCAAGGCCTTGAACAAAATCGAGGGGCTGTGGCAGGAAAACGCTGCGACAAAACCCTACGTGGACAAGGACTACGACAAGGCGCGAACAGCCCTGTTGGATCTGGCCGGCAACGATCGGCCGCGGCGGCAAATGTTGCGCGCGGCACTGGCCGGTCTGGCGGTGCGCAAGCTCGCCAAGGACGCGGAGGCAGGCTGGAGTTACGGTCGTCCATTCCTGGAATCCGTGGATGCCGTGGCGCCCTACTGCCGGCCAGCCGAGATACACTACCTGCGCATGCTGTATCCGGAGCGCGGGATCGGTACACCGTCGCCCATCGACGCCCTGGAGAAAGCAAAGCGTTGGCCGCTCGTGCAGAAGGCGCTGCAAGTGGTCCTGCTTGGCGAGCAGGCTGCCCTGGGTCTGGGCGGCGAGAAGGCCGGCGAAAATCTGCCCGCCTATAGCGAGCAGGTGCTGCCGTGGATTGACGAGACGATTGGCCAGGCCGACCGTCAACGCCGCGACGCTCAGGATCTGCTGTTCGCCTCCGACCCGGACAAATGGCAGCAAGCGGAGCAACGGCTGGACGAGGCCCGCGCCGGTTACGAGACGGCGCAGCGACGCGCCGGCGATCTTCGGCGGGCGCTGGATATCCGGGACCGTGTCTGGGCTGCGCTGCCTTACTACATGCGCTGGGCCGCGGACGCCGGCTCGCAGCCGCAGCTGGACCTGCTGGCCGACCTCTGGAAGCGGCTTCATCAGCTTCGCCGCCTGCTCGATCAAACGGCGATGGGCGACGCTCGGCTGGCGGAGATCGATAAGCTGGCGCACGGCATCGCTGCGGATTTCCGAAAGGTTGAGGGCTGGGTGCAAGACAGCGCCGCCAGGGACAACGCCACCTCCAACCATCAGGATCGCTGGCACGAGATCGAAGCGGTCCTGGCGGTTCCCTTCCTGAAGCCCGAATTGCGCCGCGGTCTGCGCAAGGCGAGTCGCGAAATTTCCCGCGAATTGTTGGCACGGCTCGACCGGGCCGGGGATGCCAAAAAGGATGCCGGCGAAGAGAACGCCCGGCAAGCGCGGCAGGCGGCCCAGCGACAGGGCCGGCTGGCGCTGGCGTTTTTGGGATCGGAGAATTGGCCGGAGTATGCGACCGTCAACAATGCGATCGAGGTGCCCGAGGAAGGCGCCTGGCAGCATTCCTTGACGCGGGCGGGCGAGTCCGTGGGACAGATCCTCAACCGGCTGCCCGAGGAGACCGATCTTCTCTGCGAACAGGCGGCAAAGGCCGACGACCTGAACCGCGCCGCTGCCCAGCTGCGGACGGCTCTGCGTTATGCTCACACGCTTCCCGGCGCCGCCGTCGGCACGCGCATGAAGCGCGATCCGGCCGGCGAGATGCGGCGTCTCCATTGGCATCGTTTGCTGTGCCGGCAGGCGCACCGGGTTTTCCTCGACTGGTGGGCGGAGCTGCGGCAAGACGAACAGACACCGCCCTATTTCCAGCGCGCCGCCGACGTATTCCTGCGCGACGCCGAAGAGCTGCTGATGGGCGCGAGAGGCCGAGCGGACGCGGCCAAGCGAAGGCCGCGGCTGAAGCTCGTCGATGCCGAGTCCAGGCTCGTGCATGATTCGCCCCGTCTCGTGGTCGAATGGTCTCCCCGGCGCTCGTCGGCGGATTTTCGCCCCGGCTCCGCGCGGGTGAGCCTGACCGACGAAGACGGCATCGAGCGTTTCTTCCGGCTGCGCGGCCCGGATGCCGCGACGGTGCCGGGCCAGCCGGTCGCCTGGGTGGAAGCCGGTCCCGGCCTGCGGCCGCCCGGCGCGGAAGCCCACAAGCGTATCGTCGCCTTTGGCAGCAAATTCGCGGCGAAGATCGCTGCCGATCCGGCGAAACAGCCCTCGGCGGGCATGGCCCGACACAGCGTCGAGGGCTTTTTCCGCGGTCATCGCTCTCACGCAATCACCGAAGTTTCCATGCCGCTCGGCCCCGACCTGGTCGTGTCGTTGCCGCCTTTGCGCGGTCCGGGGCGGGTCGCCGTCCAGACCAGAAGGAGCCTGTACGAGCTGTACGGCGCCGAGCACACCGCCGTCGCTCTCGTCCTCGATTGCTCGGACAGCATGAACGCGAAACGTCCGGGGGAGAAGCTATCGCGCTTCCAAAAAGCCATCCGCGCCCTGGAGGCCGTGCTGGAGGAGCTGCCCGACGGCGTCACGGTCAGTCTCCGCGCCTTCGGCGCCAGGGGCTTCCAGGAATATCAAGAAGTAGGCGGCATCCAGCTGATCTGGGAGCGTCACCGGTGGCGAAAGGCTGATTTACCCAAACGCATGAAGACGGTGAAAGAGCTGCGGCCGGCCTACGCCACTCCCCTCATCCGATCCCTGGCCATGGCCGCCGATCGCGACCTGCCCCGCGACAAAAGCGCCCGAACCATCGTGGCCATCACCGACGGCGGCGACGGCACGTTCTATTCCGACCCGGATCTGCGCAACAGAAGCAATATCTCCATTGAGGGTTTCTTAAAAAAGAAATTCGCGGAGCTGGACGTGCAAATCAGCGTGGTCGGCTTCGAGGTGGACAAGGGCAAGCTGAGCAAGGAGGAATTGCGCGGCTACCAGGAGTTCAAGCCGGCGCTGGCGGCGATCAAGGGCCAGTATTACGACGCTGAGAACAACGACCAGCTCGCCGAGTTCCTGACCCGCTCGCTGTTGCACATGTATTACCGGGTCGATCCGGACGTGGCGGTGGACCCAGGCGATTTCCCGGATACGGGCGAGAACATCAGCCAGAGCGACAAACGGGAGAACTGGCGCTGGGTTCCGCTGCGGCAGGACACCTATCGCATCCGTATTCCGTCGGTGCGCTCGCTGCAACAGCGGATCGACATTCGCTCCGGCGACGCGCTGCTGCTCGACCTGGTGCCGGGGTTGGGGCTGCGGCCGGAATTTCGCCGCGCGGTTTACGCGGAGAGCGATTCCATCACCCGCGAGCACGCGCGAATCGTGTCGGCCAAGCGCCCGAACGGCTGGCTGCTGGCGGTCCTCCAGAACGAGCAGGTGCCTGCCAGCCGCTGGCTCCGGCTTTTTGCCACCCTGGAGAAGATCCCAGATCCCGAGCGGCATCCAAAACGCATTCAGCAAGTTCATCCATCCTGGTTCTGGTTCGAGGTTCCCACCGTCGAGCCAACGAGCAAGACGCCGCCCGCGCTGCGCGTGACGGCGCTGCCGGACTATCCGGCGCCGGCCTGGGGACTGGATGTTCGAGACTGGCCGCAAGGCGATCCCTCCGCGCTCAAGGCCTGGTGGAGAGAAGAACGGCTCGCGCCCCACGGCCAGCTGCAAAGAAAGCTGGATGCAACGGCCTCTTCGCTGGAGCTGGGCAGCCGTCCCTGGCAAGTGATGCCTCCGCAGCTGGGGCCGGTCACGCTGGAAAGCGTGACGCTGGAGCGCTGCCGAGTCGAGGATGAGCCAGGACAAGTTCGCGATGTGGAGAATTGCCTGGTCGTTCGTCTCAGCTACCCCCCGGACAAGGGACCGTTCTTCGTCCGTTTGTCGGATCGCTACGATCGAGAGCACGGCCAGGAGGATCGCTTCTATCTGGAATCCGGAAAGTACACGGGCATTTGCTGGCCGGTGGCGAAAGAAGATCTGCGCAAGATCGACCGGCTCGACCTGTTCTCCGTGGCGGAGCTGAAGAAGACGGCGTCGCATGTGGACAGGCTGGAGCTGGGCCCTCCCAATCCCACCTGGAAGCGTCCCCAATCGGCGCGATCCAAAGGCAAGAGACCCTGAGCGATTGGAGACGGCCCATGAGCGAGCCATCCGAAACGTCCGCGCGAACGTGGCGACCCGCATCGCCCGCGCCAGGGACCGGCGGCCCGCTGGCACGCCGGCTGCGCCTGATTCTCGTCGCGATCGCCTTGCTCGCTCTGGGTGGTGCGCTGATCGGCTGGCTCTTGTACCTGCGGCCCTTTCACCAGGCCCATTTCTTGCCCCTGTGCCTCAACGAGTACGGTGAAGAGCTTCCGGTCCGCTCGTGGGCGCGCCAGGACGCCGAGATGTTGCGTAGCCTGGGCTGGCACCAACGCAACGCCTTCACGACGCAGAAGCGCGATTTGCTGGTGAACGAGCTGCGCGACTTCACGCATGCTTCGCACGACGGACCGCTGGTGGTCTATTTGAGCGCCTACGCTCTTACTGCGCCTGGGGGCGAGCTGTGCATCCTGCCCGTCGATGCTCGTCCGGACCAACCGTCCTCCTGGCTGCCGCTGCGTGAAGTGTTCGAGCACATGCGCAGCAGCAAGGCTTCTCACAAGCTCCTGCTGCTGGACATTATGCAGCCGTACACGGACCTTCGGCACGGAGTGCTGCTCAACGACGCTGCTGAGCGCTTGCAGCCGCTGCTGGAAGAGGTCTTGCCGCGCGACCCCAATTTGAGCGTCCTGTGCGCCTGCTCGCCCGGCCAGACTTCGACGGTAGCGGAGGAGCTGGGACATAGCGTCTTTGCTTACTTTCTCGGCCAGGCGCTGCGCGGGCAGGCTGACGGCGAAGGTCCGCGCGGCGTCTCCGACGGCCGGGTTTCTCTTCGCGAGCTTTCGGGATACGTGACGCGCCGAGTCGATCAGTGGGCGCTGCGCCATCGTCAGGCTCGACAGACGCCCCAGCTGTACGGCGCGGACAGGGATTATCCGCTCGTCGCCGTCGCTTCCACCGAGGGATTTCAAGAAGATTTAGAAGATCCTGTATATCCCGAATGGCTGAGTGAGCTATGGAAGGTGCGCGACCGCTGGCTCGACGACGAAAGCTATCGACTGGTTCCGCGAACGTTTCGGCAGCTGGAAGCGGCGCTGTTGCGGGCGGAGCAGCAGTGGCGGGGCGGCGTCCGCGCAGAGCGTGTCCGGCAGGACCTGGCAGCGCGGGTTGAGCGGCTCGAAGAGCAGTGGCGCGAGCAACAACCGGCCTCGGGTGCGGCGCCGCGCTCGCTGTCACTGGCACTCGTTCAGGAAGCTGCCGTCCCGCAAACGGCGAATGAGGAATGGATCGTCACCTTGCGACAGATGGCGGCACGTTCCAGTCGAGCGACCAGTGGCAAACCGGATGAAACGGAGAGAAAAAAGCTGGAGACAGAAACGGAGCAGCTGTTGAAGAAGCTTGAGGGCAAGCCGCTCGTCATCACCTCGGCGGTCTTTGCGGCGGCCCAGGTCGATACGCCCACGCCCGCATCGCTGCGCTTTCTGGTTGATCTGCTCGGAAAAGCGAACGTGCCCTCGTATGCGGAAACGCGCTACCTTGCCCGACTCGCCGACCTCCCTCCTGGCCGTCCCGGCGAGTGGCCGCGAGAGGCCATTGCGTTGGCGCTACGCATGGTCGGCGAGGCCGAAAAAATCGCCGTGGGCGACGCCCGCGCGCTGCCCTGGGTTCGCGAGGCACGCGCCGCCGCCGACCATCGCCGACAGCAAGGCGAAGCGCTCCTCTTCTCTCGGCAGGCAAGCGAGCGCCGTCTCGCCGCGGTTCCGGTGCGAGCTGCTCTGCAAACCTACCAGGCCGTCAACCGCGACTTGCGGGCGGTCGAACAGGCGCAACGCTGCCGAGACGAAATGCTCGTCCGCCTCCCCAGCTTCGTACCCTACCTGGAGATCGACGACGAGCCTGAACAGGCCTGGAAGAACGCGGCGGCGACGGCCGAGAAGCTGCGGCGGGAACTGGATGGCCCCCCCTCCTCGGCGGCCGATGCGATTCGCCAGATGACCCAGCTTACCTCCGCCTTGCGGAATGATCCGAACAGTCTGAACAGATTGCGCCGGCCGCTCGAATCGGAATCCTTTGACAAGCTCATTGGGCGAAGCCAGGCGGGCAGCGCCGCCGATGGGAAGATCATGACGGCCTTGCTGGAAACGCCGTGGCCGCGCGCCGATCAGCGGGTCAAGCTGTGGATGGCTCGGCGCCAGCTGGCTGCCGCCCTGGAGCAAAAACAACCGCCGACGACCGACTTACCGCTCTGGGATGAACGCCAGGCCGTCACCGCGGAGCAACGGCGCGGCCTTCAGCGTGGCCGGCGCGCGCTGGAGCTGCTGCGGCTGGAGGGCGCGGTTTCGCTGGAGCAAGTGGAAAAAGCTCTCGAATCGCCGGACGACAGGAACCGCATTCGCCTTCTCAGCGATGCACTGCGCCGAGCTGGAACGGCGTCGGAGCCTCGACCGTGAGGGAGCAGCTCAGGAGGTGTGCCGATGAAACGCTGTTTACCCGTCGCCCTCGCCTGGGCGGTATTGACGGCGTGGCTGTATTCCGCGAAAAACCAGCCGCCCGATCCGCCGCCGCGGCTGGTCCTCAGCACCGAGCCGATCGACAAGCCTCCCCGAGCGGACGCCGACCTCCGCCCCAACGCGCTGCGGCCGAACATCACGCAAGAGATCCTCACCTACCTCCAGAATGACGGGGCGGAGGCGCGGACGGTCATCGTGCAATTGCTGGCCGGTGGCGTCGCGGTCGCCTCGCGGCAAATGGAAGTGGCTCCGGGCAAGCTCGTCCAGGTCGCCTGGCCAGGCATCCCCCCACCGCCAGCGGCCGCCGTCAAGCCGCCCGTGCTGACGGAGCTAACGCCTCCCGTCGCGTTCCGCCTGCTGGATGCCCAGGGACGGGTGCTGGGTAAGGACGTGGTGCTCGAGGTGGACCGTCCCAGCTACTACCTGGACGCGGAGCTGGAATTTGTCCCCGCCCGAGGGGAGGAAAACAATCGCCTCATCGCCACGGTGACGCCCAACGCGCGGTTCAAGGGACCGCGCTGCCGCGTGCAAATGGTGCTCGATCCCCTGCGCATCCCGGGTTTCATCGTGGGGCAAAAACCGAAAGGGGTTTACGCCGGCTTCGTCACGGCCGCGCGCAGCAGCGATGGTGTAGCTCGGTCGCTTTTCCTGGCGGCCGAGGACATCCGGCTGCGCCCGGACGCGCGCAACGGCGTCGTCACGCTCCAGGCCGACGGCTACAACCGCGCGTTCACCTTCCGGACCACGTTCGCCCGCTCCGGTACCAAACCGAGGCCGCAAGAACGCAGCAAGCAGAGCCTCCGCCTGGACATGGCCGGCGCCGCCGACCCACGGAAACCCGTTCGCGTCGGCATCGAGGCCGACAACCTGGCGCAGCCCGCCGACGCCCGACTCGTGCTGGAAGTGCTTTCTGTCATCGTCAAGAGCGACAAGGAAGTGCCGAGCGAGCAGTTCAGTCCCTTGGCGGAATTTCGCGGCGAGCGGAACATTCAGCTGATGTTCGCTGTCGGCGGCAAGCGCGGAGGATTGCTGTTCCGGCCCGAAGTCAAGGACTGGGGCGCCGAGCTGGATCTCGGCGGGCTGCATGGGGCGACCACGCTTCGGCTGCGTCTGCTGGACAAGGACAACCGGCCGCGCGAAGTGCTCGACGCCGAGAGCGAAAAAACGACAATAGAGGTACGCAAAAGCGTCATGCTGGACGACACCGCACCCGAGGAGGTGCGCTTCGAGGCGCTGCCGCCCAGGGCTGTTCGGACCCTGCCGCTGACTCTGTCCGCCAGCGGAATCGACCCCGAGTCGGACATCCGCGACGTTGTTTTCTTCGTGGGCAAGCTACCGCCGGATGCCAAGCTGCCCGCCGACTCGGTGGCCGCGCTGGGCCGCCGGGCTCGCATCGGCGGCAAAGTCTGGAGCGCCGAGCTGCCGGTTCCCACTGACGCCCCGCCTGTCCTGGACGTGTCGGTTCGTTTCATCAACAACGCAGGCCTGAGCACGACGAGGGTGGCTCAGCTGCCCGTGGCCGATCCGCCTCCGCCGCGGGCGAAGGTGGCGAAATTGGCCAGCATCGCCGGCACCGTGACGGAAGGAGATCGCACGCAAAGAGCACTGCCGGTCGAGCTGCAAGACCCCGCGGGCAAAGTCCTGGCCAAGACCGAAACGAACGCCAGCGGCGCCTACCTGTTCAAGGATCTCGCTCCGGGAGATTACCAGGTGTCGGCCGTGAAGGTTGCTTCGGACACCAAGGGGGTCACTCCCGTCAAGCTGGCCGCCGGCGAGGACAAGAAAGGAATCGTGGTTCAGCTGTGGCGGTAAGGCTGGCCGGCGCAATCTTTCAGCCGTACCAGAAATATCCGCCGACGGCGAGGAGGAAGAGAATCGCAATGCCCAGCGAGGTCCAGCCGATAGCGACCCAGCGCGCATAGCTTGCCTCTTCTTTCAGCGTCTGCTGAGTCCAGTACACGCACGATTGTCCCTCGGTTAGCCGATCCATCACGCCGCGGACGAACCCTTGCTCCTTTTCGGGATCGCCGCCGGTCCCGGCCAGGTAACAGCCGCCAAACAGCAGAGGACCGGCGACGGCCTTGCCGGCCAACCCGCGCGTAAGGATCGTGCTCAATCGTTTGGCCCGTTCCTGTAGCTCGTCGGCCAGAAGGAACAGCCGCTGGTTGGTGTGAATCAGGGCGGCGCGCTCCGGCGTATCGGCCTTTTCCACCTGGAACTTGCGGTACACCCACGTCGGCACCACGGATTGGCAAATCCATCGCGCCAGGCCGTCGAGCATTCGGGCTGCTCCCTCCTTGCCGGCTCGGCTGGCCTGCAAGTCCGGCATCAAGGGACAGCTCTGCCCCAGGCGACGCAGACGTTCGCGCGGCGGGAAGCGCTGGATTAGCTCGCCAAATCCGTGAGCGGTCTCCAAATCGCAGACCAGGGCGTAATGAGGGCAATCCACGCCCAGCACGGACGTGGTGACGGCGAGATCGCGCTGTAGCGCCTCCGCCGTGAAAATGGCGTCCTGATCGCTGTCGCAGCCGGCGAACGGCAGCAGCAGCAAAACTCCGTTGACCGCGCAGAAGGGATGTCGAGCTTCGCGGAGCAGACGGCAGACGTATTGCAGCCGGGCGGCTTCGTAAGTGATCAGCTCGATATCTTTCAGCGGCGAGCGCTGCGGCTGGCTCTGCCGATACAGGAAGCGCAACTCGCGCTTTTCCACCCGGGTCAACGGCCGGCCCTCCAGCTCGGCCTGGTGCAGTACCTTGGCGATGTCGGCGACGGTCCCCGCGCTGGGATCGGTCGCTCCCGCTGTGGCGGGGCTGATAGTGCTGGTGAGAATGTCGTCTTCACGAGCGGGCTGCCCGCGCGCCGGCATCGCTTGCTCCGGAAGCTGGCCGGCCAGGAAACGCGCATGACGGCCCAGGAGCGAGGCGCCGGCGCAGGGCAGGTAAATGGCATCCCTGCTGGCGTAGACGTGCAGCGGCACGTCGGGTCGCGGAGGCGTTTGCTTGACCACCAGGCTCAGCTGAGCGGCCTGGAACAGGGCCGGCTCGGTATCCTCCGGCTGACCAAGGAGGAGATACAAGGGCAGATCGCTGATATGAAGTCCGGCCTGGCGCAGGGCCGTTAACGCTTCGTCCCAGGCAGCGTCGATGTCGGCGAAGCGCGGGCCATCCTCCTCGGCGACGAGAAGGGCCCACAGCCAGTAGCTCAGCCAGCACAGCGCATACAAGAGCAGAAAGAGGATCGGCAGCCAGCTTCGGGCCAGCAGAGGGCGTCGCGGGATGAGGACGAGGATCGCCGGCAGCTGGTTGAGGGCGAACAGACCCGCGAGCAACAGGAGAACCACCAGCACATGCACTGCGATCCGCAGCCAGCCCGGCATGCCGCCGGAGCCGCGCACCTTTTGCAGCACGGGCAGAAACAATCCCAGGAATCCTCGGAGCTTGCCTCCCAGCCAGCCCAGCAAACGTCCCATATTCACCAACCTTCCGGCAAGACGATGCCCGCGGAGCCGTTAAACATCCGCTACAGACGCGCGACCACCAGTGCCGCCGTCACCAGGATGGTCAAACCCAGCAGGGCCGCTCCGCCCAGCAGCATCCAGCGCAGCCGCTCTCGCGCGCGCAGCGGCGGCACGTGCGTTTCCGGCAGCGGCAGCTCTGGCGGCTTCTCGGGCCAGTCTGCCGGTCGCGCCTGGAGGATGCGGGCCTCGGCCGCTTCGCGCCAGTCGAGCAGGACGTTAGGCTGATCGCGCAAGTCGCCGCGAAAGCCGAGCAGGACGCACAGGTAAAACACTTCCAAAGAATCGACATCGCCGCGCGCCTCGACCTGGCGGGCCTGCTCCCAGAACAGATGGGCGCGGTCGCGCTTGCGGAACAGGCCGAACTCCATGGTTTCGTCGCGCCATTCGCTTTTCCAGGGAGAATCCGGATCGACAATAAAGATTTCGTCGAGCCAGCACGCCAGGGGATACCGGATGCCGAGCAAGGCGTCAGGTGCGTCGGGAACGCTCCCGTCGCCGAGGCGGAACAGCCGCTTCAGCTCGGCCTGCTCGCCGCGGCGGTCGAGCTTTTCTCCCTTACGTAGGCGTTCCTTGAGGCGCAGACCATGGCGCAAAATGGGGTGAACCAGCTCGGCCGTTTCCTTGCGCATGGGGTGGAGCACTCCGTGACGGAATGTAGGCCGTCGGCTGTCAGGGGCCGGGCGCCGCGGGTTGGCTGGAGGTCCGCGCCAGGTAGAGCGTGAAACGCAGCGTGGCCGTCTGCCCGCCGTGGCGGATGGTCAGCGTCTGCTCTCCCTGGATGCTACCAAGGATGTGCTGCTCGTTCAATCGGACGGCCAGGGTCAGCGATTGCCGCACGTGCTGCCATTCGCCGGCTTGCGAATCGCGATCGACCTGGAAGTAAATCAGGCCCGGCAGCACCGGCAGCGAGCGCGGCTGGACCTGGTGACTGAACTTCAGTCCGGCCGAGCCGTAGTCGTAGATGGCGTCCACGCGATCGGAGCTGCCGATCTTCATGTCGAGCTGGCCTGGCGCCGTCAGCAGGTTGATGCACTGCTCGGCGGACAGCGTGCTGCGAACGCCGACGAACATCTGCCAGGCGGGCTCCAGCCAGGCCGGCTCCAGCGGCACCTGCATGCGCAGCCCCACTCCCTGGAAGGGCCGCTGGATCCAGTCCGGCTCAATCACCAGGTTGAGCAGGGCGTCGAGGTGCTTTTTCACCGAGAAAAAGCAGCGGCCGAGATCGTCGTGATCGTAGCGTGGCAGCTCGGGCGGACGCCGCTTGTCGCCGAAGATGGCGAGCTGGCCGACCAGCCGGCACAGCTCTCGGTAAGCCTCCAGTGGATGCACGCCGTCGGCGAAGGCCAGCACACCGAGTACGGTATAGCCCTCGTTTAGGACGCGGAGCTGGCCGAGGATGCGTGTGTCCTCGTCGGAGTAGCTTTCCATGCTGATGCCGCGCGACAGCACCTGATCGGCCAGCAGATCGATCTTGGTGCCGAGGCGATCGTAGACGGCGCGCAGGATGCCGATTTGCAGCGGCGGCCAGGCGTCGCAGGCCAGAAGCGGCGGAATGTAGGTGGCGTCCAGGCGCGGAACGGCGTCGGCGTCGGACGATTTCTCGATCCAGGCGATCGGCAAGACCTCATAGCCGGGGTGGTCGTCCTGGCGCGAGACGAGGATCTTGACGTTGAGCAGTCGAACGAGCAGCGGCTGCGGATTCAGGCCGGTGTTCTCATCCTCGATTTCCTGGGTGTCGAGTCGATAACGGCCTCCTTCGTCCTGTCCCGGCTCCGCCACGTTAGCGCGGCCCAGCCGCAGCGACGGCACGGCCAAAAACACCTTGAGAGAGCGATCGCCCTCAAGCGGTCCCTTCAGGTCCACGGCGGGCGCGTCGGCGTCCTCGGGTAGAGCCACCAGTGTCCCGTCGCGCAGCCGCGCTTGCAGACGCTGGACGACCAGGCGGTGATTGCCCAGGGCCGTCGGGTTCAGCTCCAGCGCGCGCAGTCCCCAGTTGTAGTGCAGGTCCCATTTCGCCGCGCGATCGCGCTGAGCTGCCTCGTAGCGCTGGGCCGCCTGGAAGTGGTGCGGCCGCAGAAACATCCCCTCGTGCCAATGAGCTGCTCGACTCGCCATGCGCGGCGTGCTCCGGGCTAAAAAGAAACACGAAAACACGAAAGGAAGAAAACACGAAAAAAGAAAGAGAGAAGAAGGCAGCACCAGCAACCACGCACGTCTCTCTCTGTCCTCCTCTTGTCTTGTTCGTGTTTTCGTGTTTCGATTTAGGATCTTTTCGTGTCGGGGTCATATTACTCCTGCATGTGCGAGATGCCCAGACAAGTCGGCAACGTTTTTCGCTTGCTTTGTTGGGAAAACAGCGCACACTTACATACCTCGTCCGCCGCCAGCCGCTTAAAGGAGTGAGCGATGATCCGACCGACGGCCGCCTGGGGATTGCTGATGGCTTGCTGGCTGGCGACGCCGTTCGCCGCGTCGGGGCAGCAGCTCGAACAGGGCAAGGAGGAGTTGCCGCTCCCTCAAATGCTCCCCCCTCCCCCGCCGCCGGCTCCTCTTGCGCCTCTCCCTTCGCCTGCCGCCAGCTGTCCGTCCTGTGCTCCCTGTCCCGCACGGACCATCTCCGTTCCTCGCATGACGTTGATGGAACAGCAAGAGGCAACGACGGTACCTCGGATGCGCGTGAGGGAGGAAGTCGTGGGCCGGGCTTGTGGACTTGACGTGGAGTACCGCGAGAAGAAACAGGTCGTCGTGGAATGGACCCTCAAGCCGCGCGAGGTGGTTCAGCACGTCCCCTGTACGACAATGGTGCCCGTAACGGTCACGGACCCCTGCACGGGCCAGTGCCGCACCGAATACAAGTCGTGCCCGGTCGTCCGGCCGGTGAAGCTCACCGTTTACGACCCCGTCCCGGTCGAGCGCCTCGTCGTCGTCGCCGTTCCCTGCCTCAAGCCGGGCAAGCCGCTGCAAGTCAGCAAGCTGGTCGTCGATATCACCGTCGAGCCGGCCATCCGCACCCGCATGCAGCTGCTGGCCATGCCGAATCAAGTTCACGTGCCGCCGTGCTGTGCCCTGCCCCCGAACCCGTAGAGACGATCCCTCAGAAGCGCAGGCGGAACTCGAAGCGAGCCATGTTCTTGTACCAAACGTCGCCCGTCAAGGCCCGGCCGTAACCGACGTAAAAGTCGGCGCGATTGAGCAAGCCCAGCTGGCGCAGCTGGCCGAAGCCGAAGCGAAGGCCAAACTTGGCGTTGACGATGGTGTTCCCCGCCGCGCTGACCGCGAGGGTCCCCGCCGATTCCTGGCCGCTGAGCACCGACCAACCCATCAGCTCGGTGACGGGAATGATGCGGAATTCAGGCGTGTTGTAGAGCAGATAACTGAGACCGCCGCCGTAGGTCAGGACATTGCCGGCGTAGTCGTTGCCGTTCGGAATGGGGATGAAATCCATGAATTCGCCCTCGAAGAACAGGCGCGACGCCAGGCGCTGGTAAAACAGTAAGCCCGGCTCAAAGTTCCAGTCGCCGCGGCCCAGACCCAGCGCGGCGTTGCCGGTCGGCGCGTAGACGCGCATCTGAAAGGTCAAGACGCGCGCCAGCTCGTAGATCAGGGCGGATTTGAAGCCAAACTGAATGTCGCTAAGCCCTTCGTTGACCTGCGGCCGCGGGTTCGGGCCGTAGAAGGTGATATCGACCCAGCGATAGGGTACATCGATCCATGCCGAGAAGCGCGGGTTAAAGGCGATCTCCAGATAATTGCTCATGACCTCAAAGTCGACGTTCTTTGCCGCGAATCCGGGTCCGGTAGAAGGGCCAGGACCGCTGGGACCGCCTGCATAGAAGTAGTCGGCGCGGTCAGGCTCGTTGTCGCCGTTGGCGGCATCGACGCGGAAACGATACTGCGTGAGCGGGATGGCGGTTTCGATGTAGCCGACGCCGGTGAACCCGCCTCCGCCCACCGCCGAGCCGCCCGCCCCCGATAGCCCGGCCAGGTCGGATCCGCTCCCGGTGTCGGTGCCGGTCTCCGAGGTGCTGGGGGTGCCGCCCTGCCCCTCGGTCGAACTGCCTGTTCCTCCGGGAGCCGTGGGTATTCCGGGCGACGCATTCGGTGTCGTCCCCGGCAAATAACCGGGCATCGCGCCTGGCGTCGTACCGGGAAGCAAGTTGGGAGCGGGGCAACCGGGAGCTGGCCAAAGATTGGGGTGGACGGGAGGAATAGGAGCTTGAAAGAGCGGGACGCTTGAGCTGGGAAAAGGATCGGGAGCTAGCTCCTGGGCGCGAACGGCAGGCCAGGCGCAAAGGATCCATGCCGCGCCGGCCACTACTCGACACCAGGATCGACGCGATCCGAAGCGCCCGCGCATGGCTTGGAGCCTCCTTGAGCCTATGCGTTTGTTATCGGTCTGCGGAGACGGTGAAATTTAACGATTAATCGCAAGGTGCAGGTGAAGGGGGGTTTTGCGTATTTTTAACCTGTAAAAAAATGAGCCACAGATGAACACGGATGAACAGGGATATAAGACAAAAAGAGAGAAAGACAAAAAACAGTGAAAGAGAGCGTTCTTCGGTGGCGCTCCTCTTCCTGTTCTGATCCGCGTTTATCTGTGTTTATCTGTGGCTCCTTTTCTTACAGGTTTCAAGGCATGCCCTTCACTTTTTCAGGGAGATGTCGTCATAGCCTTGCGGACTCGCGGCGTGTACGGCGAGGTTAGACGATGGACCGCGGGTCGCGGCGAGCTTCTGCCGGATCGCGCCCCAGGTCGCGAGCTGTCCCAGCATGCGATCGAGATCATCCAGAAGCCGGCGGCGGCTTTCGTTCGCCGCGACCAGCCAGACATAGCGTAAATCGCCGATCGGCAAGGAAGCATCGTTGACCGGCAAGATCGTCTCGTTGTCGCCCTGAACGTCGAGCAAAAGGAGCTTCGCGCCGAGCACGTCGCCGAGGTTGCGGCGAAGCCGCTCCATCTCGAGACCGCGCTCTTTCAGCGACGTTTGCTCGTCCTCGGTCAGCAGATAGCGCTTGCCGCCCTCGCTGCGCATCTGTCCCTGGAAATAGACAAGGACGACATCGCTGCAATCGCCGGGGGAATTGAGGATGGTGCTGCGGATGAAGGGCAGCCAGTGAACGATCTCGTCGGCCGTGACATAGTAGGGAATCGGTCCATAGCAACGCGCCCCGCCGCGGAAGGCACGGGCACGGAAGCGATTGCCGTCACGCTGCTCCGCTCCGAAAACCGACAAGACGCGCTCGGTCAGAGCACGCATCTTCTTCTCGCCGGGGGCCACGATGAGAAGATGCAGCCGCTGTCTTGTCTGGGGATTGCGGCAGGGGATGACCCATTCGGGACGGTCGCCGTCCTTGAGCTTCACTGCATCGGGAAAGCGCAGACGGATTCGATTGAGCTGCCGCGTCAGACACAGCGGAACGCGGAAACGGCGAAGACCTTCCCGGCCTTCCTGCAAAGGCACGTCGCGCTGCTCGAAGTCGTTGACCCAAACGCGCACGCGCATCGGCCGCTTCCAGGCAGCGTCGGCGCGGGCGGGCCACTTCAGCCAGCCGTGCAGCTCGACGCGGCTAACAGGAGATTCCGTCGTCGCGGCCAGTATCTCGCCCTCCTGGTCGCGGAGCCTGTATCCTTGCAGATGCAGGTCCACCGTCTGCTCGACGTAGCTGACGTTGACCGCCCGCGACGACTCCCATCCGCCGTCGTTGCTCGCCTCCGCCTTCAGGGTGTTCATGCCCGGCTCCAGCGGCACGTCGTCGAGCCGGTAGATCCAGACGGCTCGCCCTTCGCGTCCAATAGGCTTGCTCAGTCCCCGATGCCCGATCTCTCGGCCATTGCGATACAGCTTCACGTCCTGCAGCGGCGAGGACGAGCTTACACGAATGGTCACGTCGCAGCGCGGAGCCGCCACCGGGCCGCGAGGCAGATCTTCGAGGACCACCTCCGGCGGCGGCATCCGCCGCGCGGCGCTCTCGACGCTCGCCGTCACCGGAGCAGCGGCTCCGTCGGCGTTCGCGACGCGCAGCGTGAAGCTGTTCGCGCCCGCTCGCAGTGTCGCATCGTTGAGGAGGAGCGTCCACGTTTCGACGCCGTCTCGCGCCGTCTTCTTCCAGGCGTTGGCGGGCGGATTCGTCCATTCGCCCTCGCCCTCTTGCTTCGCGACGGCGTGGCGGCGATAGCTGGCTGTCGTCAAGGGGAGATCCGCCGCCGTCTCGACCACCGCTTGCAGATTCGCCGCGCCCGGCCGAGCCGCGGCGACGGCCTTGAAGGAGACGATGCGCGGCGGGCGCCGGCGATAAACCTCCCCTTCCTCGGTACGACTGCGGAATCCGTTGTTCAGAAACACCTGAATTCGGTTCCGTCCCGGCCGCAGCGAGGTGCGTAGCTTCAGCTGCTCCGAATTCGACCGAAGGGCATGCTCCACCTGCTTTCCATTGAAGATCACTTTTTCGACCTTATAAGGGTATACATCTCCCGGTGGAGCAAGATAGCCGGTGATGCCGATCTCCGCGCCGGCCTCCGCGGCGACCACGCGGGGCGAGGTCAGCCGAAAACGCGGCAGCTCCGGACGATAATCGAAAAGGATCGTTTGCTCGTCGGCTTTCTGATCGGCTGTGCCGGCGCGAAACACCAAACGCGTGCGGCCGGCTTCTTTCAGCACGATTTCCTCGTCCATGCGGAAGAGACGGCGGTCGCGCGCCGTCTTGAAGCCGGTTAGCATGCGCGGCTCCTCCTTGCCCTGGCTGTAGGTGGCCGCGGTCAGCTTCTTCTCCGCGTGGATCTCGCCGCGGACCCGCAGGCGGGGAGACGCAACGACGACGGGCTCGCCGGGACGCAGCGGGATGGCTTGCCTGTCTGCCGGCTCGACCGACAGGAGGCTGATGCGGGGAGGCGGCGCGTCGGCCGCGAAGTGGAGCAGCAGCCGGCGTCTCCGCGTTTCGTGACCGCGCAGCTCGGGCACGTCGCTGGCGCCGCCGTTGACGGCGACGATCTCGACATCGTTGCGGCCCTCGCGCAGCTCAAACGTCCGATCCACATTCACTTCGGCGGCGTCCGTTTCGGGGAACTCGCGGCCATTGTGGCGGACGCGAACCTGCACGGTCGCGGCGCCGCGTCCCGGCACGGCGCGGACCTGGAGACGAAACGGTTTTCGCCGCACGTCAATGCGCTCGGGGAGCTGCTTGGCGGCAAACGTGTCGCGCAGCCACTGCTCGGAAAACGTCAAGGATGGCTGCGGCGGTAGATAGTGGAACCAAACGGACTTCGTGTAGACGGCCGGCGGCTCCTGACCGAGCTTCACCGCGACGCGCGCCTCATAAACGCCGCGCTGCCAGCTCCCTTTTTCGTTGGCGAGATCGACCTGGAGAAAGTCTCCCGTGTTGTTGAACGAACGCGGGTCGCCGAGCGGCTGCCAGCCGTTCGCTTCTTTGTGGAACAGCTGCCACTCGACCGTCGCTACCCGGCCAGAATCAATCCCCGTCACTCGTGCTTGCAGTGTCGGCGGCGTGTCTTGCACGATGGGAGGATTGTCTGGATCGCGGAGAGCTGTGGGATCCAGGCCGGCGATCGACACGTCCGTGCTGGGCGGAGCAAGGGTCTGGGCTTCCAGCGCCTTGCGGGCCTCGGGAAGGTTGCCGCGCTGGAGCAGGAAATGCAAGATGCCTTCGCGGTAGAATTCCTTGTGATACTTGGCGGCCTCGGCGAACGTCGTGGGCTTATTGGGGCTGCCGGTGTTGGTGTGCCAGCCGATGTAGTGCTCGCCGCGCACCAGATCGCCGGTGTCGTAAGGCCCCTGCGGGCTCCAGCCGACCCACTGGCGTTCGGGGCCGCGCGTCATGAACAGCGAGAACAACGGTTTGTGGTCGTCGATCCCCTGATCGACGCGCAGCGTGATGTTCCGCCCGGCGATGCGGACCACGGCCCGCTCGCCTTCCTGCTTTCGCCACGGCGCCGCCGGCTTCCATTTCCAGATCGCCTCGTAGAAGGCGTGCGGCGTCGGCATCTTTTGCAGCTTTCCCTCGATCATCAGCCCGCTGACGAGATCGCCCTCTTTCACTGCCGCCAGTGCCGCGCGGTTGGTCTCGCTCAGCAGCGCGGGCTTGATCTCGGCAACAAACAGGTTCTCGCCATCCTGGCGGAGAGCCAGACCGCGCAGCATGCCGCGCCGACCAAGCGTCTCCCCCAGATCGTCCAGGCCCCAGACGCACACGGTCTGATCCTCGGCGGTGGACACCAGCCGCCGGCCCGCCGCGTCGAACGCCAGACTGCGGATCGGATTCAAATGTCCCGTGAGCTGGCGGACCTGTTGCCCGGTCAGGACGTTCCACAGACCCAGGTAGGGAACGCCCTTCTCCACGTAGGCGACGGCCAGCAGCGGCACTTGCTGCGGTCCGGCCGGCAGCAGAGCGAAGGTGCTGAGCGCTTGCCCTTCCTGTAGCCACACTTCGCCGACACGCCGGCCGGCCCGCCGCACCACGAAGCCCAGATGCCGGTCTTTCCGCGCCTCGGGCGGATCGAACACGCCCCAATCGTCCGTCTTCAGGTCCACGCCATCCCGTTGCCAGCCGTCCCGCTTCTGGAGGAGCACGCGCTGCTTCACGTCGAAAATCAGACCGCCCTCCCAGGGATTATCGCCGGGCCGCTCGTTGAGCAATAGTCCGCGCGCCTCGCCTTTGCGGACGAAAGCGGCGAAGCGGAAGGCGGCACCGCGACTGCGGAGGATCTGGCGAGCTTGCGGCTTGTCGCGGCCGAGGTCATCGGTGTGATAGAGGTGGATTTCGTGATTGGGCCCGCCGGCGATGGCGAGCCATTGGCCATCCGGAGAGGCGGCCAGCGCCGGCCGCGCTCCGCCCCGCCATAGCGGCGCATCCGCCACGCGCCGGCCATACGCGGCGCCGCGCCCCACCCGCAACAGCACCAAACGATAATCGTGATGGCGAGGATCGTCGTCGTCGCGGAGACATTGCACCAGCGCCGCCCGGTCGATTCGGCCTCCCGGCCGTGTTGCCAGCAACGTCAGCGAGTAGGACAGCGAGCGATTCGGCAACAGCACTTCACGGTCGTCGTCCGCTTGCAGGCGGTCGTCGCCGTTCACCTTCCAGGCGTTCAGGCAGGCACGCCAACGGCGCGGCGTGCCGGTGGTGAAGAGAGTGCCCTTCTCGGCACCCGGCTCTTCGGCCGCGAAAGCGATCGGCTCATTGAAGTAGCGTAGCTCGCCGATCGTCGTCAGGGCCGCTTTCCCGGCCGGGTCCCAGAGACGCAGCGGCTGACCGTGGCAGGCGAGGATTACTCGCAAATGGCCGGCTTCATCGCCGGTGTGCCATATTGCCAGGCCGGGACGCCCATTCAACGGATCGGGTGACTCCGCGCTGGCTGCCAGCGCAGCCGTCTTCACGGCGTCCCACAGCCGCAGGACACAAACGTGCTCCGTCCCGGGACGGGACGTTTCTCGCGCGGCGGAGACGAGCAGCGGAGGCTTGCCGCGCCGAGCGGGAGCGAAGGCCAACGCCAAAATGGGTCCGCGGTGGCCGCGCAGCAGACGCACCTTGTTGCCGGTGGTGTCGAACAGGTAAATCGTCCCTTCGTCCTGGAGCATGTCGTTGCTGAGTCGGCCGGAGCGCGGCTCGACGATGCCGGTGTCGAAGAAGCCCGCCGCCTCGCGCATCAGGCCCAATCCGGCCGCCGCTAACCAACGGCCGTCCGGCGACACCGCCAGCGCGTTGATCGCTCCTTGCGTCCCCGGTCCCATCGGCAGGCGATAAACGCGCTTGCCGGGGACAAATCGGCCGTTCTCGTCGCGCACCCAGGTGCGGACGACCTTGTCGTAGCCGCCCGCGTAGAGCACGAGCTTCTGCTCCCCCTGCTCGCCGACAACGCCAAAGGCCAGGGCGGTCTGCTGCGCGGTCGGCGCGTCCGTTCGCAGCTGCAAGAGAGGTTTGCCGTCGCCCGGCACCCGGTCGGCGGCCGCGATCGCATCGGTCGTCAACATGAGGCAGAAGCAGCCGAGAAGGACGGACGCTCGATTCATGAGCCGTTTCCTTGAGCCGGAGAGGCAGTTTCGCCGCGACGCCGTGTCATTTTATCCACCCTCCCCGCTATCGCGCACGAAAACCGGGCCTTTCGGCCGCATCTCCGTCGAATCATCTCCGGGGCGGATGTATCGTCGGAAACGACGGGCGGGGTATAATGGACCATTCCTCCCTCGCCATCGCAGACGAACAAGGAGGGTAGCATGGCATCCTCAACAGATCCCGGTTCGTTTCCAGACGACAGCTCGGTGTCGCCAACGTCGCCGAACGATACGCTGACACCCTCTCGTCACGACAAGCTCAGCCCGGCGACATCCGCCGAGCAACGCACGCCGACGGAATCCGAGCTGGCGACTTCTCTTCCGAGCATCGATTCCCGTGCGACCTTGTCGCCGGAAGCTCCGCTGTCGGCCGCCGCCGCACCGTCTGTGGATCTCGATTGCCTTCTGCCCAGCGAAGGCTACACGCTTGGCCCGGAGATCGGCAAAGGCGAATTCGGACAGGTTTTTCGCGGCCAGGCTCCGGGAGGCTTGCCAGTGGCGATCAAGCGGATCATCCGTCCGCTCTCCGACGAGATGTGCAAGCGCGAGCTGCGGGCGCTGGAATTGATTCGCCAGCTACGCCACCCCTTTCTGCTGCCCGTCCACGCCTTCTGGTCGCGGAACGATCGTCTGATTATCGTCATGGAGCTGGCCGACGACAGCCTGGCCGACTGGCTCAAACAGTGCAAGGCGAAGGGATTGTCCGGCATCCCGCCCGCCGAGCTGCTGCCCTTTCTCGGCGAGGCGGCCGAGGCGCTGGACTATCTACACAGCCGGCAGCTGATGCATCGCGACATCAAGCCGGGCAACTTGCTTCGGCTCAACGGTCACGCCAAGGTGGCGGACTTCGGCCTGGTGCGCGTGCAGGAAGCGAGCCTGGACCGGACGGCCAGCTTCGGCGGCACGCCGTTGTACATGGCTCCGGAAGCCTGGCGCGGACAGGTTAGCCTCCACAGCGACCAGTACAGCCTGGCCATCACCTATACCGAGGCCCGGCTGGGACGGCGCGTCTACCGCTCCGCCCATCTGTGGGACATCGCCCGCGAGCACCAGCAGGGTGCTCCGGATCTGTCCGGCCTGTCCTCCGGAGAACGCGGCATCCTGCTGCGTGCCTTGGCCAAGGATCCCGACAAGCGTTACCCTTCTTGCCGCGCGTTCGTCAACGCGCTGTCCGAGACGGTCTTGCCCGCAGCCGCATCTTCTGCTCGCTCCTTGCGATGGCCCCTGATCGCGGCGGTGGGAGCCTTGCTGGCCCTGCTCCTTCTCGTACTGGCGTTGATGTTCCGCCCCAACGAGCAGCCCACCGCGGCAAGAGATGCGGCCGGTCCTCCCTGGCTGCCGGACGGCTCTGACAAGTACGACGACGCCGAGACGGAGGTGAAGCAAGTTTACGACAAGAGCTGCTACAGCCGTATCCGCTATGACAAGCTCGAAGGCGTGGACCCGCTCGTGTTCCTCCTGATCGCGCACGATTCTCGTCAAGATCTGCCGGCGTTTTACATCCTCCGCGATAAGGTATCCCGTGAACAATTTGCCGCCGCGCTGCCTCGATTGCGCGAGCTGTTGCCCCAGTACGAGGTCCGCAAGCTCGACGATGGCCAGCCCTGGAGCAACGTGAAGCGACGTTGGGAGCAAACCTGGCTGCGCGGCGGTATCCGCGATCCCAAATATCCGGCCACCGACGTGACGCCGACGGAAGCTCATTGCTTCGCTCAGTGTCTTGGCACGGCTTGCCGTCTGCCCACGGGCAAGGAATGGGACAAAGCCGGCGGGCGCTTCGACGGCCAGGAGGCGCCTTTCGACCTCTCCCTATGGCAAAAAAAGGGGCCAGCCCTCGACATGGCCATCCATCTACCCAAGGGGCGTTTCCGCAACGTGGGAACTTGCGCGGAGGACGTGAGCTGCTTCGGCTGTCGCGACATGGGCGGCAATGGCTTCGAGTGGACCTGCGATGTGCTCGACTACAAGGAGAGGCGAGTCCCGTTGCCGGAGCCTGACCCCGGTTACTGGGTGTATCGTCGCGGTCAACGCCCCAACGCTCCGGAACCGTTTGTGTTCCCCAAAGAGCCGGCCCCCCTGCTTTGGGCCTACGGCGAATCGTCCGATGACACCGGCTTCCGAGTGGTCCTTCCCATCCCTGCCGATCGTTAATCCGCGGTCGGAACAAATAGGACAAATGCCACAGTCCGGCGAGTGACGAGGAGGGCGCATGAGCAGCGGCAATTTGGCCAAGGTCGAGGCGAAGAACGCAGCGGAGGTCGGTCAGGGTTTGCCGCTGTCGGAGACGGCGCAAAAGCTGCTCCGCCCGGATCTCACGCCAGGACAGTATCTCGCCGTCTTGATGGAGCAACGGCTGTATCCGGACGCCATCCGCTTTCTGGCTTCCGCCCTGCCCAAGCGTGAAGCGGTGTGGTGGGCTTGCGGCTGTATCCGCGCCATGCCTGACCCGCTGGACGCGCCGGCCGCCATCGCCTTGCAGGCCGCGGAGAAGTGGGCGGCGGACCCCAGCGACGAGAATCGTCGCGCCGCCATGCCCGCGGCCGAAGCCGTGGGACTGGCCCATCCCGCCGGCTGCATCGCCGCCGCCTGTTTCTGGAGCGGAGGCAGCCTCGCTCCTCCCGACCTGCCTCCGGTCGCGCCCGCCGCCCACCTGACAGCCCATGTCGTCACCGCCTCTCTTCTGCTTGCCGCCGTGCGAGCCGAGCCTGTGCAGGCTCCGGAAAAACAACGTCAGTTTTTGAAGCTCGGCCTCGACGTGGCCAGCGGCGTCAATCGCTGGAAGGAGCCGGCGCCGAAGTAAGCCTCAGAAGTTGTCGGCGATCACGCGACCTCGTAGTGAAATCGCCCGTCGGGATTGAGCGACACGTGGACGGTGGCGATGCTCTTGCCCAGTGCCATGCGTTCGAGAAGCTCGGCGGCCAATTCTGGCAGCAGGGTGCGCGTCAGGATGTGATCGACGTTGCGCGCGCCGCTTTCCACCTCCTTGCAGCGCGAGGCGACGTGAGCGACCAGCTCCGCATCGTAGCTGAAACGCGCCTTGTAGTTCTCCTCGACGCGCCGGCGGATTCGCCCCAGCTGCAATTCGATGATCGAGCGCAGCACCTCGTCGGACAGTGGGAAATACGGCACCACGGTAACGCGTCCCAAAAACGCGGGCTTGAACACCTTCAGCAGATCGGGACGCAGCGCCTCGTACAGTCCCTCGACGTCCGGCATCGTCTCGGGATCGGCGCACAGCTTCATGATCGTGTCCGTGCCGGCGTTGGAGGTCATGAGGATGAGCGTGTTCTTGAAGTCGATGTCGCGGCCCTCGCCGTCGCGCATGCTGCCCTTGTCGAAGACCTGGTAGAAAATGTCCTGCACGCCGGGATGGGCCTTCTCCATCTCATCGAGGAGCAGAACGCTGTAGGGCCGGCGGCGAACCGCCTCGGTCAGCACGCCGCCCTCGCCGTAACCGATGTAGCCGGGAGGCGATCCCATCAGCAAAGAGACCTTATGTTCCTCCTTGAACTCCGACATGTTGATGACCGTCAGGTTCTGCTCGCCGCCGTAGAGGAGGTCGGCCAGCGTCAGGGCCGTCTCGGTTTTGCCGACGCCGCTGGTGCCGACCAGCAGGAAGACGCCGATCGGCCGGCGGGGATCGGTCAGGTTGGCTCGCGCCGTGCGGATGCGCTGGGCGATGGACTCCAGGGCGTGGGCCTGGCCGATGATGCGTTCCCGCATGCGTTGCGGGAGCGTCAGGACGGTCTGGATTTCATCGCGGACCATCCGGCCGACGGGGATGCCGGTCCAGCCGGAGACGACGGCGGCGACGGCCTGGCTATCCACCCAGACGTGCAGCAGCGGGTTTTCGCCCTGAATGGTTTTGAGCTGTTCTCCCAACTGAGCCAGCTCGTCGCGCAGGCGGCCCTGTTCCTCGGGTGCGGGCGGCGGTTCCAGGCGATCGCGCACCTCGTGCAGAGCGGCCACCAGCTCTTGCTCCTTGTTCCACTGCACTTCCAGGGACGCCAATTCTTGCTCCGCCGTGGTTTGTTCCCGAGCCAGCTCCGTCAGCCGTTCGCGATGGTCGGTCCCGGCGGCGGCCTCTCGTTCGAGGATGTTCCGGGAAACCCCGGCCCGCTCGATGCGGCGACGCGCATCCTCGACGGCGGAGGGGACGGCCTTTTGACTCATGGCCACGCGCGCACAGGCCGTATCCAGCAAGCTGACCGCCTTCTCCGGCAGCTGCCGGCTGGACAGGTAGCGATGCGATAGCTTGACGGCGTCGCGGACGGCCTCGTCGAGAATGCGGACGTGGTGATGTTTCTCCAGATGGGCGAGCATGCCGTTGAGCATGGCGACGGCCGCCGCCTCGCTCGGCTCCTCAACCTTGACGACCTGGAAGCGGCGCACCAGGGCGGCATCCTTCTCGAAGTATTTCTTGTACTCGGCCCAGGTGGTGGCGGCGATGGTGCGCAGCTCGCCGCGGGCCAGGGCCGGCTTGAGCAGGTTGGCGGCGTCGCCCTGTCCGGCCTGACCGCCGGCGCCGATCATGGTGTGCGCCTCATCGATGAACAGAATGATCGGCTGCGGTGACGCCTTGACTTCTTCGATCACTGAGCGCAGTCGATTTTCAAACTCGCCCTTGATGCCGGCGCCGGCTTGTAGCAACACGAGGTCAAGCGTGCGGATGGCTACGTTTCGCAGGGCCGGCGGCACGTCGCCCGTCGCTACGCGCAGGGCGAAGCCCTCGACGACGGCGGTTTTGCCGACGCCGGCCTCGCCGGTCAGGATCGGATTGTTCTGCCGCCGCCGCGTCAAAATATCGATGACTTGTCGAATCTCAAAATCGCGTCCGGTGACGGGATCGATCTCGCCCTGCCGCGCCAGCGCGGTGAGATCCTGGGTGAATTGATCGAGAGCGGGCGTGCGCGAGCCGGCCGCCGGCTTGCCGGTCCCCGGCGGCACAGCCGTCTCGCCTGGTGCCGCTTCCTCCTCCGCCGAGCCAGCGATGAGGGCGCGCACGTCCTTCTGCAAGGCTTCGCCTGGTATCTTGACCAGCTCGGTGGAGGCCGACTGAGCGCGGCGCGCTAGCGCCCGGTCTCCCAGCAGCGCGGCCAGCAAGAAGCCGGAACGGATACGCGGCGCAGTGTACTCCAGCGAGGTCAAGGCCCACGCCTCGCGCATCCACGACACCAGCTCGTCGGACAATTCGGGAGCGCGGGCGTTGCCTGTCCGCAGCTGGTCGAGAGCGCGTGTCAGATCGCGCGTCAGCCGGGCCGAGTCCACGCCGTAATGACGCAGAACCCGAGCGATGTCGCTGTCGGCCGGCTCGATCAGCTTGAGGAGCCAGTGTTCGATCTCGACGTTGTAATTGCTGCGGGACAGGCACAGTCCGGCCGCCCCTTCGAGGCTGCGCCGGCAGAGCGTATTCAGCTTGCCGACCAGCAATTTGATGTTGACGTGGATCATGTGGCCCTCCCAGAGTTCTGAGTTCTGAGTTCTGAGTTCTGAGTTCTGAGACAGTTTTTCCCTCAGAACTCAGAACTCAGAACTCAGAACTCAGAACTTTGCTTCACCCTCGAAGACGGCGTCCTCCGCCGCGGCGCCGCGCGGCTGACTGAGGAGCCAGGTATTCCATCCCAGACGCGGGCCGATCCCTTCCTCGATCAGTCGGCAGGCGGGCACCTCGTCGCCGGCAAGGACCAGCTGCACATCGAAGTCAAGCTCCACTTCCGCGTACAGGCGGACCAGATGACACAGCAGAAAAAACGTCTTGCGCGCCGCGATCGGTGTGCGATCCGGTAGAAGCTCCAGGAAGCGAGCGTAGCGCAGCGGCCCCAGACGGACGCGGAGCTTGCTCTGCACGTCCCAGACGCGCTCACCGGCCACAGTGTTGACGCCGAGCTGGTTGTTGTGCTCCTGAGTGCCCAGGCGCGACTGGTTGGCGACATCCAGTCGCAGCCATTGCCCCTGAAACTGCCACACCTGCGCCGGCAGATCGAAGTAATCCTCCACGACGGCTTGCAGACCAACCGCTGTGCGCTGCCGGCGCGCGAACAGGCCGCCGTAATAGATCACTGCCAGATCTTCGATGCGTGCCAGGACCCGCTCCGACTGCTTCTTCTCGTCCCAGGCGCGCACGAGCAGACGGTTGCGCAGGGGCGGCATGCCCAGGCCGACTAGCGAGAACAGGCTGCGTGTGAAGGTGTCCGGCTCCGGACGCGACGGCTCCCCCCGCTCGTAAGGAACGTAGAAGCGATACTTCTCCCAGGCGCGATAAAAGAGCGAGATGAGGCGGTGATTGAACAAATCGAGCCAGTCGCGCAGGGCGTACCTCTCTGCTCCCTTGCCGTCGCGAAGCAGACGCATCACCAGCTCGGTGTAATGATGCGGCAGCGCGCCGCTTGGTCCGGTCAGGCCCAGAAACGCGACCGTCATGGTCGGCGGCTGTTCGTTGTCCGTGCGAGCCAGCTCGTAGATGGCGCTGGCGGGAAAGCTCAGCGACGGCAGAGCGCGAAAACGGACAACCTCGGCGCGCGGCGGACCTTCGCGGCCGACCGGACGCCGGTGCGGCGCCAGCTTTTCCAGAAGGCGCACCGCCTGGAAAAAGTCGAAGGCGAAGCCTTCCGTGAACAGTCGCTCCTCCAGAGGACCGGCTACAGTATCTGCACGTCGCCGGCTCGTGGCGGCCATTTTTTGATAAGCTCCTCGCGCTGCCTCGTTTTCGCCGTTAACTGGCTGAAGGAGTTCAGCGAAGTATACAGCCCAAAAAACCGTTCGAGAACGCTGGCAAACAGGAACAGGCCGGTGCCGACATATTTTTGCTCGTCGAATTCGACGGCGATCTCGACGCCGCGGCAAAAGCCGCTCGCCGCCGCCGAGCCGGTGCGTCCGATCACGCGCCGGCTGCTAACCGACAGAATCCCGTCGATCAGCTGGCGATTCACCGCGCCCGCGGCTTGACCCGCTTCCGGATCGGAAAAATCGTACAGACGCAGCAATTCTTGTAGCGCCTCGCGTCCCTCGGCGACATCGGTGATCGACAGGTGATTGAGGGACAGGTGCGAAATGAGCCGCCACTGCGCTCCGCGGCGCAAGGGCGGCCGCGACGGCGCCGTGGGAATGCGCACGCAGTGGAGGCGCGCCAGCGGCGCCGCCGCTTCCAGCTCCAGATACAGCCGGTCGCCGGCCTGGCGCAGCTGCACCGGCAGATCGCGGTTGGTACACGTCGTCCGCACCACCAGCGTTTGTTCCGCCGGCACGCTCGGCTGAAATCCCAGATCGACCAGGTTAAGAAAGACATCCGTGCCGCGGTCGCCGGGATGCAGCGACGGCCGCCGCGCCGCGTACCAGAACGTCTGTTGGTTTTCCGGCCCGACGCCGTGGCGGAACGAATAGAACGGCTGATACTCGGTGGTGACGCCCTGGATTGGGTCACTGCTGCTGACGCCGTCCACCGAGTACACCTCCAGGCCGAGCGGAGCGGCAACGTCCGGGACGATGCGATATTCGGAGCGCGTCTGCGTCAGGGCGATCGGCTCGGCAATCTGCTCGAACAGGTTGACGATCGGCGTGCAGCCAAGCAGAAAGGTGCTGGCCTCAACGCCCTGCTCCACGGTCGGAATCGTGCGGTTGAGAAACAGGACGATCTCGGCACGGCTGCCGAATGCGGGCTGACACAGGGCGCGGAGGCCGCCGAGGTCGAGGAAATGAAACTTCGCGGGGAAGGCGAAAAGCTCGGTCAGCAAGCGATAGCCGGGAAACGACCGTCGCGGATACGGCAACAATCCCTCGTCCGGCTCGAAGCCGACTTGCCGTAAACAATCTCGCGGGGACAGCACGATGGCCGACTGTCCGCCGCGCTCGGCAGGCCGCAGCACAACTTGCGTCGTGTGATTGAAAATCAGCTCGTACAGGTCGGCGAGGAGCGGATCTTCGCCGGCCAGGAACAGGCGCAGCCGATCGAGCGTCAGCTCGGCGAAGGCGGCTCCGGCCAGGCACTCCAGCCGCAAGCGCAGCACGGCGGCGGTGCGCGGCGGCGGCTGGAGCCCGGCGGGAAACGGCTGGCTGTGCAGGCGCGCCTCGGCCACGGCCAGCGGCCAGAGCGTCACCGGATAGCAGGTGCGGTACTTGCAAGGAACCTCGTTGATCGGCTGGGTGTGCAGGCGGCTGCCGCGCTCGATGCGAAAGCCTTCGTTCAAGGGCGTCTGGGCCGCATCGGGGACAAATTGAGCGATGGCCAGCGACGGAATCGGAGCGAGGTAGTGCGGATAGAGAATGCCGAGCAGGGCGTCGGTCAGCTCTGGAAAATCGTCGTCGATCTTGTGATGAACGCGGGCGGCGACCAGGGCGAACGCCTCGATGAGCCGTTCGACGTGCGGATCGACGCTGCGATTAGGCTCCAGCAGCAGCCGGCCGGCCGCGGCAGGATATTGCCGCGCGAAGTCCTGGGCCAGCTGGCGGATGAACAGCAGCTCGCGCTCGTAATAGCGATAAAGAGACTCGCTCATGGCGTCATGCTCGCCGTTCGATGGTAGAATGTCCCGTGCTCAGCTCCAGGATGGTGTCGAAGGCCACTTCCGGGGCCGGCTCGACGCATAGCCGCGCGTCGATGCGAAAGCGGATCGTTCGCTCCTTCGTCTCCCCAGGATTGACCAGGGTAGCGCGAACGTCGCGCAGGCGCGGCTCGAAACGAGCGATGGTCGCTTCCAGGATGCGGCCGATCTCGGCGCGCTGTTCGGGCGTGAACGCTTGCAGCGACGCGAGGTCGGGCAGACCGTAGCCGGCCAGCGAGCGCCGCGTTTCCGGGCAATCCTCCGGGATGTCGATGTTCACCAATCGGGTGTTGAGCAGGTCTTCGAGATCGCGATGAACCGCCTCGACCATCTGCTCGACGCTGTAGCCGTGTCGCCAAGCCGTGCCGCCCGCCTCGGGGTCGATCAGCCGATCAAGCAGTGAGGGCATCAGGCCTTGCTGGGGGTTGATGGACGCCATGACGATTAATCCCTCTAAATGTTGTCGGCGAAGACCTGCACGTCA
>Ga0335075_10002158_pt1 | contig 31871 bp, 31 predicted proteins | sample Lox_Sample_24_FD_206723 | JGI IMG/M metagenome (GOLD analysis project Ga0335075, IMG submission 206723) | Soil microbial communities from Loxahatchee National Wildlife Refuge, Florida, United States - Lox_Sample_2.4 | ecosystem: Environmental > Terrestrial > Soil > Wetlands | place: USA...
CCGATGATACTACCCACCCGGGTGGAAAAGTAGGACACCGCCGAACACACACCCAAAAAAGGGCACCCCACAAAGGTGCCCTTTTTTGTATCTCCAATTCAATTACTCGAATAGCATCAAATTGCCCGATTTCACGTTTCTCTCCATTTCGAGCAGCGACCGTTTCCGATCGAGACCGCCGCCGTAGCCGGTCAGGCTTCCATTCGCGCCGATTACCCGATGGCACGGCACGATGATCGCGATCGGATTGTGGCCGTTGGCCAAGCCGACGGCTCGGGCGGCGCCGGCCGCGCCGATCTGTTCGGCGATCTTTCCGTAGGAGCGTGTTTCGCCGTACGGAATCGTCAACAGCGCCTGCCACACTCGCCGCTGAAACTCGCTGCCCGCCATGCTGAGCTCGAGGTCGAAATCCGTGCGCTCGCCGGCGAAGTAGGCCTGCAGTTGGTCGACCGCCTCTGGGAAGGCCCGGTCGTCGGGCACCCAGTCGGCGCGGTTCGGCTCGTACGTTTGGTTCAGCATGCGCAGGTTCGTCAACACATGTCCGTCGCCGGCCAGCGCCAGTGGGCCGATTGGGCTGTCAATGGTGCGATAGTGAATCATGCGATCTCCTTGACCGGCCACTCGTTCACCGAATGCTTTAACGTCGTCCATAGATGCTGTGTCGCGTAGGAACGCCAGGGGCGCCATCGCTCACTTCGCGCAAGCAACGCTCGCTGGTCGGATGGCAATCCCAATTGCTCTGCAGCCATGCGTAATCCAAGATCGCTGCCAGGGAAGGCGTCGGGGTTACCCAAACCGCGCATGGCGATCACCTCAGCGGTCCACGCCCCTATCCCGGGCAGCGCCAGCAATTGGCTGCGAGCCGCGTCCCAGTCGCAGCCGGCGTCGAGTACGACAGTGCCATCGGCCAGGCCGGCGATCAGGGCGATCAGAGTCCGCCGCCGCGACTGCGGCATGGCCAGGTGGGCCGGGTCGATGTCGGCGAGTTGCTCGATCGACGGAAAGGTATGCGTCAGAGCGCCGTTGGTGTCGTCGATCGGCTGGCCATACGCGGTGACCAACCTGGCAGCGTGGGTCCGCGCGGCCTTCATCGACACCTGTTGCCCCAGCACCGCCCGGACGGCGAGTTCGGCCTCGTCGACCGTGCGAGGTATGCGTTGCCCAGGTGCCTTTGCGACGACGGGCGCCAGCACCGCATCGGACCCCAATACGTCGATCACCGCTTGCGGGTCGGCGTCGAGGTCCAACAGCCTTCGACAGCGCGAGATCGCCGCGGTCAGGTCGCGGAAGTCTTCGAGCATCAGCACGCAGCGGACATGATCCGGTGCCGGTGTCAGGCTGGCGATCCCGTTGCCGAAGGGTAGCCGCAACGTGCGTCGATAGCTGCCGCCGCGCACCTCTTCGCAGCCGGGCACCACGCTGGCGGCCAGGTGGCCGAAGACCCCTTCGTAGGCGAATGGCAACCGGACCGGCAATCGTAGCGACACCGTTCCGGGCAAGCTGCCCTCACGGCTGAATCGTGTGGCCGCGCGTTTGCGGAGCTGCGTCGGAGTGCTGTCGGACACCGATCGCACCGTGTCGTTGAACTGACGGATGCTGGAAAAGCCTGCGGCAAAAGCGATATCACTGAAAGGCAGATCCGTGGTCTCGATCAGCACCCGGGCGGTCTGGGCGCGCTGCGCGCGGGCCAGGGCAAGGGGGCCTGCGCCGGTTTCGGCTTGCAGCAGCCGCTGAAGCTGTCGCGTCGTGTAACCGAGGCGGGCGGCCACGCCGGAGACGCCCTCTCGGTCGACAGTGCCGTCGGCGATCAGCCGCATCGCCCGCGCGACGAGGTCGTCACGCATGTTCCATTCCGGCGAACCCGGCGACGCGTCCGGGCGGCAGCGCTTGCACGCCCGGAAGCCGGCACCCTGAGCGGCCGCCGCGGTCGGGTAGAACCGCACGTTGCGTGCGAACGGTGGCCGGACGGGACAGCTGGGACGGCAATAGATCCCGGTCGTGAGCACGGCGGTGACGAACCAGCCGTCGAACCGGGCGTCCTTGGACTGCACGGCCCGGTAGCAGCGGTCGAAGTCGTCATGCACGGTTCAACAGTTACACCCGACCGCCGACATTACTGGCGGAAATGCGACATCGTCGTCAGGGGCTTGGATACGGGCGAAAGGCGACAAAGTGCCTGGTGCGCAGGGTGTCTTCGGTGAGGTCATGCAGCCGGGCGGCCAGGAGGTCGTCCATGACCAGGTGACCTTGTTCGTTGCCGTCCGGCGATACGACCCGCAAAGGCCGCCCGCCGGCCGGTGGATTAGCCCACTGGATTAGACGGGCACCGCCAACTGCGTTGGCTGATCATGGCCGCGCAGCGTCACGGTCTCACCCAACAACCACTGTGCGCGCTCGTCGTCGCATGCGGCGTTGACGGTGTCGGCGGATGCCAGCAGCCGGCCCGGTTTGGACTTAGCCAACTCGCACAGCCTCGCCGCCTCGTTGACCGGCTCGCCGATCACAGTGTATTCGAAACGCTCTTTGGCGCCGACGTTTCCGGCGACGGCTTGGCCCGCCGTGACACCGATGCCGGCGGGACATTCCGGAACCTCGCTGTCGAGTCGACGGGCGATCGCACGGGCAGCGCGGAGGGCCTGGTCCTCCGGTCGGTCGAGGTGATTCGGCGCGCCGAACACGGCCAGCACCGCGTCTCCCTCGAACTTGTTGACCAACCCGCTGTGCCGGTCGACTTCTTCGACGATCACCGCGAAAAAGCGGTTGAGCAGCTGGACGACATCGGTGGCCGGACGACTCGTCACCAATTGCGTCGAACCCACGATATCGACGAAAACCACTGCGACATGGCGTTCTTCGCCGCCAAGCTCCGGCTTGTCCCGCTCGGCGGCGGCCGCCACTTCGCGTCCCACATGACGGCCGAACAAGTCGCGCACCCGCTCGCGCTCGCGTAAACCGTCGACCATCGAGTTGAATCCACGCTGCAGCTCGCCGAGTTCGGTGCCGTCGAAAACCACCAAATCGCCTCGCAGATCGCCTTGTTCGGCACGCTTGAGTGCGGCGCGGACCACCCGCACCGGCGTCGCGATCAGCCACGACAGGATCCACATCAACACGAAGCCGAAGATCAGCGCGGCCGACGAGATGACCAGAACCGCGACGGCCAACTGGGTTTCGCTCAGATTGCCGAGTACCAGTGCGAAGAAGGCGGTGATCGCGATGCCGAGCACCGGCACGCCCGAGCCCAGCATCCACACCGTCAAGGTGCGTCCCATGATCCCCGGCGCCAACCGCCGCGGGGCTCCGCCCGCCTCGAGCGCCTGCGCGGCGACCGGGCGCAGCGCGAACTCGGTGAACAGATACGACGCGGTGGCCACCAGGATCCCGCAAATGCTCACGGAGAAGCCCACGATCGGAATGAACGTACTGTCGGCGAGTCCATAGAGCGTGGTCAGCAACGCAGTACCGACGACCCACAGCATGAGCACGCCGAACGCCAACCAGAACGGGGCCGTGAACGTGCTGCGTTCGTCGGCGGGCGTGGGCTGACGCTCCTCGATCGCCCATCGCAACACCGCGATGGTGCGTCGGGTTATCCAGTAGGTGCCGAGTGCAAGCGCCACGACAACGTATGCCGGTATGACGATGAACGGGATCCACAACGGGGCGTCGCTGAAGATGCTCGGGGTGGGGAAGGCGATGGTCAGCAGCAGTGTGGCGACGCCGATGCCAATGAGATTGGTGGCCAGGATGAACACCGTGATGATCAGCTGAATGCGTACGCGTCGACGGGCCTGGCTCTCCGACACCCGTCCCAGTAGCCACGAGCCATACTCCGGGGTCTCCGGCAACCGACCACTCTGCTGGGTCACCCTCTCCAGCACTCGGCCGAGCCGCTGCGCGGTCGTTCGCTTAGCCATCATGGTGGCGTCAGCCTAATTGCTCGGCCGGCTCGCGCTTAAGGTGTGTTGCGTGCGCCTCGTGATCGCCCGCTGCACCGTTGACTACGTCGGTCGGCTGACCGCACACCTGCCCTCGGCGCGCCGATTATTGCTGTTCAAAGCCGACGGCTCGGTGAGCGTGCACGCCGACGACCGCGCCTACAAGCCGTTGAATTGGATGAGCCCGCCGTGTTGGTTCACCGAAGAGCTCGACGGCGAGGTGCCGGTGTGGGTGGTGCAGAACAAGGCCGGCGAGCAGTTGCGCATCACGGTCGAGGACATCGAGCATGATTCCAGCCACGAACTCGGGCTCGATCCCGGGCTGGTCAAGGACGGCGTCGAGGCCCACTTGCAGGTGCTGCTCGCCGAGCACGTGGAATTGCTCGGTGCCGGGTACACATTGGTGCGCCGCGAGTACATGACACCGATCGGGCCGGTCGATCTGCTGTGCCGCGACGACCGGGGGCGCTCGGTCGCGGTCGAGATCAAGCGCCGCGGGGAGATCGACGGCGTCGAGCAACTCACCCGCTACCTGGATTTGCTCAACCGGGACAGCCTGCTGGCGCCGGTCAGCGGGGTATTCGCCGCACAGCAGATTAAGCCGCAGGCTAGAACTTTAGCGACCGATCGTGGGATCCGTTGTCTGACATTGGATTACGACAAGATGCGAGGCATGGATTCTGACGAGTTCCGCCTGTTCTGAGGCGTCTCACTAGACTGGCGGCATGGCTCGACGCCGCACCACACCGCGTCGGCAGCAGCCGTTTCGGCCGCTGCCGATCGAACGTCGGGTGGAGACCGGGCCCGACGGTCACGACTACGAAGTGCGACCCGTTGCCGCGGCCCGCGCGGTCAAAACCTACCGCTGCCCCGGCTGCGATCACGAAATACGTTCGGGCACTGCCCATGTGGTGGTGTGGCTAGCCGATGTCGGCGAGGTCGCGATCGACGACCGGCGCCACTGGCACACGCCGTGCTGGGCCAATCGGGCAACCCGGGGCCCGACCCGGAAGTGGTCCTAGGGAGTTAGTGCTCGGCGTCGGCGGCGGGTTCGACCAACTCGACCAGCACGCCGCCGGCGTCCTTCGGGTGGATGAAGTTGATCCGAGAGTTCGCTGTGCCGCGCCGCGGGGCGTCGTAGAGCAGGCGGATGCCCTGCTCGCGCAGACGCTCGCTGAGGGCGTCCAGGTCGCTAACCCGGTACGCCAGCTGCTGGATGCCGGGCCCGCGCTTGTCGAGGAATTTCGCGATCACCGACGACTCGTCCAACGGCGCCATCAGCTGCACCTGTGCGCTGCCGACCGGGGCGCCGCGCACCGACAGCATCGCCTCGCGAATGCCCTGGTCCTCGTTGATTTCCTCGTGCAGCACGATCATGCCGAGGTGGTCGTGGTACCACGCGATTGCCGCATCCAGGTCGGGGACCGCGATGCCGACATGGTCGACCGCCGTCACCAAGGCCGTGGACAGCACTTGACGGACGTCAACTTGATCGGTGGTCATCACGTAACGGTAACCTGGCGGGAAAGATTCCGCTTCTGCGTTCCGTGGAATCGGCCGCTGAACCCGCCCCTGGAGGTAGTCATGACGACGTCGGTGATCGTTGCTGGAGCCCGGACCCCGGTCGGCAAGCTGATGGGTTCGCTGAAGGACTTCTCGGGCAGCGATCTGGGTGCCATTGCGATCGCGGGCGCACTGGAGAAGGCCAATGTGCCCGCGTCGGCCGTCGAATACGTGATCATGGGCCAGGTGCTGACCGCGGGCGCTGGTCAGCTGCCCGCACGGCAGGCGGCGGTGGCGGCCGGCATCGGGTGGGACGTGCCGGCGATGACGATCAACAAGATGTGTTTGTCCGGCATCGACGCCATCGCACTGGCTGACCAGCTCATTCGTGCCGGCGAGTTCGACGTGGTGGTGGCCGGCGGCCAGGAGTCGATGACCAAGGCCCCGCACCTGCTGATCAACAGCCGCGCCGGCTACAAGTACGGCGACGTGACGGTCCTGGACCACATGGCCTATGACGGCCTGCACGACGTGTTCACCGACCAGCCGATGGGCGCGCTGACCGAGCAGCGCAACGACGCCGACAAGTTCACCCGCCTCGAGCAGGACGAGTTCGCGGCCAGCTCGCACCAGAAAGCCGCCGCGGCGTGGAAGGACGGCGTCTTCGCCGACGAGGTCGTGCCGGTCAACATCCCGCAACGCAAGGGTGATCCCTTGCAGTTCAACGAGGATGAGGGCATTCGCGCCAACACCACCGCCGAGTCGCTGGCCGGCCTCAAGCCGGCCTTCCGCAAGGACGGCACCATCACCGCCGGATCGGCGTCGCAGATCTCCGACGGCGCCGCCGCGGTCGTCGTGATGAACAAGGACAAGGCCATTGCGCTGGGACTGCCCTGGCTGGTCGAGATCGGTGCGCACGGCGTGGTGGCCGGCCCGGATTCCACGCTGCAGTCACAGCCCGCCAACGCGATCAAGAAAGCTCTTGGCCGCGAAGGTATCTCGGTCGACCAGCTGGACGTGGTGGAGATCAACGAGGCGTTCTCCGCGGTCGCGTTGGCGTCGACGCGGGAACTGGGTGTTGATCCCGACATCGTCAACGTCAACGGGGGAGCGATCGCCATCGGGCACCCCATCGGCATGTCCGGCGCTCGCATCGCGCTGCACACGGCTCTCGAGCTGTCCCGCCGCGGCTCCGGGTACGGCGTTGCGGCGCTGTGTGGCGCCGGAGGTCAGGGTGATGCGCTGATCCTGCGGGCCGGCTAACGCCGCCGCTGGTAGACGTATTTGGTTACTGGCCGGTAGAAAGTTGCTGGCATCGTGACTGTGCGCAAAATTGACGGTTGCTGTGATTTTCGTCATAAGGCTGCCCGGCGGGGGCCTCAGCCGCTTTTCCACAGACCTGCCGTCGACGTCGCAACCGGGTGGATCGCGACCAACCACGACGTGCCAAACTTGACGACGTGAGCCGTCCTCGACCTCCGATCGGGCCCGCGATGTCCGGCGCGGTCGATCTGTCCGCCCTCAAGCAACCGCCTCCATCCAGCGGCGATACAGCCGCGGGCGAGGCGGCGACCTCCGCCGGCGTCGAGGTCAACGAGACCAATTTCGAACAAGAAGTGCTGCTGCGCTCCAACCAGGTGCCGGTGGTGGTGCTGTTGTGGTCGCCGCGCAGCGACGTCTGCCTCCAGCTGGCCGACATCCTGTCCGGCCTGGCCGCCGCCGACAACGGCAAGTGGTCACTGGCCAGCGTCAACGTCGACGTGGCTCCCCGGGTGGCGCAGATTTTCGGCGTCGAGGTGGTGCCCACAGTCGTGGCTTTGGCTGCCGGGCAGCCACTTTCGAGTTTCCAGGGCATCCAGCCCCCCGAGCAACTGCGCCGGTGGGTGGACTCGCTGCTGTCGGCAACGGCCGGAAAACTCGAAGGCGCAACGGATTTCGACGAGCCGGAGGAAGTGGACCCGGCGCTCGCGCAGGCCCGCCAACAGCTCGAGGATGGCGATTTCGCAGCCGCCGCCGACTCGTATCAGGCGATCCTGGACGTCAACCCGAACGACACGGAAGCCAAAGGCGCGGTGCGCCAGATCGCTTTCCTGATGCGGGCGACCGCGCACGGGCCGGACGCGATGGCCGTCGCCGACGCCGCGCCCGACGACATCGAGGCCGCGTTCGCCGCGGCCGACGTCCAGCTGCTCCAGCAGGATGTGGGCGGCGCCTTCGACCGCCTGGTGGCCTTGGTGCGGCGGACGTCCGGTGACGAGCGAAGCGCGGTGCGCACCCGGCTGATCGAGCTGTTCGAGCTGTTCGATCCCGCCGACCCCGACGTCATCGCGGGCCGGCGCAACCTCGCCAACGCGCTCTACTAGTCGACCGGCTGCAGCCACAGCGCCGACGTGGGCGGCAACGCCAGCACTGTCGACGCCGGGCGGCCATGCCAGGGCTCGTCGGTGGCGTCGACGCCACCCAGGTTGCCGATCCCGGCGCCGTTGTAGATGGTGGCGTCGGTGTTGAGCACCTCCCGCCACCGGCCCGAGCTGGGCAGCCCAAGGCGGTATCCGCTGTGCTCGGCACCGGCGAAATTGAACACGCACGCCAGCACCGAGCCGTCGCTGCCGTAGCGCAGGAAGCTCAGCACGTTGTTGGCGGAGTCGTTGGCGTCGATCCAGGAGTAGCCCTCCGGCTTGGTGTCCTGGCTCCACAACGCGGGGTGATCGCGGTAGATCGCGTTGAGGTCCTGCACCAGGCGCAGGATCCCGGTCGAGAAGCTGTTCTCGTCGAGTTGGAACCAGTCGACGCCGCGTTCCTCGGACCATTCCGCGCGCTGCCCGAAGTCCTGACCCATGAAGAGCAGCTGCTTACCCGGGTGCGCCCACTGGTAGGCCAGCAGGCTGCGCAGGCCGGCCGCCTTCACGTGGTCGGTGCCCGGCATCCGCCCCCACAGCGTGCCCTTGCCGTGCACCACCTCGTCGTGGCTGATCGGCAGCACGAAGTTCTCGCTGAACGCGTAGAGCATCGAGAAGGTGATCGCGTGGTGGTGATAGGTGCGGTGCACCGGATCGTGGGCGACGTAGTCGAGCGTGTCGTGCATCCAGCCCATGTTCCACTTCATCGAGAAGCCTAGGCCGCCAACGGTCGTCGGCCTCGTCACCCCGGGCCACGACGTCGACTCCTCGGCGATCGTCACGATCCCGGGTGCCGCCTTGTGGGCCGTGGCGTTCATCTCCTGCAAGAACTGCACCGCTTCCAGGTTCTCGCGGCCGCCGTAGACGTTGGGCGTCCAGCCGCCCGCGGGGCGCGAATAGTCCAGGTAGAGCATCGACGCGACGGCGTCGACGCGCAGGCCGTCGATGTGGAATTCCTCCAGCCAGTACAGCGCATTGGCCACCAGGAAATTGCGCACCTCGGCGCGGCCGAAATCGAATACGTAAGTGCCCCAGTCGAGTTGCTCGCCGCGTCGGGGGTCGGAATGCTCGTAGAGCGCGGTGCCGTCGAAACGGCCGAGCGCCCAGGCGTCTTTCGGGAAGTGCGCGGGAACCCAGTCGACGATGACCCCGATCCCGGCCTGGTGTAGCGCGTCGACGAGCGCCCGGAATTCATCGGGTGTGCCGAAACGGGAGGTCGGCGCGTAGTAGGACGTGACCTGGTAGCCCCACGAGCCACCGAACGGGTGCTCGGCGACGGGCAGCATCTCGACATGGGTAAACCCTTGCGCCTTGACGTAGTCCGTCAGCTCGCGGGCAAGATCGCGATAGGACAGGCCCGGCCGCCACGAGCCCAGGTGGACCTCGTAGGTGCTCATCGGCTCGAACACCGGATTGCGTTGCGCGCGAGCGGCCATCCAGGCGTCGTCGGCCCAGTGGTAGCCGCTGACGTTGACCCGCGACGCGGTGTGCGGGGGCACCTCGGTGGCGAACGCCATCGGGTCGGCCCGGTCGACGACGGAGCCGTCGGCGCCGTGCACCCGGAATTTGTACAGGCCGTCGCGGGGAAAGCCGGGCCAGAACAACTCCCACACTCCGGACGAACCGAGCACCCGCAGCGGGGCATCGTTGCCGGTCCAGCCGTTGAACTCGGCGATCAGGCTGACGCCCTTGGCGTTGGGCGCCCACACGGCGAACGACACACCTTCGACCACGCCATCGGCGGTGGTGAACGAACGTGGATGGGCGCCAAGGACTTCCCACAGTCGCTCGTGGCGGCCCTCGGCGAACAGATGCAGATCGACTTCGCCCAACGTCGGCAGGAAGCGGTAGGCATCGGCGGCGATATGCGGTTCGGAGCCCTGGTAGCGCACCTCGAGGCGATAGTCGATCAGGTCGACGAAGGGCAGCGCCACGGCGAACAGTCCGGAGTCGATGTGTTGCAGCGGAAATCGGTCGTCACCGACGAGTGCAACCACCTCGGCGGCATGCGGCCGGAAGGCGCGGACGATCGTGTGGTCACCGTACTCGTGGGCGCCCAGGATGCTGTGCGGGTTGTAGTGCTCGCCGGTCAGCAGGCGGGCCAGGTCGCGCGGTTCGGGTGCCAGGTGGGCCCTGGCGAGTTGGTCGCCTGCCTTCATCGTGGCGTCACCTCCTGCGCAGCAGCGTGATTCGTGATTCGGGCGGAATTCGCGGCATGTTGATGATGTGGGCGACGGCGTGACCAGGGTCGATGCGTATGTAGTTGGCTGCTCCCCATTCGTATTCCTCGCCGGTGATCTCGTCGCGCACCCAGAATCGTTCATGATGTTCCATACCCAATGCGGGCATGTCCAACCACAACGTCGACTCCTCGGGCCCGAACGCGTCGAGCGTCACCACCACCAGCACGCAGTCGCCGCTGATCGGGTCGAACTTGCTGTAAGCCATCAACGCGTCGTTGTCGATCGCATGGAACGTGATGTTGCGCAGCTGCTGCAGGGCCGGATGCAGCCGGCGAATGTGGTTCAGCTGCGCGATGAATGGTTCCAGCGACCGTCCCTCCGCCAGCGCGCCGGCGAAGTCGCGGGGGCGTAGCTCGTACTTCTCCGAATTGAGGTATTCCTCGCTGCCCTCGAAAACAGCATGGTTCTCGAACAGCTCGTAGCCCGAATACACCCCCCAGGTGGGGCTCAGGGTCGCCGCCAGCACGGCGCGAATCGCGAACATGCCCGGGCCGTTGTGTTGCAGCACGGCATGCAGGATGTCGGGGGTGTTGACGAACAAGTTGGGTCGCCGAAAATCGGCGACATACGGTATCTCCTCGCCGAATTGGGTGAGCTCCCACTTGGACGTGCGCCAGGTGAAATACGTATAAGACTGGGTGAAGCCCAGTTTGGCCAGCCCGAATTGGCGGGCCGGCGGCGTGAACGCCTCCGACAAAAACAGCACATCCGGATCGACCGCTTTGACCTGAGAGATCAGCCATGCCCAGAAGTTCGGTGGCTTGGTGTGCGGGTTGTCGACGCGAAAGACCTTGACGCCGTGATCCATCCAGTACCGCACCACCCGCAGGACCTCGTCGTAGAGACCGGCGGGATCGCTGTCGAAGTTGATCGGGTAGATGTCCTGGTATTTCTTCGGCGGGTTTTCGGCGTATGCGATGGTGCCGTCGGGCAATTCGGTGAACCACTCGCGATGGTTGGACGCCCACGGGTGATCGGGCGCGCATTGCAGCGCCAGATCCAGCGCCACTTCCATGCCCAGGCTCTGCACCGCGGCCACAAACTTGTCGAAGTCGGCGATGGTGCCCAGCTTCGGATGTATCGCGTCGTGGCCGCCCTCGTCGCTGCCGATCGCCCACGGCGATCCGACATCGCCGGGCACCGCGGTCGCGGTGTTGTTGCGGCCCTTGCGATGGACCTTCCCGATCGGGTGGATCGGCGGCAGGTACACCACGTCGAACCCCATCTTCGCGATGCGCGGCAGCGCATTCGCCGCGGTGGCGAAGGTGCCGTGCACGGGGTTGCCGTCGGCATCCCAGCCACCGGTCGAGCGGGGAAACATCTCGTACCACGAGCCGAAGCGGGCCAGCGGCCGGTCCACCCACACCCCGTACTGCTCGCCACGGGTGACCAGCTCGCGCAGCGGATACTGGCTGAGCAGTTCAGCGATCTCGGGTGTCAGTGCCAGCGCGGCGCGGGTGACCGGATCGCCGGGGGCCCGCAGGGCGTCGGCGGCGGCCCGCAGCGGCTCGCGCTGACCACGCGGAACCCCGGTCGCGGCCCGTTCCAGCAGTTGGGAGCCCACCAGCAGGTCGTTGGACAGTTCGCTCTCGCCCTGCCCGGCGTCCAGCTTGACCTCGATCGCGTGCCGCCAGGTGTGGATCGGGTCGCGCCAGCCGTCCACGCGATACGTCCACAATCCGACCGCGTCCGGGGTGAACGCCCCGTGGAAGACAAACGGCTCGAGGCCGTCGGGGGTCATCGGAACGTGCAGCGGTTTGACCCGGACCAGCGGGTCAGCGACGGGCTCCACCACCGGGGCCTGCACCGCCTTGAGCCGGCGGGTTTCGCCCACCTGCGGATACCGCGGGCCCAGGTAGCGCACCACCAGCGTCGCGGCGACGGCGTCATGTCCCTCGCGCCACACCGCCGCGCGGACCGGAATCACCTCGTCGATCACCGCTTTTGCCGGATATGCGCCGCACGATACGACGGGTGCGACGTCATCGATCTCGACACGACCGGGCACCGCTGTCCGTCCTTTCGGTAGTCCTGCGCGCAGTCGAAAACCTCTTTGCGCCCCATACCCACCGTAGTGTCGGGCCACACACGGCGCCGAGATCCGCGCGCTGTTCGGCAGGCGAACCCCGGGCGGGCGTCAGTAAGGTAGTGACGCGTGAAAGCCCTCCGTCGGTTCACGGTCCGTGCCCATCTTCCGGAACGCCTGGCGGCGCTCGAACAGCTGTCGATCAACCTGCGATGGTCGTGGGACAAGCCGACGCAAGAACTCTTCGCCTCGATCGAGCCGGAGCTGTGGACGCAGTGCGGTCGGGATCCCGTTGCGCTGCTGGGCGCGGTGAGCCCCGGCCGGCTCGACGAGTTGGCGCGCGACGGTGCCTTTCTCGACCGGCTCGATCGGCTGGCGGCCGAGCTCAACGACTATCTGAGCCGTCCGCTGTGGTACCAGCAGCAACAAAGCAACGGCGTGGCCATGCCCAACGGCATCGCCTACTTCTCGATGGAGTTCGGCGTCGCCGAGGTGCTGCCGAACTACTCGGGCGGCCTGGGCATCCTGGCCGGCGACCATCTGAAGTCCGCGTCGGATCTCGGATTGCCGCTGATTGCCGTGGGCCTGTACTACCGGTCCGGCTACTTCCGGCAGTCGCTGACCGCCGACGGCTGGCAGCACGAAAACTATCCGGCCCTCGACCCGCAGGGGCTGCCGCTGCGGCTGCTGATCGACGGCACCGGGCAGCCCGCGCTGGTCGAGTTGGCGCAGCCGGACTCCGGGCGGCTACGGGCGCGGATCTGGGTGGCGCAGGTCGGTCGGGTTCCGCTACTGCTGCTGGATTCCGACATCCCGGAGAACGAGCACGACATGCGCAGGGTGACCGATCGGCTGTACGGCGGCGATCAAGAGCACCGCATGCAGCAGGAGCTGCTCGCCGGCATCGGCGGCATCCGGGCGATTCGCGCGTTCACCGCGATCGAAGGGCTGCCCGCGCCCGAGGTGTACCACATGAACGAAGGCCACGCCGGATTCCTCGGCGCCGAGCGCATCCGCGAATTGGTCGACGCCGGTTTGGATTTCGATACCGCGTTGACGGTGGTTCGGTCCAGCACGGTGTTCACCACCCACACCCCGGTGCCCGCCGGAATCGACCGGTTTCCGGTGGAGATGGTGCAGCAGTATTTCGCCGACCCGGAGGACGCGGGCGGGCCGGTGCTGTTGCCCGGTGTGCCGCTGGAGAGGATCTTGGCGCTCGGCGCCGAGGACGACCCGGAGAAGTTCAACATGGCCCACATGGGCCTGCGGCTTGCCCAGCGCGCCAACGGTGTTTCGCTGCTGCACGGCCAGGTAAGCAGGGCGATGTTCAACGAGTTGTGGCCCGGATTCGACCCCGACGAAGTGCCGATCGGCTCGATCACCAACGGCGTGCATGCCCGCACCTGGGCGGCGCCGCAATGGTTGCAGCTGGGCCAGGAACTCGCCGGTTCGGACTCGTTCGGCGATCCCGGCGTGTGGTTGCGGGTTAACGAGGTCGACCCGGGCCACCTGTGGTGGATCCGTTCGCAACTGCGGGCGCTGCTGGTCGACGACGTCCGGGCGCGGTTGCACAGGTCGTGGCTGGAACGTGGCGCACCTGAGGCCGAATTGGGCTGGATTGCAACGGCATTCGACCCAAACGTGCTGACCATCGGGTTCGCCCGGCGGGTGCCGACCTACAAGCGTCTGACGCTGATGCTCCGCGACCCGGACCGGCTCGAGCAGTTGCTGCTCGACGAGGAGAAACCGATCCAGCTGATCGTCGCCGGCAAGTCGCACCCCGCCGACGACGGCGGCAAAGCGTTGATCCAGCAGGTGGTCCAGTTCGCTGACCGGCCCGAGGTGCGGCACCGCATCGCGTTCTTGCCCGACTACGACATGTCGATGGCGCGGCTGCTGTATTGGGGCTGCGACGTCTGGTTGAACAACCCGCTGCGGCCGCTGGAGGCTTGCGGCACATCGGGAATGAAGAGCGCGCTGAACGGCGGACTGAATCTGTCGATCCTCGACGGGTGGTGGGACGAGTGGTACGACGGCGAGAACGGCTGGGCGATCCCGTCGGCGTCCGGGGTGGCCGACGACGACCGCCGCGACGAGTTGGAGGCGGCCGCGCTTTACGACCTGCTGGAGAGGTCGGTGGCGCCGAAGTTCTACGAGCGCGACGAGCACGGGACGCCGCGGCGATGGATCGAGATGGTACGTCACACCCTGCAGACGCTCGGCCCGAAAGTGTTGGCCTCCAGGATGGTTCGTGACTACACCGAGCGCTACTACCTGCCAGCGGCGGAATCGTTGCGCCGGACCGTCGCGGTCGACGGTGACGGCCAGGCGGCGTTCGATCCGGCCCGCGAGCTGGCCGATTATCGTCGGCGGGCGTTCGAGGCGTGGCCGCAGATCCACATCACCGACGTCGACAGCACCGGGCTGCCGGACGCTCCGGTGCTCGGGTCGAAGCTCACGCTGACCGCGACCGTGCAACTGGCCGGGCTGCGGCCCGAGGAGGTCACCGTGCAGGCCGTGGTCGGCAGGGTCGACACCAGCGACGCGCTACTGGATCCTGTCACCGTCGACATGCCCTACACCGGTACCGCCGCCGGCGGTGACCACATCTTCGCCACCACGACACCGCTGCCGGTCGCCGGGTCGGTCGGCTACACCGTGCGCGTGCTGCCGCATCACCCGATGCTGGCCTCGGAAGCCGAGCTGGGTCTGGTCACGCTGGCCTAGCCCGCCGAGCAGACGCAAATGTGCCCCGACACGCCGAAGAACAGGGGCGTTTACGTCTGCTCGCGCGATGGAGCGGTGAGCCGGGCCAGCGCCGCGCGCACCGCGGCGCCGTCGGTGGTCGGCCAGAACGGCGGCAGCGAGGCCCGCAGGTAGCCGCCGTAGCGGGCGGTGGCCATCCGGGAGTCCAGCACCGCGACCACCCCTCGGTCGTCGACGCCGCGCAGCAGCCGCCCGGCGCCCTGGGCCAGCAGCAAGGCGGCGTGTGTGGCGGCGACGGCCATGAAGCCGTTGCCGCCACCCGCGGCCACCGCACGCTGCCGGGCGGACAGCAGCGGATCGTCGGGCCGTGGGAACGGAATCCGGTCGATGATGACCAACGACAAGGACGGGCCGGGGACGTCGACGCCCTGCCACAGCGACAAGGTGCCGAACAACGACGTCGCCGGGTCGGCGCTGAACTGCTCGACGAGGGTCGCGGTGTTGTCGTCGCCCTGACACAGCACCGGGGTCGACAGCCGTTCGGCCATCACGTCGGCGGCCGCGCGGGCCGCCCGCATCGACGAGAACAGCCCGAGCGTTCGGCCGCCCGCAGCGGTGACCAACTCGGCGATCTCGTTGAGCTGCTCGGCCGAGCCGGTGCCGTCGCGGCCCGGCGGTGGCAGATGCGCCGCGACGTAGAGGATCCCGGCTTTGGCGTGCTGGAACGGCGACCCGACATCGAGCCCGTGCCAAGGGGTTTCGCCGTCGGCCAGCCCCCACGCCTGGGCCATCGCATCGAACGAGCCGCCGATCGTCAGCGTCGCCGAGGTCAACACCGCCGTCGCGTCGGCGAACAGCCGGGTGCGCAGCAGGCCGGCCACCGACAGCGGCGCGACCCGCAGGAAGGTCCGCGTCGAGCCGCGGTTGTCTTCGTGGTCGAGCCACACCACGTCGGTGCGGTCCGCGATGGCCGGCCCGTAGGCCGACAGGATTCGCGTTGCGGTGTCGGCGATGTCGGCGAGGCTGGACACCGCCTCGTTGCGGGCCGCGGCGGCCTTGGGGTCGGTGGGTGACGTGTCGATGGTCGAGCGCGCTGCGGCGGCCGCATCGCGCAGCGCGGTGAGCTGGGTGGCGAGTTCGTCGTCCAGGTGGTCCATCCGACCGGCGGACGCGTTCTGGATCAGCGTGATGAAGCTGCTCGACATGCGTTCCCAGCGCTGCAGGATCTCCGGTTGGACCAGTTGCGCGATGCGGCGCGACGCGATGCCCAGCGCGGTCGCGGTCAACTCGCCGGTGGCCACCGCGGTCACCCGGTCGACCAGGTCGTGGGCCTCGTCGACCACCAGCAGGTGATGCTCGGGCAGCACCGAGGAATCGGCGACGGCGTCGATGGCCAGTAGCGCGTGGTTGGTGACGACGATGTCCGCGACGCCCGCCTTGCCCCGGGCTTTTTCGGAGAAGCAGTCGGTGCCGAACGGGCAACGGGCCATGCCGAGGCATTCGCGCGCCGACACGCTGACTTGGCCCCACGCCCGGTCGGCGACACCGGGTTTGAGGTCGTCGCGGTCGCCGGTGTCGGTCTCCGACGACCACTCGGTGAGCCGCTGCACCTCACGACCCAGCGCAGAAGCTGCCTGCGGCCGGAACAGCTCCTGCGGCTCCTCGGCGGCGTCGGCGGCCGAGCCGTTGTGAATCTTGTTGAGGCACAAATAGTTTTGCCGACCCTTCAGCAACGCGAAGCGCGGCGCGCGTGGCAGCGCATCGGTGAGCGCCTCGACCAGCTGGGGCAGATCGCGATTGACCAGTTGGCGTTGCAGGGCGATCGTCGCGGTGGACACCACCACCGGCGTCTCGTCGGACACCGCCCGGACGATCGCGGGAACCAGGTACGCCAACGACTTTCCGGTGCCGGTTCCAGCCTGCACGGCCAGGTGCTCGCCGGTCTCGAACGCCTCGGCGACCGCGGTGGCCATGTCGAGCTGACCGCTGCGTTCGCTACCGCCCAGCGCGGCCACCGCGGTGGCCAGCAATTCAGGCACAGAATCTTCGGGCGTCGTTACTCCTGGTGTGGACGTCGGGCCGGGATCTGTGTGGTGGGAATGGCCGGGTCGCCGTGGGACAACATCAGACCCTCCCACGGCAAGCTTCGCAAGCCCGACGCCACCAGCTCGCGCGCCGCGCCGAGGTCCGCGTCGACCACCGCCTCGCCGTCGCGCGCCAGCGGAATCGTCACCACTCTGGACGGCTCGGCGCTTGCCGGCGGATGACCCGCGGGGTGCACGATCTCCTCGGTGATCGTGCCGCTCGACCGGCACAGCCGCAACGCCGCCTTGCGGCCGCCGTGCGACTCCTTGTGGGTGCTGCGCTTCTCGACGGGTATGCCGTCGACTTCCACCAGCTTGTAGACCATGTTCGCGGTCGGCGCGCCCGACCCGGTCACCAGCGAGGTGCCGACCCCGTAGCTGTCGACGGGGTCGGCGCGAAGTCCGGCGATGGCGAACTCGTCGAGGTCCCCGGAGACGACGATCCGGGTCTGGGTGGCCCCGAGCCCGTCGAGCTGCGCACGGACCTGACGCGCCAGCACGCCCAGATCGCCGGAGTCGATGCGGACCGCGCCGAGCGCGGTGCCTGCGGCCGCCACCGCGTTGGCCACCCCGGTCGTCACGTCGTAGGTGTCGACCAGCAGCGTGGTGCCCGGGCCGAGCGCGTCGACCTGTGCCGCGAACGCGGCCGGCTCGTCGGGTCCGTCCGGGCCGGCGTGCAGCAGGGTGAACGCGTGCGCGCTGGTGCCTTCGGTTGGCACGCCGTAGCGGCGGCTGGCCGCCAAGTTGGACGACGCCGCGAAGCCGGCGAGGTAGGCGGCGCGGGCCGCGGCGACGGCGGCGCGCTCGTGGGTGCGCCGCGATCCCATGTCCATCAACGGCCGCCCCTCGGCCGCGCTGACCATCCGGGCGGCGGCCGACGCTACCGCGGTGTCGTGGTTGAAGATCGACAGCGCCAGCGTCTCGAGCACCACGCATTCGGCGAAGCTGCCGTGCACCGAAAGCACCGGGGAGCCGGGGAAATACAGCTCGCCCTCGGCGTAGCCGTCGACATCGCCGCGAAAACGGAAGTCCCGCAGGTACGCCAGAGTCTCCCCGTCGAGGAATTCACTGAGCGAGTCGCACGCGGCGTCGTCGAACCTGAACTCGGGCAAGGCTTCCAGAAATCGGCCGGTCCCGGCCACCACGCCGTACCGTCGCCCGCCGGGCAGCCGCCGAGCGAACATCTCGAACGTGCACCGGCGATCAGCGGTGCCGTCGCGCAACGCCGCCGACAGCATGGTCAACTCGTACCGGTCGGTCAGCAGCCCGGCGGAATCCGAGTTGTTCACACCGCAACGGTATCCGTTGTGCGGGGTCGGCTGGCTATCCTAGAAGCCATGGTTGCGTCAGCCCCGACCAAGCCGGGGACCACCGGGCAACGGGAAGCGGAATCGGTCGAGGCCACGGCCGCTCCCTGGGTGACCATCGTGTGGGACGATCCGGTCAACCTGATGACCTACGTGACGTATGTCTTCCAGAAGCTGTTCGGCTACAGCGAGCCGCATGCCACCAAGCTGATGTTGCAGGTCCACAACGAGGGCAAGGCAGTGGTGTCGGCGGGCAGCCGGGAGTCCATGGAGACCGATGTATCCAAGCTGCACGCGGCCGGGTTGTGGGCCACCCTGCAGCAGGATCACTGAGACGAGGGCGGCCAGGTTCCCAGGTGCGCAAGTGGAAGCGGGTTCAGACCGCTAACGGTCCCCGTTTTCGGTCCGCCCTGGACGCCCATGAGGCGTCGCTGCTGAGCAACTTGGTCGGGTCGATGATCGGACTGCTCGACGAACGTGAATCGTCCGCGCCGCCAGACGAACTCGAGCAGATCACCGGCATGAAGACCGGCAACTCCGAGCGGCCCGACAATGCCACGATGCAACGGCTGCTGCCCGACTTCTCGAAGCCGGATAATGCCTCACCGGAGGCCACCGACAGCCTGAACGCCGCGCTGCGCACGCTCCATGAGCCGGCGATCATCCAGGCCAAACGTGTTGCGGCACAAGATCTACTGGACAGCATCCCCAATGGCGGCGGCCGGTTCGAGCTCACTGAGGACGCCGCGAACGCATGGGTCGCCGCCGTCAACGACCTGCGCCTGGCTTTGGGGACCATGCTCGACATCCATCCCGACGGCCCGGACCGGTTGCCCGACGACCACCCGCTGGCCGCGCATTTCGACGTCTATCAGTGGCTGACCGTGCTGCAGGAATATCTGGTCCTTGCGCTGATGGAGTCCTGATGAACGCGATCACCGACGTCGCGGGCATTCTGGTCGGCCAGCATCACCGACTGGACCCGGACGCGACGATGGGCGCGGGTTGGGCCAGCGGTGTGACGGTCGTGCTGACGCCGCCGGGCACAGTGGGCGCCGTCGAGGTCCGCGGCGGCGCGCCCGGCACCCGGGAGACCGATCTGCTGGACCCGGCCAAAAGCGTGCGTTACGTCGACGCGGTGCTGCTCGCCGGCGGCAGCGCCTATGGACTGGCCGCGGCCGACGGGATCATGCGCTGGCTGGAGGAACACGACCGCGGCGTGGCGATGAAGGGCGGTGTCGTTCCGATCGTTCCGGGTGCGGTCATTTTCGACCTGGAGGTCGGCGCCTGGGCCAACCGGCCGACCGCCGAGTTCGGGTATGCCGCCTGCCAGGCGGCCGACACCGAGGTCGCGGTCGGCACGGTCGGCGCCGGGGTGGGCGCGGTCGCGGGGGTACTGAAGGGCGGCCTGGGGACCGCGTCGACGACGCTGCCGTCGGGAGTGACCGTCGGCGCGCTGGTCGCCGTGAATGCCGCGGGCAACGTCGTAGATCAGAGCACCGGGCTGCCGTGGCTGAGCTACCTGGTCGACGAGTTCGGTCTGACGCCGCCGCCGGCCGAGCAGATCGCCGAGCTGGCCAAGCTCGAGTCGCCGCTGAGCTCGCTGAACACCACGATCGCCGTCGTCGCGACCGATGCCGCACTCAGCCCCGCGGCCTGCCGACAAATCGCGAGCACCGCTCACGACGGGCTGGCGCGCAGCATCCGGCCATCGCACACCCCGGTCGACGGCGACACGGTGTTCGCGCTGGCTACGGGCGCCGTCGAGGTAGCGCCGCCGGCCGACGTGCCCGCGGCGTTTTCGCCGGAGACCGCGCTGGCCACCGCCGTGGGCGCCGCCGCTGCCGACTGCCTGGCGAATGCGGTGGTCGGCGCCGTGATCGCCGCCGAGTCGGTGGCCGGAGTGCCGACGTACCGGGACCTGCTGCCCGGAGCGTTCGCGTGACGTGCCGGCGACTCGTGGAAAGCTAGGGATGTGAGCACAGTTCCGGCGCAGCGGCCCAAGAAGCGATCCGGGTGGGTGGTCGGCGGGGTCACCATCCTCAGCTTCGTGGCGTTGCTCTACATCGTGGAGTTGTTCGACCAGCTCGACGGGCACCGGTGGGACGACAACGGCATCCGTCCACTGGAAACCGACGGTCTGTGGGGCATCGTGTTCGCCCCGCTGCTGCATGCGAGCTGGGCGCATCTGGCCGCCAACACCGGGCCGGCGCTGGTGCTCGGTTTCTTGGTCACGTTGGCCGGGCTGTCCCGGTTTGTCTGGGCGACCGTGATCATCTGGATCATCGGCGGCTTCGGCACCTGGCTGATCGGCAACATGGGGTCGCCCTGCGGCGAGACCGACCACATCGGCGCCTCCGGCCTGATCTTCGGCTGGCTGACCTTCTTGCTGGTGTTCGGCTTCTTCACCCGCTCGGGTGTACAGATCGTCATCGGACTGCTGGTGCTGGTCATTTACGGCGGGGTGCTGTGGGGCGCCGTGCCGGTGCTCAACGTCTGCGGCGGCGTGTCCTGGCAGGGGCATCTGTGCGGTGGAATCGCCGGGGTGCTGGCCGCCTACCTGTTGTCGCGCCCCGAACGCGAAGCCCGTCATCGGAGGGCGCTGAAACCGTGAGCAACGCACTCGCGCCCATCGGGGTGTTCGACTCCGGCGTCGGTGGGTTGACGGTGGCCCGCGCCATCATCGACCAGCTGCCCGACGAGGACGTCATCTACGTCGGCGACACCGGCAACGGGCCCTACGGTCCGCTCAGCATTCCCGAGATCCGCGCGCACGCGCTGGCCATCGGCGACGACCTCGTCGACCGCGGCGTGAAGGCGCTGGTAATCGCCTGCAACTCCGCGTCGTCGGCCTGCCTGCACGACGCGCGCGAACGCTACGACGTGCCCGTCGTCGAAGTCATCCTGCCCGCTGTTCGGCGCGCGGTTGCCACCACCCGCAACGGTCGCATCGGGGTGATCGGCACGCAGGCCACCGTCGCCTCCGGCGCCTACCAGGACGCGTTCGCCGCCGCCCGCGACACCGAGATCACCGCGGTGGCCTGCCCGCGGTTCGTCGACTTCGTCGAGCGCGGCATCACCAGCGGGCGCCAGGTGCTCGGCTTGGCCGAGGGCTACCTCGAGCCGCTGCAGCGCGCCGACGTGGACACGCTGGTGCTCGGCTGCACCCACTATCCGCTGCTGTCCGGGCTGATCCAGCTGGCGATGGGCGAGGCCGTCACGCTGGTGTCCAGCGCCGAGGAGACGGCCAAAGAGCTGCTTCGGGTGCTCACCGAGCGCGATCTGCTGCATCCACATCCGGAGCGTGCCGACGGCGCCGGGCCGCTTCGGGTGTTCGAGGCCACCGGCGACCCGGAGGCGTTTCTCGCACTTGCGGCGCGGTTTTTGGGGCCCGTCATCACCGGTGTGCAACCGGTCCACCGTCACATCAGCGCGACCAGTTGATCTTCATCGCATCAAAGCGGTGATGTTTTCGCCAACAAGGTACTGGGCATGGCACAGTAGTGACCGTGCGAATAACCGTGCTGGGCTGCTCCGGGAGCGTTGTTGGCCCGGATTCCCCGGCATCGGGTTACCTGCTGCGGGCGGACGACACCCCGCCGTTGGTGATCGACTTCGGTGGCGGCGTGCTCGGGGCTCTGCAGCGGCACGCAGATCCCGGTGCGGTCCATGTGTTGTTGTCGCACCTGCACGCCGACCACTGCCTTGACCTGCCAGGGCTGTTCGTCTGGCGCCGCTATCACCCGTCACCGCCCACCGGCAAGGCGTTGATGTACGGCCCGAGCGACACCTGGTCGAGGCTCGGCGCCGCCTCGTCACCGTACGGCGGCGAGATCGACGACTGCTCCGATATTTTCGACGTACACCACTGGGTCGACGGCGAGGCAGTGACGATCGGTGCGGTCGACGTGTTGCCGCGGTTGGTGTGCCACCCGACCGAGTCCTTCGGCATGCGCATCACCGATCCGGCCGGGGCGTCGTTCGTATACAGCGGCGACACCGGCTACTGCGACGCGGTCATCGACCTGGCGCGCGGCGCCGACGTGTTCTTGTGCGAGGCGTCCTGGACGCACTCGCCCGACCGTCCGCCCAACCTGCACCTGTCGGGCACCGAGGCCGGCCGGATCGCGACCGCGGCCGGTGTGGGGGAGCTGCTGCTCACCCACATACCGCCGTGGACGTCACGCGAAGACGTGATCAGCGAGGCCAAGGCCGAATTCGGCGGCCCAGTGCACGCCGTGGTGTGCGGCGAGACGTTCAACATCGGCCGCGCCTGAAGTCTTAACCGCGCGCTCGCTTTGATCGCCCATCTCCTTCTCTCGCCGTTCCGGCGTGCATCGTCGACGGGCTAGGGTTAGCGGCGTGTCAAAACGAGAAGACGGCCGCCTCGACGACGAGCTTCGACCCGTGGTCATCACCCGCGGGTTCACGTCGCATCCGGCGGGGTCGGTGGTCATCGAATTCGGCCAGACCAAGGTCCTGTGCACGGCAAGCGTCACCGAGGGTGTGCCCCGCTGGCGCAAGGGGTCGGGCCTAGGTTGGCTCACCGCCGAGTACGCGATGCTGCCTTCGGCCACCCACACTCGCGGCGACCGGGAATCGGTCAAGGGCCGGCTGTCGGGCCGCACCCAAGAGATCAGCCGACTGGTCGGCAGATCGTTGCGGGCCTGCATCGACCTGGCGGCGTTGGGGGAGAACACCATTGCCGTCGACTGCGATGTGCTGCAGGCCGACGGTGGTACCCGCACTGCGGCGATCACCGGCGCCTACGTGGCACTGGCCGACGCGGTGACCTATCTGTCCGCGGCGGGCAAGCTGTCGGATCCGCGGCCGCTGTCGTGTGCGATCGCGGCGGTCAGCGTCGGCGTGGTCGACGGCCGGGTGAGGGTGGATCTGCCCTACGAGGAAGACTCTCGCGCCGAGGTCGATATGAACGTCGTCGCCACCGACACCGGGACGCTGGTCGAGGTGCAGGGCACCGGCGAAGGCGCCACCTTCCCGCGCTCGACGCTCAACAAACTGCTCGATGCTGCCGAGGGCGCCTGCGAGAAGCTGTTCGTCGCACAACAGGAAGCGTTGGCGCTGCCCTACCCGGGTGTGCTGCCCGAGGGAGCCGCGCCGCAGAAGGCGTTCGGAAGCTGACCCGCCTGCTGGTCGCCAGCCGAAACCGCAAGAAGCTGGCCGAGTTACGCAGGGTGCTGGACGCGGCCGCGCTGTCGGGGCTGACGTTGGTGTCGCTCGACGATGTGCCTCCGTTCGACGAAGCGCCCGAAACCGGTGCGACATTTGAGGACAACGCATTGGCCAAGGCTCGCGATGGTTTCGCCGCGACGGGCCTGCCGACGGTCGCCGACGATTCCGGCTTGGAGGTCGCCGCGCTGAACGGCATGCCCGGTGTGCTGTCGGCACGATGGTCGGGCGTCCACGGCGACGACGCCGGCAACACCGCATTGTTGTTGGCGCAGTTGCACGATGTCCCCGATGAGCGGCGCGGCGCCGCCTTTGTGTCCGCGTGCGCGTTGGTATCTGGCTTGGGTGAAGTCGTGGTCCGCGGCGAGTGGCCCGGTGCCATCGCACGCGAGCCGCGCGGCGATGCGGGCTTTGGCTACGACCCGGTGTTCATGCCGACGGGCGAGAATCGCACTGCGGCGCAACTGCCTTCGGCGGAGAAGGATGCGGTGTCGCACCGCGGCCGCGCTTTGGCGTTATTGCTGCCGGCGTTGCGGTCGCTGGCCGGCTCATAAATTGAAGCGCGCCTTGATGTCTCGGCTCTGGAAGTGCTCGACGATGATGCCGAGCAGCGGGATTGTGCCGGCCAGCAGCACGCCGATCGTCTTCAGGATCGGCCAGCGGACCTTGACAGCGAGGTTGAAAGCAGCCAGCACGTAGGCGAAGTACACCCAGCCGTGCACCACGCCGATCCACGTCGGCGGGTGGGGCACCTTGATGATGTAGTGGACGACGATCTCGTACGTCAGCGCGATGAGCCAGATGCCCGTCGTCCACGCCATCACTCGGTAAGCCAACAGCGCGGTCCGGATCTTTTCGACCGGTGTAACCGGTGTGGTCATGCGGTGGTCCTGTTCTGTTTCTGGGCATCGCGTTCGGCGAGCTCGGCGAGGTAGGCGTTGTACTCGCGCAGCGCTGTGTCGTCGGCCTCCGGCCGTGCGGGTTGGGGCCGCTCGGGCAGCAGTCCCTCGGGTATTTCGGTGACGGTTCGGCTCGTTTGCAGCTCCGGCGGCGCTTCCTCGTAGCGGACGAATTTGCGGTAGGCGTAGATGCAGAATGCGGCGAACGCCGGCCACTGGAGCGCGTACCCAAGGTTCTGGAAAGTGCCCGATGCCGATTGGAATCTCGTCCACTGCCACCAGCCCAACGCCAGGCAGCCCGCCGCCGCGAGGATCACCAGCGCGATGAGCGCGGGTCTCCGACGACGTGTAGTGGACACGCCTAGACCGTACTCCGGGGCTGACTGTGCGGACTCATTCGACGCCTCATCGAAACGGTACGATCGCTGGGCTACGCGGGCGTGGCGAAATTAGGCAACCGCGCGGGTTTTAGGTGCCCGTGCTCGAAAGAGCTTGAGGGTTCGAGTCCCTCCGCCCGCACCAGTGTTTGCTCAGGTCAGAACGTGTTTTTGCGGTCTGCCTGGACCCCATTTGACACCGATTTGACACCAAACCTCGCGTGCAGACTCGCCGCCACCGCGTCAAGGTCGGTGTCAAACAAGTCGCTGTAGACCCTCAACGTGATGCTCGGGTCTTTGTGGCCCAGCATCCGCGCCAGGGCCAGCACGTTGACCCCGGCACTGACGGCCAACGATGCACACGTGTGCCTCAGATCGTGCGGAGTGATGGGCTGCACCTTGGCCGCGACGACGGCACGCAGGAACCATCCGTTAGACGATTTCGGGCGTTGCAGATACATGCCGTGCCGGTCGGCGAAAACGAGGTCATCGGGATTCTTGCCCTGGCACTGCACCGACAATTCGTCACAAACGAATTCAGGCACCGGCACGCTACGGTCCTCGCGGCCCTTGGTGGGTCCGACGACATGACGGCTGCCGATCTGCACCGCGTTGGAATGAACCGAGATACGGCGGCGCAGGAATTGCACATCACGTACCCGCAGACCGATGGCTTCGCCCCAACGCAGGCCGCAGTAGGCCAGCACCAGGACAAGGGCGCGGTGCTCACCAGCCTTATCCGCAAGGGCGGCAACATCATCGACCAGCGCCGGGAATCGGCATCTAGATGTCGTTCTACCCGACAACTGGGCCGGGGCTAGCGACGGCGACATACATAGGCTCAGTCCACTCGGGGCGTGTGTCCTGGTCTACTCTCACACGCCACCGGTACCCCATCCCCGGATGCAGCGGTAGTCCATTTTGAAACTGCATGAGTAGCTGCGTTTTAGGCCTCACGGCGTTGTTGGGAACGTTGATGCCTTGCAACACAGGAGGGTTGAGCTTCTCTGATGCACCGAACCGTAACGGCGCGGCCTGCCCCGGTAACATGACAAGCTCACCACCCTCAGTTTCTAAGGACAGCTCAACCGCTGGGCTTTCGCCAATATGCTTGGGGCCGAACGATACAACCGCAACGACAGTGAACGGAGCTGTCATCCTGGTTTGAGGGTTAATCCCGGTGATCGTTATTCCGCCGCCGACCATCGTGATTTTGCCGCCTGCGTCTGCGACTGCGTAGTCAGCGAGAAATAACCGCACATGGGCAGACTCGAATGCTTCGGTCATGCAGTCGGGGTCGGAACAGGCTCGTGCCCTGGGGCAAAGGAAACATCTACCACTGGCGTGATGAACGCCTCTGTCTTTGTCGTCGCCGCGTAAGTGAAAGTCAGTTCGTTAGGAACACGCGAGGTATCGGGTGGCCCGGTGATCTCAATGTCCGGACCCAGCGCCTCGAAAATGCCCATGATCTCGTCGGGACTCAACGTGTCGTCGTCGGCCCAGTCGTAGTCGTCGTCTGGCATCGTCGGTCCTACCTCCTCACCAGCCATAGCGCCGTCGTAATTTCCCAAGTATCTGCGTTTTCGTCATATTCGGGTAGTGGTTTCAGGGTACAGAAAACCGGTTTACCCTCTGTCGCGCCGACCGCGACCACCCGGCGACCGTGCTTAGGGTGATTCTCCCACTTAGCACGGGGGCGGGCAGGCCACTGGATTGCGTCTTTGACCTGGTCAAATGAGATGCCGTGCTTGCTCGATATTTTCGCGTTGGTCTGCTGGCTGATGACGAGCAGACCAAGATACACACGCTACATGGTAGGTGCGGCCTAGCCCGTTTGCCGGGTCTTACGTGGACGCCACGCCCGCAAGTCACCCCCGGCAATGGGGCAGCATGATCGGCTACGTCGAACGCCCTCAGTGCGTCATCCAGGCGCGAGCTTTGTGCGTCCCAGGTATCGTCAGCACCCGGCCCCCGGTGCCCAGCCGGGGATGAATCGTCAAGGGATGCTTCACCGATACGCACGGCGGCAAGTCAACGCCGTTGTCTTTTAACAGGATCAGCAGCGCGCCAGCACAATGCACTTGCTGCTCCGTGGCGGGAGTTATCGGTACCCGATGGCTGTAACGCCAATGATAAGCCAGCTCAACACATTTGCGGATCACTTCGCCACTGCCGTCGTCCAGCATCGTTAGCAGCACATCACCGCAGCGTGTCTGCTGGTCGGCGTCCACCGTGTAGCGCAAGGCATCGTTGTTACGCCAATCGCGTCCCAGCGCAACGATTATGGGGATCAGCTCAGCTTGGTCAGTCATCACGGCTCGTCGCAGTTGCCTCATCTTCCGCCTGCTGGCGGCTGGTGTCACTCCGATCCTCGTGGTCGGCTGTCGGTGTCGGACGCTGACGGATGATGTGAGTTACGCGCCAGCCGTCAACAGGTGAGCTGATATCGACATGGAAGGTTCTTCCATCGCGTTCACATAAATCGACGCTGCCGCTGTGTTCGTACGGCGAATGCGTATGTGTGATAGCAAGATTCACTTCGGTCAGTGTTTCGTGAGTTGTATAGTGTTGTGCGACAGTGCCTCCCGCGTGCTTACCAAATAATTCCTCTGGTGATATTGAGGGTTTGGTTTGTGGCGCTTGCTGCGGGGGTGCTGGTCGGCGGTGCTTCTGCCAGAGCTTGGCGCACCCGTTAAGGATCACACCACCGATAACGCTACCGGCCACGTTGAGCGTCAGCGGTTCAGTAAGCCAAGTTTCGAACATCGCGGCCAAATCGGTACCCTGCGGCGGTATCCGAGTCTCTTGTGTCTCCACGTCGCCAGCCGAGATGCCTGTCAATGCGATTGCGCGGATTTCATCACGCAATGCGGCATCGACTCGGAAGCCTCCGCGCGCGTGAACGTCGATCACTTCGTCGGGGTCGTCGTCGTCTCCGATGCAGTACGTGAGCAGCAGAACGCCCGCGTCGAAGTCATAGTCAGGGTTGACGATCCCCAGCGGGGGTATCTGGTGGTCGCGGCGCATGGGTCAACATTGCCAGAGCACGACACCGAACATTAAGGCGCACCGAACGCCGGTAAAGGTCCTTCGCGGGCCGCAGCGAGGCGCACAGGGCATCGGAATCGGCATCGTGGGCCGATTCGGGTATCTGTAACCGGTGATCTTGACACCGATTTGACACAAAATTCCGAAAGTTACAGATAACTAGCGTTAAGTGGCCTTAAGCATCGTTGCAGCTAGACGGCGATTTCGGGCACCGGCCAGGGTAGCTGTAGAGGGTTAAAGTCCCTCCGCCCGCACCAATCAGACGCTGCTCTCCTCGGCGAGCAGGCGGGATCGCCAATCGCCGAAACCGGCCACCAGCTCCGACTCACCAATGGACTCGAGGCGGGCCGTGTAATCGGTTAGGTAATAGTCGTACAACGGGACGAAGTCATCGGCCAGCATCGCGAGCGCGTCCACGACAGCTGGAGGGTTGGTCCGCCAGTCGAACGCGGCGCGGACGAGCGCAGTGCCGGGAGCTCCGCTCAGCTCCGAATAGTATTGAACCGCAGCCTTATTCGTTCCCTCCTGCCCTGTCTGGGCAGTGAGGACAAAGCGGGCCGGGAACAACACCAGCTTCGTTGTCCAGCGGATACCACCCTCGACGAATCGGCCAGGTTGACGCGCGCAGGCCACCACGTCATCGGCCAGCAGATCGAGGGCGAATCGTGCGCCCGCGACAAGGAGCTCCGTTTGGGTGGGCGCCGTTAGGCCACTACGTACGTCGTTTCCTTTGAGCAGTCTCCCGTGCTCGAGCAGGCAGAGCCGATCAAGCGGAGGAAACCGGCCGCCAGCAGCGCGACCCGCGAAAGACGCTGTGGTGCACCAGAATACGGATACCCGCTCATGTAACGGCGATCCGATGGAGCGCACGTTCTCGGCAACGCCAATCAGCGCGTCAGCGTCGGACCCCTGAATAGGGTCGGCGAGGATCAAACCGACGTCGACGTCGCTCACCGATGGGCTGAAGCCACCGTGAGCCAGGCTGCCCATGGCATACGCCGCAATCAACCGGTCGCCCAACGCGTCAGAGGCGACCCGGACGACGTCCCGCAGGACGTCCTCCCCGCTGGTCGAGTCGGTCGGCTGCGTCCACTCCTGGTCGGTGTGAGCGCCCAAGCTTCCGAGCCGTTCGTCCACCACCGCCTCCAAACATGCGCTAACCGCCGAGCCGAATCCTGCTCGCCGTAGTTTGCTACCGGGTGAACAAGTGTCCCCAGGGCGCTAGCCGCCCCGTGCGGGCACAGACGGCGTGTCGGTGGCCGTGAGTTGGCTCACCTTTCGCCCAGATCGGGCAGCATCCGCGCGCCGAGGCGTTGCTAGACGATAACGGCTACTAAATCGGCTAGGGAGGCTCACGATGGCGATGATCCGGACCTTCATCTTCGGCGCCGCAGCGTCCGCGGCGGTCATGCTCGACGCGCCGGCCCAGGCGGCCACGGTCGACGCCCGCTTCGACATCTGCGGGGCGCTGCGCAGCGGCACGAGCCTGGCCAGCATCGAAACCACGCTCGAGGCCCGCGGTTACAGCGCATCCAACGCCGGCGCTCTCACCGGTACCACCATTCGTCAGCAATGCCCGGATCAAGCCGCGGGCGTGATGGCGCAACTTTCCTAAAGTTTCGGGCGTCCGCCTGTCACCATTGAAGGCGTGACCGCAGCGATCGTTGTTGTATTGGTGCTGATGGCTCTCGGTATCGTTGTCGAAAGCCTTCTCCGACTGAGGAAATGGCTGAACAACTCGCCGTCCGCGCAAGAGTTTCAGCCGCCGCCCGACGACGAATTGGAGTAGCTGGGTTAACAGCCGACTTCGATTTTGAAGGGCGCCGTGAGCGAGACTCGCGGATCGTTGATCTTGGATCCCTCGGCGTTGCCGGTGACGGTGAACCTGCCGTTGGCGGCGGCGACGGCCGCGTCGCCGGCTCCGGCGTCGGCGACGCCGGTGAAGCCCTCGAAGTTGTCGATGTGTACCGATTCGATCTTGGGCTTGTCCGAATCCAGCTTGAGAAGCAGCCGAACGTTCCCCGGGTCGGCCTTGATGTTCGCGGTCAACAAAAATTGCACCTGGCTGCACGAGACGGCGTGCGATGTGACGCTGTTGTTGTCGACGGTGATCCGGGCATTCTTCTCAGTCGGCTTGTTGTCCGAAAAACATCCCGCGCAGGAAGCCGCGACAATAGAAGCGCCCACCGCCGCGGTGACCAACCGTCTTCCCACCGCCGACCTCCACTTCCCGACAGCCACGTTTTCGTCGCACGTTTTTTCTATCAGCCTGGGGCCGGCTTCGGGACCGAACGTGCAGGCTGGGGCTAGCCGAGCGAGATCCGGCCCATCAGCAGGTCGATAATCGGCTTGCCGGCGGCAAAAGTTCCAGTGTTCGACGAGTTGACGTGTCCGTAGTCGACAAGCAGGGTGACGCCGTTGATACCGGCGGCAGCGTCGCTGTTGAGGAACGCCATCACGTTGCCCATCTGCTCCGGTGTGTGGGTGGCGACGCCGGTGGCCTCCCGGTAGTCCTGCGCGAACGACAACCACAAGTCGGCGTTGGCCCGGGCCAGGGGAGTGTCGGTGGGACCGGGGCAGATCGCGTTGATCCGGATGCCCTTCGCGAGGAACGGGAAGGCGTGCGTCGCGACGTACGCGTTGATGGCTTGCTTGCTGGTGCCGTAGTGCCCGAAGTTGTCCGCCTCGTGGGCCTTGACCCAGGCGTCCGCGGACGCGAAGTCGGGCGTCGCCAAGAACTCCTGAAGCCGCGGCAGATCGGTTTCCCATCCGATGCCGGCCACCGAGGAGATGAAGCAGATCGCCCCGCCGCGGTTCAGTTGGCCGTTGTTGATCAACCGGTCGATCACATGCCGATGGCCGATGAAGTTGATCTTCATCAGGTCCGGGCCGTCAGCGATGCCTGCGGCCGAGAACACCGCATCGACGGGACCGCCGACCTGGTCGAGCGCGCTGTCGATCGACGCCGGGTCGCGAAGGTCGACCTGGATCCCGCGGCCGAGATCGGACGCCACCGGCGCGTAGTCCAGGTTAATGACCTCGGCTCCGAGGTCGCCGACGATCTTGGCTGCCGCAGCGCCCATGCCGGTGGCACCTCCGACTACCAGGGCCCGCTTGCCGTCGTAGCGGAACTGCTCGATTCCAGTCATGTGAATCCTCTCTCGGAACGCCAACGGTAAGGCTCGCGGTTACTCTACGGTGAACAGATTTTTGGTACAAGGTGGGTGCCTCGGTATGCGTCGATTGATACCGCTACCGGCGAGTATCCGAATGTTCAGTGGCCCTAGGAGTCCGAGTCGCGGTTGGCGGCGCCGCGGACCAGGGTGTCGCGGGCGCTGACCAGCGCGGCGTGCTTGCCCTGCGTCCGCACGATGTTTTCCGGCACCCACAGCAGGTCCATCACGTACCGCGACAGCATGGCCAGGGAAGGCGGATTTTCGATCCGGATGTCGGTGGACTGGATCCCGTCCGACAGCAACGCTTTGAGCTGGCGTAAACGCATGGTGAACGCCAAGCCTGGGTTGGGGGTGTCGGGCGGCGATTGGCGCATCCAGGCGAGTTGGATCTTCCACTCGTCGGGGAACTGATCCAGCGCATTGATGTTGACCCAGCTGAGCGCGTCGATCTTCTCCACCGGTGTGGCATCCGTGCGCAGCACGCTGGCAAACCCCCCGCCGGCCTTGATGCCGAACGACTCCATGATCGAGGCGAGGAGTTCGTCTTTCGATCCGATCAGCCGGTAGACCGTTCCAGTGCCTAGGCCCGCCGCGGCAGCGATGTCCCGAATCGTGGTGACTTCGTAGCCCTTTCTGCCGAACTCGGCTCGCGCGACGGCACGCACGTGCGCGGCCTTGTCGCTCTCCTCGGACTCGTTCTCGCCCCACGTCTTGATCGCCGCCTCGGCGGCACCGAACGCGCTGGAGCCATCCAGTTCCGTGTCCGTGTACGGCCGACTGGCCAAGCCGTGTAACAGGATTCGGCACATGACGTCCGCGGTCTCCTCCGCGGCGGCGGTGTGCCGGATGATGTCGAGTCCGACGTGCATCATGGTCTGGCAGATCCGGTCGGCCAGCGTGGGCAGGTCGATGTCGGATCTGATGTAGCCGCTCCATCGACCGGCACGCAATGTCTGCAGCATCGCCTGCTGCACG
>Ga0335075_10002159_pt1 | contig 31871 bp, 35 predicted proteins | sample Lox_Sample_24_FD_206723 | JGI IMG/M metagenome (GOLD analysis project Ga0335075, IMG submission 206723) | Soil microbial communities from Loxahatchee National Wildlife Refuge, Florida, United States - Lox_Sample_2.4 | ecosystem: Environmental > Terrestrial > Soil > Wetlands | place: USA...
TCCACCCAGGTGCTCACTACCTGGGGCCGAACTAAAGAATGATTGAAAGCAGGAGGACAAAATGCCGTCCCGTCAGGTATCATAAACCCAAATACTCACCTGTCCACCAAACCGGGGCAGGTCCACAACCCCTCGCGATGGCGTGGTTTTCGGCACGCATCATCAACTCGGTCCCAATACCTCGATGCCGCAAACCGTCATCGATCCAAAGGCCATCAACACGGAGCCAGTTACAATAGATCATTCCGGAGACGCCGCCCTTGAGACAAGCGGCGTCGTCCTGCAATAACAAGGCGAACCGTTCGAATTTGGACGGGAATGTGCGGTGATGAAAGGCATCAATCTTCCGGATGAGGTTGTTGCGAGTCTCGGCAGATGGGCTGTCGTCCCAAATGGCGTGAAGACCCGGTTCGAAATCGGCCAACTGCATAGCTGCGGTCTCTTGGTTGGGTCATCTATGATGGGAGCCGGTTTTATCCATCGGGGCAAGACCTTCTTCGGGGCTGGCCCCCCCGTCATGGGAAAGTCTTGATTTATGCTCAGACCCATCTGCGAAGACCGGCTCCGTCATTGCAGCGATCAAAACACAACGTTCCAATCGCGCTTCATACTCACGACGGTGATGCCGTAGTCGTGAGCCTTGTCGAGCGCCTCGGACAACGGGCTCAGCCGGAACTCCCGGTCGTAGGCTGCCTCCCGGGTCGCGTCGTCATGGTGGAGAAGCAACGCGAGCCGGGGCCCTGAGCCGGACTTCGTGTAACGCATCATGGCGAGATCGCCGTCGGAATTGCCGAACGCCAATAGTGGTCTGCGGCCGATATGCAAGCCGATGTTCAGCGCCTTCACTTCCCGATCGCCAAAGCTGTTGAGCTCCGGCAGCTTCACGAGCGAAACCCGGTTGTCTCTCAAATCGTAGCGCAGTTTCACGCTGGAACCGATCACCTGCTCTCGTGGGATGCCGTAAGCTTCCTCTGCGAACGCGCGCATGAAGTCCACGCCGCCGGCCGACACGATATAGGTCTTGAAGCCGTTCCGCCGTAAGTATGCGAGCAGCTCGACCTGCGGCCGATAGGTGCATTCCTTGAACAGCCGGCCGAACCTGGGATGCCTCGCCGTCGCCAACCATCCGCTTGCAGCCTGCTCAAAGTTCTCATCGGTTATGCCCGCATGGGTGGCGAAGGCCAGTTCGAACAGCGCCTGTTTGCCGAGTCCGAAAAGCGTGCTGTAATCGTGTTCGAGCACGGCCTTGAACGGTTGACGCTCGCTCATTGTCGGGTCCTTGTCCGACAACTGCTTCACGCGGTCAAAGGCGAACAAGAACTGTACCTGAAGCGGCTGCTCGCACCAGAGTGTCCCGTCGTTGTCAAACGTGGCAATGCGCCCGGCTGGCGGCACGAATTCGGTGCCTCCTTGCTTTGTCACACGCGCGACCAAGTCGAGGATCGCGGACTTCGCCGCGCTGTCGTTCCAAGAGGGGAGCGACTGACCATCCGCCATTGATGCCTCCAGCCCAGAGGTGACTCTTAGCCTCCACAGAAACCAGTGGGTTGACACCAAGTCAAGAAGGCCACTAGTGCTGCCCACCTGTAGGTCAGGCACCAACAGGGAGGGAGGAACATGCATGACCATTTGCAGGTCTTTACGGCCATCGGGCTCGGGCTAGGGTTGGCGGCCGCGGTCGTCCAGGGCGCAGTCGCGCAACAGAATCCGGCGACCGCGATCGACATCGCGCTGGAACCCGACGCGACGATGGTTCAGCACGCGATGGACGCCAACGCTCGCCTCCGAAAGTCTTTCCCGAAGGGCTTTGCTCTGGATGCAACGCACCATCCCCATGTCTCTCTATTGCAGCAGTTCGTCCGCACGGACGACCTCGACAAGGTATTTGCGGCGGCGAAGGCGGTTATGGCGAAAGAGAAGCCCACGACATGGACGCTGAAGGCGTTCAAGTATTACTATATACCGTCGCCGCCGATTGGCCTCGCCGGAATTGTAGTCGAGCCGAGTGAGGACCTTCACCGGCTGCAAGGTGAACTCATCACAGCCGTTAAGCCTTTCACTGTTAAGACTGGCTCCCCGGCGGCGTTCTTCAGCGATGAGGGGGGACGCGACATTCAAAAGTCTCTCATCGACTACGTCGCCAATTTTGTCACGGACTCGGCAGGCGAACGATTCAATCCGCACGTGACGATCGGTGTCGGAACCGAGGAATATCTTAACAAGATGCTGGCTGAACCATTCGCATCGTTCACGTTCTCGGCTGCTGGCGCATCGGTCTATCAGCTTGGCAGCTTTGGCACGGCTCGGAAGGAACTTAGGGCGTTAACCATGACACCCTGAGGCGGGGCAATCTTACGTGTTTTCGTTCGTCTGTTCATGCTGCGCAATTCTTGAAATACGTGCCAGGTGCTGCGAGACGGAAGGGCTGTTTTCCTTTGCGGCTGGGGGCGCTCATCGGGCGGACGGGTCGATTGCGGCGGCATGAGTTTTTTGCAACAGAAACACAGGCGGGGCGGAAGGCAGTTCACGGCGCAAATCGGCTTATGGCCGCTTTCGGATCAAAGACATGATTTTGATGCAAATATCTTGAGACTCGCACAAGATCAGCTCCGGGCGGGAAGCGGAGCATGGTTGTGCAATCGCCATAGGTTTTCCTAGTATGGTGCTGGCGATCACTTGGGAAGGCTCACAAACCTAGGCCGGCATCAAATGAACACCACTGAACAATATCTATTTGCTTGTGGAGACTTCCAGCAAGCTGCGGTCCAAGAACGGATCTTTGGCCGTCAGTTGGCTGGCAGGCCGGATGCCATCGTTGGCTTTTGTCGAGAGCCTTTCGTACAGCCGTCCGACATTTCGACTGACCGTGTAAACGGCATGGTGTTCGCAGTAACGGACACCGATCTCGCGGCGGCCGACGCGTACGAACCACCCAATTACCGGCGTTCAAAGGTCAAGACTGCCTCGGGCCTCCTTGCATGGATCTACCTTCGACAGAATTGAGCACGCCGGGTGCTGCGCTCGCTCGCCGGCGATGCACCGCTCGCCGGGAAGTACCGCGACCATCCGCTCTCGGGTGAGTGGCAGGGATTTCGCGACTGCCACGTCAAACCGGATCTGGTGCTGATCTACGAAAAGCCCGACCCAGAAACCTTGCGCCTCGTGCGGCTCGGCTCGCACAGCGAGCTGGGGTTGTGAACCAGAAACACGGGGAGCATGAGCGGGCACCAACGCGATCGGACGCCGCACACGTTCAGTGTCCTTTGATGAAGTCGTGACGCGTGAGCTCGCTGACACCGAGGAAGGTCACGCGGGTATTGTCGGACAGGGTGATTGTCGTGGACCCGTTGGCGAAGGTCTGACTGTCCAGCGCATCCTGAACGGCGTGCGGGCCATAGCCTTGTAGCGCGATCTTGTCGCTGGAGGCGAAGTCCTGGACCAGATCCGTGCCGCCATTGGTGGCGTGGATAAACAGAAACACGTCCCGGCCCGAACCCCCGAGCATAGTCGACGCGCCAGTGCCGCCGACGAAGGTGTCGGACCCGCTGCCGCCGACAAGCTGATCCCTGCCGGATCCTGCGATCAGCGTATCCGCACCCGAGGAGGCGGCGGCCGTGAGGGTTTCGTTACCGATGCCAGCGGTCAACTGCTGGCCTCGTGTGCCTTCGGCGAAGAGCTTGTCCCCTGCCCCGCCGCCGAACAACGAGGCGTGGCCCGTTCCGCCGACGAGACTGTTGTTGCCGCCCTGTCCGCCGAAAACGAGGGCGGTGCCACGGCCACCAACGAAGGTGTCGCTGCCGGCGCCACCGTACAGCGTCACAGGTCCGTTGCCGCCGACGAAGAGCAGATTGGCGCTGCCGCCCAGCACAAAGTCCTGCGCACGACCGGTCGCCATGATGGTGTCGTGGCCGCCAGTGGCAGTGATCGTATCGTTGCCCCCGGACTGCACACTGTCATTGCCATAACCGAGGACGATCTGGTTGCGGCCGCCGCCGGCCGCGATCGTGTCGTTGCCGCTGCCGAGCGCCTGTATCGTGTCGTTGCCGTTGCCTGTGTATATGCCCCAGTTACCGTTGTCGCTGGCCGGCACGATAATGAGATTGCCTCCGGCTCCATGGTTGCCGTGGCCTGGGCGGTCCCCTCCGCGGCCTTTGCTTGTTGCGCCGCTGGCCACCACCGTGCCGGACCCTCCGGTGGCTATGAAGGTCAGATTGCCGCCGCTGGACAGGATCGCCTCGTTCTCTCCGCCGGAGCCGAGCACGGTGGCGTGGCCCGCGGTGACGACGACGTCATTGTAGCGGGGCGGCAGACTGGAAAACCCGTCATGGGTCTGAATGAATTCGCCAATCTTGCCGGATGGCAGGGGTGGCGGCAGGTAGCCCGTGTCATTGAACGGAATGACTGCGCCGCTTTCCACTCCCTGGGTGATCGCGGCAGCGAGTTTCGCCGCGATATTGGCATTTTGGACGGTGTCGTATGGCAGCGTCAGTATTTGGTGGTTTGCACCCAGGACCGTGACGTTCGGCATGGCGAACTTCTTCCTTATTGGAGGGGCAGATCGCCGGAGCGGCGCCCAAAGTTCCGCACACCACGCCGCGGCGCACAACAAAGAACACCTTGGAAAAGATCACATCTACGTGGTCACATGGTTGCTTTAAAAAGCATCGAAAAATGGGGTTCCTGGATATATAATGCACGCCCGCCGGACGTTTTTAACGATCTGCTGTCGATGAAATTGGACGCCGGCCTTGCCCCTTTAGTTTTGTGGCGAACCATTCTGGCACTTTCCGCATGGCCTGTCGTCAGCCGGACGTGATATAAGCGTGATCGGGCCGGGGTGCCCCCTGCAACCGTCGGCGCGGCTGTGCGGCTTCCCGCTGAGGCACGCAGGAAAACCCCACATAGCCAGATGCAGCCGCAACTTGCGTGGGCGGTGCGCAGGAAGGTCGGCCCCCATGGTCTCAACCACCACGCATCGTCCCCGCGGCCCGCGGACAATGAAATCCGGAACGAGACCATACGTCGCTCATGCACTTCGGGCCGAGTGATGAATCAGTCGGTAAGACACGGAAATTCCTGTACAAAGAAGCGCATGTTGGATGGTTGGCTGCACGGAAACCTGCGGAGGAGGTTTCCGACAGCCTTATGCTACGGAGGGCTGTCTGGCTGAAAGCCATAAGGGATCAAAAACAGCATTCTGGTCTTATGCAACAAGGCTTTTCTTCGTGTTGCATAATTCTTGAAATTCGTGCCAAGTGCTGCGAGCCGGAAGGGCAGCTTTCCGCCAAGCGGTCATTGGATGGCGATATCGCGTGCCGGCCGGCTTCATTTGTGTTCATCTGCTACGAAAATTGGGGATGAGCCGCCGGCCGGGAGCAGAGCCGTATTTTTACCCAACCGTAGTGCGCGCCCGCGCGCCGGCTGACTGTGGTTCCAATTTGCAGCTTCCCGCCGGCAGCACCGGCGCCGATCGACATGGCCGCAGAGGAATTGAACCACAGATGCACCGCCTGCTCGGCAGTTGGCGATCCGTTGGATTTCGAGACGCCGCTTGCCCGAAATTCGGCGACAGCCGGAGCTGGATGGCAGGCACGCTCACCCGCCGCGCTGCCGCGCGGCGACCTCTCCCGCCGGGCGGGAGAGGTGTACCTGTGTCGGCCGTGACAATGGAAGCCCGCCCGTGCGATGCCTCGAATTAGGCTGGACAGCCAGGGGACAAGCCCGGCGATGACCAAGGGGGCGGGATGGGATTGGTCAAGACGGGCGAGGCCGCTGTTCGCGTCACCTGCGGCGCGCGCCTGCACATGGGGTTTCTTGACCTCAGCTTTACTCTGGGCCGTCGCTTCGGCAGCATCGGCATGGCGCTTGATCGGCCACAGACGCAGATCACGCTGCGCCGCTCCGCCGAGACACGGGTCGATGGACCCGAAGCCGAACGCGCGGCGCGCTACCTGGGGACCCTCACGCGCCGGCTGAACCTTGCCTCCGCCCATAGCCTGACGATCGCCGCGGCGATGCCGGCTCACGCGGGCCTCGGCTCCGGCACGCAACTTGGGCTCGGCATCGCGGCCGCGCTGCGGCGACTGCACGGACTGCCCCCCGATATTGCCGGCGACGCACGCACGCTCGGCCGAGGCGGCCGGTCGGGGATCGGCCTTGCCCTCTTCCAGCACGGCGGGTTCGTGCTGGATGGCGGTATAGGCGAGGCCGGCGGCCCGCCGCCGATGCTCAGCCGCGTCGCGGTCCCCGAGACGTGGCGCGTTCTGCTCATCCGGGACACCGCGCAAACGGGCCTGTCCGGTAGCGACGAGGTCGCTGCGTTCGCCGCGCTGCCGCCGCTCGACGACGCGTACAGCGCCGAGATCTGCCGGGTCGCTCTGATGCAGGTTCTGCCAGCGCTGGTCGAAGACGACCTGCCCCGGTTCGGCACCGCGATCTCGCGCATCCAGGTCATCATGGGCGAATATTTCGCCCCGGCGCAGGGCGGCCGCTTCACCAGCCCCCGCCTTGCCGCCGCGTTGTCGCTGCTGTCGGACGCAGGTGCCACCGGCGCCGGGCAAAGCTCCTGGGGCCCGGCCGGCTTTGCCTTCACGAACAGCCAGGCGATGGCGGAACGCCTGACTGACCTGCTGCGCCGGTCCACGGAAAGCGACGGTTTCGACATTACGATTTGCAGGCCGCGCAATGACGGTGCAACCATGACTGACCGCTGACTCACTGATCACCGGGATGCAGCACCATGGCTGACAAATACATCCTGCACATGCTCAGCCCGCTGCCCCAGGTCAGCCCGTTCGACGCCAACATGGCGCTGGATGCCGGGTTCGACGCCGTGCTGCCCTACGCGGGGATTGCGCCCAAGGATGTTACCGCCCTGGTGCAGGACGCGATCTTCTCGCGCCCGCCGAAGGATGGCGCCAAGACCGGCGTGTTCTTCGGCGGCAAAGATGCAATCGCCGCGCTGGACATGCTGGAGGCGGCGAAGAAGGCCATGGTGCCGCCGTTCGTGATCTCGCTGTTCGCCGACCCCGCCGGGTCATTCACCACGGCGGCGGCAATGGTGGCGCGGGTCGAGGTGGTGCTGCGCTCCAAACTGCAGCGCGGCTTCGATGAGCTGCGGGTCGTGGTGTACGGCGCCACCGGCGTGGTGGGCTTCGCGTCGGCCGTCATCGCCGCGCAGCACGGGGCCAAGGTGGTACTCGCCGGCCATGATGGACCGGCCCGCGTGCAGCGGTCCGCCGAGGAGATCAACCGCCGCTTCGGCGCGATCGTGCAGGCGGCGGATGCCAGCACGGAAGCCCTCAAAGCCGAGCTTCTGCGCAACGCCGACGCGGCGTTCTGCGCCGGGCGGGCTGGCGTGCAGATCCTCGGCGCCGACCTGCTGCGCAACGCGCCCCACCTGCTGGTGGTCGCCGACGTGAACGCGGTGCCCCCGGCCGGCGTCGAGGGGCTTGGAGTGCAGGCGGACGGCGTCCCGCTCGGCGGTTCCAGGACACTGGGGATCGGTGCGCTGGCGATCGGCCAGATCAAATACCGCACCGAGTTCGGCCTGTTTCGCCGCATGATCGAGAGCGGCAAGCCGGTCAGCCTCGACTTCCGCGACGCGTTCGCGCTGGCACGTGAACTCCTCGCGTGAACGGACCGCAGTGCTGATCGCAGCGGTGTCCGGACGAGCTCTCGCTGCCGCGGCGCGACGCGCCGGGTACGTGCCGCTGGTCGCCGACCTGTTCCGCGACCTCGATACGCGCGAGATCGCGGAACGGTCCATTCGCGTGGCTGGCTCGCTCGCGCGGGGGATTGGGCAGACGTCGCTGCTCGACGCGCTGGGCCGGCTCGCCGACGGGCGCAACCCCGTTGGGGTCGTCTATGGCAGCGGGTTCGAAGACCGCGCAGGGCTGTTGGCCGCCATCGCGCGGCGGCACAGGCTGATCGGCACGCCGCCCGAGACTGTCGCCAGGATAAAGGACCCGTTTGCCTTCGCCGAGTTGTGCCGACGGGCGCACATCCCGCATCCCGAGACGCGGCGGACCGGCGGAACGCGTGGTGTGTGGCTTCGGAAGTACATCGGTGCCGCCGGCGGGGCGCATGTGCGTCCCGTCCGCACCCCGGTCATGGCCGGCCGTGTGCCGGCCATCTCACCCCGCCGGCCGCAGGTATATTTCCAGCGCTGGGCCGTCGGCCGCGGGGTCTCGGCGCTGTTCCTTGCGGATGAGAAACGGGCGATGGTGCTAGGGTTCAGCGAGCAGTGGGCTGACCCTGCTCCGGGACAGCCGTTTCGCTATGGCGGCGCCGCACGCCCAGCATTCGTGCCCACTGCGCAGGGGGAGCAAATGGCGCGCGCGGTCGGGCGGGTGGCCTTCGGCAGCGGCATCGTCGGCCTGTGCAGTGCAGATTTCCTGCTTCGGCCGGACGGATTCGACCTGCTGGAGATCAACCCGCGTCCCGGTGCGACGCTCGACATCTTCCGCGACGCCGAGGGCCGGCTGTTCCACCAGCATCTCGACGCCTGTCGAGGCCGGCTGCCGCAGACCGCCCCGACCTTTGCCGGGGCCGCTGCCGCTTGCGTCGTCTATGCACCGACCCGCATCCGCCTGCCGGCCGGTTTCGTCTGGCCCGACTGGACCGCGGACCGCCAGCCATCTGATGAAGACGTGCCGGCAGGAGCACCGCTCTGCACGGTCCTTGCCGAGGGGCAGACGGCGTGCCTCGCGCGCCGACTGGCCGGCGCGCGTGCCGCCGAACTTCTGGCGATGACCGGAGTGCCGACATGATCAGCGTCAATCGCCGCGCGTGGGACTTGGTCGAAATGCTGCGCACTGATGCCGAGGCGCTTTGCGTCGGCATCAGTACGGGCGAGCACGGGGAGACCCTCATCGATGCCGGCGCCACCCAAAAAGGCGGCATCGCCGCGGGCCTGCGACTGGCGGAAATCTGCATGGGGGGCCTGGGCACGGCACAGCTCTGCGCCGATGCCGCGATCCCGCGGTGGCCCTGGGCGGTTTCGGTCGCGTCGTCCTGTCCCGTTGTCGCGTGTCTGGCCAGCCAGTACGCCGGATGGAGCCTCTCGCACGGGGAGAAGCCGAACGCGTTCTTCGCGCTCGGCTCCGGTCCCGCCCGCGCGCTGGCGCGCAAGGAGAAGCTGTTCGCCGAATTCGATTACGCCGACAAAGCGGATGCGGCCGTGTTGGTACTAGAGAGCGCGCGCCCTCCGCCGGCACCACTCGTGGATCGGATCGCTCAGGACTGCGGTGTCGCGGCGGCGCGGCTGGCGATCCTTTATGCGCCGACGCAGAGCCTGGCCGGCAGCGTGCAGGTGGTCGCCCGGGTCCTGGAGGTGGCGCTGCACAAGGCGCATACGCTGGGCTTTCCGCTGGCGCGGATCGTTGACGGGATGGGCGTGGCTCCACTGCCGCCACCGCACCCGGACTTTGTCACCGCCATGGGCCGCACCAACGATGCGGTCATCCTTGCCGGGCGCGTGCATTTGTTCGTCAGTGGCCCCGCCGCGGAGGCGCAGGCTTTGGCGGACGGGCTGCCGGCCTCCGGCTCACGCGACTACGGCCGCCCGTTTGCCGAGACGTTCCGCGCCTTCAAGGGCGATTTCTACGCGATCGACCCGATGCTGTTCAGCCCGGCCGAGGCCATCGTGACGAGCCTGGAGACCGGCGAGACGTTCCGCGCGGGCCGGGTTGACCTTGCGTTGCTCGACGCATCGTTCGGGTAATATCGGGCGCCGGAACGATCGACTCGCCGGCACTCGCGGCCCCATCCTGCATGGCCGGCACAGGGCTTTCACCGCAGAGGCGCAGAGCGCGCTGAGGTTGATTGTCTGCGTTCTCTGCGCCTCTGCGGTGAGCACAAGGACGGCCATGACGAGGTGGGATTGCGTTCGCCCGGAACGAACCGGGTGAGGGTACGAGGGTAACCGCCGCGGATAGCTGACCCCTACACCGGAACCAGCATCCGCCCCAGCCGACGACCGGCGAACAGATGCACGTGAAAATGCGGCACCTCCTGTCCGCTATCGGCCCCCACATTCGCCAGCAACCGATACCCGGGCGCCTCCAGCCCTAGTTCTCTTGCCACCTTTCCCACTGCCCGCATGAACCCGGCGATCTCCTCGGCGCTCGCCTGTGCACTGAAATCAGCGAACGAGCAGTAGCGCCCCTTCGGCACGGCCAGCACATGCACCGGCGCCAGCGGATTGATGTCGTGGAACGCCAGTGCCCACTCGTCTTCGTACACTCTCTTGCAGGGAATCTCGCCGCGCAGGATGCGGGCGAAGATGTTGGCGTCGTCGTATGGCGGCAATCCGCTTACAGCCATCGCGGCTCCCTCCGTCTCGCCGGGCATAGATTACGGAATCTTGGTCGTCTCCAGGCCACTGAGGATCGGCAGGTTGCGTGCGCGCGACGCCTTCTCGGCAATCCCGCTGACGCCTTCGCGCCGCTTGAGCTCACGCCAGACCTCCTCGGGGCGCACGCGGTTCGCCACCCAGAGCACAACCAGATGGTAGAGCACATCGGCGCTCTCGGTCACCACCGCACCATGGTTGCCGGCAGCGCCTTCGATCAGGCACTCGATCGCCTCTTCGCCGAATTTCTGCGCCACCTTCTCGAGCCCGCGCGACAGCAGCCGGGCCGAGTGGCTCACCGCCGGATCGGCAGTCCGGCGATCCATCACCACGTCGTACAACCGGTCGAGCACCATGGCGCCCGGGCTGAGCGCGAGGGGCGCAGGCGAGCGCGGCAGATCGTTAATCTCCGTCCGCTGGTTCGGCTTGCTCTCGCGGCCGCCGTTTGGTCGTTTATTCTGCTTCTTTTTGGTCGACTTCGCCATGCGGCACCTATGCGGCGTGGCGCGGCAGCCGAACCGGCAATCCCGCCGTGGCTAGCGCCGCCTTTACGTCAGTGATCGTAAACGCCCCGAAATGGAACACACTCGCGGCCAGAAGGCCGGTCGCGCCAGCCCGAGCGCCTTCGACGAAATGCGGGAGCGTACCCACCCCGCCGGAGGCGATTACCGGCACGCGCACGGCGGCGCACGCCGCGCGCAGCAGCTCCAGGTCGAAGCCCAGACCGGTTCCGTCGCGGTCCATGCTGGTCAGCAGGATCTCGCCCGCGCCCAACTCGGCGACGCGCCGGCACCACGCGACCGCATCGAGCCCGGTGCCATGCCGGCCACCATGGGTGAACACTTCCCAACCGTGTGGACCACATCGCTTCGCATCGACCGCCACGACCACACACTGGCTGCCGAATTTTCGGGCTGCCTCGCCGACCAGCTCGGGCCGCGCCACGGCAGCCGAATTCATGCTGCACTTGTCCGCCCCGGCGAGCAGCAGCCGGCGCATATCCTCGATGCTGCGCACTCCGCCGCCCACGGTCAGCGGCAGAAAAATACGCGCCGCCGTCCGCGCGACCACGTCCAGGATCGTGTCCCGGTTCTCGTGGCTCGCGGTGATGTCGAGGAAGCAAAGTTCGTCGGCGCCGGCGGCGTCATACACCGCGGCCTGTTCGACGGGATCGCCGGCGTCCCGCAGGGAGACGAAGTTCACCCCCTTGACCACGCGGCCGTCCTTCACATCCAGGCAGGGAATGACACGGAGTTTCAGCATCCTGCGAATCCTAGAATGGGCCTGCGTGACCGATGCAAGCAAGAAACGCCGAAAATTGAGACGCGCCCGCTATGTTGTGCCAGTGAGACACCCAAAACAGCGGACGACGCCCCCAACTTGTCCAGATCAGACTATGGCTGAGTTAACAAAGCAGACAGTGCCGCCGCGGGATCTATCCTGCCATCGTAAAGAGCCCGACCGACAACGACCCCTTCGATGCCGGTACCCCGCGCCTCGCGTTGCAGCGCCGTGAGGTCCGAAAGACCTGCGACACCCCCCGAAGCGATGACCGGCGTGGTGATCCGACTCGCCAAGGCCACCGTCTGCTCGACGTTGAGCCCGGTCATCGTGCCGTCGCGGCCGATATCCGTATAAATGATGGCCGCGGCGCCGGCATCCTCGAACCGCTGAGCGAGATCGACCGCTGCGGTCTCCGATGTCTCCGCCCAGCCCTCGATGGCAACTTTGCCGTCGCGCGCATCGATGCCGACCGCGACGCGTCGGGGGAAGCTGCGGCAGGCGTCGCGGACCAGTGTCGGCGTCTTGACCGCCGCGCTGCCCAGAACGACCCGCCGCACGCCGGCGCCAAGCCAAGCCTCGATCCCAGCCATGTCGCGGATCCCGCCCCCAAGCTGCACGGGAATCGAGACAGCGGCGAGGATCGCGGCAACCGCCGCCCCGTTGACCGACCGGCCGGCAAAGGCGCCATCCAGATCGACCACGTGCAGCCAGCGGAATCCCACCGCCTGCCAGCGCCTCGCCCGTGCCGCCGGGTCGGCGTCGTACACCGTCGCCTGGTCCATCTCGCCGCGGCGAAGCCGCACGCACTGCCCGGCCTTGAGGTCGATCGCCGGATAAAGCGTCAGCCCCAGTCCGTCATGGCCGGCCTCGTGCCGGCCATCTCCTGGCCGCAGTGGGACCATCAGCCCGCCGTCTCGCGCCGGCGCCCCGGCCCTTTCAGCAGCTTGTAATAATAGAATCCATGGATCGTCTTGCCGCCCACCCGGGCATAGGCGGGATGCACGCCCCAGCGCACGAAACCGAGCGACTCATAAAGCCGGATCGCTACCGCCTGGGTTTCGCGCACATCGAGGTTCAGCACGTGATACCCGCTCGCCCGCGCCGCTTCCTCCACGCTGCGCGTCAGCAGGCGCGCCAGCCCGTGGCCGCGCGCGTAGGGCGCAATGAACGAATGCATCAGAGTAGCGGCGAAGGCCTGTGCCTCGTTGTTGCGCGGCGGACGCACGAGCTGAGCGGAGCCCACCACGCTGCCATCCAGTCGGGCCAGAAAAAGCTGGCGCTCCGGCACCAGCAGCACGCCACGGTAATAGCTTTCCAGCGAGCGCCGGCCCGGCGGGTGGACCCAGCCGAAGCCGCCGCCTTCGATGATGGCGGCGTGGGTCGCCTCGCAGAGCGCGTGCAGATCGTCATCGGTGAACGCCTCGGCGCGCTCGACCGACATCGCCGGCGACGACACGCCAGTCGAGGCGGGCTCATTCAGGCTTTCGCCGGATGATGTCATCTACGGTGCCCAACCGAGGAAATTCATCAGGATGCGGATGCCCACATCCTGACTTTTCTCGACATGGAACTGCGTGCCGGCACGGTTGCGGGCGGCAACCATCGCGACCACCGGCCCGCCATAGTCTGTGGTGGCGAGGACCTCCCTGGGCGCCGCGCCGCGCAGCCCATAGCTGTGCACGAAATAGGCATGGTCGCCCGGCTCCAGCCCATCCAGCAACGGATGCGACCCCGGCAAGAAGTCGAGCGCGTTCCAACCCATCTGCGGCAACCGAAGGCTGGGCACCTCCATTTCGGCGACCTCGCCCTCGATCCAGCCGAAGCCCGGCGTGACCTCGTGTTCCAGCCCACGTTCGGCCATGAGCTGCATCCCGACGCAAATGCCCAGGAATGGCGCGCCGGCGTCGGTCGCCGTGTGGATCGCCTGGGTCATGCCCGACACTGCCGCGAGTCCCCGCGCGCAGTCGGCGAAGGCCCCCTGCCCGGGCAGGACGATGCGGTCGGCGCGGCTGACCTTGTGCGGATCGGCGGTGACGCTGACTCGGGCGTCGATCCCGGCGCGCTCGGCGGCCAGCGCCAGCGCCCGAGACGCCGAGGCGAGATTGCCGCTGCCATAATCCACCACGACGACGTTCACCGCGCCCGCTCCGGCGGCAGGAAGCTCGCCGCCAGGTCCGGCCGGCCGGTCAGCAGCCGCACAAGCGCCGAGTCGGCGTCGCGCGCCGCCAGCACGTGGGCGAGCGTGTAGCCGTGCCGCGCCAACGACCAACGCACCAAGTCACGCCCGGTCAGCCCGAGCAGCAGCGCGAGTCCGATCTCCAGCAACACGCGCGCGCCGGCGCTGGTCAGCGCCCCGATCAGCACGCCGCCGGCGAGCGCCAGCACGCTGGGAATCCAGGCGCGGTGGAGAAGCAGCCAGATCCAGCCGAACAGAAAGGCGCCCCAGGAGAAGCCCTCTTTCAGCAGCACCGGCGGGCGGCGCGGCCTCATATGTGCCGTGTAGATTCTCATATTAAGAGGTGCCAAATCCACCTCTCCCGCTTGCGGGAGAGATTGCGGCGCACGATGCGACGAATGAGGCGGCAGCGGGCGAGGCCCTCACCCGGTTAGCTTCGCGAACCGACCCTGGATCGAGTCCAGGGCAGGCTCTCTCCTGCAGAGCGGGAGAGGGGGACGGGGGACGGATCACCGCTATCACAGTGCCCCCTTGGTCGAAGGGATCGCATCGGGCACGCGCGGATCCAGCTCCACCGCCATTCGAAGTGCCCGCGCCACAGCTTTGAAGCACGCCTCCGCGACATGGTGGGCGTTGCGCCCCGACCGGCGAGTCACGTGCAGCGTCAGCAAGGCGTTGTTGGCAAACGCGCGGAAGAATTCCTCGAACAACTCGGTGTCCATCTCGCCGATACGCGGCCGCTCGAAGCCGACGTCCCAGGCGAGGAAGGGACGGCCAGAGAGATCGATTACAGCTTCGGCCAGCGCCTCGTCCATCGGCACCACTGCATGCCCGAACCGGCGGATGCCGCGCTTCTCGCCGAGCGCCTGCGCGCAGGCGCGGCCGAGGACGATGCCGACATCCTCGGTCGTGTGGTGGCAGTCGATCTGCAGATCGCCGGCCGCGCGCACGGTCAGATCGAACAGGCCGTGCCGGGCCAGCGCGGTCAGCATGTGATCGAGGAAACCGATGCCGGTATCGATCTCCGCCTGACCCGAGCCATCCAGCGCCAGCGTCAGGCTGATCTCGGTCTCGGTCGTCGTGCGGCTGATCGTCGCGGTCCGGCCCATGCGGCGGAGCACTACTCCACGATCGAGTCGGTCGCCAGCCCCACGTCATCACCGGCCTTGTACCACGGCTGTCCGGTTTAATTTCAGGCAGCGCCGGGTGGTCGTGGCCCCCACCCGCGGCAAAGGAAAAAGGTTCAACCGCAGATGCACGCGGATTCACGCAGATGTTCCGGTGCTGCCTGCAGGCCGTTGGCCACGCGTTCAGCCGTGGTCTGCCGAAATTCAAGCGGCAGGCCTTGCCCAGGTGGTGGGCGGCCGCATGGCGCCGGTTTCCTTTTCGTGTCCCGATCCGTTGGCAGATGGTCGGAACCGAGCAGAATCGGTGCCGCGCGCTCCGTCCAGTGAAAATAAACCGGACAGCCGTGGCCTTGTGCCGGCCATCTCCAGCCGTTATGGTACCTCCGCGCGAACCTGCACGGGGCGGCCGATCACGCGAACGCGGGTTGACGACCGCAACAACTTGAATTCCGATCTCCTCCATTCGTCCGGGGGGAAGCTCATGAACGTATTGTCGCGTCGCAAGGTGCTGGCGACGGCCGCTGCCGTCGCACCGACGCTCGCCTTCGCGCAGGAAGCCAAACCGCAGTTCGGCACGCCACCCAGCGTCATCACCCAACCGCCGCGGCAGTGGGGACGCTTTGCTCCGCCGGAGATCTATCCCGATCCCGATATCGTGGTGGTCGACAAAAGCTTCAACCAATATCTGCTGGGCTTGGTGGCCATCCACCGACTGGACACCGGCTTCCAATGGGCGGAAGGCCCAGCGTGGTCGGCCGAAGGGCAATACGTCGTGTTCAGCGACGTGAAAGGCGACACGCAGTATCGCTACGTCTGGGAAACCGGCCACGTTTCGGCGTTCCGCAAGCCGTCGTACAACAGCAACGGCAATTCGTTCGACTTCCTGGGCCGGCAGCTTTCCTGCCAGGACTTCTTCCGCCGCGTGGTGCGTTGGGAGCTGGACGGATCTCTTACGGTGCTGGCGGATTCGTTCCAGGGCAAGCCGCTCAATTCGCCAAACGACATCGTGCCACACACGGACGGCAGCGTGTGGTTCACCGACCCGCCGTACGGCGACCAACTCTCCGAAGGTCATCCGGATCTTCCCGGCGGCCCCGCCAACGCGAATGGACTCTACGATGCGTTTGTGGGTAACGGCAGCGTCGGGCTTGTATTGGGCGGTGGGCGCCGCGCGCTGCCGACCAACACATATCGGTGGGACCCTAGCGGCAGCCTGTCGGTGGTGGTGCCCGGCAGCCAGGTGCCGGACCCCAATGGGCTCTGTTTCTCGCCCGACTACAAGACGCTCTATCTGATCAGTACCGGCCCCGGGCCCGGCGATAACGGCCAAGGCGGCAAGGGCGTCATCTACGCCTTCGATGCGAAGGGGCCGCAACTCTCCAACATGCGTCTGTTCACCGACTGCATGGTGGACGGCGTGCATTGCGGCCCGGACGGCATGCGCGCCGACCGGGCGGGCAATCTCTGGGTCGGCTCCAGTGCGCCGCTCGGCTATTGCGGCGTCACCGTATGGAACCCCGCCGGCAAGCTGATCGGCCGCATCCGGCTGCCGGAGGTCTGCGCCAATCTTTGCTTTGCCGGACCGAAGCGCGACTACGTGTTCATGGCGGCGAGCCAGTCGGTCTACATGGTGCGGGTCAACGTGCAGGGCGCCGCGCCAGGGTAGCACCATTCGTCGCTGACACTCGACGAAATCGGCCGCACTGTCGTTGTGGCCGGCCTTGTGCCGGCCATCTCGTGCTCGTTTCGAGACGCCAGCGATGTTGGCGGAGTGCCATCCTCACGCTACGATCCGCTGCCCGGAAAATCGTTTTGATGTCGCCCAAACATGTTCACCATACACGAAAGGCTTAAAAGACTCGGCGTTGGGGAGCCCGAGCGGTGCAATTCTTGCGTCCACCCGAGGCTCATAGAAAAAAGGGATGGAGAATCGGTCACGACCAGGAGACAGCACCCGGTGCCTGGTTGCGCGGATTTGGCCAGCGGTCCAGCGTTGGAGCAGTTTTCCAAAATTGACAACCAGCGTGTCTTCGGCGGGTGGAACGTCAACCCACTCGCCGTTTGGCAGGCGCGTCTGGAGGCCACCTACTCCATCTTGCGCGAGCAATGTCACGAAACCAAAATCCGCATGCGCGCCAAGCATGACGGCGCGCTGCCGCCCATCATGCATGATGTGCGTTTGCTGCTGTTGCAGAAGTGAACCAGTGGCAGGTTGCGCGCGATAATGGGCGAGTCTCAGAGTAGAGATGCCGCCTCTGAAGCTGAGCGATAGAGTGTCATCCTCAAGGTCCAATCCACGTTCCAGACTGCGCACGATCGCATCGGCGGCGTGTTCCATCCCGAGATAGTAGGCGCGAATAGCCGCGCGCCATCCGGGCAGAATGGCTTCGGGAGGCAACGGCGTTTCCTGTCGGAGCGGGTCATCCGGATGAATTGCCTCTGCGCCGTGGGCAGCATCCGGTCCTGCGTTGTAGGTCGGATGACCTTCCTCGGTGACAATCCAACCGCGATGAAGGTTGACTCTTCCAGCGTCGGTTTGCTGCCGCAGCTCCCGCCAGTCGCGCGCGCCGGGCTCTGCGAACACGCGAAGCAGTTCGCATCGGATGGCCGACCTGATCGGAACGCCATCGGGAAGACCCGAGACAGTGACGAAGCCGATTTCGGTCGCTGCTGAGATGAGCGAACGGTCCGTAGCGTCACGCTCCGGCGAGGAAGGTCCAAACAACGCCCCGATGTCTATAAGAGGGATCGCCGCCGCGCTTGCCATATACTCTCCCGGATCACGATGCCCTTGCAACGAGAGCTTGGCACATCGCCCCCTTTTGGGGGACCCCCGTCCTGCGCGACGGCGCGCTGGGGCCAGCCAAGAGTACCAATACCCATCGAGGGCCTGTCAATCGGCGCAGTGCCCTGCTCAAACGATCAACCGGATCAGCCCCTCGGTGCGGAGCATCCCCGCGCCGCGCCCCGCGGCCTCCTACCGACGACCGCTGTGCTGACAATTTATTTTTGATTCGCGCGGAGGAACACGGGGAACACGGAGTCCCGCATGCGTCTGGCAGAGTCATTGACCGAACAGGTCATTGGACGGGCAATCGGCCTAGGCCAGCTTGCCACCTGCCCGCGTCACGTCCGTCGGACGATTGAAGCGGCCTAGCTGCCGACGAGACGGGCGACGACCGGAGCGAAAGCATCCAAGTATGGCTCATGAATAACGTAGTAGGAGATGCCCCAACGCTGTCGGCGCGCCTGTAGATCCGAGACCATCTGGTCGACGGTTCCGATAAGCACGTAGGGGCTTTGGAGGATTTCGTCAGCATCCAGTTGTGTCCAGCGGCTCGTCAATTCCTCAGCCGCCCGGCGGCGATCATCTGTAACGATCACCTGCTGCACCAACGCGTTCAACTCCAGCCGCATGTATCGAGCCTCGCCGGCGATTTCGCGGACCCGCCGAACCCGGTCATCAACACCTGACACGCGCCATCCGGAAAGGTCCGGCGGGACAGCGCCACCATGCCGGAATGTTAGCCCCGAGAGGCCGACAATGTCAGCTTCTTGTGCGGCGAGGGCGAGAAGACGCTCGCCATTGCCGCCGATGAGGATAGGGGGATGGGGCTTCTGCACAGGGAACGGGGCGATGGTGTGACTGGTAACTCGATAATGCCGGCCGGCAAAAGTCGCCTGTTCGCCCTTCAGCAAGCGCTTGATGATCGTGACCGCCTCGGCGAGCCGCTCGACCCTCGTGGCTCCGGTATCGAAGGAAAGGCCCGCCTGTTCATATTCGGACTGGATGCTCCCGGCACCCAAGCCGAGCTGAAATCGCCCGTCCGTCAGGAGATCAACCGTCGCAGCCTCGCGCGCGACGAGAACAGGGTGGCGGAGATCGTTGTTGAGCACGTTCGTGCCGACGCGAAGATGTTTCGTCGCATCGGCGGCGCTGACAAGGGCCGGCATCGGTGCGATGCGGTCGGTGAGGTGATCGGGCAGCGTGAGCGTGTTGTAGCCGAGCGCTTCGATCTTGCGGGCCTTCTCGACAAATTCAGCGCGCGATTGCGCGTGCTAGATGCTCACACCAAACCGAAATGGCTTCATTTCGATCCGACCCTTCCGTTCGACAGGGTTAGGGATAGGCATCGTCCATTGCAGACCGCGCGCCCTTCAGGCCGAGGCGAACCAATTTATCGTTGGTACCCGAGCTTGCCCAACTCGCGTAAGCGCCGCCACGCTCCCCGCGATCGGAGTGGGGAGGGCACGTTCCGACCCCTGACAACGGACCACGTTTCCGCTACGCTCCGCTCCCTCGGAAAAGGGAGGGCACAGCAACATGAGCGCGGAGCAGCGGCTGAAGGATCTCGGATTGGTGCTGCCGCCTCCACCGGCGCCCGCGGGCACCTATGTGCCGTACCGGATTGCCGGCAACCTGCTGTTCCTCGCCGGCGTCGGGCCGCGCAGCGCGGACGGCTCCATGATCACCGGCAAGGTCGGCGCCGAGGTCGCCGTCGCCCGCGCGGTCGAGGCGGCGCGCCTTTGCGGCCTCAATCTGCTCACCAACATGAAGGCCGCCGCCGGATCGCTCGACCGCGTCGATACCGTGCTGAAAGTGCTCGGCATGGTGAACGCAGTGCCCGACTTCGGCGATCATCCCAAGGTGATCGACGGCTGCACCGATCTGTTCGTGTCGGTGTTCGGCGACAACGGACGCCCGGCGCGGGCCGCGGTCGGCATGGGCAGCCTGCCGTTCAACATCTCCGTCGAGATCGAGGCGATCGCGCTGTTGAAATGACGCAGAACATCTACGACGATCCTGGATTCTTTGAAAACTACAGCCGCCTGCCCCGTTCGCAGGAAGGGCTGGACGGCGCTCCCGAATGGCCCGCTGTGCAAGCGCTGCTGCCGGACCTGCACGGGCGCACAGTGCTGGACCTGGGCTGCGGCTTCGGCTGGTTCTGCCGCTGGGCGCGTCAGCACGGCGCGGCGCATGTGCGCGGGCTCGATGTCTCCGAGCGCATGCTGGAACGCGCGCGAGCGACCACGCACGATGCGGCGATTGACTATGGCAGGGCCGATCTGGAAGAACTCGAGCTGCCGCCAGGCGCCTTCGACCTCGTGTTCAGTTCGCTGACGCTCCACTACATCGTCAACTTGAGTCGGCTGCTGGCACAGGTGCACGACGCTCTGCGTCCTGGCGGGCGCCTGGTCTTCTCTGTGGAGCATCCCATCTTCACCGCGCCTTCAGAACAGGGTTGGCGGATCGATGCCGAGGGCCACAAGACCTGGCCGATCGACAGCTATCTGGACGAAGGCCCACGTTCGACGGACTGGCTTGCCAAGGGCGTGATCAAGCAGCACCGGACCATTGCCACCTATATCAACACGCTGCTCCGCGTCGGCTTTGTGCTGTGTCATCTCGAGGAATGGGGACCCACCGAACAACAGATCGCATTGCGCCCGCCCCTGGCTGACGAGCGCCAGCGCCCGCCGTTCCTGCTGGTTGCCGCCAGCACGCCGGCAGGGTGAAACGAGTGCGCCACCCTCCGACACCGGTCCGATGAGCGGCCCCCCGCCGGGCATGATCGTGCTGATCGTCATCGTCGCGCTGGTGCTGCTGGTGCTGCTGCGCTCGGTCCGCATCGCCAATGAGTGGCAACGTGCCGTCGTATTGCGGCTCGGCCGGTTCGTCGGCGTCAGGGGGCCCGGCCTCTATCTGCTCGCCCCGATCCTCGACCGGGTCGCGCAGGTGATCGACATGCGCATCCAGACCACCACCATCACCGCCGAACAGGCGCTGACCCACGACACCGTCGCGGTCGGGGTCGATGCTATCGTGTTCTGGCAGGTCGAGAACGCTGAGTTCGCCGCCATCCGCATCACCAACTACCGCGAGGCCATCGAGCGCGTGGCGCAGACCAGCCTGCGCGAGATGATCGGTGCCAGCGAGCTCAGCCGGCTGTTGTCGGACCGCCGCTCGGCCGACGAGCAGCTTCGCGCAACCATCGCCGAGAAGACCGTGACCTGGGGCGTTGTCGTGCGCAGCGTCGAGATTCGCGACGTCGCGATCCCGCGCGAGCTGCAGGACGCAATGAGCCGGCAGGCCCAGGCCGAGCGGGAGAAATCCGCCCGCGTGACGCTGGCCTCGGCCGAGCAGGCGATCGCCCAGCAGATCCTCGAGGCCGCGGCGCTCTACGCGCGCGATCCCTATGCACTCAAGCTGCGCCAGATGAATCTGCTCTACGAGATGAACAAGGAACGCGGCGTCACGGTCCTGATCCCAACCGACCTCGCCAGCAGCCTGGGCGACCTGCTCAACGTCGGCGATGGCCCTTTTCACCGCTCCGCGGAAGAGGCCGGATCGCGGAGCGATCCGGGTGAGGGCGACGCGCGCTGAAGTAACTCACTCCCCCGCCACGCGTCGCGCCAATGTCGCGCCTGCCAGCGAATTGATTGCCGCAACGTCCGCCCGCTCCGCACCCGTGGGGGAGGTGGAAGCAGCGATGGGCTGCACCGTTGTCAGTGCATCTGTGCCCTCGCCACTCAGCGCCAGCGACAGCGCCAGATTGATGCGCGCCGCCCGCAGCGCCGGTTCCGCCGACAGCGCCTGCCGGTACGCCGCCTGCGCGGCCGCGTGATGCCCCTGAAGATCGCGCGCAATACCGAGATCATTCAGCATGTCCGCATTCCGCGGCGATCCCGCAAGCGCCGCCAGCAACACGTGCTCGGCCTGCGCCGGATCCGTTTGCAACAGAATGCGTCCCAGCGCGAACTGTGCCGCCGGATCCGCCTCGGGCGCTCCGCCCATCGACGGATCCGGCGGCCTTCCGGTACCGCACGCCGCCAGCAACAAGCAAACCAACAACGCCCACCGCATGACCCGCTCCCTAATGCCCAAATGCGTGCATGATCCGGATCACCGCCGGTCCGGCGACAACGATGAAGATGCACGGCAGGATGAACACCACCATCGGCAAGGTCAGCAGCACGGGCAGGCGCGCCGCCCGCTCTTCGAACCGGGTCAGCATCTCCTGGCGCATCTCGGCCGACAGCGTGCGCAGCGCAGCCGAAAGCGGCGTTCCGTATTGCAGGCTTTGCGCCAGTGTCGCCGCCAGCCGCTTCAGGCTGTCGAGCCCCGTGCGCCGCCCAAGGCCCAGAAGCGCCTGCCGCGTGTCGGCGGTGATCTGCAGCTCATGCGCGGCGAACGCGAACTCCCGCGCGATCTCCCGATGGCTCTCGCGCATCTCCTCAGCCACCCGTTCGATCGCCGCTTCCAGCCCCAGCCCGGCCTGCGCGCAGATCACCAGCAGGTCGAGCGCATCGGGCATGTGTCGTTCCAGCCGCGCGAGATAGCCCGAGCGGATGCGGCGGACGATCATATCAGGTGCAAGCAACCCGCCCGCGGCCAACCCCGCCAGCACGACCAGCCGCGTCGTCGGCCGCGCGTCGCCGAGTGGCAGCACAAACAACCCCAACAGCGGCAGCCCGACAAAGGCGGCGATCTTTGCCCCGATGAACAGCCAGAGCCCGTCGCTGCCGCGAAACCCCGATGCCGCAAGCGTCTGCTGGAGCTCCGCCACCGTGCGCGCCGGCAACAGCCCGCTCTGGCCGATGGATCGGCCGAGCCCCGTCAGCGCCGCCATCGCCAGGCCGCGTGCGCCATCGCCGCGTCGCCCCGGCTCAGCCGCCGCCGCTCCGCTGGCATATGCGAGCCGCCGCCGCAGCCGCCGCTGCGACTCGGCCAGCCGCAGCAGGAATGCTGCGCCGATCAACATCACCAGCCATCCGGCGCCGGCGGCAAACAACGTCCGACCGCTCAGCCCGATCATGCGAGCGTCCGCCGGATGATGGTGCGCATCGCGAACACGCCGATGCCGAGCGATACCGCGCCAATCGCGAGAAGCGTATGGCCGAGCTTCTCCTCGAACAGCGAATCGATATACCCTGGGTTGATCAGCCACAGCATGGTGCCGGTCACCGCGGGCATCACCGCCAGCACCAAAGCGCTGCTGCGCGCCTCGGAAGACAGCGCCCGGCCGCGCGACTGCAAAGCCACTCGCCGGCGGATGACGTCGGCAAGGTTCTCCATCACCTCGGTCAGGCCGCCGCCGGTCTGCGACTGCACGGCCACTGCCGTGGCAAAGAAGCTATACTCGCCGAGCCCGGTGCGGCGTGCCAGAGCGCGAAGTCCGTCTTCCAGAGGCACGCCGATGATGATCTCGTTGCTCAAGGCGGCGAACTCGCCGGCGGTGGGCGGCTCTGCTTCCTGCGCGATCGCCCGTATCGCCTCCGGGATGGGAATCCCGACCCGCACCGCACGCACGATCATCGCCAACGCGTCGGGTAGTTGCACCAGCAATTGCTGCCGCCGGCGCCCGTCCGCCCAGCCGAACCAGCCACGCGCCGCAACCACCCAAACCAGCGGCAGGGCAATCAGTCCCGCCTCACCGAGCAGGCCGCGGGCAACCTCGGCGCCCACCCACCCCAGCATGAACGCGCCCATCAGCACTGCCCACCAGGGCAACGGATACCGGCCCAGGTTTCCCGCGTCGAAGCCGAATAGCCAGCCGAGCCAGGCAAGGACCCCACGCTCCGCCGGTGTCGCGAGTCGCGAGATGGCGGCGGGCTGCAGCGGCCGCGTGCGTGCAAGCGGCTGCAGCACGCGCTCGATTCGAGACGCCTCGCGCCGCCGCTGCTCGATCCCGCGCAGCAGGAACACGCCGCTCAGTCCCAGCCCGGCGAGCAACAGGCAGCCGACGGCGAGCAGCAGCAGGGCGGGCGGCGGCGCGGTCATGGCTCGTCGGCGTGCAGCGCCGCCATCCACGCCCCATCCACGCGGAAATACGCCAGCCGGGAAATGAAATTTGGCCGCGTGCGGCTCGCCCGGTAGTGCGCGTTCAATCGCCCGTCCGGCCGCTCGCCCTCAACCTCCAGCCGGAACACGTCGTTCATGATCACCACGTCGCCTTCCATCCCGGCGACCTCGGTGACTTGGGTCAGCCGCCGCCCGCCATCGCGCTGGCGCTCCACCTGCACGATCAGATCGACGGCGCTGACGATCTGCCGCCGAATGGCGCCGGCGGGCAGGCCCATATTGCCCATCTGCACCATGTTCTCGATGCGGGTCAGCGCATCGCGCGTGGTGTTGGCGTGGATTGTGGACATGCTGCCGTCATGCCCGGTGTTCATCGCCTGCAGCATGTCGAACGCTTCGCTGCCGCGCACCTCGCCGATGATGATGCGATCGGGGCGCATCCGCAGGGCGTTGCGCACCAGATCCCGCTGCGTCACTTCGCCCTTGCCCTCCAGGCTCGGCGGGCGCGTCTCCAGCCGCACCACGTGCGGCTGTTGCAATTGCAACTCGGCGGCGTCTTCCACCGTGACGATCCGCTCCCCCGGATCGATCAGCCGCGACATCGCGTTCAGCAGCGTGGTCTTGCCCGATCCGGTACCGCCGGAGATGATGACGTTGAGCCGTGCGCGTGCCGCGATCTGCAGCACCTCGGCGACCGGCGGCGTCATCGCCCCGAATTCGATCAGCCGGGCGAAGTCGATCGTCTTCTTCCCGAACTTGCGGATCGACAGGCATGGACCGTCGAGCGCCAGGGGCGGGAGCACGATATTGACGCGCGAGCCGTCCTTCAGCCGCGCATCGACCATCGGGCTCGCTTCATCCACCCGCCGGCCGACCGCCGCGGCGATCCGCTGGCAGATGTTCGTCAGGTGCTGCGCATCGCGGAACCGCACCGACGACTGCACCACCTTGCCCGCCCGCTCCACGAACACGCGCACGGGCCCGTTCACCATGATGTCGGCGATGGTATCATCCGCAAGCAACGGCTCGAGCGGCCCGAGGCCCAGCATGTCGTGCAGCAGCTCGGTCGCCAGCATGCGCTGCTCGCGGTAATTGATCTGGATCCGCTGCTCGCTGGCGATCCCCGCGATCAGCCGCTCCACCTCCGCGCCCAGACGGTCGCCCGGAATAGAAGCGATGGCGGAAGGATCGAGACGCGCCATGCACTGCGTCCGTAGCTCCGCGATGGCCTCGGGGGGTGCCGGCGGATCGGCGGATGCGTCACTGCCCCCTCCCCCTAGTCCCCTCCCGCAAGGGGAGGGGGAATCGGAGCCGTTCCGCCGCCCGAAGGTTGGCGTGCTTATCGCCGCGCTCACGCCGCGCCGCCCATCAGCCGACGCCACAGGCCGGCCGGACGCGCCGCCTCGGCCGGGGCAGCGGCGCCGTCCAACAGGCGCACCGGGGCGGCCTGCCGCGCCAGCTCGGCGATCGCGGTGCGGAAACCGGCGTGGCGGCTCACCGCCGGTTCGCCCAGCACCGTCGCGTTGCTGACCTGGCGCGGCAGGTTGGGGATGGCGACATCGACCCGCTGGCCGAGCGCGTCTTCGATCTGGCGGCGCGACAACCCGGCGGCGCTGGCGGCCCGGTTCAGCACCACGGTGGCGCGCCGCGGCTGCCCCGCCGCCGCCGGGATCGCCAGCAGCCGCAGCACGTCGCGCACCGAGGCGAGCGTCGGTTCCATCACCAGCACGCGCTGGTCGGCCGCCCGGAACAGCTCCCGATACAGTGACGCGGCGCGGAACGGCACGTCGGCGATGATGAAATTATAGCGCCGGCGCAGAGCGTGCAGCAGCAGTCCTGCGGCGCCGTCAGCCACAGTCGGCTCTTTGTCCAGCGGTTCGTGGCCCGCCAGGATGTGCAGGCGGTCGGCGGCCGGCACGGCCATCCGCTCGGCCAGCAGCGCGTCGATCCGCTCCGGCGTCTCCAGCGCGAGCCGCAGGCCGGGGCCAGGCCGAAGATCGAGCAGGAACGCGGAGATCCCCATGTGCAGGTCGGGGTCCAGCAGCACAGTATGGCGCCGCGCCAGCACGCCGAAATGCCACGCCAGATTGAGTGCGATCGTGCTCGCCCCGACCCCACCGCGGGCGCCGGTCACCGCTGTCATCTGCCCGCCCAGGACGCCGCTCTCGTCGCGGGCGTGCCCCGAGATGATCGGCGCCAGATGCAGCGCCACCTTGTCGCGGGTCAGCGGCTTGGGCAGATATTCGCGCACGCCCAGGCCGCGCGTCAGCGCGCGATAGAAGTCGAGGTCGGCGAGCTCGCCGACGGCAAGCACGACTACGTCCGGCTCGACCACTTCGGCCAGGTGCCCGAGCGCCGTCAGCGGCTGTTCCTCGCCGCTGACATCGACGATCAGCACCCTCGGGGTGGGGCTTTTCTGCATGGCCGCGACCGCCGCGCGGACGCCGCCGCGACGGATGTCGAACGCTTCGGCGACCGCATCGGCCAGGCCGTCACGCAACGCGATCTCGCTTCCACCGTCGGTGAGGAAGGCGATCAGACCGGGGCGATCCGGCCGCCCTGTTGGTGGATGGTCGAGCGTCAGCACTTCCGACATCAGTTGCTGCCCCCCGGCCCCGGCGCGGCCGGTGGCTGACTCGGAGCGCCAGAGGACGCGTCGCCCTCGATATCGCTGGCCGGCAGCGGCTTCGGATGGCCATTCCACAGCCGCTCGAGCGCCGGCTCGGACTCCGCGCCGAGCGCACCAGGATCGCCCCGCCCGCCCGCGAGGTCGGCGGGATGCGCGGCCATGACCCGGATATTGGCCGCATTCACCCCCTGCGGCTGCCATCCGCTGTCGGGAGGAATCGTGTCGAGGCCCGGCAGGCCGCCGGAACAACCGCCCAGAACCAGCGCGAGGAATAACCACGACCGGCGAAGACCGAGTACCAGGTCATGGGCGGCCTTGTGCCGGCCATCTCCCGCCCATTTTGCCACGCCGCCGGAAACATCGGGAGATGGCCGGCACAAGGCCGGCCATGACGGGGGATAGCGCCACCACGTCATTGCACGATGAACCCCGTCCCGGACGGCAACCCTGCCCGTTGCATGCTCGCCGGCAGCGGAACCAGCACGCTCGCCGGAGCGGTGGCAGCCACCGCGGCCTCCCCCGGCACATGCAGTGCCGCCGGATCATCGACCGGCCGCGAGATCACTGGCGTGACCAGGATCACCAGCTCGGTCCGGGCAACCTGGTAACTGGTGGAACCAAATAGCGCGCCGACCGCCGGCAAGTTCCGCAGCGCCGGCAGGCCCGAATTCGTCCGCGTCGAGCTGTCCTGCAACAGCCCGGCGATGGCGAAGCTCTGCCCGCTTCCCAATTCGACCGTGGTCTCGGCCCGTCGCACGGTCAGCGCCGGGACCGAGATGCTGGAATTGCCCGCGGTGATCTGCACTGCGCCTTGCGTCGTGAGCTGGCTGACCTCCGGTGCGACCTTGAGATTGATCCGGCCGTCGTCGAGCACCGTCGGCACGAATGAGAGCTGGACGCCGTACTTCTTGAACTCGACCGTGATCTGCCCGTTCTGCTGGCCGACCGGGATCGGGAACTCGCCGCCGACCAGGAAGCTCGCCGACTCGCCGCTCATCACTGTCAGGTTCGGCTCGGCCAGCACATGCACGAGACCGTCCGAGGCGAGCGCATCGACCAGGGAATTGAGGTTGAGCCCATTGCAGAGCGAGGTCCCGCTGGGCAGCGACAGCACGCTCGGGGGCAGGTTGGCGCTCGAGCTCAGCAGCGCGCAGGCCGCCGCGGTGCCGCCGTTCAACGCGCCGCTCAGGGCGGGCAGTTTGCCGATGCTGCCCAGGCTGCCTAGCGCGGTCCAGTTGATGCCGAGTGAGCGCGTCAGGTTGCGGTCCATCTCGACCATGCGCACGGCCAGCGTGACCTGCGTGCCGCCCTGCACGGCAAGTTGGTTGACCACGTCGGCGGCATCCGGGGCGAAACCGCGCACGATGCTGACCGCCTCCGCCGCCTGCTCCGGGCTGGCGACTGACCCGCTCAGCAGCAGGGTCTTTCCGGTCTCCGCCACGCGGATCCGGCTGCCGGGAAGCAGCCGCGCGAGGGTCGATTGCGCGGCTGTCGCGGCGTAGTGCGAGGGCTCGATCGAGACTTCGTCTTCCGCCAGCAAATGGCCCGCGGAATCGACTGCGGCGATTGTCGTGCGCCCTGGTGCGAGACCGAAGACGAACAGCGCGGTCGGGCTGGCGGGGCGCACCTCGGCCACTTTCGGATCGGCAACGAAGATGTTGGCGGCCGGGCCGCTGAGACTGATGACGCGACCTCCGCCGGCCTCGAGCGTGAGCGTGTCCGCCGCTGTGGCTGTGGATGCGCCGATCAGGAGGGCGGGCAGCAGCGCGAAGGCGAACACTAGGCGGGCCTTGCGGGGTTCACGGTTGCGAAAGGGTTCACACGGAGAACCACAGAGGCTCCACGGAGAACCACGGAGGTTGTCATGCTGCTTGACGGCGCGTTGACCGAGCGGGTGATCGGTTTGGCGATCGAAGTCCACCGGCAGCTCGGGCCCGGACTGCTGGAATCTGCCTACGAGGCGTGCCTCTGTTTCGAGCTGAATCAGGCGGGGATCCCGTTCGACCGCCAAGCCGGCATCCCCATCGTCTATCGAGACATGCGGCTGGACACCGGCTATCGCGCTGACCTGATCATTGCACAGACGGTGATCGTGGAAATCAAATCCGTCGAGGCCATCCTCGCCGTGCATGAGGCGCAGTTGCTGACCTACCTCCGCCTGGGCGGCTTTCGGGTCGGATTGTTGTTGAACTTCAACACACTCCGGCTGAAGGACGGACTGCGGCGCTTCGTAATGTAACCTCTCCGTGGTCCTCTGTGCGATCTTCGTGGCCCTTCGTGTGAAGCCTTTCCGGAGCCCGCAGCCCGCCATGCGGGATAGATGGGCGCGCCTCAAAAACCACATCAGAAATGAAACTCCTTCCCGTCCGCCGCGCCCTGGAACACCCGCACCACATCCGGCGCCTCATGCGTCGCCTGGCTCGCCAGGGCCGGCGAGACATCCCCAGCCCAGGTCGTCGGCGGCGGATGCGAGGCACCAGCCGGCCCCGCCTCCGCCGCGCGCACCGACAGCGACAGGTGGCCCAGCCTGGTCGCCACCGCGACACGCTCAGCCTGCGTCGCCGTGACTTCCAGCGTAACGGTGCGTGCGCCCTTGCCTGCCGGATCGTCCGGCGTCGCACCCTCGACCAGGCGCTGGTCGATGGCGATCACGCGGACATCGGCGAGCACGGTTTCAGCCGCAACCTGCCGTCCTGGCGCCGTCGCATGATCGGGCATGGTTTCGGTGAGAATGACATCGACCCGGTCCCCCGGCCAGATCAGGCCCGCGGTCCCACTGACCACATCGACGCCGACGGTGACCGCGCGCATGCCCGGGCTGAGCACGGCGGCGAGGAACCCGTGGTCGCCCGGCCGCATCACGTCCCGCGGCTGAATAACGTCGCCGACCGCGAGCGTGCGCCGGACCATGGCGCCGACGAGGTCGCGGCGGTTCGCCGGCGTATCCGCGCTGGCGCCGGACGGCAGCGCAGCGTGATCAAGCTTCTTGCCGGCGAGATCGTCGGGCTTCAGCAGAGCACCGGGCTGCAGCGCGTGCGCGGCAACCACCACCACGGCCGGCGCGGCATGTCGGGCTGTTTCGGCCGATGCCGGATGCCGCGTCGAGAACCATGCGATCAGGCCGAAGCCCAGCAGCCCCGACGCGACCAGCACCAGCATGGCGACCCGCAGGATCATGACGCAGCACTGCGAACCAGCACGACGACCATTGCGCCCGCAATTGCCACCGCGTACGGCAACGGGCCACCCCGCGCGAGGCGCCAGCGCTCGGCGCGCCAAGCGCGGGCGAGCAGGCTCGTCGGCTTTGCGCTATGCAGCTGCGGCAGGCGCTTTCTGGCCGCGAGATAAACCAGGGCCAGCAACGCCCCGGCCATGCTGGTGTCGATCACCAGGGCAGGAACGAGATGTGGCGGCACGGCAAGTGCGCAGGCGCCGAGCAACTTGATGTCGCCGCCGCCCAGCCAGCCCGCGCGCCAGCAGACGGTGGCGACGATGAAGATGGCGGCACAGGCGGCAAGACCGACGACAAGCGTGTGGTCGATGAAACGGCCCGCGAGGCCGGTAAAAGCGATCGCGACGCACCATCCGTTCGGGATGGTGCGCGCGACCACGTCATGGCAGGCCGCCATCGCGACAAGCAGGATGGAGGCGGCAACGAGGATGATCTGCAGGGATGAGGCAAGGGCTTGGGTCATGCCACTGATTCCTGCGCCGCCACGTTGGGGAAGCCTGCGACCGCGAGGTCAGGTCCCAGCGATTTTGCCCGCCAGGGTAGTGATCTCCGTCGATATGTCGGTGCCCAATGTGGAGAACGCAGTAACCACCACACCGGCGACGACCGCTGCGATCAGCGCGTATTCGAGCGCCGTCACCCCCCGCCGGTCCGCCTGCAACGCACACAGCGCCTTCAAGAAATAGTCCGTCATGTTTCGATGCTCCTCTAAGTCAGGTTACCGCCGCCAATTGCAGAGCCAGTTGTCTCCGCAATCCGAGAAAAGCATCATCCGGTTAATTAAGAGTTTATTGCGAGATCGTCACGCTGGTTTTGAGACGATTCGCTCGCTCGTTTCGGCCAACCCGAACCTCCCCTGCCTTTCAGCGCAGGTCATTGATGTGGCCAGTTTTCAGGGATGGCCACCTGCCACGCAGCGATCGCCCGGCCGGTAGGCTCGACGACGCGGGCGATCATCAGCACCGCAGCCGAGCCGGAACGGACCCTCGGCATTGCGCGGCGCCCGCGCCCTCATCTGTGTGCATCTGTGGTTCCAAACTCTCGTTTGCCGCAGGCGGGACCAGCGCTAATCGAAACGGCAGCAAGGGAGTGGGGCCACAGACCCGCAACCGCTCGGTCCGCTCGACCGGCCACGCGGAGAGGTTCGCCGGCGTTCGTTTGCGGGCCTTGCCCTTGGCTGACCCTGTTGCCCTATCCAAGGTCGTCCATCCTGCTCGCCCCATCCCCGCCGGGCGCCCCCAAAATCCGGTTCCATAAATAACATTTGACAGACATATCTATTAACGGTATCATGCAAACCATGACCCAAGACACACTCTCCCAACTCCCTGCCGACCTCTACCGCTACACCCTCGAAACCTTCCGCGCCGCCCTCCCACGCCCGATCAGCGACAGCCCCGAACTCCTCCAGGCCGCCATCGACAAGGTCGCTGCCATGCAGCCGGCCACCACCACCGAGGCCAATCGGGCCGCGATCTTCATCGTCTTCGCCGAGCAGTCGAAAGACTGCCTCCGCCACGCCGAGCAGCCCGGGATTCCGCTGAAATTGGCCTACAAATGCCGCGCCACGGCGCTTTCCTTGATGCGCAACTCCCAGAATGCGCTGCGGAATTTGCTCGACCTCCAGGCCGCCCGCCGGAAGCTCGAGGCCGACCCCGTGGCCCACGCCCGCGCCGAAGCGGAAAAGCAGTGCATGTACGAGCTGCTGAGCCAGATGCGACACCGACGGCAGGCCGCAGCCGACCCACGACCCAAGCCTGCGCCGCGGCCGGCCGCCGCGCCCGAGAAGAGCGCCCGTCCGCCCCGGTCTATGCTCATCCAGGACTCGGGCACCGTGTCAAAAGTAACGATCCACTAGCGGAATTTTGGGCGGCTTGGGCCTCCGCATCGCCGCGAACCCGGGAAGTGTCGTCGCCCGACTCCCACCCGGCATCCATGAATAGCTCATCGGCACCCTGGGCCGCTCCCTCCTTTCCCAGCCGATCGACAGCCCCGAAGACTTCGCCCGCCGGGAAGGTATCGCTTTCGCCGGATTGTCGTCCTCCAATGGGCCAACGCGGGCGAGGCCGATCGGGCCGGCCTCTACGTCGCCGCCGCAATCAGACGACCGCAACGCTCGCCTTCTGCCAATGGCCCTTGTTGCTGACGCTCGATCCCAATGGCGGAATGCGGTTCGCTTTTCCGTTGGGGTGGACGGCCCCTACGGCATCTGTGTGCCAAGGTTCGGCTGTCGAAGTCGAACAAACGGAGCCGTCCATGAACGAGA
>Ga0335075_10002161_pt1 | contig 31852 bp, 28 predicted proteins | sample Lox_Sample_24_FD_206723 | JGI IMG/M metagenome (GOLD analysis project Ga0335075, IMG submission 206723) | Soil microbial communities from Loxahatchee National Wildlife Refuge, Florida, United States - Lox_Sample_2.4 | ecosystem: Environmental > Terrestrial > Soil > Wetlands | place: USA...
GTTCATAGTTCCAGACGCGGTGCTCAAGAGCCGAGTAGAGAGTGCTCTGCACGATGATCCTTTCTTCCCCGACGCGCATGTCGATGTCACTGTCAGGAACGGCATCGCTTACCTGGACGGGATCGTAGCCGAGCTCGCGGACGTGACGGCCGCGAAACACATCGCCAAGCGAATCCCCGGGGTCAGACGCGTGGTGGTCTCCGACTTGGACATCGATAACGGGGATATTGACTAACCGGACTCCGAGCGTACTCGCGCGCCCCTTGGCGCCTGGTACCCTTGGGGGGCGCATTGGGATAGTGATCCGAGACGCTCAGGGTTTGCGAAACCGCGGCAGCGCCTCGAGGATCGAGCACGGCCGGTGCCGGCTGTCGAGCTGGCGGCTGATCAGATGATCCCAGCCATCGCGGCATGCGCCGTTCGAGCCGGGCAGGACGTAAATGACGGTGTTGCCCGCAAGGCCGGCGCAGGCTCGAGATTGCATGGTCGAGACTCCCACCGTCTCGTAGGACACCAGATGCCAGAGCACGGCGAAACCCTCGAGCTCTCGCTCGAACAGCTCGCGAAACGTCTCCGGCGCGACCTCGCTCGGGGCGAGGCCGGTGCCGCCGTTCGATACGATGACATCGATTGCGGGCTCCTCGATCCAGTCCCGGGCCTGCGCCCGGATGGCGGAGCGCTCGCCGCGCACCAGCGCCCGCGCCTTGAGCGCATGGCCGGCCGATGCGATGCGCTCGGCCAGCAAGTCCCCCGAGGTGTCGCTGGCGCGGTCGCGCGAGTCGGAGACGGTCATGACGGCGATGCCGAGCGGCGTGAAGCTTCCGTCGAGGTCGATTCTGCCGCCCGCCATGGCTCAACCCTCGAGCTTCGCGCGCACCGCCGCGTAGGTCGCCGCGCTGTCGGCGGCGCAAGCGCGCGACAGGCGCTCGACCTCGTCGGTGGCACGCTGTGCGAAATCTTTATCCTCGAGCGCCGGTGCGTTGATGAACACGTTGAGCGCGGCGCTGCGCAGCGCCGCGTCGGCCGCGGCGACTCCCACGCCGGCATCGCTGATCACGTGACGGTAGCCCTGAGCGGTCACGCGCTGCGCGAGCTCGACCACCTCGGCGCAGGCGCGCGCGCATTCGAGCGGCACTTCGGTGGCGCGGCGCAGGCTTGCCTGGATGATCTGGCTGCGGCGCGCCTTCTCCTCCTGCGACGCCTTGGGGAGCTTGTAAGCGGCCATCAGGGCATCGAATGCCGCGATGTCCTCGGCCACCATGCCGGCGAGCCGGCGGCGCAGCGTCTCGGAGCGCTCGAGAATGGCGCGCAGCTGCGGCTCGGCGGATTCGCAGCCCTTCTTGCCGAAGGAAACGTTGCACACCATGGAGACGAGCGCGGCCCCCATGGCGCCCATGATGGCCGCGGCGCTGCCGCCGCCCGGGGTCGGTTGGGCGCCGGCAAGCTGGTCCAGGAACTGGTCGATCGAGCCTTGCGTGATCACGGGATTCCTCGGGGTCATCCCACCATCGTCTTGGCCAGAGCATAGATCTGCTCCGCGTCGAGGATGAGATCGTTTTGCTGAAACAGCCGCGCGATGCAGGCGCGGTGCAGAGCGAGCTTCAGGGCGCCGAAACCGAGCGGCCCGAACAGGATCTTGCCATGGCTCTTCGTGCCGCGATCGCCCATCGAGACGCCCTCGATCCCGGCCGGCGGGGAGGCGTTCGCATCGGCCAGGAGCTCGAGCGTGGGGCTCTCCTGCCACTGCTGCGCCTCGAGCAGCGTGATGCCGGCGGCGCCCGTGGCGAGCACGATGTGCGCGCCCGCGATCGCCGCCGCGCGCTCGGCGCCGCCCGGCGCGGCGATGGCGCGCACCTCGCTGCCGAAGCGCGATTTGATCGAGCGGCAGGCCGCCTCGACCACCTCGAGCTTGCGGCCGGTGATGGCCACCGCGGCGCCCTCGCTGGCGAGCAGCGCGGCGGCGCGCTGGCCGACGGGCCCGGTGCCCGCAAGCACCACCGCGCGCTTGCTCTCCAGGGAGCGGCCATGCTGCAGCCAGGCCACGGCGGCGGCGGCCGTGGTGTTCGAGCCGTTGCAGTCGAACATGACGGATACCCGGAACTTGGCGAAGAATCTCTGCTTGACGGCCTCGAGCAGGACCGTGCCCTCGGCCATGTTGCTGCCGCCGATGAAGAGGGCGGTGTTCTGCTTGTCCTTCGGGCCGCGCGTGAAGATCGCACCCTCCACCAGCGCGCCGACGTTGGCTGCGCTCACGCCGCCATAAGCGGTGACCTGATCGGCGCCGCCGTCATAGGCCACGACATTGTCGAAAACCGCGGGCAACGGGTCGGTATCGAACTGGTAGAGCAGCTTTTTCATGGGGCCCATTGTAGCCGTGTTCTTGCCGCGACCGCGCGCCGCGCCGGGCGATGCGCCGCGCCAGGCCATGCGCCGCGCCAGGCCATGCGCCGCGCCAGACCTGCGCCACGCGGGTCATGCTGCGACTCAGGTTACCAGGTGCCGTGGCTTTCCCGCCGCCCAGGCGTCGATGTTGTCGATCAATTGGTCGGCCAGAAACTGCATCGCGCCATCCGAGGCCCAGGCGATGTGCGGCGTGAGAATGAAGTTGGGGCGCCGTACGTCGAGCAGCGGATGCCCGCCGCTCGGCGGCTCGACCGTGAGCACATCGAAGCCGGCCCCGGCAATCAGGCCTTCATCGAGCGCTCGAACGAGCGCCGCCTCATCCACCAGTCCGCCGCGCGCCGTGTTGATCAGCAGGGCGGTGCGCTTCATCTTGCGCAGCGCCGCCAGATCGATGAGATTGCGCGTCGCCGGCATGAGCGGACAGTGCAGCGAGAGCACGTCGGATGCGGCGAGCACCTCATCGTGCGGCGTGAAGCTCACGCCTTCCATCTTGGGCGGCGGGTGATCGGCGAACAGCACGCGCATCCCGAAGGCGCGGCCGATGGCCGCCGTACCCTGGCCGATGGCTCCCTCGCCGATGATGCCGAGCGTCGCGCCATGCAGATCGCCGATCGGATGGGTGAAGAAGCAGAATTGCTCCGAGCGGTTCCAGACGCCGTTCTCGACGTCCTCGCGGTAGGCGAGGAGATTGCGGCGCAGCGCCAGGATCATCATGAATGCGTGCTCGGGCACGGTGTGCACGGCGTAGTTGCGAATGTTCGCGACCGCGATGCCGTGCGCCTTGCAGTACGCCACATCGATGACGTCGTAACCGGTGGCGGCGACGGCGATCATCCTGAGCCCGGGGAGCTGCTCGAGCGTCGCCGCCCGCAGCGGGACCTTGTTGACGATGGCGACATCGGCGCCCTTCAGGCGCGGCACGATCTCCTCCACCGACGTCTTGGCATATTCGACGTAGTCGCCGGCGCTCGCGGGCCTGCGCACCGCGGCACGGAGCGAGGCGCGGTCCAGGAAGACGATCCGATGGCTCACGCGGCCTTGCCCGCCGCCATTTTCTGCGCGGCGGCGGCGGCGGCGCTGCGCCAGTACTTCTGCGCGGCGGCGACACCGCTCCCGGGCTCGATCTTGACGCCCAGATCGAGCATGGCCATCTCCGCGCCCGCAATCGCGCCGAGCAGCATGAGCTCGTTCAGATCCCCCAGATGCCCGATACGAAACAGCTTGCCTGCGACCTTGGAGAGTCCTGCGCCGAGCGCGAGATTGTAGCGATTGAAGGCACGCGCGATGACCTCCGCACCGTTGATGCCTTCCGGCACCATGATGGCCGAGACCGTATCGGAGTACCATTTCGGCGCCACCGCGCATAGCTTGAGCTTCCAGCCCTCGAGGACGGCTGCGCGCGTGCCCGCCGCCAGATAGCTGTGGCGCCGGAAAACGCTCTCCAGGCCCTCCTCGGCGAGCATGGCGAGGGACTCGCGCAGCCCATGCAGGAGCGGCAGGGCGGGCGTGTAGGGGAAATAGCCCGAAGCGTTGGCCTGCACCATGTCGGCGTAGTCGAAGTAACAGCGCTTGGAGGTCGCTTTCTTCGCGACCTCGAGCGCCTTTGCGCTCACGCAGGTGACGCCAAGACCTGCGGGCAGCATCAAGCCCTTCTGCGAGCCGCTGACGCAGACATCGACGCCCCACTCGTCCATGCGAAAGTCGATGCTCGCGAGCGCGCTCACCGAGTCGACGAACAAAAGCGCCGGATGCTTGACGCTATCCATCGCCTGCCGCACGGCCGCCACGTCGCTCGTGACGCCGGTCGCGGTCTCGTTCTGGCACACGAGCACCGCCTTGATCTTGTGCTGTTTGTCGGCGGACAGCGAGGCGAGGTAGCGCTCGACCGGAGCACCCTCGCCCCAGGGCGTCTCGAGGATTTCCACCTCGTAGCCCAGCCGCTGGCACATGTCGACCCACAGGTGGCTGAACTGGCCGAAGCGGGCAACGAGCACCTTGGCGCCCGTGTCGAGACAATTGGTCAGCGCCGCTTCCCAGCATCCCGTCCCGGAGGAGGGAAAGATGAACGGCGTGGCGCTGGTGGTCTTGAAGATCGGCTTCAGCCCGTCGAGGCAGGCGCGCGCGAGCTGCGGGAAGACGGGCGAGCGGTGATCTTCCATCGCGATCACCATGGCGCGCATCACACGGTCCGGCACGTTGGTGGGGCCGGGCACGAACAGAAAATTACGACCAGCCATCGCGAACTCCTTGACGATTGAGAGCGGCTCTTGGGGCTATCTTAACGGCGCAGCCGGGGGCGCAGCTTCGATTGATTGTAGCCGGCCGAATTAGGCTATGATATATGAAATATCTAGCCTAATCACAGATCTTGCGCGGCGCCGCAATCCGGGCTCCCTGCAGCGATCCGGATGGGGGCGGCGGCATCGGGTTGGCGGCAGCGGGGTAGCGAGCCATGCGCATTGCGATCATCGGACAGCAAAAATTCGGCAAATCCGTGCTCGATGCCTTCATCGAGCGGGGCGACACCGTGGCCGGCGTGTTCTGCACGCCCGACAAGGCGGGCAGCCCCCCCGATCCGTTGCGGGTGGGCGCCGAGGAGCGCGGCGTGCGGCTGTTTCAGCTCAAATCGCTCAAATCGCCCGAGGCCCTCGAGGCGTTGCGCTCGCTCGACGTCGATCTCGGCGTCATGGCCTACGTGCTGCAGTTCGCGCCGCAGGAGTTCACCGCGATCCCGCGCCACGGCATGATTCAATACCACCCCTCGCTCCTGCCCAAGTACCGGGGACCGAGCTCGATCAACTGGCCGATCATCCGCGGCGACACCCGCACCGGACTCACCATATTCCGGCCGAGCGACGGGCTCGACGAGGGGCCGATCATCCTGCAGAAGGAGACGCCGATCTCGCCCGACGACACGCTCGGCTCGGTGTATTTCGATCGGCTGTTTCCCATGGGCATCGAGGCGCTCAAGGAGGCCGCGGATCTGGTCATGAGCGGCCGTGCCAAGGCCGCCGTGCAGGACGAGGCGCAGGCGAGCTACGAGGGCTGGTGCCGCGACCCGGAGGCGCGCATCAACTGGCACAGCCATGTCGACCAGGTCTACAACCTGATCCGCGGATGCAACCCCGCGCCGGGCGCCTGGAGCTCGCTGAACGGCAGGAAGATTCGGCTGTTCGACGCGCGCAAGCATCCGGCGCGCACCTTCTCGCAGGTCAAAGGCCCCATCGGCACCGTGACCTCGGTCGGCGAGCACGGCCTCACGGTGAGCGGCCAGGGCGGGCAGATCGAGGTGCTGACGCTGCGATTCGACGACGGCAAGAAGCTCAAGGCTGCGGAATTTTGCGCTCAGGCGGGAATCAAGTCGGGAACGCAGCTCGGCGAGTGATGCCGGTGCGCGCCTCGACTCTCGAGCCTCGAGCTGCCTGCCGGGAGCGGCGCCGGCTGCTATATTGCGCGCCGCCTCACGGGATTCGATCGTCCGCCGCGCACATGCGCGGCGCCAATGAACCATTGTCACAGGGGAGTTAATGTGCGTTCCGACATAGAGATTGCGCAAGCCGCCACCATGAAGCCTATCGGCGAGATCGCCTCGCGGCTCGGCATTCCGGCCTCGAGCGTCGAGAATTACGGGCACTACAAGGCCAAGATCGCGCTCGACTACATCGACAGCTTGAAGGACAAGCCGGACGGCAAGCTGATCCTGGTCACCGCCTTGAGCCCGACACCCGCAGGCGAAGGCAAGACCACCACCACGGTGGGTCTCGGTGATGCCCTCAACAAGATCGGAAAGAACGCCGCGATCTGTCTGCGCGAGCCGAGCCTCGGACCGGTATTCGGCATGAAGGGGGGCGCCGCCGGCGGCGGGCTCGCGCAGGTCGTCCCGATGGAGGACATCAACCTGCACTTCACCGGCGACTTCGGTGCCATCGGTCTCGCCCACAACCTGCTCTCCGCGCTCATCGACAATCACGTGCACCATGGCAACGAGCTCGGCTTCGACCTGCGGCGCGTCGCGTGGAAGCGGGTGGTGGACATGAACGATCGGGCGCTGCGCGACATCACGGTCGGCCTGGGCGGTCCGGGCAACGGCTTTCCGCGCCAGGACGGCTTCGACATCGTGGTGGCCTCGGAGGTGATGGCCATATTCTGTCTGGCTCGAAACTTGGGCGATCTCAAGCAGCGCCTCGGCAACATCGTGATCGGCTACCGGCGCGATCTGAGCCCCATCCGGGCGCGCGACCTGAATGCGCAGGGCGCCATGACGGTGCTGCTGAAGGAAGCCCTGAAGCCGAACCTGGTGCAGACGCTCGAGAACAACCCGGCCTTCATCCATGGCGGACCGTTCGCGAACATCGCCCATGGCTGCAACTCGGTGCTCGCCACCTCCACCGCGCTCAAGCTCGCCGATTACGTGGTGACCGAGGCGGGCTTCGGCGCGGACCTGGGCGCCGAGAAATTCATCGACATCAAGTGCCGCAAATCCGGACTGCGCCCCTCGGCCGTGGTCCTCGTCGCCACCATACGCGCGCTCAAGTATCACGGCGGCTGCGACCTCAAGCAGATCAACACCGAGAATCTCGGCGCCCTGGAGAAGGGGATCGCGAATCTCGAGCGGCACGTGAACAACGTGCGCAATCACTACGGCTTGCCCTGCGTCGTGTCGGTGAATCACTTCACCGCGGACACCGCGGCGGAGCATGCGCTGCTCGCCAAGACCATGAAGGGCCTCGACGTGCCGCTGGTGCTGGCGCGGCACTGGGCCGAGGGCGGCGCCGGAGCCACCGACGTGGCGCGCAAGGTGGTCGAGATCATCGAGCAGGGCAAGGCGGACTTCCGCTTCGTCTACGACGAGAAGCAGACGCTGTGGGACAAGATCAAGACCGTCGCGACCAAGATCTACGGCGCGGCGGACATCTCCTCGGACGCCAAGATCAAGGCGCAGATCGACAAGCTCCAGGCGGACGGCTACGGGCATTACCCGATCTGCATCGCGAAGACCCAGTACTCCTTCTCGACCGACCCTGCGGCGCGCGGCGCGCCGAGCGGGCACACCCTCAACGTGCGCGAGGTGCGCCTCGCGGCCGGGGCGGAATTCATCGTGGTCGTGTGCGGCGACGTCATGACCATGCCGGGACTGCCGAAGGTGCCTTCCGCGGACAAGATCGACATCGACGCGCAGGGCCGCGTGATCGGCCTCTTCTAGGGGCGGCCGGCGAGCAGGGGGCGCGGTCGGCGCGCGCAGGGCGGGTTTGGCGGGTGGGCGCGGTGAGTGAGCCGGGGGCGCGGTCAGCGAGGCTCGATCGTCAGCACGATCTTGCCGATGTGCTTGGAGGACTCCATCAGCCGGTGCGCCTCGCTCGCCTGCGCGAGCGGGAAGGTGGCGTAAATGATGGGTTTCACCCGGCCCGTGGAGAGCAGCGGCCAGACGTTGCGCCGCACGCCCTCGGCAACCAGCGCCTTCTGCTCGACGCTGCGGCTGCGCAGGGTCGAGCCGGTGAGCGTGAGGCGCTTGGTGAGGATGGTGCCGAGGTTGAGCTCGGCGCGCGCACCGCTGAGGAGCGAGATCACGACCAGACGCCCCTCGACCGCGGCCGCCTCGAGATTGCGCGCGAGGTAGCTCGCGCCCACCATGTCGAGAATCACATTGACGCCCGTGCCGTCCGTCTCGCGACGCACCACCTCGACGAAATCCTCGGTGTGGTAATCGATGCCTCGCGCTGCGCCGAATTGCTCGCAAGCGCGCACCTTCTCGGGCGTGCCGGCGGTGGCGAATACCCGTGCGCCGCGCGCGGCGGCGAGCTGGATGGCGGTGGTGCCGATGCCGCTCGTTCCTCCGTGGATGAGGACGCTCTCGCCCGACTGCAGGCCGGCGCGGTCGAACAGGTTGGTCCACACCGTGAAGAACGTCTCCGGAATCGCCGCCGCCTCGATCAGGGACACACCCTGCGGCAGCGGCAGACAGAGCGGTGCCGCCGCCACGGCGTACTCGGCGTAGCCGCCGCCGGGCAAGAGCGCCGTGACCCGATCGCCGATCGCGACACCCGAGGCGCGCCCCCCGAGGGCAACCACCTCGCCGGCGATCTCAAGGCCGGGAAGGTCCGATGCGCCGGGCGGGGGCGGATAGCGGCCCTGTCGCTGCATGACGTCGGGCCGGTTCACGCCCGCAGCCGCCACGCGCACCAGTACCTCGCCCGCGGCGGGTCGCGGGGTGGGGCGGCGGCCGAGCTTGAGCTGCTCGGGGCCGCCCGGCGCCGCGATCTCGATCACGGCCATTTCTTCTGGGATGTTCGACATCGATCAACCTGCTCGATCCGGAGGGGCCGCGCGGCCATGAGGCGATGCTACACGAAACGCGAGACGGCGCGCTCTGCACGAACCGCGGTGCGCCATGGGCGCGGGACCGCCCGCTCATCGAGCCTGGTATGATCCCGCATCACGAATTGCAGCGGCCTGATCCGCAGCGAGCCGGACGGCGGCCGAGCCGCGCGCATCGAGCGGTAGCCGAGCGCGGTGCCCGCAAGGAGTTCTCATGACCACCGCCTACATCACCCATGCCGACTGCCTGCGCCACGAAATGGGCCCCGGTCACCCCGAGAATCCCGAGCGGCTGAGCGCGGTCAACGAGCACATGCGCGCCTCGGGCCTGCTGCCGGCGCTGCGCTCCCTGGAAGCCCCGCTCGCCGAGGCGCCGGATCTGAAGCGTGTGCATCGCCCCGCCTACGTGGACCTGATATTCGAGAACGCGCCGCGGGAGGGCTACGTGCAGCTCGATCCCGATACCGCCATGAACCCCTACAGTCTCGCCGCGGCGCGCCGCGCCGCCGGCGCAGGCCTGCTCGCGGTCGATGAGATCATCGCGGGGCGGGTGCAAAACGCCTTTTGCGCCGTGCGGCCGTGCGGCCATCACGCCACGCAGGCGCGGCCCATGGGCTTTTGCATTTTCAACAACGTCGCGGTGGCCGCGGCCTACGCGCTCGAGGCGAAGGGGCTCGCGCGCGTGGCGATCGTGGACTTCGACGTTCATCACGGCAACGGCACCGAGGACATGTTCAGCGCCCCCGAATGGCGCGAGCGGGTGTTGATGGCGAGTTTCTTCCAGCACCCGTTCTACCCCGGCAGCGGCACCGAGAACCCCGCGCCCAACATGTTCAACGTGCCGCTTGCCGCCGGCAGCGACGGCCGCGCGGCCAGGCGCGCCGTAGAGGACACCTGGCTGCCTGCGCTCGATCGATTCTCGCCGCAAATGATATTCATATCCGCCGGATTCGACGCTCATCGCGAGGATCTTCTCGGCGGTCTCGCGCTGGTCGAGGACGACTATGCGTGGATGACGCGCGAGCTGATGAAGGTCGCCGCGCGCCACTCGGACAAGCGCATCGTCTCGATGCTCGAGGGAGGCTACAACCTGTCGGCGCTCGGACGCAGCGCCGTCGCCCACGTGGCCGCGCTCGCCGAGCATTGAGCGGCGACGCTTGAGCGGCGCGTGCGCCGCGTTGTAGGCGAGGTCAAATCGACTTTCCAGCGAGTTTGAATTTTTAGTGGAATCGGTCAATCGAGCCAAGGCAGATCGCTTCAGCCCGGAAAACTCCTTCGCATCCGGCGGCTCCTTTCGAAGCGACTTACCGGCGCCGCTCAGGTTCTCAAGTGGAGAGGTCACGATCTGTCCCGATCAGCCAGAACTTGGGCTGCGCCAACACACGCTTGACGAAGGCGTTGCCATCGTGAATTTGCCAGACCAACGAGTTCGTCGCTAGCCCGCGTCTCCGCCCGGCGGCTCCGGGATCTTGGGTGCGGCGGCCCGAGCAAGGCTCTGCAGCGCCTCGCGCGGCAGCTCGTCGAGGTGCGCATCGCCGTGCTCCTTCAGGTGCGCGAGGAGCTTCTGCCGCATGCGCGGCGTCCAGAACTTGGCGATGTGGTTGGCGATGCCCGCCACGGCGTCCTTGTGCTCGGGCTCGGAGCGGAAGAAATTGCCGATGTCGTTGGCCATCTGCACCAGATGCTCCGCGCTGCCATGCCCGGCGTGGCCGTCCTCGCCGTGCGGGTCGGGGGCCGCGGCGCCGGCTCGCGCGCCGCCGCCGGCCGCCGGTGAGTTACTTGGCGGCGACGACATCGCTGCCGGCGCTCTTGAGCAGCGCTTCCTGGGTCTCGGTGAACTCGCGGAAGCGGCGCTGCCACTCGGAAGGCTGGCTCACCCGCGTCGCCTGCACGGCGGTGACCTTGTATTCCGGGCAGTTGGTCGCCCAGTCGGAATTCTCCGTGGTGATCACGTTCGCGCCCGACTCGGGGAAATGGAAGGTGGTATAGACCACGCCCGGCTGCACGCGCTCGGTGACGCGCGCGCGCAGCACCGTGTCGCCGGCGCGGCTCGCGATGCCCACCCAGTCGCCTTCCGCGATGCCGCGCTCCTCGGCATCGTGCGGGTGGATCTCGAGCCGATCCTCGTCGTGCCAGCGATTGTTCTCGGTGCGCCGCGTCTGCGCTCCGACGTTGTACTGGCTCAAGATGCGTCCGGTGGTGAGGATCAGCGGATACTTCGCGTTCACCTTCTCGGCCGTCGGCACGTACTCGGTCAGCAGGAACTTGCCCTTGCCGCGCACGAACTCCCCGACGTGCATGGTCGGGGTGCCCTCGGGGTGCTGCGCGTTGCACGGCCACTGGATGCTGCCCAGCTCATCGATGCGCGCGAAGCTCACGCCGGTGAAGGTGGGCGTGAGGCGCGCGATCTCATCCATGATCTCGGACGGATGCGAGTAGCTCATCGCAAAGCCGAGCGCGTTGGACAGGAGCTGGGTGATCTGCCAGTCGGCATAGCCGGCCTTGGGCCGCATCACCTGGCGCACGCGCGAGATACGCCGCTCGGCGTTGGTGAAGGTGCCGTCCTTCTCGAGGAACGAGGAGCCCGGCAGGAACACGTGCGCGAACTTGGCGGATTCGTTCAGGAACAGGTCCTGCACGATGATGCACTCCATCGAGGTGAGCGCCGCCGTCACGTGCTGGGTGTTCGGGTCCGACTGGGCGATGTCCTCGCCCTCGATGTACAGGCCCTTGAACTCGCCATCGAGCGCGGCCTCGAACATGTTCGGAATGCGCAGCCCCGGCTCGTTCTGCAGGCTCACGCCCCACTCGCCCTCGAAGGCCGTGCGCACCTTGTCGTCGGAGACATGGCGGTAGCCCGGGAACTCGTGCGGGAAGGAGCCCATGTCGCAGGAGCCCTGGACGTTGTTCTGGCCGCGCAGCGGGTTGACGCCCACCCCCTCGCGGCCGAGATTGCCCGTGGCCATGGCGAGGTTGGCGATGCCCATGACGGCGGTGGAGCCCTGGCTGTGCTCGGTGACGCCGAGCCCGTAGTAGATCGCGCCGTTGCGGGCGGTGGCGTACAGCCGGGCCGCGGCGCGCACCTCGCTTGCGGGCACGCCCGTGATCTGCTGCATCGCCTCCGGGGAGTTCTTCTCCAGGGCAACGAACTTGCGCCACTTGTCGAAGGAGTCCACTTCGCAGCGCTCGCGCACGAAGTCCTCCTTGACCAGGCCTTCGGTCACGACCACGTGCGCCAGCGAATTGAGCAGCGCGACGTTGGTGCCCGGACGCAGCTTCAAGTGATGCGCCGCCTGGATGTGCGGCGTGCGCACCAGGTCGATGCTGCGCGGGTCGGCGACGATGAGCTTCGCGCCTTCGCGCAAGCGCCGCTTCATCTGCGAGGCGAACACCGGATGGCCGTCCGTGGGGTTGGCGCCGATCACGACGATGACGTCGGCCTGCATCACGGAATCGAAGTTCTGGGTGCCCGCCGACTCGCCCAGGGTGTTCTTCAGGCCATAGCCGGTGGGCGAGTGGCACACGCGCGCGCAGGTGTCGACGTTGTTGTTGCCGAAGCCGGCTCTCACCAGCTTCTGCACCAGGTAGGTCTCCTCGTTGGAGCAGCGCGAGGAGGTGATGCCGCCGATGGAATTGCGCCCGTATTTCGCCTGGATGCGCTTGAGCTCGGAAGCGGCATAGGCAATCGCTTCCTCCCATGACACCTCGCGCCAGGGCTCGCTGATGTGACCGCGGATCATGGGCTTCAGGATCCGGTCCGGGTGGGTGGCGTAGCCGATGGCGAAGCGGCCCTTCACGCAGGAATGGCCGTGGTTCGCATGCCCGTCGAGGTTCGGCACCATGCGCACCACCTCCTCGCCCTGCATCTCCGCCCGGAACGAGCAGCCGACGCCGCAGTAGGCGCAGGTGGTGGTGACGCTGTGCTCGGCCTGCCCCTTCTCGATGAGGGAATTCTCCGACAGCGTGGCGGTCGGGCAGGCCTGCACGCAGGCGCCGCACGACACGCACTCCGAGTCCATGAAGGGCTCATCCTGGCTGGCGGCCACGGTCGAGTCGAAGCCGCGTCCCTGGATGGTGAGTGCGAAGGTGCCTTGCTGCTCGTCGCAGGCGCGCACGCAGCGCGAGCACACGATGCACTTGCTGGCATCGAAGGTGAAATACGGGTTCGAGGTGTCCTTGGGCGCGTCCAGATGATTCGCGCCGGCGTAGCCGTAGCGCACCTCGCGCAGCCCGACCACGCCCGCCATGTCCTGCAACTCGCAGTGTCCGTTCGCGGGGCAGGTGAGGCAGTCGAGCGGATGGTCCGAGATGTACAGCTCCATCACGCCGCGCCGAATGTCGGCGAGCTGCTTGTTCTGGGTGTGCACCTTCATGCCCTGCGCCACCGGCGTGGTGCAGGAGGCGGGCAGGCCCTTCATGCCCTCGATCTGCACCAGACACATGCGGCACGAGCCGAATGCCTCGAGCTGCTCGGTGGCGCAGAGCTTGGGGATCTTGATCTCGGAGAGCGCCGCGGCGCGCATCACCGATGTGCCCTCGGGCACGGTGACCTCGCGTCCGTCGATGATCAGGGTCACGAGCTTGCCGCTCGTTCGCTCCGGGGTTCCGTAATCATGCTCGACTATCGATAGCATCGCAGGCAACCTCTCGTGAAGAGCGCCTCAGGCGGAAGCCTGAGCGCTGCCATGTTTGACAAAATCCTCGGGAAAATGGTTCAGGGCCGACAGTACCGGAAAAGGCGTGAGTCCGCCGAGCGCGCACAGCGAACCGTAGACCATGGTCTCGCACAGGTCGCGCAGCAGCACCTCCTGCGCCGCGGCACTCTCGCCGGCCACCAGCCGGTCGATCACCTCGACGCCTCGAGTCGAGCCGAGGCGGCACGGCGTGCACTTGCCGCATGACTCGATGGCGCAGAACTCCATTGCGTAGCGCGCCTGCGCCGCCATGTCCACGGTGTCATCGAAGACCACGATGCCGCCGTGACCGAGCATCGCCTTGATGTCGGCAAAGGCCTCGTAATCGAGCGGCGTATCGAATTGCGATTCGGGCATGTACGCCCCCAGCGGGCCGCCGACCTGTACCGCCCGGATGGGTCGCCCGCTCAATGTGCCGCCGCCGAAGTCGTACAGAACCTCGCGCAAAGTCATGCCGAAGGCCACCTCGACCAGACCGCCCCGCTTGATGTTGCCGGCGAGCTGCAGGGGCAGGGTGCCGCGCGATCGGCCCATGCCGAAATGCTGGTAGAACTGCGCGCCGCGCTCCAGGATGATCGGCACGGAGCCGAAGGTGATCACGTTGTTGACCACGGTGGGTTTGCCGAACAAGCCCGCGATCGCCGGCAGCGGCGGCTTGAAGCGAATCTGTCCGCGCTTGCCTTCCAGGGACTCGAGGAGCGATGTCTCCTCGCCGCAGATGTACGCGCCGGCGCCCATGCGCACTTCCAGGTCGAAGCGCCGGCCGCTGCCGCGGACATCGCCGCCGAGGTAGCCTGCCTCGTAGGCGGCGCGAATCGCCGTATCGAGCGCGCGCTTCGCATCGGGGTATTCCCAGCGCAGGTAGATGTAGCCGCGGTCGGCGCCCGTGGCCAGCCCGGCAATGGTCATGCCCTCGATGAGCAGGAACGGATCGCCCTCCATCAGCATGCGATCGGAGAAGGTGCCGGAGTCGCCCTCATCGGCGTTGCAGACGACGTACTTTTGCCCGCCGGGCGCCCCGAGCACGGTCTTCCATTTGATGCCCGCCGGGAATGCGGCTCCCCCCCGTCCGCGCAGCCCCGAGGCGGTCACGCTTTCCACGATGCCCGCCGGCGTGAGGGCGAGCGCGGCCGCGAGGCCGCGGTAACCACCGTGCGCCAGGTAGTCCTCGAGCGAGACCGGATCGGTGATCCCGACGCGCGCGAAGGTGAGGCGCTGCTGACGCGCGAAGTAGGGAATCTCCTCGGTGGGTCCGAGCGCGAGCGGATGGGAGCGCCCCGCATCGAGCAGCCCCGCGTCGAACAGGCCCGGGACGTCTTTTGCTTGCACCGGCCCGTAGGCGTGGCGGCGGCCGTCGATTTGCGCCTCGACCATCGGCTCGAGCCAGAGCAGCCCGCGAGAGCCGTTGCGCACCAGCGTGACATCGAGGCCGCGCCGCGCCGCCTCGGCGGCGATCGCGCGGGCGGTCTCGTCCGCGCCCATCGAGCGGGCGGCAGCATCGCGCGGCACGTAGATCTTGCCGGCGCTCATCTTGTCCGCGCTCACGAGGCCTCCACGCGCAGCGATGCCATGAGCTCATCGAAGCGCTGCGGCGATACGCGGCCCTTGAGCTCCGTGTCGATCATGATGGAGGGCCCCAGGGCGCAGTTGCCCAGGCAGTAGACGGGCTCGAGGGTGACGGCGCCGTCCGTGCTGGTGCCGTGAAAATCGACGCCCAGACTGTGCTTGGCATGCCCTTCGAGCGCCACCGCCCCGAGCGCCTGGCAGGCCTCGGCGCGGCACAGATGCACCACGTGCCGCCCGCCGCGCTCGGTGCGAAAATAATGATAGAAAGTCACCACGCCGTGCACCTCGGCGCGCGACAAGTTGAGCTCCTTGGCGACCAGCGCAACCGCATCCGGCGGCACGAATCCGAGCGCCTCCTGCACCGCGTGCAGGATGGGCAACAGTGCCCCCGCCAGCGCCTTGCCTTCGGCACAGGCACGAATCACCGCGGCCTGCTCGGCGGCGCTGAGCGAGGAAGGCCGCTCGACCTTGATCGGAATTACTCGAGCCTTGGCCATGCGCGATGAGCCCCCGGTGGTTCGACACTCAGCATAGCCTGATATATTACGCCGATATAGCGACGCCGACACAGCTTCAGCCCCTCGCGGTGCGCACAGATCGAGCGCGAATGCGACATGCGCGCAGGCCGACCCGCATATATGCCGCGCACGACATATGTCGGGCGGGCGATGCTATGCTCTGCGCTCGTAAATGCGCGTGCCTTCCCTTCAGATCGGGCGAGGCGGTCGGCGCGCCCGTCGGGGCGCGATTGCCGGCCTGCTGCTGTCGCTGTTGGCCGCCGGCAGCGTCGCGCAGCAGGCCCCGGCCGCAGCCAGCGGGGCAGCCGCATTCGATCAGTTCGCCGACCGCCTGGCCGCGCAGTGGATGCGCGCAAACCCCCTTGCCGCGACCTCGACGCAGTACTTCGGCGGCGCGCAGCAAGACACGCTCGACCGCGAGCTGCGCGCGGTGGATGCCTCCGGCATGCCGCTCTTTGCTCAGGACCGCGCCGCCTTCGTGGCGCGTGCCCGGCAGGGTCTCGAGCAGCTGAAGCGCTTCCCGCGCGGCCCGCTGTCCGCGGTGCAGCGCGTGTCCGCCGCTGCGCTCGAATGGCAGCTCGCCGATGCCATCCGTCTTGCGGGCGTGGCGGATCAGCGCTTCGTCTTCGAGCAGTTCCGCGGGCTGCAGGTGACGCTGGTCAATTTTCTGACCCAGATTCAACCGCTGCGCACGCCGCGCGACGTCGATAACTACCTCGCGCGCCTGGGCCAGATGGCCGCGGTGCTCGATCAGGGCATCGAGGTCGCCAAGCTGCGCGCATCGATGGGCACCATTGCGCCCAAATTCATCCTGCAAGCGACGCTCGATGGAATCGATCGCTTCCTCTCCGCGGCGCCCGATCAGAACGTCCTGGTGAGCGCGCTGGCGACCCGCACCCAGGGCATCCCGGGCCTCTCGGCGGATCAGCGCGAGGCGGCGCTGGCTGCCGCCAAGCGCAGCGTGAGCGAATCGGTACGCCCCGCCTTCGCCCGGGTCCGGGCGGCGCTCGCCGACCAGATGAATGCCGCCAAGGACGAGGCGGGCTTGTGGAGCATGCCCAACGGCGCCGAGGCGTATGCCGCGCTGCTGCATGCGAACACGACCACCGATCTGACCGCGCAGCAGATCCACCGGATCGGCTTGCGCGAGGTGGCGCGCATCGAGCGGCACATGGACCGGGAGCTGCGCGCCCTGGGGCTCGCGCAAGGCAGTGTACGGGAGCGCTACGCGCAGCTCGAGAGGAGCGTGCAGCCCCCGCCCGATCCCGATCCGCGCCCGGCCCTGCTCGAGCAGCACGAGCGCATCCTGCGCGACGCCGAGGAGCGCGCCAGAAGCCTGTTCGACATACGGCCCAGGGCCGGCGTGCGGGTGCTGCGCGAGCCTGCGTTCACCGAGAAGAACGCGGCGGCGCATTACTCGTCCCCGGCACCGGACGGCTCGCGCCCCGGCACGGTGTGGGTGCCCCTGCCCGGGCCCACCTATCAGATCCTGGAGATGCGCACGCTCATGTACCACGAGGGCGTTCCCGGGCACCACTTTCAGATCGCCTTGCAGCAGGAATCGGCCGACCTTCCGCTCTATCGGCGCAAGCGGGTGTTCGGCGGACTGTCCGCTTTCGCCGAAGGCTGGGCGCTGTACGCCGAGCAGCTCGCGGTCGAGGCCGGCTGGTACCAGGGCGACCCGAAGGGGCGCCTCGGCCAGCTGTCCGATGAGCTGTTCCGCGCCAGGCGCCTGGTGGTCGACACGGGCTTGCATGCGCTGCATTGGACTCGCCAGCAGGCCATCGATTATGGGATCCCGGTTGCCGAAGTTGAGCGCTACGTCGTCATGCCGGGGCAGGCATGTGCGTATAAAATCGGCGAGATGCAGATCCTGGCGCAGCGGGCCAAGGCCCGCCATGCCCTCGGCAGCCGATTCTCGCTGCAGGGATTTCATGATCTGCTGTTGCGCACCGGCACGGTACCCTTGGCGGTCCTCGGGCAAGTGGTCGATGCCGACATCGCTGCGAGGCGCGGAGGCGATCAGCCATGACTCATCGAGCGAGCATCCGATTCGAGCACGGTCATTGCGGCCCCTGGATCGCGGCGGCGCTCATCGCCGCCGTGCTCATCTTGAGTCCCCAGCAGGCGCCCGGCACGATCCAGGCAGTGCCGCCCATCGGTCAGCCGAGCGAGCCGCCGGCATCGGCGGCCTCCGATGCCATCGATCAGCTCGCCGACGTGATGGTGGAAGCACCCGAGCCGCGCTACGTGGCGCCGACCCGGCGCGATGAGATCGGACGCATCTGGGCGCCGGTGCTGATCAACGGCCGGGGGCCGTTTCGCCTGGTGCTCGATACCGGGGCGACGAGCACGGTGGTGACCTCGTTGGTGGCCGAGGCGCTCGGCATTCCGATCAACGATTCGGCGCCCGTCATGCTGTTCGGGGTGACCGGGCAGGCCGCGGTGCCGACCATCCATGTCGACACGCTGAGCGTGGGGGATCTCGCGGTCGACTCGCCGCTCCTGCCCATCGTGCCCGATGCGCTCGGCGGCGCCGAGGGAATTCTCGGCTCCGAGGGCCTGAAGAACAAGCGCATCTTCATCGACTTTCGCCACGATAAAATCGCCATCACCTATTCGCGCGGCGAGCGGCCGGGGCGCGGCTTCTACACGGTGCCGTTCCGGCTGGTCCACGGGCAGCTCATCGTCATCGATGCCCTGGTCGGATCGGTGCACGCCCAGGCGATCATCGACACCGGCGGTGAGAGCACCATCGGCAATCTCGCGCTCAAGGATGCGTTGAACGATCACAACCTGAGCTACCACGGCCGTGTCGACCAGATCGAGGGCGCGACCAAGGCGATCGAGGAGGGCGAGCTCATCAGCGCGCCCGCCATCACCATGGGCCCGATTCTCATGCGCGATGCCGGGGTGACCTTCGCCGACCTGTTCATATTCAAGCGCTGGAAGATGACCGGCGAGCCGGCGATCATGATCGGCATGGACGCGCTCGGTACGCTCGACACCCTGATCATCGACTACAAGCGCAAGGAGCTGCAGATGCGCACCGCCAGGGCGAGCGGCTAGGCGAGGGCGCGCGGCGAGGCGAGCGGCGCTGATTTTTTCGGCCGGTTGGGTGAGAATGCCCCCGGGCACAGATCTTGCGGGAGCAGCGATGGTCAACAAGCCGATGGTCGTGGTCGCAGTCGTGGTGGTGGCGGCGGGACTCGGGGTTGCATACTACTTCCACAGCCGCAGCGCCGCGCCCGCATCGGCGCCCAGCGTCGTGCAGCCGCCGCCGGCGCCGCCGCCCGAGCCCGCGATCGAGCATCCCGTGCCGAGCGGCGCAGGGGCCACGGCGCAACCGCTGCCGTCCCTGAACGACAGCGATCCGGCGGTCAAGGATGCGATCAGCGGCGCGATCGGCGCGACCGCCATGCAGTACGTGGTGCCGGAGAGCATCATCCGCCACATCGTGGTGACCATCGACAATCTGCCGCGCCAGAAAGCGCCTGCCGCGAAGCGGCCGACCGTCGCGGTCGCCGGCTCGTTCCTGGTCGAGGGCGACGAGATGCACGCGACGCTCGATCCCAAGAATTTCGCGCGCTACGACCCGATGGTGAACGTGGTCCGCCAGCTCGACATGCAGCGGGTGGCGGATGTGTACTTTCGCTTCTACCCGCTCTTTCAAAGTGCCTATCAGGATCTCGGCTACCCGAAGGGTTATTTCAACGATCGGCTGGTGCAGGTGATCGACTCGCTGCTCGCGACTCCCCAGCCGACCGGTCCCATCGAGCTCACCCGGCCGAACGTCATGTACCTGTTCGCCGACCCCAAGCTCGAGGCGCTGCCGGCGGGCCAGAAGGTGCTGCTGCGCATGGGGCCCGACAACGCGGCCGTCATCAAGGCGAAGCTCAAGGAGCTGCGAGAGATCATCACGGCGAGTCCGCCCAAGCACTGACCGGGGGAGGCGCCTGCAAAAACCAAGGGGGAACGACATGAACAACACGGCCGCAACCGCGGATCTGTCCCTGGACAAGCCTCAGGCGCCCAATCAGTGGCTGGTGATCGGCGCATCCTCGCTCGGAACGGTGTTCGAGTGGTATGACTTCTACATCTACGGGCTGCTCGCCGGCATTCTCACCACGCAGTTCTTCTCCGGAGTGAACGAGGTCACCGGATTCATCTTCGCGCTGGCGACGTTCGCGGCGGGATTCGCCGTGCGTCCATTCGGCGCATTGGTGTTCGGGCGCCTCGGCGACCTCGTCGGCCGCAAGCACACCTTTCTCATCACCATGAGCATCATGGGCGGCGCGACTTTCCTGGTGGGCTTGCTGCCGAGCTATGCGGCCGTCGGTCTCTGGGCGCCGCTCGCGCTGGTGTTGCTGCGGCTCCTGCAGGGACTGGCGCTCGGCGGCGAATACGGCGGCGCCGCCATCTACGTCGCCGAGCACGCGCCGGCGGACAAGCGCGGCCTGTACACCAGCTGGATCCAGACCACGGCGACGCTCGGCCTGTTCGCGGCGCTGCTGGTCGTGATCGGCACGCGCACCGGCATGGGCGAGGACAGTTTCAAGGCCTGGGGATGGCGCATTCCCTTTCTGCTGTCGCTGCTGCTGCTGATGGTGTCGCTGTGGATCCGCCTGAAGCTCGACGAGAGTCCGGTGTTCATGAGCATGAAGCGGCTCGGTACCACGTCCAAGGCGCCGCTCGCCGAAGCGTTCGGGCGCTGGAGCAATCTGAAGATCGTGCTCATCGCCCTGCTCGGGGCGGTGATGGGTCAGGCCGTGGTCTGGTACACGGGGCAGTTCTATGCGCTCTTCTTCCTGGAGAGGATACTGCGCGTGGACGGAGCGACCACGAACATTCTGATCGCCATTGCGCTCGCCATCGCGACGCCCGCCTTCCTGTTTTTCGGCTGGCTGTCCGATCGCATCGGCCGCAAGCCCATCATTCTCGCCGGCTGCCTGCTGGCGGCGTGCACCTACAGCTCGTTGTTTCATGCGCTCACGCTGTACGCCAATCCCGCCTTGTTCGCCGCCCAGGCGAAGGCGCCGGTGTCGCTCATCGCCGATCCGCGCGAGTGCTCGTTCCAGTTCGATCCGGTCGGAAAGAACAAATTCGATTCCTCCTCCTGCGACATCGCCAAGAGCTTTCTCGCCAAGGCGGGAGTCTCTTACCGGCGCATCGACGCCCCGCCCGGCAGCGTCGCGCAAATCCGCGCCGGCCAGAGCACTCTCGCCGCGCCCAATCCGCGCTTGGTGACGGGCGCGGAGCGCAAAGCGGCCATCGCCAAGTTCCAGGAGTGGGGCAAGGCGGCACTGAGTGCAGTCGGCTATCCAAGCAAGGCGGATCCTGCGGGCATCAACAAGCCCATGGTGGTGCTGATCCTGGTGGTGCTCGTCCTGTACGTGACCATGGTGTACGGACCGATCGCGGCGCTCCTGGTGGAGCTCTTTCCCGCGCGCATACGCTACAGCGGCATGTCGCTGCCCTATCACATCGGCAATGGCTGGTTCGGCGGATTTCTGCCCACCACCGCCTTCGCGATGGTGGCGGCCACGGGCGACATCTATTACGGGCTCTGGTATCCCATCGTCGTGGCCGCGGTGACGGTGGCGGTGGGCGTGTTCTTCTTGCCGGAGACGTTCCGCCGCGCCATCGCCGCGTAGCGCCGGGCCGGATGCGCGCGCGGCGCGAGCCGCGCGGCGCACGCGCTGTCAAGGCGTCGCGATGTCGCGACGCTCATCGAGGCGACCGCGCGACGCTGCGCGCCTGCGCGCGCGATGCTCGTTACATTTGCTTCACACACCTGGCCGTTGCGCCGAGCCTCACGTTATATGCCCTGAGGAGCGGCTCGCTGCGAGGGCCGCCGTAATAACCATCACAGGGCTGTCACATGTCGCAACCACTCGAAAGGCTTTCCGGGATTCTGAGATCAAGAAGCGCGTGCTACCTGGCGCTGGCCGCGGCCAGTCTGCTGGTCGGATGCGTGGCCACGGTGCGAGTGCCGCCACCGCCACCGCCGCCTCCGGCGTACGTGCCGCCTGCATCGGCGGACGTCGAGGTGTCCGGGCCCGCGGCGCAGGTCGAGATGCAAGCCTCCGAGCCGCCGCCGCCGCTGCCGCAGTACGAGCAGCCCGAGTGCCCCGAGCCGGGCTGGCTGTGGACCCCCGGCTACTGGGCCTTCTCCACCGGCGGCTATTACTGGGTTCCCGGGACCTGGGTGGCACCGCCGGCGGTCGGACTGCTGTGGACTCCGGGCTACTGGGGATTCGTGGGCGGCGTGTACGCCTTCCACGCCGGGTACTGGGGCCCGCACGTCGGCTTCTACGGCGGTGTGAATTACGGCTTCGGCTATGGCGGCGCCGGCTTCGTCGGCGGCCGCTGGGTCGGCAATTCATTCTCGTACAACACCGCCGTGGTGCGGGTGAACACCACCGTGATTCACAACACCTACGTGAACAACACCGTCATCAACAACGTCACCGTGAACCGCGTGAGCTTCAACGGCGGCGCCGGCGGTATCCACGCGCAGCCCACGGCGGCGGAGCGAGCGGCGATGACCGAGCGGCACATCCCGCCGACGCCGGCGCAGACATCCCACGTGCAGGAGGCGCTGCGGGATCCGCAGCTCTCGGCGCGGGCAAACGGAGGTCATCCGCCGATCGCCGCCACGGCACGGCCGGCGGCCTTCAAGGGTCCCGGCGTCGTGCCGGCCCATGGCGCGCCGGCGCCCGGATCGACCGCCCCGGCGGCTCACGGAGCGGCGCCCGCCATGCATCAGCAGACGCGTCCCTACCAGCCCTCGCACCCACAGACGGGGCATGCGCCCAATGCGGCTCATGCGCCGGCGGCTCATGCGGCTCCGGCCCGCAAGCCGGCGCCGAAGCCCAAGGCTGCGCCCAAGAAGCCGGAGAAGGGCGACAAGCCCTGAGGCCTGCGCAAATCCGAGCGCATCGCCGCGCCCTCGCCGGTCATCGCACCGGCGAGGGCGTGGTCTTGAGGAGCGGCAGCTGATGGCCGATCGCGCTGCAATGCAGAGCCGCGCCGGACCGGCCTGGGCTCCCGCCGTGCACCGCTCCTGCGCCCGGTTGCGGCAAACCGAGACAGGGCGCATGATCTTGATCGGGACCATTCTGCGTTTGACAGAATCAGCGGGGGTGCCGGGCTGGCGCCGCTGAGCGGGAGGCGAGAAGATGAATTCGTTGTCCGTGGCGGTGGCCGACGGTGTTGCGACGCTCTGCATCCAGCGGCCCCAGACCAGCAATGCCATCGATATTTCCATCATCCGCTCCATGCACCTTGCGCTCGATCAGATCCAAAAGGGCGACAGCGGCGCGCGTGCCGTGGTCATCACGGGCAGCAACGAGGTGTTCTGCAGCGGGCTCGATCTGCACTCGGTCGACCTGAAGAGCCAGCAGGCGCGCCAGCGCGCGCATTTCGAGATGCGCCGCTTCATGGATCCACTGATTCTGCGCCTCAGCGGCTTTCGCTTTCCCATCGTGGCGGCGGTCAATGGCGCGGCGGTGGGCGCGGGCATGAGTCTGGCGCTCGCCAGCGACATCATCGTGGTCGGCGAGCACGCCTACTTCTGCCCCTCCTTCGCGCGGCTCGGGCTCGTTCCCGACGCGGGCATCACCTTTCACCTGGCGCGGCGCATCGGCGGCGGGCGCTCGCTCGCGGCGCTCATGCTGGCGGAGAAGATCCCGGCGAAAACGGCGCTCGATTGGGGGCTGGCCTATGCCGTGGCGCCGGACGCCGAGGTGGTGTCGAGCTCTCAGGCCGTGGCGCGCCGGCTTGCGTCGGGTCCGTGCGCGGTGCTCGGGCAGATCCGCTCGCTGCACACCTCGACCTTCGACAACTCGCTGCAGGAGCAGCTGCGCGCCGAGCGCAGCGCACAGGAGATGACGCTCGAGACGCACGACTGCGTGGAGGGCGTGCGCGCCTTCTTCGAGAAGCGCGAGCCTCATTTCTCCGACCATTAGCCTCTGCGACCATCAGCCGCGAGCGCGCTCGCTCGCGAGGACGGCGCGCAACGCTGCGATATCCTCGGGGCTGGTGCCGCAGCAGCCGCCGATCAGCCGGGCCCCCGAGCGCACCCACTGCGCCGCCTGCAGGGCGAAGGGGGCGTGCGCCCCGACCCACCGTTTGCTGCTCGCATCGTAATTCTGGCCCGCGTTCGGGTAGGCGATGAGAGGCTTGCCGGTCTCGTCGCGCATCCGCCGCAGCAGCTGCGCAACGTGCCGGGGCGCCGTGCAGTTGATGCCGACCGCGCTGATCTGAGGATGGTCGCGCAGCGCGGCCGCGCACTGCGCAATGCTCTCGCCCTCGCAGTTCCGCTCGCCGTCCCGGCAGGAGAAGCTCAGCCACGCCGTGGTGCCCGGATGCCGCGCGAGCAGATCGGCGAGGATGCGCGCCTCGCGCAGGCAGGGAATGGTCTCGAACGCGACCAGATCCGCGCCCGAGCCGGCCAGCAATTCGAGCCGTGCGCGGTGAAAGGCCTCGAGCTCACGGTCGCTCAGCGCATAGTGCCCGCGGTACTCCGAGCCGTCGGCCAGCATTGCGCCGTAGGGCCCGATGGAGGCTGCGATGAGCGGGCGCGAGGCACCCGGTGCGGCGAGGGAGCAGTACTGCTCGCGCGCCTCGGCGGCGAGCTCGACCGCGCGCAGCATGAGCGCAGCCGCCGCGCCGTGCCCGATGCCGCGCCTCGCGAAGCCCTCGAAGCTCGCCTGATAGGTGGCCGTGGTCGCGACCTGCGCTCCCGCGCGGAAGTACTCCAGATGCACCGCGCGGATCATCTCGGGCTGCTCGAGCAGGCACTTCGCGGACCACAGCGGATCGCGCAGATCCGCTCCGCGCCGCTCGAGCTGCGTCGCCAGCGCGCCGTCGAGCACGACGAGCTCGCCCGCCAGCGCGGCGATCGGGTCAGCGGTTGAGCGTGCGACTGCCACTCAAGAAGCCGCTCCCCGCGATGTAGTAGCGCAGGCGCGCTTCGGCGCCCTTGGTGAGTCCGATGCGCACGCTCTCGCCGACGGCCCCCGTCCGGGCACCGTCGCTGCCGATCCACAGATCGCCGCGGCGAAGCAGGTCGATGCCGTCGAGGCTGCGGTCGATGCGCAGCGCCTCGGCCAGCCGGCCCGGCCCGCGCGCCAGGTCCTTGACGCTCGCGCGCGCGCGCGCGCGGCGCATGTGCTCGATGCCGCGCAGCGGCTCGAGCGCCCGCAGCAGCACGCCGGCGCCCGTGCCGGGCGCCTCGCTCGACACGTTCAGCATCCAGCAGGTGCCGTAGCAGCGGTAGACATAGGCGTGGCCCACGTCGAGAAACAAGGAGCGATTGCGCGGCGTCATGCCGCGGTAGGCGTGACAGGCGGGGTCGCCGTCGAGATACGCCTCGGTCTCGACGATGCGGCCCGTGGCGAGGCCGCCCTCGAGCCGGCGCACCACGATCTTGCCCAGAAGAAAGCGCGCCAGCGCGATGGTGTCGCGCGGCAGCTCGGCGCGGGTCAGCAGTCGCGGCAAGGGTGGCCGCAGCGAGGCGGGCGCGTCGGGATGGGAGCCGATCATGCACAGATGGTAATCTCAACGACCCGCCGAGCGCACCATCGTGACATCCTCCTTTCGTATCAGGTCGCATCCCGTCGTGCCGTCCATGGCCGCGCTGCTCGTGGCCATGGTGAGCGTTCAGGGCGGCGCCGCGCTCGTCAAGGGACTCTTCCCGCGCGTGGGCGTCGCCGGGGCCACGACGCTGCGCCTGGGCCTCGCGAGCTGCATGCTGCTCGCCGTGTGGCGCCCGTGGCGATCGCTCCCCGGGGCACGCGCGGCCCGCAGCATCCTCGTGTATGGCCTGGCGATGGGCGTGATGAATTTTTGCTTCTATGCGGCGCTCGATCGGATCCCGCTCGGCATCGCGGTGGCGCTCGAGTTCACCGGTCCCCTGGGCGTGGCGATGGCCGCCTCGCATCGGCGGCTCGACTTTCTCTGGATCGGGCTCGCCGCGCTCGGGCTCATTGCCTTGCTGCCGCTCGGGCTGGAACGCAAGGCGCTGTCGGCGACCGGCATCGCGTTCGCGCTCGCCGCGGGCGGCTGCTGGGCGCTGTACATCGTCTTCGGCCGGCGGGCCGGCGCGGGGCATGGCGCGGCCAGCGCGGCGCTCGGCACCGTGGTCGGGGCGGCGCTGATCGCGCCCTTCGGCATCGCTCAGGCGGGCAGTGCGCTCATCGATCCGCTCATCCTGCCGGCGGCGTGCGCGGTCGCGCTGTTGTCGAGCGCGCTGCCATACTCGCTCGAGATGTTCGCATTGACCCGGCTGCCGACGCGCACCTTCGGCGTACTCATGAGCGGCGAGCCGGCGCTCGGGGCGCTGTCGGGATTGTGCTTCCTGCACGAGCGCCTCTCGCTCATCCAGTGGGGCGCGATCGCAAGCATCATGATCGCATCGGCCGGCAGCGCGGCGAGCAGCGGGTTGCGGGCCGCGTCGGCGCCGTTGCCCGACTAACCCGCAACGGCGGGCGCGGCCGCCGACTCAGCCGATGAGACGAATGGCGATATAGCTTGTCGCGCAGCCCCAGTGCGAGCAGTCCTCCCGCGAGGGTGCTCAGGAACGCAGCGGCGGCGATGAGGGCAAGCAGCACTTGGATTTTTCCACGCCCGCAGGCCGCGGGGTTATATTGTCCTGCATCGCAATGAGCTCTGGAGGCATCGTGAGCTACGAGGCATATCATAAACGCAAAATCGGCGGTCATGAGCTCAAGCCCGAGACGCAGATGATGGGATACGGCTATGACCCGTCCCTGTCGGAGGGCGCGCTCAAGCCGCCGATATTCCTGACCTCGACCTTCGTGTTCAAGACCGCGCAGGACGGCAAGGACTTCTTCGACTACACCTCGGGCCGCCGCGAGCCGAGCGCGGGGAAGAGCGCGGGGCTGGTCTATTCGCGCTTCAACAACCCGAATCTGGAAGTGCTGGAGGATCGTCTCGCGCTGTGGGAGCAGGGCGAGACGGCGGCGGTGTTCTCGAGCGGCATGTCCGCCATCTCGACCGCGCTCTGGGCGCACGTGCGCCCGGGCGACGTGATCCTGATGAGCCAGCCTCTGTACGGCGGCACCGAGACCTTGATCGACAAGACCTTGCCGCAGTTCGGCGTGAGCGCCGTGAGCTTCACCGCGGGGCATGATCGGCGCGCCGTCATGGAGGCGGCGCAACGAGCGCGTGCGCGCGCCGCCGAGAAGGGCGGACGCGTCTGCATCATCATGACCGAGACGCCCGCGAATCCGACCAACAGCCTGGTCGATCTGACGCTCATGCGCGAGGTATCCGAGCGCATCGCCGGTGAGCAGCGCGGCGCGCGTCCGCCGGTGCTCGTGGACAACACCTTCCTCGGGCCGGTGTTCCAGAGGCCGCTCGCGCACGGTGCCGATATCGTGCTCTACTCGCTCACCAAGTACGTGGGCGGCCACTCGGACCTGGTGGCGGGCGGCGTCGTGGGCGCGCGCAGTCTGGTGGACCCGATCAAGCGGCTGCGCGGCGCTCTCGGCACGCAGCTCGATCCGAACACCGCATGGATGATCATGCGCTCCATGGAGACGCTCTCCCTGCGCATGCACCGCTCGGCGCAGAACGCGGCGCTGGTGGCGCAGTTCCTGAGCAAGCATGCGAAGATCGCGGGCGTGAATTACCTCGGGTTTCTCGCCGCCGACGATCCGCGCAAGGCGGTGTTCGAGCGGCAATGCGGCAGCGCCGGGTCGACCTTCGGCTTCACCGTCAAGGGCGGGGAGCGCGAAGCGTTCAGGCTGCTCGATGGCCTGCAGGTGATGAAGCTGGCCGTGAGCCTCGGGGGCACCGAGACGCTCATCTCGCACCCGGCAAGCACCACCCACTCCGGCGTGTCCCGCGAGACGCGCGAGCGCATCGGCATCAACGACGGCCTGATCAGGATCTCCGTGGGCATCGAGGATCCGGACGATCTGATCGCCGACCTCGACCAGGCGCTCGCGGCCGTGTGAGGGCCGCGGTTCAGCGCAGCCGCTGCGCGCCGAGCTCCACGCTCGCGCGGCCCCGGGTGGTGACCTCGATCTCGGTGCGGCCCTCGTTCTGCAGGCTCCACGGCAGCGGCAGGTTGTCGGAGATCACCGTGATCACGTGATGGCCGCTCGCCACCACCGGGAAATCGAAGCGTCCGGCGGCGTCGGTCTGTACCGAGAATCGGCCATCCAGCACGACGGTGAGGTTGGGGACACCGGACTCTCCCGCATCGATGCGCCCGTTGGCGTTGGCATCGAGATAGACGATGCCCGCGATCTCGCCGGAGCCGCCCCCCGGCGGTCCGCCGAGCGGGGCGAAGTGCGAGCCGCTCGAGCGTTGATAGCGCAGCGTGAGGAACGCGCCGCGCTCGGAGATGGCCGGTACCGCCTGCGGCGTGGGCGGCGTCAACGGCGACTCGACGATGAGCGGTGTCCATGAGGCCGTCTGGCTGTCGTAGTAGGTCGCGAGAATCTGCCAGTTCGCCGCGATCTGATAGGTGAGCGACACGTTCGCCGACACGCCGGGCGCCGCCCTGCCTTGCACCGTGGTCGCCCAGCGCACGTTGCCCTCCATTCCCAGCCGAGCGCTGAACCGCCCTCCGCCGTAGGCGCTGAGCGCGAGCATGGTGCTGTCCTGCGTGTAATCATCCACGGCGGCGCCGCTGATGCGCTCGACCGAAGCTCCCGTGCTCAGGCGCGTGCCGGGCGCCGTCGTCCATGTTTGCAGGAGCGTGAGAGAGGCATCCTTGCCCGCCGGGGTGCCGGCGAAGTCCGCCTGCACACGGCTGGTGCCGAGCGGATCCAGATGATCGAGGTAGCCTTCGAGCGACCAGCCGCTGCCCCCGTCGGAGCGGCTGAGGTTGGCCACGCCGCCGACGCCCCAGTCGCGCAGGATCTGATAGCGCGCATCGCCGGTGAGAAAGGTGGTGTTGTTGCCGAGATCGTCCACCGAGCGCACCTCGTCGATGCCGAAGTCGGTGGTCCATTGGCGGCTCTGATAGTCGAAGCGGTAGTAGCCGCCCTGCGCGTCGTTGGCGATCAGCTGATTGCCCCAGGTCATGTTCGGATCGACGCGGAACAGGCCCGCGCTTTGCTGAACGTGGCCCTGGGTGATCGACGCGTCGACCCAGCTGCCGAGCGAGTTGCTCTTGCCGCTCACCTCGCCGTCGAGGAGATTGAACTGAATGCGCCCGCCCTGATCCTGCCACAGCGCGCTCAACAGCCCCGCATCGGAGGACAACCGCGAGTCCCCGTCGATCAGCGGACCGACGGCCAGGTTCACGTCGTGGGCGTCGATGAACTGCCCGCCCACGGTCCAGTGCGCCGCCGGGGACCATTCGGCGCCGGCGGTCGCGGTGGAGCCGCCCAGGGTGCGAAAATCCGGGACCTCGATACCGTCATACAGGCCCGGCACCCCGACCCCCGCGACGATCTGCATGTCCGAGGGTCCATGCCATTCCGTGGTCGCGCCCTGCATGGGGTCTGTGGGCAGATAGAACCGCGCCTGCAGGCGAGCGAGGCTCAAGTCGGGTGCATTCAGGTCGCCCAGGCCGTTGTCCGCCTGCCAGCCGCCGTCGAAGGGCATGTCCCGCTGGCGCAGCGTGAGCACCCCGCCTTGTCCCTCCTCGGATGGCCCTGCATCGGAGCTCATCGCGCGCGCGGATGCATCCAGCGACCAGGCGCCGTATTGAGCGGTCTCCCATTGCGCCTTGCCGACCAGGCCGTCCTCGACCGCGTTGCTGCTCGTACCGGACTCGCGCGAGGAGAGCACGCTCGCGACCGCATCGATCTGAATCGAGCGCGCGAGCCCCTCGGCGGCGTCGCTGTCCGTGCCGAGCTCTCCCGCGGAAATGTCCGGCGCCAGCGTGCCCCCGCCGATGTAGTGGTCCTGATAGACCGGCTGGCCGGGCAGATTGACTTCGCTCCAGGACGCGGGCGGCGTCATGGAGGCCGTGGCAGGCGTGACCACTGGCGTGGCGGCCGCCGCGACGGCGGGCGTGACGGCGGGCGCCTGCAGCGGCGCGGCTGCTTGCGCCTGGGCCCGGGCGGCGCCCGCGTGCATCAGCGCTGAGAGGGCGCACAATCCGAACGCGAGCGGGCGAGCGAGATTGGCGCGCGGGGTCATTCAAATCGCTGATCGATATCAGCCCGGTGATCTCCCCACTCCAGCGTGCCCTTCACCGTGACCGGGAAGGTGAGCGTCGGATGATCGTCGGTCGGGGTCGAGGGGGTGAGGAACACCGGACGCTCCTCGTGCGGCAGGATGGGAAAATCCGACGGCGTGAAATCGTAGGAGACGCCCTTCGCGTCGGTGCCGCTGAGAAAGCCGCTCATGCGGCCGTGCGCATTACCGCCGTTGTGCACGCGCAGGACCGGTACGCGCCGGCCGTTCAGCATGGCCACATCGGGCCCAAGCACCTCGAGATCGGCCGCAGCATCTCCCACCGTGACGTAGACGATGACGCCGATGCGGCCGGTGACGGGCACATCCAGTCCCCGGCTGCGGGCGATCGAGGGCTCGGTGCCCTCGATCATGACGGCGAACCGGCATTCGCCGGCCGGCGCATCCGCAGGCACGCTGACCTCGAAGCGGTAGCGCATGGTTCCGGCGCCGGGCACCACGATCTCGGGGCGCTCGATGGCGACCCACGGGCGGCAGCTGCCGGGCTGCAGATCGTCGTGGAAGGTGACGCTGAAATCGGGCGAGAGGTCCCAGTCGGCCGTATGCACGATGTATTTGCCCGGCGCCGTCGATCGGTTGCTGATCTCGATCACGCTGCGCAAGGTCTTGCCGGGTTTCGCCGCCAGCTCGAAGCGCGGCGGCGACACGAGTGCCGCGAAGCCCTGGGCGTGCACGGGCGCGCAGAGAAACCATGCCAGCAAGGCGAGGGTCGAGGCCAAGGGCCGTGCAATGAAGTGCCGCATGTCAAGTCTCATCCAGTTCGAAGTGAAAGCTCACCGGGCAGGCGCGGGTGATGAGCGCCGCGCTCACGGTGAACTCGAAGCGCAGCGTGTCCTCGATGAAGGGGGTGCTGATGGGGCCGGCATAGACGAGCACCCGGCTGCCCGACTGGATCTGTCCCGGCAGCAGCCGGCCTTGCGTGATCCAGGAGGCGCTGATGGGTCCCGGCGGCTGAGCCGGCAGCGCCAGGTAGATGCGCCCGGAGCGCTTGAGCCAGGGCATGACGTTGATGCGGACACGGATCGTGGTGGTGCCGACGAGCAGATTGCCGTCGCCCGAGCGCGTGGGGGTGGCGGTCTTCCAGCGCAGGCTCACACCCGGCTCGAGCGCCTGCGTGCCCGAGTCATCGAGCGTGACGGTGTTAGATCGCGCCGGGGATTGCCAGATTATGGCGAGTGCCAGGGCCAAAAAAAAACTCGCGAGGCGGCGCCTCATCAGGGTGCGCTCAAGGTGTACAGCACGACGCCGGTGAACGTTCCCGCCGGCGGCACGCTGTTGTTGAGGTAGGTGAACGTCCAGCAGCTCTCGTTCCAGGTATTGCTGGCCATCGAGCCGACGGTCTGCACGCCGCCATTGACGAACGTGCCCGCCGGAAAGGGCTCGGCGCCGCTGTCGCCGTTGCCGCTCGAGGTCCAGTGGATCTTCGAGAACGGCAGTGAGTCGCCGGTCGCATCGGTGAGCGCCGCGGGCACCGTGGCGGTGACCTGCGCGGCGGCGGTGGCGGCGCCCGTGGTGCGGTAGAAGCCGCCGATATAGAGCTGTCCCGGCACGCTGCAGAACGTGTAGCCGTCCCAGTAGCTCTGCGCCGCGGTGCTGTTGGTGGTCATGGACTGCGCGGTGCCGTTGCCGAGGACCGAGGAGGCGACGCTCACCGACACCGTGTTGATGGTGGTGTTGTTCTGCGGCTGCCCGCCGTAGATGTAGTCGTTGGTGAAGCTGCCGACGCCCACCTGCAGATACACGGTGAGCGGGGCGGCCGGATCGAGTGTGGCGGTGAACGCGACGGCGCGGTCGGCCGTCGCCGCGGCGAGGAGCGTGCTCAGGAGCGACAGCGCCCTGCGCAGCCTACGATGGGCCGGCGGCGGCAGCGCGGAGACTGACGCCGCCGGCGATGGCGGTCTGGCCTGCATCGGAAGTCGCCGTCAACGCGGCGCCCTTACGGCATCGTGGCGGTGTAAACGACCCGGCTGTTGTTGGTGTTCACGCCGCCGTAGGTGCCGGTCGGCACCATCGCGGTGTTGGCGTAGGCGAAGGTCCACTTCGCATCCTGCGTGATCACCTTGGTCGCCGGCGCCGTGAGCACCACGTTGGCGCTGGTCGAATTGGTGAGCACCGGTGCCGGCAGCGCCGTTGCCGACGTGAGGGTCGAGGCGGTGGTGGTGATCTGCG
>Ga0335075_10002162_pt1 | contig 31844 bp, 25 predicted proteins | sample Lox_Sample_24_FD_206723 | JGI IMG/M metagenome (GOLD analysis project Ga0335075, IMG submission 206723) | Soil microbial communities from Loxahatchee National Wildlife Refuge, Florida, United States - Lox_Sample_2.4 | ecosystem: Environmental > Terrestrial > Soil > Wetlands | place: USA...
GCCGGCTGAGCGACGCGTCGCCGATGAGGGTGTAGGCGAAGCGCTGCGGCGCCAGCAGTCCGGCCAGCATGCGCATGGTCGAGCCGGAATTGCCGCAGTCGAGCGGAGCTTCGGTGTGATGGAAGTGGCCGTCTGTGCCGGTGATCTCGATGGCGCCGTCGGCGGCGCGCTTTACGGTCGCGCCCATCGCGGCCACGCAGCTCAGGCTGCTGGCGCAGTCGGCGCCTGACGAGAAATTCGTGAGCCGCGTCTTTCCGTGAGCTATTCCGCCAAGCAGGGCATAGCGATGCGAGATGCTCTTGTCGCCGGGCAGGCGCAGGCTGCCGCCAATACTGCGTGCCGGCTCGACAATGCGTTCTGAGTTCACGAGGTGTTCGGATGCAACTTCGGTCAAGGAATACTCCGCGAGGATATTGCTTCTATCCTAAAGCACCTTGAGCACGACGAGAGTTTCGTCGTCGAAGCGCTCGCGCTCGCCCTGAAACTTCCCGACTTCAGAGAGAATCGCATCTACCATCTTTGACGCCGATTTCTGGAAGTGCTTCTTGACGACAGCCTTGAGCCGGTCGTCGCCGAACATGTCGCCGGAGACATTCTGCGCATCCACAATGCCGTCGCTGAAGAAGATGAGCGCGTCGCCGGGCTGCGTGGACAGGCTGAACTCCTCGTACTTTACGTTGGGAAACATCCCCAGCGGAAATCCCTCGGCATGCACCGTGTTGACCTCGCCGCTGCTGCAGAAGAGCGGCTGGGTCGCTCCGGCATTGGCGATCTGCAGAGTGCGGTTGTCGTCATTCCACAGCGAATACAGCATCACGACATACTGGGCGTCGAGCTTGCGTTCCTGCAGGGAATCGTTGAGCAATTCCAGCATCGCCGAGGGAGACGGCCGCTGGGTGGCTTCCGAACGCATGATGCCGCTGACCAGCGCGGCATAGAGCGCTGCGGCGGTCGATTTGCCGCTCACATCTCCGAGCACAATCGCGCTGCGGTGCGATTCGTAAGGCAAAAAATCATAGAGGTCTCCGCCGATGGTGCGCGCCGGAATGAAGCGCGTCGCGAACTCGGCATTCTTATGCCGCGGCTTTACCGGAGGAAGCAGGCGCAGCTGCACCTCGCGGGCCATCGCCAGGTCGCGCTCCAGGCGCTGCTCCTGCTGGGCGACCCGCTGGTAGAGCTGCGCATTCTCGATGGAGATGGCGATCTGCGCCGACAGCGTCGTCATGGCGCGCTCGTGATCTTCGTTGAAGTAGTTCGTCCGCGTGTGCTCTACATCGAGTACGCCGATGACTTTGCCCTTGTAGATCAGCGGCACCGCCATCTCCGATCGCGCTTCAGGATTGAACATGTGGTAGCGCGGATCCTTGCGCACATCGGCAACGTGCACCAGCCGTCGCTCACTGATGGCCACGCCCACCAGGCCGCGCTGCAGAGGAATATTCTCCGTCGGATAGAAGCGCTGGCCAAAGCGCACGGCAAAGCGGTTCTCCAGAACGTCCTCGCTTTCGTTCAGCAGCCATACCGAGAACATTTGAAAGTCGATGATCCTGCGCAGCAGCTGACCGACTCGCTCGAGAAGCGCGTCCACATCCAGAATCGACGTGAGCTCGCGGCTGATCTCATTCAGCACTTCGAGTGTCTGCGCCTGGCGTGAGACCCGCGAATAGAGCCGCGCGTTTTCAATCGCCTGCCCGATGCGCGATGCGGTCAACTGCAGCAGACGCAGGTGCTCGGGCGAGAAGTAATCGGGTTGTTCGGACTGGATATCGATCACGCCGATCAGGCGGTTCTTCACGATCAGAGGTACGGCCAGCTCCGACTGAACGCCGGGGTTCGCGTTGATGTAGTTCGTGGCCTTGCTGACGTCGTTGATCAGAATGGCGCGGCGCTCCTGCGCCACCTGCCCGACAATGCCCTGGCCCATCTTGATGCGCAACCGTTCCGTCTCCGGCGTGTGGCCGATCTGGAAGCGCATTCGCAGGTCGCCGGTGCGATCATTGACCAGCAGAATCGCAAAGATGCGGTAGTCGATGACCACGCGCACCAGGTCTGCCGTGCGCTTGAGCAGCGTCTGCAGATCGAGCGTCGTGTTCAGCGCGTCGGCCAGCCGGATGAGGAAGTCGGTCGACAACGGCTCAACGCGGATCTGGGGTTCCGCGGGCGCAGCCGTGCTGGGGCGGTAATCACCCTCGAACCCCTCGCCGGCCGCACCCTCTGGCGTCTTTTCTTCGCTCACAATTCTCCCGGATTTTTAGACTGCTGCTCTTGCATTTTCTATTGTTTCCGGCACCAGGCGAGCAGGGAAGTGCGCGGACGAGCCATGATAGCGCGTCCGACGTGTGATGCGGATACCGGCGGCCAGGTAACGTGAGAATCAGGCGGGCTCAAGAGCCTGAACGATGGCCACGCTGGCGCTTGCCCCGATGCGGTTCGCTCCCGCCTCGAGCATCGCACGCGCGTCGTCCAGTGTGCGGACTCCTCCCGACGCCTTGACGCCGCAGCGTCCGCCGGCGACGCCGCGCAGCAGAGCCACGTCCGCGGCGGTCGCGCCGCCCGTCGAAAATCCCGTGCTCGTCTTCAGGAAATCGGCTCCGGCCATGCAGGCCAGCTCCGAGGCGCGCAGCTTTTCTTCGAGACTTAGCAGCGATGTCTCAAGGATTACTTTCAGGATTGCGCCCGCTTCGTGCGCAACCTCGGCCACGCCGCGAATGTCATTCTGCACCAGCCCGTTTTCTCCCGACTTCAGCAGGCCGACGTTCAGCACCATGTCCAGTTCGCGCGCACCCAGCCGCACCAGCGCCGCAGCCTCTTCGCGCTTGGTCGAGGTAAGGTTTGCGCCCAGCGGAAAGCCCACCACCACGCCCACCGGAACTCCCGTGCCGGCCAGGGCGGTGTAGGCCGTCGGTACCCATGCCGGATTGACCATCGCGCATGCAAATCGATACTCGGCTGCCTCGGCGCAGAGCTTCAGAACCTGTTCTCGGGTGGCTTCCGGCTTGAGCAGTGTGTGGTCGATCACGGCAGCCAGAGCCGGGCGGCCGGCGAGCGCCTGCTTCGCAAACGCTGCGGCATCAAATGTACTTTCGTTTTCGTCGATCTCTTCCAAAGCAGTAAGGGGCATCATGGGTACTCCTTTTTTCGCCGAACTCAGTGGAGTTCGGGATAGTCGGGCGGCATCAGCCGAATATCCGGCACATTCCGGAAACGCTCCGCATAGTCCATGCCGTACCCGATTACAAAATGATTGGGGATTTTGAAGCCGACGTAATCGGCCTCGATTTTTTCCAGGCGCCGCGAGGGCTTGTCGAGCAGAGCGGCAATGCGCATCGATGCCGGCTTATGCTGCTCGAAGAGGCTGCGCAGGAAGCAGAGAGTCAGGCCGGTGTCGAGGATGTCTTCGACGATGATGATGTTCTTGTTCTCGATCGGCTGGTCGAGATCCTTGATCATCTTCACCGCCCCGCTCGTCCGTTGGCCCTTGCCGTAGCTCGATACCGCTACGAAGTCGAAGGTGCAGTCAATGGTGATGCAGCGAGAGAGGTCAGCGAGGAAGATCGCTGCGCCCTTCAGCACTCCCACCAGCACGACGCTCTTGCCGGCGTAGTCTTCGTCGATCTGGCGGCCGATCTCCGCGGTGCGCTCGGCAATCTGCCGGTCGCTGAAGAGAACCGGGAAATCCTTATGAATGTTCGCGTGATTCACAGGCTCTAGAATATCTCCAAAACCCCTTGTGGAAGCTATACTTGAGACAGTAGCTTCCCCATGTATCCGTACATTCATATTGGCCATTTCTCCATCGGCACCTTTGGCATTATGCTCTGGCTGGCCGCCGTTTGCGCCGGATGGGTCCTCCATCAGAATTTTCGCCGCTGGCGGATAGACGCCGATGCCATCGGAATCGTTGCAATCTCCACGGTGGCGGGCGTAGTCGGAGCCAAGCTCTGGCATGTTCTGGAGGATCCGCAGACGCTGATCCATTCGCCGCTGTCCACGCTCTTCGACCGCGCCGGATTCGCATGGTTCGGCGGCCTGGTTGCCGGCATTCTCGCCCTGGTCTGGCAGGGACGCAGCTACGGCATCGGGCGTCTGGCCGTCCTCGATCTCTCGACGACCGCTGCCGCGGTCGGCTACGGAGTCGGTCGTCTCGGCTGCTTCACCTCCGGCGACGGAGACTACGGCATCCCGACGAAGCTGCCCTGGGGAGTCGGCTTCCCCAACGGCCTCGTTCCCACTCCGCCCGGAGTCCGCGTACACCCCACGCCGATCTACGAACTGATCGTCGCGCTGCTGATCGCGTGGATCCTCTGGCGTCGCGGCTCACCCGAGCGCCCGCGTCCCATCGGCCAGTTGACCGGCGAATACCTCGCACTCAGCGGGCTCGCGCGCTTCCTCGTTGAATTCATCCGCATCAACCCGAAGCTCTACTGGGGCATGAGCAACGCTCAGGTCGCCAGCATCGGCTCGGTAATCGCGGGAGTCGCGTTGATCGCCTGGGCGCGACGCCGGCATGTATTCCAGTCTCTCGGCACCCCCGCCGCGGCAGTGCCGGCGGACTCGCGCTGAGGCGGATACGCACTAAGCTAGAGCGTCTTCAGATAAGCCTTCGCCTGCGCCAGCTCGGGAAAGAGCTTCTCCTCGGCCTGGAACTCACGCGAGTGTACGCAACGCCGTCCATTCTTCGCCCTCACCGGATGCTTGAGGTGCAGCATCTCGTGATACATCAGGTATTCGATGGCATAGCGCGGCGTGTTCCTGCGGTCGAAGACGCGGCTTACCATGATGGTGTTGTGGGCGGCGTCGTAGTGTCCCAGCAGGCGCTTGGCCGTGTGCCCGCTCCACGTGAGCTGCGGACGCCCCATGAGCCCATGAAAGAAGCGCGTGTTCAGCGCTTCGAAAACCTCGTCGAGATCGTAATGCTCGCCCTTTGCCGTCGAGATGCGTTTCCGGCCGCGCGTCTGCCGGATGCGCTCGCTCTGCCGCACCACCGCCTCGCTGGAAGTGAACCGCCGGTAGCGGAGCGACTTCGATGCATCGATGTGCTTGCGATACAGCTTGGCGATGAGGATGTGGGCAATGGCCCGCAGAACCTGCTCCGGCGCGCCCTCCAGCAGATCAGACAAGTGCACCTTGATCCGCCCTTCGCGCAGACGGATGGTCGTGTTCAGGCTTGTGAAATGGTAGAACCGGACTTCAAAAGGAGGCATCGGAGCCCGCGGCCGCAGCAGGCGATACTCCTCCTCAAACCATCGGACAATTTCGGGATTCACTGGTCCTAGGGTACAGGGAAATGCTTGAGGAAATCGCGAGTCCGTTAGCCCGGTCCGGTTCCGTTCTTGCCGGCTTCATCTTTGTGTTCGGCGAAGTATTTCGTCTGGCTTTCGAGCAGCTTCTTCGCTTCGTCGCTGGTGCTCTGGGCGGCGTCGAGCGCCGTCATGCGCGAGAAATCGTAGGCCGGGTCGGGCGCCGCCTGCTTGAGAATCTCGGGCCACTTCGCGCTCGCCGGAACCAGGTCCTTGAGTGCCTTGCGAATGTCGGCATGGGCTTCATCGAAGGTGTCGAGATTATCCTGCAATTCATCCGACAGCCGCGTGAACTCCTCGAAGCGGGCACGCAGCTGGGCCTTGCGATCTTCAGCCTTGGGATTGGCTCCCAGGTCCTTGATCGCAGCGATCCTCTGCTCAATGAATTTCTGGTAGAGCTTGACGCGTTGTACCGGCTGATCGCGAAGCTCTGCGATCTGGTCCGATTCCGCATCCGACAGCGGGTCCTTGTTTTGCTGGCCTAAGCCGGGTGGGGGAGCAGCAACCACCGGGAAACCAGACGCGCCGGACGCCAGGACAGGCGCGCACGGAAACGCCAGGCACACAAGCGCCAGCATGGCTGATCCGGTTGTGAGGCGATATCGCATGGCCCAACCTCTGGCTTACGCCTGCTTAGATGCTACATCGTGTTTCAATAGATGGACGGTCAGGTGCCAAAATCGATATCGCGGCCCAAAGGCGGCAATGTCCGCTATCGAACAGCCGATATCGGCTCCGGACACGGGTGAGGTTTACGGGACGCACCCAAACTGCGCTATCTGCCCTGTTCCCAGCCGGTTGAAGACGTGAAAAGATTGGATACCCGCATGCAACCGTCACGACGAGGTTCCGCTATGCCCGCAACGCTCCCGCGCGTCAACGATATCCAGTTCAGCATCCGCCAGCTCCGTAAATCGCCCGGCTTTGCGCTCACCGCGATCCTCACCCTGGCACTGGGCATCGGCGCCGTCACTTCGGTCTTCAGCGTGGTCAATTCGGTTCTTCTCACACCCTTTGCCTTTCCCGATCCCGGCCGCCTCACGATGATTCGTGAGACCACCCCCGGGCTGATTTGGGGCCTTGAGCCCATCAATGCTGCTCACTACCTCAACTGGCAGGCCAATGCCAGGAGTTTCTCCGGCATGGCGATCTTCCAGAACAGCTCCTACAGCATCTCTCTAGGCACAGACCATCCTGAGATCGTCCGCGGGCTGGCGGTTGAGCCAAATTTCTTCTCGGTCCTCGGCGTCCAGCCCGCACTGGGACGATCATTTCTGCCCGGAGAAGACAAGAAGGGTCGCAACCAGGTCGTAGTCCTCTCCTGGAGCGCGTGGCAGCGTTATTTTCATGGCGATCCGGGCGCGATCGGACGCACCATGCAGGACGGCGGCGAACCTGTGACCGTCGTCGGGGTGCTCCCCGCCGATTTCTCGTTTCCACGGGTCAGCGAGCTGCCGACGGCCATCTCGCAGAACCAGGTTCAGTCCTACCAGATCTTTCGCCCACTGTTGATCGACCCCAATCAGTTGGATGATTTCGGAGATTTCAACTTCCTCGCAATTGGTCGGCTTCGCGCAGGCGTTACTCCTCAACAGGCAGAATCCGAGCTGAATGCCATCCAGGGCGGATTCAATCAGGCGAAAAAGGTTCCCGTCAGCGTAACCGTCAGCGTGCAGCCGCTCATCACCGAGGTCACGGGAAACATTCGCCCAGCCCTGTGGCTCCTTTTTGCCGCCGTTGGCGCTGTGCTGCTGATCGGTTGCGTCAACCTGGCCAATCTGCAGCTTGCCCGCGCGGTTTATCGCGAACGCGAACTCGCTCTGCGCGCGGCGCTCGGAGCCGGCCGCGATCGTCTGCTATGGTCCTCCCTGGTCGACAGCATGGTCCTGGCTGCCGTCGGCGGAGCGCTCGGCATCCTGCTCGCCTTTGTCGGCGTCCAGCTCTTTCTTGCCGCTGCGCCCAGGACCCTGCCCCGTCTCGCCGAGACTCACGTAAGCTGGCCTGTTCTGCTTGCCGCTGCCGGTCTGTCTATCGTCACCGCGCTCTTTTTCGGCCTTCTGCCCGCGCTGCGCTCCATGCGCGTCGACCCGCAGTCGGCATTGCAGAACAGCACCGGCCGCGTCTCCAGCAGTCGCGAGAGCCAGCGCACCCGCCATCTGCTGGTCGCCGGCGAGGTTGCCTGCACGCTGGCTTTGCTGATCGTCACCGGACTGCTGCTGCGCAGTTTTTCGCGGCTCCTCAACCAGGACCGCGATTTCGACTCCGCCCACGTCACGTTGATGTCGGTCTATCTCTACTCGCCGCAATATGGAGACGAAAAGGCCGATTCCGCCAAGCTCCGCGCGGCGTTTTTCGACCGCGCCATCGACAACATCTCGCACATCCCCGGCGTCCAGTCAGTCGCCACAACCAGCGAACTGCCCATGGCCGGAGAGACCTGGATAGATGACATCGAGCGGCCCGACCATGCGCTGCCCCGCGGGCAGACGCCCAGCGCAAACATACGCTGGGTCAGTCCCGGCTATGCATCGACGCTGCGCATCCCGGTTGTTGCCGGACGCGATCTCCAGCCCTCCGACAAAGACCACCCGACCAACATCCTCATGTCGCAGCAGGCAGTACGCGCCATCTTTCCCGGCGAAAACCCTATCGGCAAACAGGTCTTCTTCGGCGGCGACAAGGGCTTTACCGTCGTCGGCATTCTCGCCGACGCCCGCATTAATGACCTCAAGTCGACAGCCAACATGATCTACGTTCCCTACTGGCAGAATCCCTGGTGGCGCGTGCATTTTCTGGTTCGCAGCCGGCAGGCAACCAGCGGCCTTGCCCCGGAAATGCGCCACGCGATCTGGAAGATCGATCCAACCGTCGCCATCCCAGTGCTCAAGCCGCTGGATGAACAGGTCTCCGATTCCGTGGCTACGGAACGATTCCAGACCCTGCTCCTCACCGGCTTCGGCGCCGCAGCTCTGCTGCTCGCGCTGCTCGGCGTCTACGGAGTGCTTGCCTACTCCGTCTCGCTCCGCCAGCAGGAGTTCGGTATCCGCATCGCGCTCGGTTCAGATAAATCCCGTCTCACCGCGCTCGTTCTCCGGCAGGCGGCATGGCCGGTGCTCACCGGAGCCGCAGCCGGACTGGTTCTCGCCTTCGCCGCAGCGCGCTGGGTGAGCAGCCTGCTCTACCAGACGCAGCCCGTCGATCCCATTGCCATTGCCGGCAGCCTGATTCTGCTGATTGCCGCGGCGACACTCGCAGCGGTGCTGCCTGCGCGCCGCGCCGCGAGTGTCGATCCCATACAGGTGTTGCGCAACGAGTAAGCGGGGATGGGGATCAGCAGGCTATCATCGATTCCAGGCATGATCGTTCTCGATGAAAATCAGGTCCGTTCCCACCTCACCTACGAAAAATTGATTCCTGCACTCGAGCAGGCCCTCATCCGATTCTCTACGGGAGAGATCGCGCAACCCGTCCGCAGCGTCCTGCCCGCGCCCTGGCACCACGGTCTCTTTGGAATCATGCCCGCCGTCGGCGCCGACCTCATGTGCGTCAAGCTCGTCACCGTCTTCGAAAACAACACGACGCTGCCAACACACCAGGCCGTCATCCAGCTTTTCAGCGCAGAAACCGGAGAGCCACTCGCCACCCTCGACGGCCGCCTCATCACCGAGATGCGCACCGCCGCCGTCACCGCCATCGCCGCGAAGCTGTTTACTCCGCACAAGCCGCTGACCCTCGCCATCCTTGGCTCCGGAGTGCAGGCGCGCGCGCACCTCCGGGCTCTTCGCGTGGTCCGCGAGATTCGTGAAGTCCGCGTCTGGAGCCGGACTCCCGCCCACGCCGAAGCCTTTGCCTACGAAATGGACGCGGCGCCTCTGCCTTTGCAATATGCCATCCGCGGAGCCGACATGGTTGTTGGCGTGTCTAACGTCTCCGAGCCGCTGATCCTCGGAAGGTATCTCTCACCGGCTGCATTCGTTGCCGCCATCGCAGCCGTAGGAGCCGGAAAGCGCGAAGTCGACAACGAGGCGATGAACGCCAGCGTCATCGTCGAATCGCGCGAAGCCGCGCTGCGCGAATCCGGCGACATCATCGACACCGGCACTCCCATCTACGCCGAACTCGGAGAAATCCTCGCCGGCACGATTCCACTCCCGCCGTCAGATCGCCGCGTTGTCTACAAAGGACTCGGCATTGCCACCGAAGATCTCGCCGCCGCACGTATCGTCTATGAGGCCGCATCGCGCTGACGTGGTTTCCAAAGGAAATGCAATGGAACCCCCAGCAAAATTACCGCCGTCCCCAGCAGCGAGTTCTTGAGGTTCTCAGCATAGGAGTAATAGAGCAGTACGGCCGCCGCGACCACGAACAGCGCCGGCACAACCGGATATCCCCACACGCGATACGTCGCCGCCTTCGGCAGCCGCCGCCGGTAGTAGAAGATGGTCGTGGCTGTGATCATGTAGAAGAGCCACTCGGCAAAGATCGCCAGCTCAAATAACTGCTGAAAACGTCCCACCGCCAGCAGCAGAGCCGTAGTCAGCAGCGCCTGGACTACCAGAGAAGTAGACGGGCTCTGGAACTTCGGATGAATGTCCGCCATTCTCCGGAAGAACAGCCCGTCCTGTGCCGCGGCGAAGGGCACGCGCGCCCCTGACATAATTGTGCCATTCAGAGTTACAAATATGCTCAGCGCCATCACGGCTGAAACCAATGCCGCGCCCCATGGGCCTGTCACCGCCTGCAGAGCCGCAACCGCCGGCCTTGGCTCAGCTGCAATCGTTGCCGCCGGCAGGATGTACTGGATTGCCGCATTCGTCGCCATGTACAGCACGCCGACGATGCCCAGCCCGGCGATCAGCGCAATCGGCAGGCTGCGCTGCGGATTCTGCACCTCGCCCGAGACCATCGTCAGGTCGTTCCATCCGTCGTAGGCCCAAAGCGCTGCGATCAGCGCAATCATGAATCCGCCGAAACCTCCCGTCGCGCCATGGAATACCGTGCCGAAATTGCTCCAGTGGCCCACGCTCGAAGCGAAGCAGAATCCGGCGATCACCAGGATCAGCACGCCCTTGAGCCACGTGAAGACAAGCTGAAAATCTCCGGCCTTCTTGATGCCGAGATAGTTCAGTCCCGTCATCAGCCAGGTCATGCCGATGGCAAAAATCTGCGCCCAAGTGACTATGAGTCCGAGATGGAACGCCGTGTGATCAAGCCACTTAAAAGCGGCAAAAATCGCCAGGGTGCGTGCCAGTCCCGTCGTCACGCTGGCAATCGACGCAGGCTTGGCTACCGCGAACCACGTCCACATGTAGAGAAAGGCCGTCAGGTCGCCGTATGCCTTGCGCAGATATACATACTCGCCGCCCGTATACGGCAGCAGCGTGCTCAACTCGGCGTAGGTCATCGCGCCAAAGAGTGAGAGCAGCCCTCCTACGATCCACGCCAGGTATACCAGGCCGGATGAGCCAGTCGCCCGCATCATCTCGTGAGGAACAAGAAATATACCGCTGCCGATCAGCGTCCCGACGACGATCGCTGTCGCGTGCGATGTACGCAGGACGCGCGGCAGTTCGTGCGTATGCTGCTGCTGTTCAGTTGAGGCTGGCTGCAATGCGGCTCCGGTGAAAAAAGCCCTCAGGCGCGGCTAGTGATATTGCTTGAGGTCATTCCAGTCTGCCGCATAAGTCATCTTTCTTCCATAGCAAAGATAGATGTTGCCGTGCTCCCACGGCATGGCCAGCGGATTGTTACGTACTCCGACCACCTTGCATGACGCGTAGTACGGTTTCAGTTCATCCGGCGTCGCTCCACTGACGATGATCATCTCCTGCCCGGTGTAGGCATGCGGACCCCAGATCCAGTAATTCTGGTGCCCGCTGATTGCTACCGGCAGGCCATACTTCGGCCCGAATAGGTTGATCGCGCTCGCCTCGCCGTAGTTACCCGTGAAAATGCCCGTCACCTTTTGCTCATCCGGCGGCAGCGCATGATAGATCTGATTCACCTGCGCCACCAGATCGCTCCATCCAAACCTGTCGGCGTAGAACTGCGGCAGGATGGTCGCGTCGTGATTCTCCGAGTCCTGCGGCGTGAAGCCGAACTTCTTCTCGTAAGCGACAAATTCCTTCGGCGTCAGTACGGGAATCGAGAAGGGAAGTGCCCGGTAGCAGCCCAAGATCAGAATTAGCGCATACACGCCGATCAGCGCATTCTTCCACACCTTCGCGCGCGCCCACGAAAACCACGCCACTCCTCCGGCCGCAAAATACACCGGATAAATCGGCGCCAGGTAGTAGTCCTTGGCGTGCATCGCCATCATGAGCGGGAGGAACAGCAGGTATGTCACGCCGAAGAATCGAAACGGCCGCGCTGCTTTGCTTACCAGGAACCACAACACGCCGCTCAACCAGAGAATCACCGTGAAGGGATGCAGCATGAACCACTGCGCATGCAGAAACGCGAGTGGCCCCAGCTTCACATCCTTGTCGCTGTGCTGCACATCGCGCAGCCACTCGATGGTGGGGAAGTGATAGTGAATCTGCCACAGCAGGTTGGGTAGCGCCAGCAGTACCATCAACAGCACCGCTACGCCAAACCATTTGCTCTTGAGGATCCGTCTCTGCGGCGTCAGCAGCAGCGCCACCAGCACGCAGACCAGAAAGAAGACCTCCGAGACTTTATTCTCGAGGCCCAGCCCCGCGCTCACGCCCAGCACGATCCACCAGGTCCTTACCGTCGACTCGCGCTCGGCCTTCGCGATCATGATCAGCGCCAGCGCGCACGTCATCCAAAACACAGGGTCGAAGCAATTCATCGAGAGGAAGCTGTCGATGCCGAGATAAACACCCACCACCATCACACCGAGCATCGCGAGCGCCGCTGCTCGTTTGCCGCCGCCGAGCGCCCACACCAACATTCCAGTTAAAAAGACCTTCGCCGCCCCGGCCAGCGCCGGGAGCAGCCGCAGCGACCACATATGGTCGTGCCCGAAGAGCGTCTCCGTCACCCGCGCCGCCAGAGCAACCATGGGAGGCTGATCGACATACCCAAAGGCCAGCCGCTGCCCGCAGATCAGGTAATACATCTCGTCGCGAAAGATGCCGTAGCCCGCGCGTTGCGCAATGATGTTCGTGATGATGTGCAACGCGATCTTGATCGCGGCGAACGCCAGGCTGATCCAGAGAATTGGGCGGAGATCGCCAAGCTTGGCGGATGCAGGTGAGGCGGAAATCGTCGTTGTGCTCATGGCTGATTGTGTGACGACAGTCGGAGATACGTCTGCGGGAAGAATAAGTTCCGCCGCGAATGGTAGTTCATCACTTTATCTACACGGGCTCATTCAGCACCGACAACGGGTTGGCAACCTCTTCCATATGAAAATGCGCGTAGATCGTCTGCGCCGTCTTGCGCGGAACCACCGCCGTCAGCGCCTCCAGATCCGCCTGCTGCACGCTGCGCAGGCTGCCGAAGTGTTCCAGCAGCCGTGTCCGTGTGCGCGCCCCCACTCCCGGAATCGTCAGCAGTTCCGAATCGCGGTCGCGCATCTCGCGGCGCTTGCGGTGATAGGCAATCGCGAAGCGGTGCGACTCGTCGCGCACGCGCTGGATCAGGTGCAGCACCGGAGAGCGCCGCTCCAGCACCACCGGCTCATTCTCCTGCCCGTAGAGATAGATAATCTCCTCGCGCTTGGCAATCGAAGCCAGCGGCTGCGTCGTCAATCCCAGCTCTTCCAGAGCCTCAGCCGCCGCATGCAACTGTCCCAGACCGCCATCGACGAGGATCAAGCTCGGCATCGCGCGCTTCTCATCGACCACACGCTTGTACCGCCGTCCAATCACCTCCCGCATCGATGCGAAATCGTCCACACCCTCCACGCTCTTGATCTGGAACTTGCGGTAGTCCGATTTCTTCATCTCGCCGTCTTCCCACACCACCATCGACGCGACCGTCTCCGCGCCCTGGATATGCGAAATATCGAAGCATTCGATCCTGCGCGGCAACTCCGGCAGCATCAGCACATCCTGCAGCGCCTCGCGGATCGCCTTCTGCGACGGCTGCATCACGCGGAAGCGCTGGTCGTAACTCTGTTTCGCATTCTGCCCGGCCAGGTCTACGAGGGATCTTTTCTCGCCGCGCACCGGAACGGCAATCTCCACGCGATGCCCGCTGCGCTCGGCCAGCAGCGCGGCCAGCACGGCGCGATCGGCAAAGTCCACCGGCAGATACATCGCCCGCGGCACATACTGCTGATCGATATAGAGCTGCTTCAGCAACGCCGAGAAAAATGCTCCCGCCTCGAACTGCCGTCGTTCGGGTTCTGCCGGCGCAGCATTTTCTTCATCCGTGCCGGCTTCCTCCAGCAGCACCGAATCCACGTCCTCCCAGAAGAGCTCGCGCCGGTCGACGATCTTCCCTCCGCGCATGTGAAAGAGGTTCACGGCCAGCATGCTGTTCTCGTAGTGATATCCGAAGACATCGGCATCGTCACTGTCCGCCGATGCGATCCTTTGCTTTTCCTGCAGCTGGCTGATCGTGACTAATAGATCGCGATACTTCGCCGCCAACTCGTACTGCTCCGCGATGGCCGCTGCCCCCATGCGATCCTCGATCGACTTCGCCAGATCTGCGCCGCGTCCCTCCAGAAACATCTGCGCATCCCGCACCGCCTCGCGGTAAGCCTCGGGAGTCGTCAGCCCCTCGACGCACGGCCCCAGGCAGCGCTTGATGTAGTACTGCAAACACGGCCGGGGATGATATCGCGACAGGTCCACCTTGCAACTCGGCAGCAGAAAGCTCCGGTGGATCACCTCGGCAATTCGATATGCCAGATTCCCGGGAAAATACGGCCCGTAATATGCCCCGCCATCCTTGCGCAACCGCCGCGTCACAAAGACCTTGGGATAGCGGTCGCCCAGCGTCAGCTTCACATAGGGATAGGTCTTGTCATCCCGCAGCAGAATGTTGAAGCGCGGCTTCCGCTGCTTGATCAGATTGTTCTCGAGCGCCAGCGCCTCATGCTCGTTGTCGACGAGGATGTAATCCACATCCACCGCGTCGCGCATCAGCGAACCGGTCTTGGCGTTTGCCTGCGAAGCCTCCAGCAGATACGAGCGCACCCGCGATCGCAGATTCTTCGCCTTACCGACGTAGATCACCTCGCCGTCGGCATTCTTGTACAGATACACGCCGGGCCGCGCCGGCAGGGCCCGAATCTTCTCCTCTAAATCCATCTCAGCTTCCTTTAAGTCTAGCCGCTTCGCTCCGCCGGGCGCCGATGGTCCCCGAATTACTCCAGAGTGCGTAAATCCTACCCGGTCCGCCTGCTTACCACACCCCATGCTCTGGATGAAGAATTTCCGTTAAATCTTTCAATCCAAGCCCCTTGCAAAAGTAATCTTGCATTTGGCAGGCTTCTTGCTCTTTCCGTCGATGGGAACCCCGGCCCGAGCCTGGCCCGGCAACCCGCGTGTCAAGTCCAAATAAGGGAGTTTCGACCACTATGACTCACAGCAAAATCAGGAATTTGCACTCCCCAGTTCCGCTGTATGCAATCTCCGCCCTGGGAGTTCTCCCTCTTCTGCTCGTCACCGGCTGCACCACCAAGAATTATGTCCGCAGCCAGACCGAACCCGTTATCCAGCACACCAACGAGCTCGACGACGCCACTGCCCGCAACAACCGCAATATTCACGACGTCGATCAGCGTGCCCAGGCCGGTATCCAGCAGGCCCAGACCTCAGCCAACAACGCCAACCAGCAGGCGCAAACTGCTTCCCAGGCTGCTAATCAGGCAGAGGCTTCTGCGCAGGACGCCGTCCATCAGGCCGACTCCCTCTCGAGCGTTGTCGCCAACCTCGACAGCTTCAAGCAGGTAGCCGAGGTTTCCGTGAACTTCGCTTTCGACAAGGCTGACCTGACGAAGAAAGACCGCGCCGCGCTCGACACCTTCGCCCAGCAGCTTGCCGGCACCAAGAGCTACATCCTGCAGGTGACCGGAGGAACCGACTCCACCGGCTCGGCTGCTTACAACTATGACCTCAGCCAGCGGCGTGCCCGCAGCGTGGTCCAATATCTGGCTGCGCAGCACAATGTTCCGGCCCACAAGTTCTACCTGATCGGAATCGGCAAGGACCGGGAAGTGGCGCCAAACTCCACGGCCGCCGGACGCGCCGAGAACCGCCGTGTTGAGATTCAATTGCTCTCCAACATGACCGGACAGCCGGTCACCGCTCCCCAGACCAGCAAGCTTGCCATGCCCGCGAACAACAACGCGCCTCAGCAATAGCTGAGACGGCGCCCCGAGAACGGACAAGCAAGCGAAACCAGGGCAGGTTCCCCCACCTGCCTTTCACTTTTTAGACGGAATCTATGCCGGCACTCGCAGTCGATGCTGGAATTCTTGCTGATCTGTGTTCCCGGCCTTTCTCACATCGCCATCTGCGCGACATGCGCTTCGCGCACATCGTGCGCCGTAAACAGCCGTAGAAACGGGGCGGTATCGCAGGCGGCTTCCACCGCCGGGCGGCCCTTCGCTTCTTCGCGCTCCACCAGGCAGATGGCCGCAATCACCTTCATCCCGGCGTCTTTCGCCGCCTCAATCGCGGTGATCGTCGAAGCTCCCGTCGTGCAGACGTCGTCGACAATGATCACGGGCGCGCCTTTCTCCAGAAATCCCTCAATCCGCCGTCCCGTCCCGTGCGTCTTTTCCGCCTTGCGCACGAGAAAACCGTGAATCAGCGCTGCTTCCGGATGCCTCTTCGCATACCAGGCGCTTGCCGTGGCCACATTCGACACGATGGGGTCAGCGCCCATCGTCAACCCGCCCACCGCTGCCGGCTTCAGCTTGTGTTCACGCAACAGGTCCAGGATTGCCGTCCCCGTCAGCCGCCCGCCCTCGGCGTGCAGCGTCGTCAAACGGCAGTCGATGTAGTAATCGCTCTTTGCGCCGGAAGAGAGCGTGAAGTCGCCCAGCTTGAAACTGATGCGCGAAAGAAGATGCAGCAGGGATGTACGGTTGTCGTTGGCCATCAGGGAAAATTGTAGACGCTGGCTCGCCACCGAAATAGGGAAGCGATTGCCCAGCCGGTAATCGACCGTACCGGGTTTAGTGTGCGATCGGCGCTTCATCACCGTGTTTTCGGCTGATACCGTGACAGCAGGAAAGAGCTCAAGATCGCGATCGCACCCAATCCGACCAGGGACAGTTTCACCATGATGGCTGCCAACAGTCCGCCAATCAGGCCGGAAAGAGCTTCCGCTCCTACCAGCACCGATTGATTGTTACCCATAACTTGACCCTGCTCATCCTGGTTCGCCGAGGTGGAGAGCAGTGTCGCGTACGACGGCAATCCGGGCGCCAGCGCGGCAGAGGCCAGAAAAAGCGTGACCCACAGCGCATTCACTGTTCTCGGAAGCACAATCACGAGCATCAAGACACCGGTGAGCAAGCCTGACCATACGGCGATGGTCTTAGTGGTGAATCGATCGGATAGCCAGCTGGTCAGCCACAGGTTGGCAAGCACAATCGGCACACCAACCCAGGCGATGAATTCTGAGATGCGCGACACGCCAAGATGAAACTGATCGACCAGATACATGGGATAGCAGCGAAAAAAGCCGAAGATGGCGAGATAAGAAAGAAAATTCAGGCCGAAGAGAGTGCGCAGGCGTTTGTTGGTGACGAATCCTGTCAGAGTGGTCAGGGCTTTGTCGAAACGGACTGCTTCGTCGGCGCGACGGCTGTGGGTCTCACGAAAGAGAACTGCCGTTGCGGCCGCTGTCAGTGTCAACAGGATGAATACTACCCAGAAGGGGGTAGCGTAGTTAAACCATGGCACGATATGAGGATCGGCCAGCTTGCCTCCCACCAGCGGTCCAATGATATAAGCGGCACTTATGCTCATGTAGATGTAGCCGAAGAATCGGTTGCGTTCGCCAGGCGGCGACGCATCTGCAATCGCGCCTTGGGCGCATACGATGTTCGATTCCGCCAGCCCCGCCAGGAGTGAAGCGGCCATCAGCAAGGGCAGACTGTTGATGCTCAACGACAACGCTATCAGCGAGTAACAGATTGTTGTCGCGGCCAGTGAGATCAGCAGTACCGGCTTGCGCCCGTAATGATCGGAGAGCGACCCCACGATGGGGGATCCAAAAAACTGTCCCAGGGGATAGAGACATAACAGGATTCCCAGGATAATTGTCCGCTTCTGTGTGGGATCGCTGACTGTGATCAGCGGACTGTCGCCGCGCATGAGCAGAGGCGTAAAAACTGTAATCATCAAACTGTACCCCACGTAGCCCATGAAGATGACTACGTAGAGGGGCAGGAATCGACCCAGGGAGCGCGCGCGGCCGGTGCCCGATAATTCCGGCAGGTAAATGTTGCCCGCATTCAGTTCAGTCACCGTGCGACCTCATGAGAAAACGGTTCAGATGGCAAGCTTCTCAACCGTGACGTTTTCGAGAACAGTGTAGTCTCCAGCCCCTGACATCACCCTTTTGAGGGCTTGATCCGCTGCCCGTCAATCAGACCTGCTTCAAGCCATCGAGAAAACCGTAGAGTTTCACTTGCCGAGGAAATCCGGCACTTCGACACATAATTCGACGAATTGCGCCGCTCAAATTCCGCAGATGCGTGACAATATCCCTCAACGACTGTCTCCGTTCACGAGGTGGAAGCGATGCAGACCTTGCTGCGAGATATCCGCTACGCCCTGCGCCAGTTGCGCAAGTCTCCCGGCTTTACGCTTACGGCAGTCGTCACGCTCGCTCTTGGCATTGGAGCGAACACTGCCATCTTCAGTGTCGTTCACCGGCTTCTGCTTCAGTCGCTGCCTTTCCACGACGCAGCGCGCATCGTCGGTATCTTTGAGACTCACCCGCAGGTGCCTGGAGCTTTCGAGGCCACCTATCCCGACTACCAGGATTGGCAGAGCCAGCAAAAGAGCTTTGAGCAGCTTGCCGCTTATTCGACTTTGAACCCGGACACCGTCTCTCTCGCGGCCAGCGGCCTTTCTGTGCAGCTACACAGGGTTCTCGCTTCCGGCAACTTCTTCTCCCTGCTCGGAGCTTCCCCGCAGATTGGCCGCACCTTCACCGCACAGGACGACGTCCCCGGAGCGAATCACGTTGCCGTGCTCAGCGCAGCAGCGTGGCAGCAATACTTCGGCCGGGACCCCGGGGTGGTGGGACGCAGCGTCGACATCAACGGGGCCGGTTATACCGTCATCGGAGTTCTGCAGCCCGGCGCTGCCTTCCCCGCTCAGGGTGAAGTCTGGCTGCCGCTTTCTCTGCTCGATCGGCCTACGCAGTCTTCCCGCGTGTGGCACTCGGTGAATGTCATCGGTCGCCTGCGTCCCGGCGTCGAGTTGGCTGATGCCAAAGCCGAGATGCGGGCAATCGCGGCACGGCTTGCCTCGGCATGGCCCGCAACCAATCGCAACGTGGGCGTGCAGCTCACGCCGCTGCGGGAACAGCTGGTTGGCGCACTGCGGCCTGCGGTTCTCAGTCTTATGGGGTCAGTCGTCTTGGTATTGTTGATCGCCTGCGCAAATGTCGCCAGCCTTCTCATGGTGCGCACCGCCGCCAACCGGCGGGAAGTTGCCGTGCGTCAGGCACTGGGCGCGGATCGTATCCGCCTCTTTTCACAATTCCTCGCCCAGACTTTGATCCTCTGCCTGCTCGGAGGCGCGCTCGGCACACTTCTCGCTGCCCTCGCATTGCCCCTGTTGCGTCTCGCGCTTGCTCACACCGCAGGGGTCGATCTCTCCATGGTCCAGTCCATCCAGCTCAGCATTCCCGTGTTGCTGTTCACGCTGGGCACCTGCACACTCACTGCGATCCTTTTTGGACTCCTGCCCGTCCTGAAGACCTCAGCCAGTCTCGTTGACGCTCTTCGCCCCGGAGATCGCGGAAGCACCGGCAGGCATGGGCTGAGCAGAGGGCTACTGATCGCCGGAGAGATCGCTATCGCCGTCGTGGTGCTCTTTCTCAGCACCCTGGTTATCCGGAGTTTTCAGAAGCTTCTCGCCGTCGATCTGGGTTTTCGCACCGATCATCTCCTCAGCCTCGAAATCACTCTGCCCACCCCGCGTTACAGCGACGATGGCCCTGAGACCAATCGCTTTTTCGAAGAGCTGCTCGACAGGATCGCGCAGTCCCCCGGCATTCTCTCCGCCGGAAGCACAACGCAGCTTCCTCTCACCCCTTCCAAGGTGATGACGCGCTTCCTCGTCGAAGGCGCCCCGCCGCTCGCACCCGGCGCGTTTCCTGCGGCGCAGATCCGCTACGTCAGTCCGGGCTTCTTCCACACCATGGGACTTGGCCTCGAGCAGGGTCGCTTGTTCGAGCAGAAGGACATCAGCGACCCAACCGGCTTCTTCATCGTCAACCAGGTGTTTGCCCAGCGCTATCTCGCCGGAAGGAATCCGCTCGGCGCCCATATCCTGCTCGGCGTTTTAAATCCGCATCCGTCAAAGATCCCCGTGATCGGAGTCGTCTCGAATGTGCGCGATCTGGGAGTTCAAACCGAGCCTGAGCCGGAAATCTACCTGCCCGGCTTTGGAACGCATGAGGTGCTGCTCGTCCGCACCGTCCTCGACCCGGGCGCCGCAGTGCCGCTGGTTCGCAACGCCGTCCACGAGTTGGACCCCAGCCTGCCTATCTACCACGTCCAGGCAATCGGAGAGGTTCTTTCCGACTCGCTCGCACGCCAGAGGATGACCGCCACGCTGCTCGGCATCTTTTCGCTCGTCGCGCTCTCGCTCGCGGCTGTTGGCATCTACGGTGTGCTGGCCTACTCCATTACGCAGCGTACGCGGGAGATCGGCGTCCGTATGGCCGTGGGAGCCAGGCGGGAAGACATTCTCCGTATGGTCCTGAGCCAGACAGCGAGATTCGCTATGGCCGGAATCGGAGCCGGTCTGGCCATAGCCTTTGCCGGCGCCCATCTGTTGAGTGCTTTGCTTTTTGAGACCAGCACGGTGGATCCGCTCTCCGCCTGTCTTACCGCCGTCATTCTGCTTGTGATCGCCGCGCTGGCGGTCGGCCTGCCCGCAAGAAAGGCGGCCTCTGTCAGTCCCACTGAAGCTCTTCGCGCGGAGTGAGTATCGGGCCCTGGACCTTCGAAGAAGCGGCAGCGCCAGGCCTTCGCGCAGCGCACTCGTGATGGAAGACTGAGCCCTGTTCCCTGAGCCCTGCCTTTATACCGTCAGCTTCTCCAGATGCCGGAAGCCGCCCGTCTCTGCCAGCACCGCCGCAAAGAGGGTGAAGTTATACGCCGCATGCACCACCACGCCCGCCGCAACCGAGTTCATCTTCAGGCGGACGATGCACAGCACAATGCTGACTGTGCCGATCAGCACCAGCGGCCCCCACGCATGAGACACCTGCGCCGAGTGCATCAGCGCGAAGCCGAAGCTGGTCAGCAGAACCGACACGGGAACACCCACCAGCCGTGCCGCATCTTCTGAGATCGTGCCCTTGCGCGCCATCCAGCGGAAGAAATTGATCAGCCCAGGCAGTAGAAATCCCCGGAAGGCCAGCTCCTCCAGCATCGGAGCCGCCGTCACCCCGAAGATCAGCATCATCCACGCGCCCAGCGTGGTCTTCAGCATTGCCTGCATGATCGGCGGATCCTTCGGCATGGGCAGGAATGCCCCGAAGAAGTTGATGCCGAATCCGGCCGCCAGTCCCAGCAGGGCCAGCAGCACAAAACGCCGCTTCGCCGTCCCACCGCTCCAGTGCACGCCCTTGCCGAAGGGCTCATTCCACAGCAGCGAAAAGATGGGAACGACCACGATCGCAATCAATCCATACGACAGAGCCTGGATGGGAATGCTCAGCCGCGCGTCATCGTCCGCGATCTGCGCCAGCGCGTTGAAAGTCTTGTGCCCCAGCAGATGGGAGTGCTCAATCGCGTACACTCCCAGCACCTGTCCAACTGCCAGCACCACCACCGCCAGCACAAAAAACAGGATCACGTGCCCAAGGTTGGGGATCAGTCGCGGAACAAGCTGCGGAAAGGCCGGCTCGTAAACACAGTAGAGCTCCTGCGGCGTCCAGTCCTCGGCCGTGGGATCGTCGCGTCTCGCATCGAGCAGTTGTCCGGAGAAGTCATCGCCGCTGCGCGCGCTTTCTCGCGCACGTTCCAGCTCGGCGGCGAACTGCTCCGGATCGAATTCTTCGCCTTCGGGCGGTTCCGGCCTCATTGCACCCAGTCCTTCTTTGCGCCCTTGCGGCGCTGTTTCCCGTCTCCGTTCGAAGTCAGGGTGAATGTCTCGACCGGTGCAATGCTGGCCTGCCCTTGCGCCGACTCGTAAAACTTCTTCAGAAATTCGCCTGTGTAGGAGCCCTTTGTCCCGGCAATCTGCTCCGGAGTTCCTTCCGCAACAATCAGCCCACCATCTTCGCCGCCCTCCGGACCGAGATCAATGATCCAGTCCGCATTCCGTATCACATCCAGGTTGTGCTCGATGATGAGGACCGTATTGCCCAGATCGGTCAGCCGGTGCAGAACCTCCAGCAGTTTGCGGACATCGTCAAAGTGCAATCCGGTCGTCGGCTCGTCCAGCAGATAGAGCGTCCGTCCTGTCTGCCGTTTACTCAGCTCGCGCGCCAGCTTCATCCGCTGCGCCTCGCCGCCGGAGAGCGTCGTCGCCGCCTGCCCCAGGTGAATATATCCAAGCCCCACATCCACCAGCGTCTCGAGCCGCTGCCGCACGGTAGGAATATCGGCCAGCAGCGGCAGCGCGTCTTCAATTGCCAGATCGAGCACATCTGCAATCGAGTACCCCTTGAACTTAACCGCCAGGGTTTCCTGATTGTAACGGCGACCGTTACAAACTTCGCACTGCACGTAGACGTCAGGCAGAAAATTCATCTCGATGCGCCGCTGTCCGTCGCCCTGGCACGCCTCGCATCTGCCACCGGCCACGTTGAATGAGAAGCGCCCCGCCTTGTATCCGCGCTCGCGCGACTCCGGCAGCATCGCAAACAGGTCGCGGATGGCCGTAAACACGCCCGTATACGTAGCGGGATTCGACCGCGGTGTCCTGCCAATCGGCGACTGGTCAATCCGTATCGCCTTATCGATATTCTCGAAGCCCTTGATCTGCTTGTACTCGCCCGGCTCCTCGCGCGACCCGTATAGTTCCTTGGCCAGCGCGCGATAAAGGATGTCGTTCACCAGCGTGCTCTTGCCCGAGCCCGAGACGCCGGTCACCACCGTCATCACACCCAGCGGAAAGCGCGCCGTGATATCGCGCAGGTTGTGGCTCTTCGCGCCTTCGACCGTGATCCACTTGCCCGTCAGGGGCCGCGGAGCTATCCGGTGCAGAATCGTCTGCTCGCCGGAAAGATACTTGCCCGTCAGCGACTCCGCGGCCTGCATGATCTCTAACGGCGTGCCCTCGGCCACTACGTGCCCGCCCAGCTTGCCCGCGCCCGGACCTAGATCGAGCACGTAATCCGCGTGCCGAATCGTCTCCTCGTCATGCTCCACCACCAGCACCGTGTTGCCCAGGTTGCGCAACGATTCGAGTGCCGTCAGCAGCCGCTGATTGTCGCGCTGATGCAGCCCGATTGACGGCTCGTCGAGAACATAAAGGACGCCGCGCAGCCGCGATCCGATCTGCGTCGCCAGCCGGATCCGCTGCCCCTCGCCGCCGGAGAGCGTCGCCGCATTGCGGTCGAGCGAGAGATATCCCAGCCCGACGGCTGTCAGAAACTCCAGCCTCTCCACAATCTCGCGCCGCAGCCGGTCAGCGATCAGCGCCTCGCGCGCCGAGAACTGGATTGCCCGCCCCGCATGCAGCGCGCGCCCCAGCGGCAGAGCCGTGAAGTCCGCAATCGATCGGCCGCCCACCTTCACCGCCAGCGACTCCGGCCGCAGGCGCCTGCCCTTGCACGCCGGACACACCGATGCCGACATGTAGTTCATCATCCACTCGCGATACGCCTCCGACTTCGACTCCTCGAGCGCATCGCGCAGGTATGCGAGTATCCCGTGAAATCCCGTCCTTGGCGCCTCACCCTTGGGCGGCCCGTACAGCAGCAGCTCCTGCTGTTTCTGCGGCAGCTTCTCGAACGGCTTCTTCAGGTCGATCTTGTAGCGGTCCGCCGCCAGCTTGATCAGCTTCAGCAGATATTGCGACGCCGATCCGGGCCCCAGGGCTCCATCCAGCAGCGGCTTCGACCAGTCGTTGATGATCTTCGCCGGATCGAAGTCGTAGATGCTCCCCAGCCCATGGCACTCGGGACACGCGCCATACGTGCTGTTGAACGAGAAACTTCGCGGCTCGAGCTTCGGCACGTCCAGCCCGCAGTCGGGACACGACATCGACGATGAATAGAGCTGCTCGTCGTTTGCGGTCGCGACCAGCACCAGCCCATTCGCCATCTGCAGCGCCTTCTGCACCGACGATTCCAGAGCCTTCTCGATCCCCGGCTTCAGCACCGCCCGATACACCACCGCTTCGATGGTATGGTTCTTGCGCTTCTCAAGTTCTATGGGCTCTGCCAGATCCCGCAGCTCGCCATCGACGCGTGCGCGAAAACCCTGCTGGTCGAGTTTGTCCAGGAGATCCTTGAATTCGCCCTTTCGTCCGCGCACCACCGGCGCATAAATCGTTACCCGCTCGCCTTGTCCCAGCGCCAGGATGCGCTCGACAATCTGTTCCGCAGACTGCCGCGAGATCTGGCGTCCGCAATTGGGGCAATGCGGCACGCCCACCGACGCATACAGCAGGCGCAGGTAATCGTAGATTTCCGTGATCGTGCCCACCGTCGAACGCGGACTCCGGCTCGTCGTCTTCTGTTCAATCGAGATGGCAGGGCTGAGTCCTTCGATCGAATCGACATCCGGCCGCTCGATTTGATCTAAGAATTGCCGCGCGTATGCCGATAAGGTTTCCACATAGCGCCGCTGCCCCTCGGCATAGATGGTGTCGAAAGCCAGCGACGACTTACCTGAACCGGAAAGGCCGGTGACCACGGTCAGTGTGTTCCGCGGAATCTGCACGTTGATATCACGCAGATTATGCTGACGCGCACCCCGCACCGAGATGTGTGTGATCGACATTAGGCTTTGCTGTGAAGAATGCGCGACCGGGTGGTATTCCGCTTGCGATCGCGTAATAGACCAGGGATGACCGTAGGATTTACGCTCGCACCATCCTCATCAACAGTATCTTATTCGTCAATAGAAACAGGGGTCAAACCGTTGCCTTGCAGCTGACTCTTTCTGTAACAATGGCATCGTACAATCCATGAGCGTTCTCTCATCGAGACGCCAATAGGCGGATGATGTAGAAAATAAGCACTGCTAGCCAATATTTCACGGTAAGGCCAGAAGAGGATCAGAAGCAGAACCCATGCAGAACGCAATCAACTTGCTCATGTTAACTTGTGCCAGCCTCGCCGCGATGGCTTTTGGGGTTCTGCTGGCATACGGCATCTGCCGCGCGGCCTTCGCCGTCATGCGCATGCACGTTCGTTCCGTGGCCGCCTCCCACGCCAGCCAGCCGGAGTCCCAGCCCGAGCCGCAAACCGCCGGCCTCTAGCCTGCTGTCGATCCTCCTCCTTTCTTCCAGTATTAACGTTGTAAACCCCTCCTGAGCCGGGCATAATGGCCTCGCGTTCAGGAGAAGCCCACATGATCCAGGCTTGCCCTCAGCCCCCTCTCCCCGCGTGGATTCGATTTTCCGCCCTCCGCTGTTTTGCAGCACTCTTCGTATTCGCTCTCGGCCTCTTCGGCTGCGGAACCTCCGGCACTCCCGACCAGAAGCTCGCCACTGATCTCGGCTATGACCTCTACCAATATCTGACTTCCCGCGCCTCAGCCGAACACATCTCCGCTCTTTCACTGACCGTCAGTTTCCGCGGCAGTGCGTCCGATATCAACGTCTCCACCGGAACAACCCAGTACGCCGGAGGGGCGGCGGTCACGCCGTCGAGCCTGTTCCAGACAGGCAGCAACACCAAAGCATTCACCGCAGTCGCAATTCTGCAGCTTGAACAGGCAGGACTCTTGTCTATCGACGACACAGTCGGCAAATGGCTGCCGCAATATCCCGCGTGGAGCAACGTAACCATCAAGCAGCTCCTCAACATGACCAGCACCATTCCAACCTATGATTTAACGCAGCAATGGATTAACGACTACGACGCCAATCCTCTCGTCGAGTCCACGCCCGAGCAGTTAGTCAACTATGTTTATCCATCGATCGGCACACCAGGCAAAGCATGGATCTACTCCAATACCGGTTACATGCTCTGTCAGATGATCGTTGACAAGGCAAGCCCTTCCAACAGTTACGAAACCGACCTCGATAACATCATTGCCAACAATAATCTCCAAAACACCTTCTATCAGCCTTATTTCTACCCGCAGTCCGTCACATCCCGCCTGGTTTCCGGGTACTACGTGAACACCGACCCTCCCGTCCTGACTAACCTTCTGGGCGCCGATACAAGCCTCTATAGTCTTGGCTGGGCACAGGCCGCCGGCGGGATGGTGTCCACGCCCCAGGATCTCACTCTATGGGTGCGCGACCTGTTTGGAGGCAACGTCCTCCAGCCCAAACAATTGCAGGAGCTCGAAAGCCTCGTCTCTACGCAGACCGCTCAGCCGATCACGGGAACATCGTCCTCCGACCCAACAGGCTTCGGCCTCGGCGTATATCAGGTCACTACCTCTAATCTGGGCACTTTTTGGTACTATCAGGGATCGACCATCGGCTATCGTGCCACCTATATGTATTTCCCAAACAATGGCCTGATCCTCTGCGTATTTACTAACAGCCAGACCTCGGCTGAGCAGAATCAAATCTCTGCCGATCTTTTTCCCAAACTCATTGCCACGCTCAAGGCCGACGGCCGCGATTAACCTGACCGTGCAATTGCAGTTCCCGTTTTAACTCCTGGACTCCACGCCCTATGACATAATTGGCTTCTCCTTCAGGAGGAGCCATGACCCAGGCCCGCTTACTTCCCGTCTGTTCCTGGCTAGGTCACAGAGTCATCCTGCCTCATGCACTTATAGCACTGCTCACAATCGGCCTCGCCAGTTGTGGAACCCCGGGTACCCCCGAACAAAAGCTCGCGACGGATCTAGGCTATGATCTGCACCAGTATTTGATTGCCCGTGCCTCTGCCGAGCACATCTCTACGCTTTCTCTCACCGTGAACTTTCGCGGCGGAGCGCCTCCCGTCGACGTATCTACCGGAACCGCACAGTACGCATCCGGCGCCGCCGTCATCCCAGCCGACGTCTTTCAGATAGGAAGCAATACCAAGGCCTACACGGCAGTCGCCATCCTTCAGCTCGAGGCCGCCGGCCTGCTCTCAATTAACGACAATCTGGGAAAGTGGCTTCCTCAATATCCCGCCTGGAGCAGCGTTACGATCAAGCAGCTCCTCAACATGACGAGTACTATTCCTACCTATGACTTAACACAACAATGGGCTGACGACTACGGTGCCAATCCACTCATCGAGTCCACACCCGGGCAGCTGATTAACTACGTCTATCCCACAATCAGCGCGCCCGGCACCGGATGGCTCTATTCCAACACGGGATACATCCTGCTTCAGCTCATCATCGACAAAGCAAGCCCGACCCAGAGCTACCAGACTGATATTGACAATCTCCTCGCTCAAAACAATCTTCAGAACACCTTCTATCAGCCGTACTTCTATCCACAATCCGTCACTTCGCGACTGGTGTCTGGATACTACGCGAACAATGTCGACCCTCCCGTGCTTACAAACCTGCTCGGCACAGATACAAGCACCTATAGTCTCGGATTGGCACAGGCCGCGGGCGGAATGGTAGCCACGCCCGAGGATTTCACCATATGGGTACGCGATCTGTTTGAAGGCAATGTCCTGCCGTCTCAGCAGCTCCAGGAGTTCGAGAGCCTCGTCTCCACAACCACCGGCCAACCCATCTCGGACGTATCAGCTCAGAACCCAGCAGGCTTCGGCCTCGGCATCTTCAAATATGACGATCCAAACCTGGGCACCTTTTGGGGCTACCAGGGCGCCACGCTCGGCTATCGCGCCACGTATATGTATTTCCCCAACAACGGACTCATCGTCTGCGTCTTCACCAACAGCACAACGGCGCCCGACCAGAACCAGATTATCCCCGTGCTGTTTCCAAAACTCATCGCCACGCTCAAGGCCGACGGACGCGACTGAAGTCCTGAGTCACTCCTCCTCCGCCAGCAGCTCCCCCAGCCGGTCGAAGCGCTTCTCCCACAGCGACCGCCGCGAGTTGATCCATTGCTCGATCACCGAAAACCCCCTGGGCTCCATGCGGCACGTCCGGACGCGGCCCACCTTCGTCGTGTGCAATAGCCCGCTTTTTTCCAGCACCTGCACGTGCTGAACGGTTGCCGCCAGGGTGATTTTCAGCGGCGGGGCCAGGCTCGAAACCGACACCGGGCCCTCGCTGACCCGCTCCAGAATTGCCCGCCGTGTCGGGTCGCCCAGCGCGTGAAAGACACGATCGACACTCGCTTTTTGACCATTTGCTCTCTGACTGTGCATGATGACTGCTCTTCCTATCCCGCCAGCTCGCTTGCCAGCCGTTCGAGCAGCAGCCGCCAGCCCTCTTTGCGCATCGCGGGACCATCCGCGCCCTCAAAGAACGCCGCCTGCTCCGTGAAGATCAGCCGCGTGCCCGAGTTCTCCGGCAGCATCTCGAATGTCGCCAGCGAAGCCGAGAATCGCTTATCGCCCAGCGCCATGGTGTAGGCCAGCACAATGCGCGCATCCGGGACGATATCCTGATATGTCGTTTCGTTCGTGCAGATCACGCCGGCAATCGGGCCGCTCTTCATCAGGAACGTTGACCGCTCACGCCCGCCCACGCGAAAATCCATCTCGAATTCCAGCGTCTCCGACCCGTCATCGTCCCGAAACCAGCGCCGTTTCTTCACCGGATCGGCAAAGGCCGCGAAAACCCGCGACGGCGGCACCGGATAGCTACGCTCAATTTCAAAGGTGCTGTGAGTAACTGACCGCTTATTCATCTTTCCTCCTGATATTCATGCCGGCTCATACACCAGATACACGCAGCCGTTGCCGAAGCTGCGGCTCTTCACCGGCTTCAGCTCGAGGATGGCCTGGATTCCCTCGAACATCGTCCGCCCCTTGCCCAGAACCAGCGGATTGATCACCAGATGATACTCGTCGATCAGCTTCGCATCGGAAAGCTGTGCCACCAGCGTCCCGCTCCCCAGGACCGTGATGCCGTCGCCGCTCTCCTCCTTCATCCGCCGCACCTCGCCCGCCAGATCGCCTTTCACCAGCCGCGTGTTGCTCCAGGAAACACCTTCCAGTGTCTTTGAAAACACCACCTTCGGCAGCTTATTCATCCGATCCGCAATCACGGCATCGTGCTCTTTGGCCATGGGCGTCGGCCAGTACTGGATCATCAGCTCATACGTCTTCCTGCCGAAGAGCAGAGGACCATCTCCGCTGGCATTCTCGGCGACAAAGGCATTCCACTCCGCGTCGTCCTTGCGCGTCTTGGCCCAGTACATGGTGCCGTTCGCGTCCACGAAGTATCCATCCAGTGAAACGTGGTTGAAAACGATTAGTTTCCGCATCTTCCTTCTCCTTTTCATGCCTGGCCGCGGATCTGAGTCCTTCCGACCCTTCGATTAGTTAAGTATGCACTTAACTGTCTGCCCTCAGCCACCAATTGTCAAGTATAAACTTAAGTATTTTTAGAGTGGATTCTCACCCGAACTTCGCACTCCTCACTGCCCGGTTTGTGTTACCGGCCTTCTCGCCGAAGAACGTACTATGGGCATGGACAATTTTTTGTCTCCGCAAAATGAAGCTCCCCTGCACGTCTTCGCTGTACTTTGCCTTGCTCGCAGCCGCACTTGTCACTGCGCCCCCGGCCGCATCCGGTCAGACCGCGCCCGCCCCGCAGCAACCGGCCGCAAAAGCTCCAGCCCCGAAGGTCCAGACCGCGCCCGCCGACCAGAACCACCCCACCCGCAATTTCGATACCCCGGTCGGCATCTTCACGGGTCAGTCCGATATCGGCGGCACCACTCTGCCCGGCGGCTCTCTTTTTGACCCCAGGACGAAGCAATACACCGTCAGCTCGGCCGGCTATAACACCGTCTACACCCGCGATGAATTCCGCTATCTCTGGGACAAGGTTTCCGGCGACGTCTCTATCGCTGCAGACATTTCTTTCCCCGATCGTGATGGCTACGAGGGACGCAAAGCCGTGCTCGTCATCCGCCAGAGCCTCGACGGCGATGCGAAGGAAGCGGTCGTAGCCGTCTACGGCAACGGAATGTTCCGTCTCGGGCAGCGTCCCCATAAAGGCCAGCGCCGCCTCGACATGGACTATCGCGTCTGGAGTCGGGAAGGCTCAGGCAATCCACCCGCACGCATCAGTTCGGTGATCATGCCCCGGCGCGTTGGCCTGGTGAAGTCCGGCGATGCTGTCGTTCTCTACGTCAGCATCCAGGGCGAGCCCATGCATCCCATCGGCGCGCCCCTCATCCTGCACATGAGCGCGCCCTTTTATGTTGGCATCGGATTCTGTTCCAATCTTCGCGACAAGTCCGACCAGGCCATTTTCTCGGATGTCGACCTGGAGAACTCTGCCGCTCCGCTCCACTAGAGTCTGCTCCCAGGCTGATTACCACTCCGCCAACCCCGTTACCAACCCGAGCCATCCCATAAAGGTAATGCTTGCAATCCCGTTCTCAAATCCTTGAAAATGGAACCCCTTGGCTGAAATGTCTTTGCGGAGGACTTGAACCCGATGCGCCCTTACTGGTCCGGACAACTTCAGATCTCGCTCGTCTCCTTCGGAGTCAGCCTCTTCACCGGCACTGACTCCAAGAGCGACATTCGCTTCCATCAGATCAGCCGCAGGACCGGCGAGCGCATCCGTCACCAGAAGGTCTCCTCCGAGGAGGGCCCCGTCGAGAACTCCGACATCGTCAAGGGCTACGAATACGCCAAAGGCCAGTACGTCACCATCGAGCCCTCGGAGATCGAGAACCTCCGCCTGCCCACCCGCAAGGCCATCGAGGTCTCGCAGTTCGTCGACGCCAAAGAGATCAACCCCGAGTACTTCGAGAAGCCCTACTTCGTCGCGCCCACTGACGACGTGCAGGCCGAAGCCTTCGCCGTCGTGCGCAAGGCCCTGCAGGAGAGCGGCAAGATCGCCCTGGGAAAAATCTCCTTCAGCGGCCGCGAGCACATCGTCGCCGTCGCCCCGTATCCTGACGACAACCTTCCTGGCATGATGGCCTACCTGCTTCGCTACGACGATGAGCTCCGCAAGCCCGGGGAATTCTTCGGCAGCATCAAGAAGGCTGCGGTCGACGAAGACCAGCTCTCGCTTGCCGAGATGCTCATCAAGAAAAAGACCGCCAAATTCGACCCCTCGAAATTCAAGGATCAGTACGAAGCCGCCCTGCGCGAGCTGGTCGAAGCTAAAGTGAGCAACGCGCCTATTCCGCAGGAAGCGCCCGCGCCCACCTCGCCCAAGGTCATCAACCTTATGGACGCGCTCCGCAAGAGCATTTCCGAGGGCCAGAAGCCTGCCATTAAAAAGCCCTCACAGTCTGCGCCGCCCGACAAGGAAATCGACAAGGGAGCAGACAAGGGAATTGAGCTTGTTAAGCCGGCCAAGGCATCGAAGCGCCGCAAATCGGCATAACAGTATTCATGGCACCCCGTCGCAAAGCGGGCTCTACGCACCAGGCCACGACCGCTGCCGACGCTGTAGACGAGCAGCTCGCGCGCTACCGCTCCATGCGCGACTTCTCCGTCACTGCGGAGCCTTCCGGGAAATCCGGAAGCAAGTCCCGCGGGAAATCCGGATCCGAGATCACCGCCAGCGGCCTGCCCTTCGTCATCCAGAAGCACGCCGCCACTCGCCTACACTACGACTTCCGCCTCGGCTGGAACGGCGTCCTCAAGAGTTGGGCCGTCGCCAAGGGCCCCAGCTATTACGCGGGAGACAAGCGCCTTGCCGTCCAGGTCGAAGACCACCCCATGGAGTACGGCGGCTTCGAGGGCATCATCCCCAAGGGCCAGTACGGAGGCGGCACCGTCATGCTCTGGGATACCGGTACATGGGAGCCGCAGCCCGGCTACACCGATGTCGATGCCGGCCTGCGCGACGGCTCGCTCAAGTTCATCCTTCACGGCGAGAAGCTGAAAGGGAAGTGGGCGCTCGTCCGCATGAAGCCTCGCCCCGGCGATCGCAATCCCAACTGGCTCCTCATCAAGGAACACGACGAGTACGAGCGCCCCGAATCTGCCAGCCCCATCACCGACGAAGCCCCCAACTCCGCCGTGACCGGACGCAGTATCGAAGAAATCGCTCGCGCCGAAACCCACGTCTGGAACTCGAAGGATACTGCCAACGGCAAAGCCTGGTATCGCACGGACAAGGCCGCCGATCCGGAAAAATCCCCGCGCAAGCGCTCCCCTCCTAAAAAGATCAACTTCGGCTCCGCACTCAGCCGCGCTCCCCAGGAACATCTTCCCGAC
>Ga0335075_10002163_pt1 | contig 31841 bp, 23 predicted proteins | sample Lox_Sample_24_FD_206723 | JGI IMG/M metagenome (GOLD analysis project Ga0335075, IMG submission 206723) | Soil microbial communities from Loxahatchee National Wildlife Refuge, Florida, United States - Lox_Sample_2.4 | ecosystem: Environmental > Terrestrial > Soil > Wetlands | place: USA...
GCGATCGCCTTCTTGATGAAGGCCGCCACGGCCACCGGCCTGGCGATGAACACCGTGTGCGACCCGTCGATCTCTTCGGTGGTGGCGCCCATCCGCTGGGCGTAAAACCGCTCCGCGTCCGGCGGGATGGCGTTGTCGTGCTCGGACACCAGGAACCAGGACGGCTTGTTCTTCCACCCGGCCGCGGTAGCGTTCTCGTTCAGCGCGGCGGCGGCCAGCGGCCGCTGCGTGGCGTACATGATGTCGGCGACGTCGACCGGCACGTCGGCGCAGAACGTCTCGCGGAACCCTTCCCTGCCGATGTACAGGTCCGGCCCTCCTGCGGCGCCCACGGCCGGCTGCGACGTCGGAGCGGCGGTGGTGGCGAGCATCGACGGCGGGAACGGCTGCTGCGAGCTGGCGCAGCTCTCGCCCACCTCCAGCCCGAACGCCGCCAGGTACACCAGCGACGTCACGTTCTCCAGCCCGGCCGACGCCTGGGTGATGACCGCGCCGCCGTACGAGTGCCCCACGAGGACGACCGGCCCGTCGATGGCACTGACCGCCGCGGCGACGGTGGCGGCGTCGGACGCGAGGCTGCGGAGCGGGTTCGGGGGCGCGACCGCGGTGATGCCGGTGCTGCTGAGTTCGGCGATAACTCCGGCGAAGCCTGACGCGTCTGCGAAGGCACCGTGGACGAGGACGATGGTGGGCTCAGGCATCGCATGCTCCTTTGCGCGAAAGCGAACTGACGTTGTGATCGTAAGCACATCGGCCGATGATCTTGAATCCCCCGCAGGAGTCGCTGAGATGAACACCCTGCTGGGCCGCGCCCGCGAATGCGCGTTACTCGACTCGACGCAGTGACCGCCGGAGCGTGGTCGATCACTTGCATTAGCACATTTGTTCGAGTAGAATATCGCTATAGCTGAGCTTCGCTCCGGAAGCTCAAGCGGGCCGCCGAGGTGGTGCAACACCAGGGCGGCCCTAGCCCCCACCAGCAACCTCTGGAGGAGACATGTCATCCATCATGACCCAGTCTGGACCCAATGCGCACGCCCACCTGGACGGTACGTGCGCGGGCCTCGACGCGGCCGCGCGGAGACGCGCGGACCGGCTCGCGAGGGCCACCAGCGACCAGATGGAGGCCGCGCTCGCCTTGCTGAGCATGCTCGACCCCGAAGCGTTCGAGATCGCATTCACCGCCGTCCCGACTGCCCTGAGCGACGACGAGGAGCCCGTCCCGGTCTGCCTCGTGTGCGGCGCCCGAGCCGGCATTTTCCCTGATCGCGGCCTGCGCTGGGAACACTTCCGCGGTGACGACCTCACCTCCGGCGCCCAGCAGGTCTACGATCCGGGTCACGCTCCCGAGGTCGCCTGGATCCTTCCCGACGAGGACCCCGACGACCTTTAAGCAAGCCCCTTCTGTGCCCCGCCGGTTTCTCTTTCTCGGCGGGGCACGCTGGCCTTGCTATTTAAGCCGGTGTCCTTCGGCCGTTGGCCCTTGGCGAACCTCATGGCGAAGCACTGGCCAGCGGGAACGTGACAGTCGGCTCAGGCCGATGGCATGCTGGGTGGCAGTCCTGGCGGAGCGACTCTCGACGAGTCCTTCCTTGAATGCTGTCGGGAGCGCCGCTGGCGTAAGAACCGTTGCTAGTGTCGTCGCCTATTAGACTCGAAGCCTCCTGCGGGGATCGCTCGGATACTACTGCTTTTGCTTTCGTCGTTACTGACCTGCCATGTAGGTTGGACTTTCGCCTGCCAGAAAGGCAAGTACGGCGGCAGCTTCCCCGGATCGCGGCCAGGGCAGACCGCACTCATCGGGTCCTTCGGGCTAGTGAGGTGCGGACGCAACTTACGACCGCGCCCAACCTTGACCTCTTGGCCGCAGACGGCGCATTTACCTACCATAAGACTCCCCGGTTCCCTTGCTAGCTATCACAGTCTAAGGACGGCGCAGGAAAAGGTTAAGAGCCAGCGCTCGCGACCCGGCCATCCCTCCGATAGATGCCTGAATCCCTGTCGAGGCCGCCGCTCAAGGCTGGCGCTTGCGCCATCGCAGAGTCGACCGGAACGAGCGCCTAATGGTGAACTCGCAGGGCTTCAGGATCAGGGCACCGGATCCACCTGGTCGGGAAGACAATGACAGAGGGTCCCGCTAGCGTGAATGGCTGAGCCTGACCCGCTTTGACGGACATCCACCATCAGGGGTTCTGCCCCGAGAGGATGTCCGATCATGGAGAGCATGGGGAAGAAGCCCCGGCGGCGCCGTTCGTTCACTCCGGAGTTCAAGGCGGAGATCGTTGAGCTGTGCCAGCGCGGGCACCGGTCGGTCGGCCAGGTCGCCAAGGACTTCGACCTGACCGAGACGGCCGTGCGGGAGTGGGTCAAGCAGGCCGAACGTGACGCCGGGACCCGCGAGGACGGCGGGCTGACCAGCGACGAGCGCCGCGAGCTGGCTGAGCTGCGGCGGGAGAACCGCCGGCTGCGCGAGGACGTGGACATCCTCAAGCGGGCGACGGCTTTCTTCGCCAAGGAGACCCGGTGAGGCTTTACCCCTTCATCGAGGCGGAGAAGGTGCAGCAGCACAACGTCAAGCGGGCGTGCGAGCTGCTGAAGGTCTCCAGGTCCGCCTACTACGCGGCACGCGGCGACGAGCCGTCGAGCCGGGAGCGGGAAGACGCCGAGCTGGCCGCCCAGGTCAAGACCGTGCATGAGGCATCGAAGGGCCGCTACGGCGCCCCGCGGGTCCACGCGCAGCTGCGCGCCCAAGGCAAGAGGCACTCCCGCAAGCGGGTCGCCCGGCTGATGCGGCGGTCAGGCCTGCAGGGCCGGGCCGCGAAGCGGTGGAAGAAGACCACGATCCCCGACCCGGCCGCCGCCGCGAGAGCCGACCGGATCCGACGGGACTTCACCGCCGACGCGTCCAAGGTCAACACCAGGTGGTGCGGGGACATCACCTACATCGCGACCTGGGAAGGCTGGCTCTACCTGTCAGTTACGTGGAATCACCGCGATGTGACTCTGTGTGAGCGGCGTGATCGCGCGGTAGCGTCTGTGCAGGCCGACAGGGACGGGGGTCCTGCGGGGGATGGATGCGGTGTTGTCCGGCAAATGGCCGGTTCTGGAGCGGCATGAGCGGGCTGCTGAGTGGCTGGGGATCTGGGCTGACCTGGGGCGGGCGCCGCGGACGATCGACGCGTACTCGCGCGGCCTTGCCGAGTACCTGGAGTGCTGCGAGCGCGGCGGGGTCGACCCGCTGACGGCGACCAGGGCTGATGTCGCCGTGTTCGTGCGGGAGCTGCGGACCCGGCCGTGCCGTCGCGGCGGGAACGTGCTGGTGCTGGATTCGGGGGCCGGGCTGTCGAACGCCACGTTGCAGCAGCGGCTGGTGCCGGTCCGGCTGTTTTACGACTTCCTCGTCGAGGAGGGCGTCCGTGGCTCGAATCCGGTCGGGCGCGGCGCCTATACGCCGGGCCGGCAGTTCGGTGCCGGCGCAGGATCGAGGCCGCTGGTGCCGCGGATGGCCAGGCTGCCGTGGATCCCGGGCGAGGCCGAGTGGCGGCAGCTGCTGGAGGTCTTCCGTGGTGAGCCGCCCCGCAACCGGGTGATGCTCGCCCTGGCCTATGACGCCGCGCTGCGCCGGGAAGAGCTGTGCTCGCTGCGCACCGACGACCTGGACCCGGCGCACCGCACCGTCCGGGTGCGGGCGGAGACGACCAAGACCAGGCGGGAGCGGGTGGTGCCGTACTCCGCGCCGACCGGGCTGCTGCTGGCGGACTACCTGCGGCACCGCTCAGGGCTCAGCCGGGCACGCGGCCCGCTGTTCTTGTCGGAGTCACGGCGCAACCTGGCCGAGCCGCTGACCTTGTGGTCGTGGTCGAAGGTGGTCCGGCGGGCCGCGCTGGCGGCGGAGGTGCCCCGGTTCTCGACCCATACGACCAGGCATTTGTGCCCGACCGATCTGGCCCGGATGGGCTGGGAGGTGCACGCGATCGCCACCTTCGCCGGGCACCGCTCGACGGACTCGACGCTGCGCTATATCCACCTGTCGGGCCGGGACCTGGCGGAGAAGCTGAGCTCGTCGATGACGCAGATCCATGCCTGGCGGGTGCAGATGCTCACCGGCCCGGCCGCCGGATGAACGCCGTGGCGTCGCCGGCCCGGGCGGGCGCCGTCCCCGGGCCCTGGGGTTCCGGGACCGGGGATCAGGGCTGGGACCGCCGGCGTGAGCTGCTGGACGGCGAGGCCGCCGCGATCACGGCCATCGGCCCGGTGGGGCTGCGCCGCAACCGGGCGACCGGGATCCCCCGGCGGACCGCGCGGCACTGGAACGCGATCTCGCGCCTGGTGGTGCCGCTGGACGCGGCCCGGGACGCCTTGCATCACGATGATGACCCGAAGTTCCGGCGGGCCGGGTCCCAGGCGGCGGCGATCGTCCTGCAGCACTGCGCGGACACGGGCCGTTCCTACTGGGCGTGGACGCCGTGGGAGTGGGCGCGGCTGTGCGGCGGCAGCGCGCAGGAGTTCCTCGATGCCAGGACCTTGCCGACCGAAAGGAGCGTCCGGCCGTTCCTGGTCGCGCTGGCCTACCTGATCAGCGGTTTCACCGGCTTCCAGCACCTGGGCATGTTCAACAGGCTGCACCTCGCCCAGCTCATCTTCGGCAGCGAGGCCGTCGACGCCGCGATGAGCGAGGCGGCAGCCGTCCTGGACCGGTGGGGCTACCGCAGCCAGACCCGTGACGGCGAGTACCGGCTGCCCGGCGTGCTGGCCCAGGCGCTGCTCATCAACGGCAGCCCCCGCCTGTCCGGCCTGACTGCCGAGGCGTTCGCCCGGCTGCACGAGCATCCCGCCGCGGCCGAGCGCAAGCACACGGCGGCGCTGTTCGCGCTCCAGAAGGTCGCCGCTGACCTGGGCCACTGCGATCCTCCCGTCCGTCCCGGCGGCAACCACATGCCGGTGATCGAGGGCACTGACCCGGCATGGGCGGGGTGGGTCGAGCGATGGCACGCCACCTCGGCCCTGACCCCGAGGGTCCGCGCGATCATCCGGACCATCATGGCCAAAGCCGGGCGGTGGCTGGCCGGTGAGCACCCGGACATCACCGAGCCGGGCCAGTGGACCCGGCAGACCTGCGCCGCGTGGGTCGCGGCCCTCGACCGAATGACGGTCGGCGACTACGTCCAGCGGACGGACGCGCTCGGCGTCCGGGCCGGGAAGCCGGTCGCCCCGCGCACCAAGGCCCACCACCTCATGGCCACCCGGATGTTCTTCCGCGACTGCCAGGAATGGGACTGGATCCCCCGCCGCTTCGATCCCGCCCGGGCGCTGGCCGTCCCGCGCAGCATCAGCGCCATGATCGGCACCGATCCCCGGGTGATCGCCGACGACGTGTGGGCCAAGCTGCTGCACGCCGGCCTGAACATCGAGGCCTCCGACTTTCCCGGCACGCACGCCGGCAGCTACTACCCGGTCGAGCTGATCCGGGCGCTGACCCTGACCTGGCTGTTTTCCGGGTTGCGCAGCGACGAGATCTCCCGGCTGCGAGCCGGCTGCGTCCGCTGGCGGCACGACGGGCAGCCCGTCGCCGCCGATTCCCGCGAGATCCTCGCCGCCGACGCCGTCTGCCTGCTCGACGTGCCCGTCCACAAGACCGGCACCGCGTTCACCAAGCCCGTCGACCCGATCGTCGGCCAGGCGATCGAGACGTGGCAGGCACTGCGGCCCGCCCAGCCCCCGCGGCTCGACCGCAAGACCGGCGAGCAGGCCGACCTGCTGTTCTCCGTCCGCGCGCACCCGGTCGCCAAGACCTACATCAACCGCACGATCATCCCGGCCCTATGCGCCAAGGCCGGCGTCCCGACCGCCGACGTCCGCGGCAACATCACCAGTCACCGGGCCCGCTCGACGATCGCCAGCCAGCTCTATAACGCCAAGGAGCCGATGACGCTGTTCGAGCTCCAGGCCTGGCTCGGGCACCGCACCCCGAACAGCACCCAGCACTACGCGAAGATCACCCCGAACACCCTGACCAGGGCATACACCGAGGCCGGCTACTTCGCCCGCAACGTCCGGACCATCGAGGTCCTGCTGGACCGGGACGCCGTCGCCTCCGGTGCCGCCGCGTCCGGCGAACCCTGGCAGCATTACGACCTCGGCCACGGCTACTGCGCCTACACCTTCTTCGAGCAGTGCCCGCACCGCATGGCCTGCGCAAAATGCGACTTCTACACCCCGAAGGACTCCGGCAAGGCCCAGCTCCTCGAGGCCAAGGACAACCTCCAGCGGATGCTCGTGTCCATACCGCTCACCGACGACGAACGCGCCGCCGTCGAGGACGGCCAGACCGCGCTGGAAACACTGCTCACCCGGCTAGCCGACGTCGCAACGCCGTCAGGCACCACGCCGCGGGAAAGGAACGCACCGCCCGGCGCGACCAGCCTGCCGATCGCCGAAATCACGCATCCCAGAAGTGGATAAAAGTGGACAGTTTTATTCCACATAATCGCCACCGTCATCGATATCGCCTCCCGGCGGGTCGTCGGCTACGCCATGGCCGATCACCTGCGCACCGAGCTGATCAGCGATGCGCTGGCCAACGCGGTCGCCGCCCGCGACCCGCAGCCGGGCGTCATCTTCCACTCCGACCGCGGCTGCCAGTACACCTCGGCCGCCTACGCCGCCCTCGCCGAGGAGAACGAGGTCACGCTGTCGGTCGGGCGGACGGGCCAGTGCTGGGACAACGCCCTGGCCGAGAGCTTCTTCTCCTCGCTCAAGGGCGAACTCATCGACACCCGCGCCTGGCCGACCAGGGCCGGGGCCAGGCGCGCGGTCGTGGAATACATCGCCTGGTACAACGGCACCCGGCTGCACTCCTCACTCGGTTACCAAAGCCCGGCCGACTACGAAAACAACCACCACGGAAAGACCAGGCGAGTAGCCTGACCTAGCCATCAACCCTGTCCGTCAAAACGGGGCAACCTCAGGCCATGGGACATAGGGATGCGGTGACGATCGCGGAGACGCTGCGGCGTATCCAGCGCACTGAGTTGATCCTGCCGGCGATTCAGCGTGAGTACGTGTGGAAGCCCTCGCAGGTGATCAAGGTCTTCGACTCGATTATGCGCGGCTACCCGGTCGGGAGCTTCCTCTCCTGGAAGGTGGAGCCGGCGACCGTTAAGGCATTCAAATTCTATGGTTTCATGAAGGACTACAGTGCCTTTGACAATATGCACAACCCGGTCCTCGACGTTGATCCGAGCCGGCCGGTCACCGCCATCCTCGACGGTCAGCAGCGGCTGACCTCACTTAACATCGGGCTCCGCGGGACTTACGCCTACAGGATCAAGAACGGCAGGTCGAGCAAGCCTGGGTCATACCCGGCGCGGCGTTTGTATCTGAACCTCCTAGGCGAGGCCGAGGAGAACGAGGCCGGTCTACTCTACGATTTGCGCTTTTTGACTGGGGATCAGGTGGCAGCCTCCGCCGATGACGAGACGAAGGTGTGGTTCAAGGTCTCCGACATCTTCGACGCCGCTGAGCCCGCCGTCCTCATGCGGCTTCCTGCGAAGTACGGGGTTGGGAACAATGAGACGGCAGCCGACATCATTGGAAAGCTGTGGGATGCAGTCCACAAGAACTCAAGCCTCCACTTCTACGAGGAAGAGGACCAGGAAATCGAGCGGGTTGTCGACATCTTCATCCGCGTGAACTCGGGCGGGACCGTGCTGTCCTACAGCGACCTGCTCCTCTCGATCGCCACTGCGGAATGGAGGGAGCGTGATGCGCGCGCGGCCGTACACAACCTAGTCGATTCCCTGAACAAGACCGGTCAAGGATTCGACTTCCCACAGGACACTGTCCTCAAGTCGGGCCTCGTCCTCGCCGACGTCAGGGACATTGCCTTCAAGGTCAAGAACTTCACGACCGGCAACATGGCCCAGCTTGACGCGAAGTGGGATGCCATCAGTTCATCCTTGCAGACTGCAGTCGGGCTGCTCAGCGACTTCGGGCTCTCCGGTCCGACGCTCTCTGCCGACAGCGTGCTGATCCCGGTCGCCTACTACGTCCACCGCCGCGGACTCGGTGACGCATATCGTGCATCGGAGAAGGAAGTAGCGGACCGCCGCGCCCTTCGCTCGTGGGTAATGCGCTCTCTGATCGTCCGAGGCGTGTGGGGCTCGGGACTCGACACGCTCCTTCGTGATCTGCGTCAGGTGATTCGCGAGGAGGGTGCCGTCGGCTTCCCGATCTCTAAGATCGAGCAGGTCATGGCCCGCCGCGGGAAGCCACTCGATATAACTGACGCACTCGTCGATGATGTGCTTGGCCTCGGATACGGGGGGCCGCGAACGTTCGCCGTCCTCGCCACGCTTTTCGACCACGTCGACACGCGCAACCAGTTCCACGTCGACCACGTGTTCCCAGCCGCCATGCTCGGCAAGAAGGCCCTCATGACCGCAAACAAGCAGCGCGCCGGGTCCGAAAAGTGGTCCGACAAGCAGATCGAAGACTTCGCCCGGAAACGCGATCTTCTGCCGAACCTTGAACTCCTCGAAGGGCCGGTGAACATCGGCAAGTCGGACAGCCCGCCGGGCACCTGGGCTACCGTCAAGTATGGCTGCGGCGCTGACTACGGCGCCTTCCTTGACCGGAACGCGCTACCCTCACTCCCTCACGACATCGATCAGTTCCTGACGTTCTTCGACTCTCGCCGAGGCAAGCTCGCCAAGCTAATCAAAAAGCTTCGCACGGTGTCCCCGTCCACGCCCGCCACTGAGGGAGCATCGGTCGAGATCGCGAGCATCGACGAAGACCTAGCTGAAGCCGACCTTGACTCATAGGCTGCTTCGCAGAGCGCCCGGTCGTCGTTCCGTGCTCACAGCGGAGAGGCTTGCAGCGACCAGTGGCGATATCGACGGCCGGTTTAACGCACTCAGGGCCAGAAACACCAGGCTAGCTAAACAGTCGCCCATCATGGCGAACTACTTCGGCCAGGACTCGGGCAGAGTGTGCCCCTTGGCTCTGAGCTCTGCCCGGTTGTCATAGGCCCAGCAGAGTACCTCCATGATGGCTTCGCCCTGCCGCCTCGCTAGTTAGTGCGGCCGCCCGTTCGGGATCGCGCTCGATCTTGATCTAGGCCCTGACGGCCAGATCTTTCTCCGTCTGAGCAGGGATGTCGTAGTACTCGTCGAAGTCAGTTGGCTCGTCATCGTCGGACATATAGTCACGCATACCGACTACCTCCATGCAGGTCGCACGCAGCCCACGCGGCCGGACTGTTCAAGTGGACCGTAGCGATGGCGCTCATCGCAGGGCGCCCATCGCTGAGAACGTCAGCTAAAGGCAACATCCAGCTTCTAGGTCTGCGAACCCCCGGACGCCGAAACCCTCCGCAACCCGGACGGCTCGGTTGACCATCCCGTCGTCACGATTCGCCTCTCAGCGCATCCGACAACCCGGCGATCTGCCGGTGTAAGCACGAAGATCGCCTCCTGCCTGAACTGAGCGCCCAGCGCGATGGCTTCTGCCTGGTGCATGCCGATCACGGCGGCGCTCGCCTCGACATGCGTCCACGACGGATCCCCTCCGGCGGCCAACCACCAAGTCAGCCCTCGACTTTCGAGCTCCACTACTAGTCGTTCCTGAGCCGCTTCATTCTCCCCGACAGGAGCCAACTGTCCGCCAGGATTGTGCGCCGTGATCACGCAGATCGTGCGGCCCTCCGGGTCCGGATAATCCCCTGAAGTACGCGAGACCGGCGCAGGCCGTACCCAGATCACTCCGCTAGGTGCCTCGATCCGTAGCACAGCGTCGATATATACGCCCCATTCCCTCGAGTTCACTGCCATGGCTCTCCGGTGGAGGTGGAACAGCCGCTAACTCTGCGCGTCTAGGTCATCGAGCGGTACCTGGTCGCTCTGGGAATCTGCCGCGGTCAGTGGGGCGGGCAGGATCACTGTCCAGCAGATCAAGTGGATGTCGTCCGGCTCGATCTGTGGGAGAGGCTGGGGAGCTGGTTGCTGCACCAGCCCCAGGTGATCGGCGAGGACGAGCAGCTGGTCAGCCTTCTGGCGGTCAGTAAAAGCCAGGTCGTTCACCACGTCTCGTACGGCACGCTGGATCCGCGGCGCGTAAGGTGCTTCCAGACGCGCGACAAGGCGATCCTGGTTGTCACCCAGGTGGGCGCCGTGGCGGCGCACGATCTCAGCCGCGTCTCGCATCACCTTCGGCACCGGCCGGGAGAGGTTAGCTGGGTCGGCGTTGTACATCCATGCCTGATGGATGTGGTCCTTTGCGACGGCCCACGCGCCAAATGCTGCGTCGTAGCACATCTGGGCGGCCAGGGCGGCCTCGAAGATGCTGGTGAGTTCGGAGTCGCCTGGGTCAGCTTGCGCGAGGCAGGTCAGGGTGTCGTCTATGACGATCGGCTGGCCAGATTCATCAACTTGTGGCTGGAGGTCCGGAGATAGTGGCACGTATCGGAACCATGGCTTCGGGTGGTCGGCGATCCGTGCGCAGAACACCATCCCGGGTTGCTGGGCTCCGAATCGGACGAATCCGGTCCCGGCCCCCCAGGCCATGTCGGTGACAGCTGCCCGGACAGCGGGATGGGCGAGCTCCCGTTCCAGGGTGCGCCGGTATTCCTCGCCGGAGAGCGCCGATGGGCCAGCCTCCTCGAACAGCGAGGCGTCCTCGCGGCGCAGACGGTCGATCTCGTCGCGGGTCTCAGTGAAGTTCAACTCACGACCTGCGAATCCGGGCAGGACTTGGCCAACGCCAACTGCTGCTGCGGCTTGCTTGAGCTTGCGCTGGAGCCGCTCCTCCAATCCAAGCAAAGCCTCGAGGTGCCGGTCGGGGAAATAACAGCGGATGAACACTTCGGAATGTTCGGAGCCGATCCGGTCGATGCGGCCGTGGCGCTGTACGAGCCGCATCGGGTTCCACGGCAAGTCGTAGTTGATGATGTGCCTGGCCTGCTGGAGGTTGACACCTTCGGATAGCACGTCCGTCGCGATCAGCAGGTCATAGAGGTCTTCGGCGTGCTGCCCGCCTGCGGTGCGCGGCGCGAACCCTGCGAGCGTCTGCGCACGGCCCTGCTTGTCGGGGCCAGAGGCGGTGGCGATACGGTCGCGGAAGACGGCAAGCCGGTCGTCGGCTTCGACAGCCGCCCGCACCTGCGCGGCCAGGTGTTCCACGGTGTCCGCGAAGTAGGAAAAGATGAGCACCTTGCGCTTGTCGCGTACCTGCTGGGGAGTGATCCCTTCCCGTCCGGCGTCCGCCGCGATCGTGGCGAGGGCGTCGGTGAGGGCAGTGACCTTGGGATCCTCATTCCAATCTAGGATCCGGACCCGGTCATGCATCGCCTGCAGCAGGTCCCGGTCTGCTTCAACCGCCGCGCGCAGTTCATAGACCCTGTAGTCGCTGGCATCCCCGACGTTGTCGTCATCGCCGGCGTACGCCGCGAGGAACTCGTCAATGTCAGTCGCGTCGGAAGAGGCCCACTCGCGCAGTGCATCACCGGTGAGGACCTTGCCCTGGCCTAGCGCGGAGAGGAACTGGTCGTGGCTGCTGATCATCTTCTCGACTGTGCGTCGGAACGCGTACGCCGATGACTCGAACCGCTTGAGCAGGGCAGACCGGAGCAGCCCGGCATTCTGCCGTTCGTACTGCTCCTCGCCCTCCCCGCTGAGCAGGAAACGGGATGGGACGTAACGCGCTAGGCTCAGCACCTCGCCCGGCGCGTCCAGTAGCACGGCCGCGGCGTCCTCGCCGGCTTCCAGCACTTCGGCGCCGAGCGCGGTCGCCAGCATGTCGAACATGCCCGGCAATGCTTGATCGAGGTCATAGGTCATCTTCAGCACGCGCGGCGTGGGGAACCGAATCTCCTGCTCGACCCCGTTGATCACCACCTTGTCGCCGACGTAATAGTGCTTGACGAACCGGCGCGTCCGTCGCACCGCGACTTGGTCGATGACGTCGAAAAGATGCTCTGGCGACAGGTCATCTGGATTCATGGCCATCGCCCGGTCAAAGTAGCCGCGCAAGGATGGGACACCGGCATCGGCGAAGGCCGCGTCATTCGGTACGAAGTACGAGATCAGCGTGTACAGGTCATACAGGCTGTTATTCACCGGGGTCGCCGTGAGTAGTACAAGGTCCTTCGGGGCGCCGCCTGCAAGCAGTTCCCGAAGCGCGTCCGCGCGGCGGGTAATCGCGTTCCGCAGCGCGTGGGCCTCGTCGACTATCACCATCGCGTACTCGTCGGGATCCTGGAGTGCGGCATCAATGCGTCCCGCGATAGCGATGTCTCCCACGAGTTCCTCGTAAGAGACCACGTCAGCGCGCAGGTTCATGTCTCTCAGGAACGGCCCCCACGTGGAGTCCCGCAGGGTTGCCGGTGCAATTACCAGGACCTTCTGCCGACGGGTCACCGACGCCTCGTAGATCAGCTCACCCGCGATGAACGTCTTGCCCAGGCCAACCTCGTCGGCAACGATCACGCCGTTGCGACGGTCGAGAATTCGCCTTGCCCGCCACACCCCGTCGGCCTGGAAAGTTGTCAGCCCCAGGCGAGAAACCGCGCGGCTGGCGGCCTCCTCTTGGATCTCCGCGCCGTACAGCTCCCACAGCATCCGCAGGAACACATGCCACGGCAGGTGCGGCGCCCACCGCTCCGCATACAGCCCCGCCAGGTCATAAGCCTCGGATTCCACCCACAGCTCTTCGAACCACTCCCGGACCGCCCCGACAGTCCCCGGATCGAACTGGCCGAGGTTGAGCTCCCGGTTGACGGCAAGCCCGGCATACGTGAAGTTCGACGACCCCGACATCACGTGCGGCAAGGCGGTAGAGACGATGAACGCTTTACCGTGCAGGAATCCACCGGCAAACCGGCGCACCTCCACCGGGTGCTCGCGCAGCCAGGCTACGAGCCGGCGTGCATCGGCGTCCGCCTCCCTGGTGAAGCCCACGACATCCCGGTCCACCTGTAGGTCGATCGTGTGGCCTTCCAGCGCCCGGCGAAGCCGCTGCCGCTGAGCCTGCCTGCCACGCCCAGCGCTCAGTGGCCGGACCTGCCGCCAGTCATCAGGCTCAGGCTCCGCACCAAGAAGCAGCCGAACACTCCCGGCCTCCTCAAGTTCATCAGCCAGCAGACGGAAGCCGCCCGGATTGAAGAAGGCCGTGGCGATCGATACTGCTGGAGGCTGCGCGAGGTTCGTCCGCATCCCGTGCAGCAGCTCGTTCAGCGCCAGGGCGACAGTCTCTCCGGTACCCGGCCGGTTGGTAGCGAACGTTGGCCGGAAGTCGCCGCCCGTCACCGCTGTGTCCTCGGGGGCACGTGCGCGACGCCGAGTTCACTCCGCAATGGCATAGGCAGCCCAGTCACGTTGAAGTCTGCCGCGATCAACTCCAGCGCCTGCTTATCGAGGTGATATCCGTCTAGCGCCAGGCGCTCAAGTCGTCCACGAAGCTGGGTGTCGGTCCCCTTCTCTTGCTCGGTGACAGTGATTTGGCCGGCCAGGACAGTGTATCCGTGCCGGGCAAGCAGCGTGCTGGTGATTCGGGCCGCTTCCTCGATCTGCGCGGCTCCCCAGGGAGGGATTGGTATCTGATTTAGGACGGGCGCTGTGACGTGCCGGTCGACGAATCGGCGAGCCCACCAGTCGACGGTAAGGGTGTTCAGCAACCCGAGCAGTGCAAGGCGCTCTATAGCCGTCGAATTCTCACCATGCATGGCTGCATGCACATAGCCCTTATTGTGCAAGATTCCGGCCTCGGGCAAAGCTGTCGCGATGATCGTTCGTGAGTTGTCAACTGTACTGGGGTGACGGAAGATGATCATGGGGTGATGTTCGTCGAGAATGGGGCTTCCGGCGCGGAACTCCACTCCACGTTTCTTTCCCACCAGACTGCGGAAGTTGTTGACGAACTGCTTGAAGGCTTCCCTGTGGTCGAACTCAAACTGATCCACGTGTGCAGTCATCAAGATTTTCCACGATCCCGGTCGGGCTACCCGATCTGCGAGATCGCGGTCCGGCCCGCTTCCCCGGAAGTCCCAGCGGGCATCGTGTATAGCCTTGATCCAGCCATCACCCGACGCCAGCCTCGGGTGCTCACGCATAGCGTCGAATACCTGGCGTTCCGCAAGGCTAGTGAACCAGGGAATGACATGCGTCTCCGAGAACGAGGCGAGGGCATTCTGATCGAGGACGATGGCATTCTGGTCGGTAGCGGCCTTGACGTCCGCAGGATCATTGGCGGCCCATATTCGCGTCACGGGAGCCTGGGACGGCGCCGCGCTTAGGAAGACCACGGCGTTGTGGGGCTCCACGTCCTCGAAGATCCATTCGCCCTGGTTGCGCCCTTGAACGATCCGCAGATCGAATTCGGTAGTGAGCGTCGCGCGGAGGTTTTTCCAGCCGGCCAGAACCATGCTCTGCCGAGGGAGCACCAGTCCCAGTCTCCCTGACGACCTACGCAGTGTAAGAGCGCGCTCCAGCATCAGTTGCGCGAGTTCGAGATGTGTACCGCCACGCAAGGTGTACACCTTTTTGAATAGCTCCTGCAGGAGCTTGCGTTGCGCTTCTTCTTGCTGTTCCTGCTGCGCCTCAATAGGATGTTCGGATCGGAGTTGGGCTATCCGCGCGTCGCGTAGTTTGTCAGGTAGCGCCATTAGGCCGGGGAGCACACCTGCCCAGTAGGGGGTCGGCTCCCACATAACCTTGTCCCACGGCGGATTGCCGACGATTACGTCGAACCCGGGCCGGGATTGCACGAAGACCTCTGGGAACAGGTAAGGCATGTGCGCGGCCTGAAGCCTCGTGACCTCCCCCTGTACCGTCTCGCTGTTACCGTCTGCGATTGCCTTCTCCGGGCCCAGCGGCAACGGAATAAGACCCAAGCGAATCGCGACCGCTGCGTCGAGGAGGGCCTTCGCGGGCGCGGCGTCTCGCATCGCCTGCGCATGCTCCTTGGCCGCTTCACGGACCTCTGCCTTGGTCGCCTCCGCAGTCTGGGCTGCCCGCACAAGGCGATCCCGCGCGTTCTGGAGGACTTCCCGTAGTTCGGGAGCGAAGAAACTCTCCTGCCCCGGTGCCCGCTGTGGCTCGAGAACCCCGAGGACCTCGTCAATGGTGGCGATGCCAGTGAGGCTGTTGCCGACCACCAGGTTGTGGTCGAGGGTGCTCATCGGCAGGCCCGGGACGAACGTGTGGATCCAGATGCTGACCCGCGCCAGCTCGACCGCGATTAGGTTGAGGTCTAGGCCATAGATGCACCGTCGCGCGATCTGCCTACGTAGAAGGGCGCCAGTCTCGATCTCGACGCTGCCGGCCTGGTCGCCGAGCGCCTCCTGGGCGGCGTGCTCGAGGCGAGTCAGCTCGTCAGAGACCGCGGGAATCGGGTGCTCGGTGAGAAACGCGGTAAACCTGGCCTCAATCCGATCGATGGCCGCTACAAGGAAGTGCGCGGAGCCCATCGCTAGGTCCGCAACCCGGAAGTCGAAGAACGTCTCCGCCGCCGCGGCCCCGTCATCGCTGGCCAGCAACTCGCTGACACCGGCCAAGTGGTTATCGAGTGCTGGTTCGAGAGCAGAGTCGAGCAGGTGCTCAACTGCGAACTGCTTGGTGAAGTAGGAACCTGTGGCCTTGCGCTCCCCAGACCTGTTGTGGATGTATGCGCGGCCCTTGGCAACCTCGATCTCATCACCCGGCTTGGCTGGCAGGTATGCCCGCGTCTTGGGGTCAACGGTTAGGTCGACTTGGGTGATCGACAGTTGCGATTCCAGCAAGCCCTCGTAGATGGTGCCGAATTCCCTTACTCCCAGCGACCGGAAATCCACTGGGCCCTGAGTGCCGTCGTCACCAGAGTCCACGAGCATGCTGCGCAGCGCCGGGCCGAACTCCGCGTCCGCCAAGTGCATGTCGGTCAGCGCAGCTCCAGCGGGGGTGATATGGGGGTCGCGGGAGAAAAGGCCCCCGTTGTAGGCGGGGACGTCCCAACTGGTGTTGCCTTCGTCGATGGCCTTCCAGATGGTGAGCATGTCGTCCCACAGACTTGTCGCCTGGGGGTCGAAAGTCATCCCTGGGTCGGCCGCGAAGTCGCGGGCGACCGTCTTTAGAGCATGCCGGTCGTACCGGGGGTTGCGCCCGTAAGGGAGCAGGCCGCGGTCTTCGGCGTATGCGAGGAATAGCAGCCGGAAAAGAACGAGCAGTGTGCGATGGTAGGCCTCGGCGAGTTGCTCTTCCGTCCGGGCGTCCATTCGTTCTGCGACGGCGACAGCTAGAGTGGGCACGACATCCTCATAGACGCGTTTGCGCAGCCGCTTGCCAAGGTCTGCAGCGAAGTTCCCGCTGGAGGCGAGGATCTGCTCGACTGTGCCACCGCGCTCCAGGGCGGTTGGACCGAACAGCAGCGTCACGTACGCGGCATCCTGCTCCGATAGCAGCGCTAGGTCCAGCTCTGCGTAGGTCTCACCCTGGCCCTTCCGCCCGACACCCACATCGGGGCTGGCAGGGTAGAGGCGGATCTGGGTACCGCGCAGGACGACCAGCCACGCGAGCTCATCCCGCGCGGCGATGGCTAGCCCATGCGCGACTGGCGTTACGGCACCAAGCCGAGCGGTCGGCCGGTCGAACACCTCCTCTTCGTTGAGCAGGACCGCAATAGCCCTCGAGTTGCCGCCGTGGGTTAGTAGTACAGCAGCCGACCCGCGCTGCGCGGTCTGATACCCGAGCGCATGAATCAGCTTTAGGCCCCGCGTCCCGAGCATGGGCAGCGCGGCATGCCGCGCCGCCTCCCAGTCCGCCCGTGCCGGGACTCCCGTGCGCAGCTCATGCGAGGCGAACAGTCCAGAGTTGATCAGACCTGGGGATTGCTGGTCCTTCAGGCCGACCAATAGTCGATCGATGGCCCGGACGGCGGAATGTCTATCGGGTTCGGCCAGGACTGAAGCGCAGACGCGTTCAACCCGGTCCACGGGTAGGCCAGTAACCGGCGCAGGATCTCCCATTGTCCCAATGACCGCGGCAAGCGGCTCGCCGCTCGGAGCAACATAGAAGACGACTAGGAGCACAGGAGCAGGCCTCCCGGCCTGCCTCTTCTTAAAGAGCGTCCGCAGCTCATCGGCCTTGGGCTGCCCGCCCAGAGCCGACGCGATGGCCACTTCTAGAGCATTGTCGCCATTTCCGAAGAGGACCCTGTCGGTTTCGAATGCAGCGGACGTTCCGGTTGGCCTCATCCACGGCAGTGCATGCCCGTCGTAGTCCTCCAAGAAGCGCGCTGCAACGCTAGACGGCACGGTCCCTCCCCGCCACGCAGTTGGTCGCCGTCGCACTCTAGCGCTACCCGTGTGCCGGACACGGCGTTGCAGCCCTTTTTGGACAATCGGCAGCCGCTAAGACCACTCGCGGTTCCGGGTCGGCCCGCCGGGCGGATGGGTAGGCAATGCGGACGGCAGCGTCGGCAGCGGGTTGCGCAAGACGGACTCGCCGTGGGCCTGACGCGGCTGGTCCTCGTTGCTGGCCCGTCGCATTCGACTGTGCCGACGTCGGCGAGCACCGGGCGGGGATGCTGGATGTGGCGCTAGCCTGCTGGGCGGCCGGCTTGGCCCTCACGGAGTCCGGTATACCTGCTTAGCGAGTGACGTGGAAGTTTGTGGGAGTGGGGCAATGAAGCTCAAGCAGCAAGCACGCGTGCTGAAGCGCAAGGCACTGACATCGTTCATCACCGCGGCCGAGGCCTTCAACTCGCCGCGCGACGATGGCCGGGTGACCAAGGTGCTGCTCCACCTGCAGCACGCCTTCGAGATGCTGCTAAAGGCGGCACTTGTCCAGACCGGGAAGCAGGTGTTCGACCAGGCGACGGGCCGTTCCATAGGTTTCGAGCGCTGCATCGGCTTCGCCATGAGCGATGCCGTGATCAAGCTATCTGAGGCTGACGCCGGCACACTGCGTGCCATCGACGCTATGCGCGATGACGAGCAGCACTGGTTCAACGTGGTCTCCGAGCAGTTGCTCTACCTGCACGTACGCGCTGGTGTGACGCTGTTCGACGAACTCCTCCAGCGTGTATTCGCCGAACGGCTGGCTGGCTTGTTCCCGGACCGCGTGCTGCCGGTCTCCGCGGACCCGCCGCGAGACCTCGCGCTGCTGCTCGACGACGAGTACCAGCAGATCCGGGAGCTACTGCGGCCCGGCCGCCGTGCCCGCCACGATGCACGTGCCCGAATCCGGACCCTGCTAGCTATGGAGGCACACGTAGAGCCGGACACCCGCGTCTCCAGCAATGATGTGGACAGGGTAGAGAAAGGCATCCGTGGTGGCGATCCCCGTGACATAGTGTTCCCGCGCCTGTCCGACCTGGCCACCGTCGTCGACGGGGAAGGGCTCACCGTCACGGTCCACTTCACTAAGAAGGAAGGCGCGCCGGTTCACTACGTGGCCGACGACTCGACTCCCGCTGCTGCCATCCGGCAGATCGACCTGCAGAACAAGTACCATCGGTCCCCAGCCGAACTCGCCTTGGCCGTCGGGCTGAGCAGTTCCCGCGCTTTCGCGCTCCGCCGCCACCTTGGAATCGACAACGACGAGTCTTGCCGCCACGACTTCCAGTTTGGCTCGCAACGGCATCCCCGCTACTCCGACAACGCTCTAACCAAGATGCGCGAGGCGGCGCGGGAACTGGACATGGACGCCATATGGGAAGCGCACCGGCCCGGCGGCAAGGAATGCCCCCCATGCTCCATCCAAGGCTGCCGGGCATCCTAACGGTCCTACCGTGACCGGCGCAGGTTGGCCTATCGGAACACGCTACGTCCCGATCCGGTGGCAGCACTGCGACTCTCACTACCTCTTTCAGGAAGTTCACCTGCTGGGAAATTGCTCTCCTGGTTTCTGATCTTGATCGTCCGCTTTGTCACCTTTGTTTTATGACTTTCGACTGCATCACACCCATGCACTATCAGATGATCATGGGCAATTCAGCTGCCTCTGGTCGGCGACGGCAGAGGTCTGCTTGGCAGTAGTCGCGACCCTGACCAAGGGTAATGACCTGGACTACATCTGGCGCCAGGTCGACCGGAGCGCAACCAAAGACGCGGCCGCGTATTACATCTTGGAGCATCTTCCCGTGCAGATCGGCGGCTCAGTGAGCGTCATCCGCCCGCGCTCGGACCTTGGGAAGAGCACAATACCCGCATGACCGGGACGCGGGGGTTTGTCGGGGTGACGGACAACGGCTGGTACCAGCTGCTCGCAGACCGACCGGACCTGCTCGGCGAGGTCAACTTCTGGCGGCCGGGCGGCGGCGGGTTCCAGGCTTTGCGGCCAGGCGAGCCGTTCTTCTTTAAGACGCACGCACCGCACAACCGGGTCGTCGGCGGCGGGTTCTTCGGCGGGGCCGCACGGCTGCCCGCCTCTGAGGCCTGGGACCTGCTCGGCCCTGCCAACGGAGCCATCAGCCTGGAGCAGATGCTGGAGCGGATCGCGCATTACCGCCGCGAACCTCGGGCTCCCGGTGAGGACCCGGTCATCGGCTGCATCTTCATCCGTGACGTGACCTTCTTTCCGGATGACCTGACCTTTGACCCGCCGCCAGACTTCAGCTCCAACGTCGTCCAGGGCAAGACCTACGACCTAGGGGACGAGCGGTACAGCCGGTACTTCGGCGACCTCATGCAGATGGTGCTCGGCGTGGCGGTCGAAATCGATCTCACTCAGCCCTGGCACCTCAGCGGGCCGGTCTTCGGTGACCCGAGGCTTGCGCCCAACCGACTCGGCCAGCAGGGGTTCAAGGCCGTGGTCGGGGACGCCTACCACTGGCGGTGCGCGATCACAGGCGCGAAGATCCGCCCTGTCCTCGAGGCCGCCCACATCCAGCCAGTGTCGCCCCGCTACGGCGGAGAAAACCGGCTCGACAACGGACTGCTGCTCAGGTCAGACGTGCACCGCATGTTTGACCTTGGCTACCTGAGCGTGGACGCCCGGTACCGGCTGCGGGTCAGCAGCCGGCTGCGCACTGAGTTCGGTAACGGCGAGTCTTTCTACGCGAAGGAAGGCGAGGTAATCACCCTGCCAGACCGGCGAGGCGACCAGCCGAACGTCGACTTCCTCCAATGGCACATGGACGTGATGTTCAAAGCGTCGTAGTCGGCCCATGAGGCGGGATCCGACAGACAAGCGTTTCGTCCACCCCCGATTCTGGGTGTCTCAGACCCGATTCGCTCGCGGGTCTGACGTCAGGTAGATCCGCGTGTTCTGCTGGCTATGAAGGTTGGCCCAGTGGGAGCAGGTCCCCTCTGAGGTCTAGTCGTGGCAGACTCTTATGCTTGTGGCCAGGGACAGGCGCGGCGGGCGGAGTCGCCCGGAGGGTGAGCAGGCGGATCGGCCACCACTGCCGCTGCCGTTTGATTTCGTGGCTGTTGGTGTGCCTTTGTCCGTTCAGTCGACATCGGAGGCGGCGGTACGGCGCTGGCAGAAAGTGGTGGCAGACGCGGCGCGTGCTGCCGTGCCGCGACGCAGAGGCGGGTATGGCCCCGTGGCCGACGATGTGGAGGCGACGGTGGCCTACTTCTATCAGTCACGGCCTCTGGACACAGACAACATGATCAAGCCGATACTGGATGCGATAAAGGGAATCGTCTACATCGACGACGAGCAGGTCGTGGATGTGCACGCAGCCGTAAGGGCTATGCACGGCACCTACGATCTGAGTGAGGTGACAAACGTGCTCTGGCAAGCGATCGATGCGGGTGAGCCATTCGTCTATGTCCGTGTCCGTCCGCTCCCACAGCCGCTGGAGGTTCTGCCATGACCACTCCAAGACCCGTAGAAGCACGCCTGCTGGACCGGGTCGCTGAAGAATATCAGCGAAGAGGGTATGACGTGATCGTGGAACCGGGAACCCGGAACGTTCCCGCAGCCCTGCGCAGCCTGCGTCCTGACTTGCTGGCCGTTCACGGTGATGACCATGTTGCGGTGATCATCAAGACGGGCAACGGAGCCCTGGGTCTTCGCTCGGTCCAGGATATGGATGCACTTCGTGGTGAGGGCTGGCGACTGGAACTGGTCGTCCCGGACGACCCGGTCCCGAGCGCGCCGCCTGCGGCCGTCGCGGCACGGCTGGGCGAGGCTGAGCAACTCGCGGACAGCAATCACGCGGTGGCGGCGTTGCTGCTTGTATGGACGGCAGTCGATGAAGTGCTGCGCGGGCTCGCCTCCAGATTCGCCCCCAGTGAGACTGGACGAAAGATCCTGTCTCCGGATCAGGCATATTCGATGGGCTTGCTTAGCGAAGGCCAGCATCGTTTGCTTAGTGCACTCCAACGTCGCCGCAATCAGGCGGCGCATTCTATAACGCCAGAGCAGGTTCCGCCAGATGTCATTCGCGATGCTGTGAACCTGCTGATTCGCATGAGCCGACCATCATATGTTCCCCCGCCGATAATGGCCGATCGTGTTCTTGCCGGGCCTGATCAGCATGGGACGCCGCTTGAGCAGGTGCGCCGTCTTTTCCCTAGCTCTGATCCAGTTGAGCAGTCGGAAGCAGCAGAATATATAAAATCGCTGCAAGCCGAGACTGATCATTAGAATTCCGATCTGCGCAGAGTGTAGGATTCCCTGCGGACCTCCTAGAACCGTGAGGTAATTTCTCCTATGGCTGGGAGTGCTAGGACGGCACGAACGAAGCCACATCAGCTGGCAGAAATGCGTGCAGCAGCTATTTCCTAGCGTGAGCAGATGGAGGCCTGACGTTTCATTCCGAAAAGGACTCCTGGAAGTCAGAGGATGTCATTACCAGATGGCTTGGGTCTTGAGCCTTTTCGGTCGCGGCCTGTACCTGGTGGGGGTGACCCGCTGCACTACCCCCTAGAGCAGGTGGCAGTGCCTGCAGGGCGCCTGTCATCGCGGAAACGATGTCTTTAGACTTTTTAGATTCGCCTTGGGCGGCTGCCCGAATTGCCTTGAGCGCGCCGTGTGACCAGACGTACGCGCATACCAGCATTGGGACGGAAGGGATGAGTGACATTACTATGACTAGCGCTACGACTGGGGCGTGGGCGCCTAGCTCGGTAGTCGCCACGCCGGCTACAGGGGGCGTGAGGAGTCCCGCCACACCCGTGACCACCGCTCCGCGTTTGGGCAGGCACGGTTGCGGAGTGTTAGCCTCGTGCCCGGTGGTCAACCCTTGGGGCGACGGCGGCTCGGCGTCGGCGTGCGTGGAGAGGGAGCTGCCCGGCATGGTTCGCCTTCCGAGGACATGTAAGCTCCTGTAAACTTTTACAGGAGCTTACAGTGTGCTTGACGCGCCGTGCAAGTGAGGTGAGGATGCAGGTAGACAGCGACCCGGCCGAGCGGCTTCGGTCCGCGCTGGCCAATCTCCACCGGGAAGCCGGCAGCCCCAGTTCCCGGGAGATGGCGAGCGGCATCGAGAAGGCAAGCCACACGACGATCGCCCAGGCGCTGAGCGGAAGACGTGTCCCCTCATGGCCTGTCCTCCAGGCCGTCGTCGAGTACCTGGGTGGCGATCAGGAACTGTTCAGGGGGCTCTGGGGCGCCGCTACGGCGAAGGGGACACCGTCCGCCCGGCTCGGCAGAGCCGAGCAGGAGTTCCTTACGCGCTATCGGCGAAGCGTCGCCATGTACCACGGTCGGCTCGCGCCCCCGGACTTCGGGCGCCGACGCCTAGTGCCTCTCGCGGAAATTTACGTCGAGCAGGCCATTCTCCCGCCGGATTCCGGTACGGACGGTTCTATGTACTCGCTTATGGCCCTACGCCAGTTCGACGAGCTCATCACGCGCACTGTGCTTCTGGGAGACCCCGGAATCGGCAAGTCAACGGCATGTGGGGTCCTCATGTATCGCCATGCGAACGACGGGGGCCTCCCAGTTCCGTTCCTCGTCACGGCCCGCAACTTCGCGGGCATGGGAGCGCCTGAGAGGTCAGTGATAGCCTTCCTTGAGCGTGAGCTCGAGACTCTATACCAGTGCCCGGCGCCACCTGGCCTTATTGAGAGACTGCTCCTCGACGGCCAGGCGCTTGTCATGTTCGATGGACTCGATGAGCTGATAGAGCCTGCCTTGAGGGCCGAAGTTGCGTCCATCATTGAGATTTTCTGTGCTGAATTCCCGGCCTCGCGTGTACTCGTAACGTCGCGCCTGGTTGGCTACAGTCAGGCCGAATTGGACCCCGACCAGTTCACCGTTTACCGTATTACCGGGTTCAGGCAGGAGCAGGTCGCGGAGTATGTCAACAAATGGTTCGCGCTAGAGGAGTATGGTGCATCGGCGGACGCCGGAGCCTGGGCCAGGGGGTTTCTCGAGGAGAGCTCCATCGCGTCAGACCTGCGCACCAACCCTCTGATGCTGGCGCTGCTCTGCATTCTCTACCGCGGGAGCGGCTCTTTGCCCCGGAGGCGGGCAGAAATATATGAGGCATGCGCTAATCTCCTATTCAGTAAATGGGATGAGCGCCGCCAGATTCGCGCTGTTCATTCAATGAGCAACCTCGTCTATCCGGTACTACGCGGTATCGCGTGGTGGATGTTCACCCGCGGCCTCGCATCTCCTGTTACTGAAAGGGAGCTGGTGACTGAGGTCACGAGGATTCTACACGAGAGGGCTTATGAGCACGAACCAGAAGCTGCGGAGGCTGCTGCAGAGTTCATCAAATTCATCAATGGTAGAATGTGGGTCCTAACCGACGTTGGCACCACGAGCGGCGGGGAGCGGATCTACGCGTTCACTCATCGAACCTTCCTAGAGTACTTCGCCGCTTCATATTTGGCATACGTCTCGGACTCTCCCGAGCACCTAGCCGCGAACCTGATCCCGCTTTTCGGGAGCCGAGAATCGGAGACGGTCGCAGAGCTCGCCATATACATCAAAGATCGAACATCCACCGATGGAATTAATCGCGTATTTGACGCGGTAATGAGTAAAAAGCGGCGGCCTTCAGAGTATGCCACCGTACTCTACTTCTGGTTGCGATTCATGGTGTTTGCAGACATTACACCAAGGGCTGTGCGTGCGCTTGTAAGACACGTTTTGGAATACGTGCGGGAAGATCCTTCGACTGAGGACGCGACCGAGATGCTGGGGCTGCTGCTAGTCGAGGATGATTGGGCGCGAACTGTAGTTGCGGATGAACTAACTGTCAGGCTTGCCGAGCTTATTGAGTCGGACGCTGAAGGCGAACGGTCTGCGGGAGTAAGGTTGGCGGGCATGATCTGCCGGATTCAGCGTGGCCGATACCGATTCTCGGCTCAGACTATCCGGAGGGGCGACGCCGACCCCGACATGGAATTCTGGAGACGCTGGTGTGAGGAAATAGATCATCGCTGCTCGGAAGTCGCGTCAGACGCCGGTGGAACCGGCCCCGTAGACATCAGGCCATCCGCTTTCAGCTGGGAAATCATGCGGAACGTCGACACGGAAACCGGAAAGGCCCTACTGCTCTCCGTGGCGGGCGATGAAGCGGCCCGTATTCTTAACCGTTACCCTCCCCATATTGCAGGAGAGCTTCTCCGTGTCGTTGCGGACTCTAGGCCGGACGCTGTAGCCGCTATCTTGCGAAACCTGCCGGGTGTGAGGGCCGGACTTTTCCTTGACTACCTAAGCCCCGCCGCAGGCGCCTCGATTCTCACTTTGACACCTTCTGACGAGGTGGTCCGTATCCTCGATAATGCCGATATAAGAACCATTTCGGTGATCATCATGGAGCTTCCGATTGAGGCTGCCGCTCGGCTAGTCAGGGAAATGCCGGATGAGCGCGTCGCCGATGTACTCTCACGCGTCACGCCTGCCGCTGCCGCCGCCATCATCCAGTCACTGCCTGAAAAAAGAGACATGATACTTCGCCGATTCAGTCCGTCATTCCGAATGCTAGTAATGCGCCGCGCAAGTGGATGAGTTACGCGCGGACGCCACGACGACACGACGGAAGCACGTCAGCAAAGTTGACACTTCCGTTGTGGGGCAGGGACATGCACGGAAACCTCCGATCGATAACCCCTGCCCTGAGACCTCATGCACATGCCACTATCCCGTCGACGCGAGGTGTGCTGGGCGACAACTGACTGACGTGACATGCTCCGGCTATGCTGAAGGGCTATGGCCGTGAACGCACCACAGGCAGACATCGCCGTCGGTGATATCTTTGTAACGGCCAGCGATATCGCTGAAGCGATCACATGGCTCGCAACCCACATGGGGACCCAGTTCACCTTCACACAGGGTATGCAGGGCCTGTCCAACCCGCTCGCTGCATGGTCCGCTAAAAGGGGTTACAAGGGGCTCAAGAAGCATCCCGGCAACTCCACGGTCCCTGCCAAGGAGAAAATCCTCGACTACCTGAGCCTTATCCTGGTCGCGGCCGATCCTTCCCGGGCCATGGAGGCCGCAGCATGGACCGCCTCCGATACTCCGGCTGGCCAGGGACTCAGCGCGAACCCGGCTGAGAGGGTAGCAGTTGAGATGCGAGCCATGGCCGCCGCAAGAAGCTACTTCGCTGGGCTCGGGTGGCTCGAAGACCAGGCGGACGCTGATGCTTACAAGCACGAATCATTTGACCTGGTGCTGCGCCGCGGTGGCGAGGTGAAGCACGTCGAAGTCAAGGGAACCACGCAGATAACCAAGGGGTCTCCGGACGCTGGTATCAGGGTCTTCCTGACTCGGAACGAGGTAGACCACGCGCACGGGCATTGCAAGGCCGCCATGAAGTGCCAGTCGATCGCACTGTTTATCCTGTTCGGCATAAAACTCACCGCCGCCCCGAACGAGCCACCATCTGCCACCGGCGGATCGCGGCTTGTGCGCGACCCGTGGATCCTGGGCCACGGCACACTGGAACCCGCTGCGTACAGGTATCACGTGGCAGCCCGTAGCTAGACCGAGCCAGGCACGATCGCGACAGGTGGCTCTAGGCGGACTGGGCCTGACTCATTCCGTGGGGAACTTCGTCGAGCGAACTCGATTAGCTCGCAGGAACCAACCGGTAGATCGCGCCGACACTGTCGTCGCTCACGTACAGCGCACCATCCGGTCCGGGCACAGCGTCCACAGGACGTCCCCAGTAGCTGCCGTCGGCGTTCTCGTACCCGCCAACGAGGGTGACGGCAGGCGAAAGCGTCCCTTTCGAAGCGTTCCAGGCCAGCCATAGCACCACCGGCGCCTGCGGCGGCTGACGGTTCCACGAGCCGTGCGCGGCGACCACGGCACCGTCTGACCACGGCGCCGGGATCTTACTGCCCTCGAGGAAGGTCATGCCGAGTGGCGCGCTGTGCGCGGGAAGCCCGACCTCGATCGGCGCCAGCGCCGCGCAGTCCAGCGCATTCCCGCCCGGGTTGGTGACCGAGTTAGGGACCAGCGGAACATCGGCCAGTGACCCCGCCGGATGATTGTCGTCCTGGTCTGGGTCGCAGTACGGCCAGCCCAGGTCCCGGCCTGCGGTGACCGCTGCCACCTCGTCGGGCGGGTGGTTGTTGACGTACGACTGGAAGACCTTGCCGAACGCGTCGCTGTCTCCGCCGTACGGACCGTGCGTCGGGTAGGGGATGTTGTCACGCTCGTTCACCGCTGTCCAGACCGAGCCATTCGGCGCCACCGCCAGGCCCTCGCCGTTGCGGACTCCGCGCTCGACCACCCGCAGGTCCGTCCCGTTGGGCAGGACGGCCATGATCACCGCACGCTGCGGCGACATGGTCCGGTCGTCGGGGTTGGCGTTGGACGAGCTGCCCACGTTGAAGTAGACCGTCCCGTCCTTGGCGACCGTCACATCTTTCGCACTGTGCACGTCGTCGCCGCTGGGATCAAGGTCCGGCAGCCGCGCTGCGATCACCGTGCGGGCACCGCTGATCCCGGAAGCTCCCCAGGGGTACCGGTCGATCTGGTCCGACTCCGCGACGTACAGCACCCACTTGCCGTCGAGCTTGGCGAACGCCATGCCCTGCGGAGAGGTCAGCCCGGACAGCAAGGTCGAGACGGTCGCGGTGCCCGCCGCGTCCGGCCGCAGCTCGTAAATGCTGCCGGCGCCCGGACCGCTGACGAGAAGGTCCCCTTCGGGTGTCCAGGCCTCCATCCGCGCGCCGGGGACGCGGGCCCATACCCGGACGGTCCAGCCGGCTGGCACCGTCAGCGTGTGCGGCGTTGACAGCGTCCCGCCGCCTTCGCCCGCCGGAACGATAAGTGTCGTCGACCGCGCCCCTGGCACGTGAGCGACCGGCGACGCGCCGAGTGACCCGGACGACCCGGATGCCGCGGATCCCGTTCCCGTGCCCTGCCCGCCGCCTAGCGACGAGCTGCACGCCGCGGCGGCCACGACCAGCGCCGCGAGCAGGACCAGCGGGTAACGGCCGAAGCGCACCATCATGGACTCATCACCCGTTCAGCCGTTCGCTACCGACACGCACACGCCCAAGGTCGTCACCAGCATAGGGAGATAAGCCAATGCCACTTGTCCGTATTGACCTTCCCCAGGGCAAGTCCGCGGAGTACCGCCGCGGCGTCGCCGACGCCGTCTACACCGCGATGAGGACCGTGCTCAGCGCCCCCGAGGACGACCGGTTCATGGTCATCGCGGAGCACGACCCCGACAACCTCGTCATCGACCCCAGGTACCTGGGCATTAGCCGCAGCCCGGACGCCCTGCTCATCCAGGTGACCCTCAACGAGGGCCGGTCGGTCCAGCTGAAGAAGGACTTCTACCGCGCTGTCGCCGAAGGCCTGCGCGACCGCGTCGGCCTGCGGACCGAGGACGTGACTATCAACCTCGTCGAGGTACCCATAGAGAACTGGTCATACGGCAACGGCGAAGCGCAGTACGTCAGCTAGGGAACTCAAAAACCCATGATCCCGAACGGACCCGTCGTGACTGTGATCGCGAACCCTTGACGATCACAGCGTGCAAGCCCGCGAACGTGAGTACCCCATCGGCTCACGCGGGACGACGTGGCCAGACTGGTCTGGTACCTGCGAGCACGTGCCAGGCTTGACTCGCTGAACCACTGCGTTGCAAAGATCAGCTATGGCTTGTTGTAAATTTTACAACAATGTCTTGGCTGTGAGACAGCAGACTGCTAGCTTTGTACACGTGGATGCGGGTCAGACCGCAAGGCGAGCACTCCGCAGCAAGGAGTTGAGGGCGACTACTATGCCCGGTCTTACTCGAATTCAGCATGACGTCACTGACATCAGCTCGGCTGATCAGTTGCTCCGGTTTGCGCTGGCCGGCCAACTGGCACTGCTGGAAGGTCGAGGCTACAAGCAGGGCGTAGTCGCCGTGGGGGCCGGCCTCGGCCGTGAAAGCCGGAGCGCGGGGTCAGCCATATCGAGAGCCCTGCAGAACGGCCCCCGCCCCCAGGACCTGACTGGCTTGGATGAGATCATCGGCACGCTGAACCCGGACCTGGATGACACCGGGACTCTGTCATCACTGGCTCTCCGGCTGTCAGCGGGACGACACGCCAGGGTCGAGGGCAGCCACCTGGCCGCGCGGATCCCGCCAAGCTGGACCAGGAAGATACTCGCCGACCAGCCTGGCGACGAGATCGGGGTCTTGATGCAGGCATCTGCGCTGCTGTCGGAGTTCATGACCGCAGGCAAGCTTGGCGCGGCTGACAGCATCACTATCCGGCAGCGCTACAGCGAAGAGCTGAAACTGCTGGCGCGCAGGCTCATCCTCATCTCGGTAGCCCCACCGACCGCCAAGACTTACGACGCGCAGATGCTGCTTGGCATGCTGTCCAGCTACGCCCTTGAGCCAATGCGGGACCTGCTGGACTCGCAACTGCGCCACTCGCCAATGTCATTCCGGGTATGGCAGGCGATCACCGAACTGGTCACACTCAGTGAGGACGGTAAGCATGCTGATGCGCTGCAGCGCTGGGTGCGTCAGCTCATCACAGACTCTGCGGGCCTGCGGCAGTACAGCCTGTACCCGGGAATAAGCCTGGATCTCGAGCTCGCTCTCGCCGTCCCGGCGTCGTGGTCCCCGCCCTGGGACGACTGGGTCAGCGAGGCGCTGCGGGCCCGGGCTAGGAACGCAGCTGCCACCATCCGGGAACGGGGCACCGCGGCCATGGGGCTCTGGCAGCGGGCTCTCGTTGAGAACCGACCGGACCTGGACAAGGTTCAAGATGAGCTGCGCGGCCTGATTGCCGAGTTGAGGGACCCGGACTCCCAGTCCGACGCGGCTGCGGGACTCCGCTGGCTGGCGGCCACCCTCGAGCATGTCATCGATGAGCGGGTGGCCGTGTGCAACGACTGGCCCGATATCGACGAGAGCTGGTTCCGGCACGTCCAGGCGGCAGCGGGCGAATTGGACAGGGGCTGGCTTCCTGCTCATCTCATTAATGGCACCAAGGGCCTGTTCCGGCACATGATCCTGCAGAACGCTGGGGTCTACCGGCGTGCAGCGATCGAGACGATCGTCACCAGTGGCCTGGCCGAACCAGTGGCCAGGGCGTTGGGAACCCTGCTGAGAACCGAGCAGAACGAGTCGTGGCTTCGCATCCGGGCCGAGTTCGCGCTGGGCTTCCTGCAACGGCAAGACGCATCGGTCGAAACCGACCTGGCGCACGCCTGTGAGCACGCATACGCGAACATGAAGCGCGGTGAGGCGCAGCCCAATGGATCACTGCGATCTCACGTGACTGAGATGCACGCCTCACTGTTCGCGGTCGGAGACTGCTTCGGCGCCTGGGGAGCCGGGGAACGCGCAAGAAACGCGCGGGAGAGACTGCGGCCGATACTGACCGATCTGGCCGGAGCCCAGGGTGATCGCGCCCAGACGCTACGGCGACCTATTCAGGCCACGGCCTACCTGTTGACCGTCACCGCGCAGCCCACCGTCGGCAACAGAAAAGACCTCTCCCAGGAACTCCTGGAAGGGCTTAGCCACAGTCCGGATCCGGTCACGGCCAGGCTCAGTCGGTGGGCGCTGAGCTTCCGATTCGCACCTGACGGATGGACGCGGCCACTACTAGCTGCGGCCGAGCACGGTCAGCTTTACGACATGCCCTGATCCCCACAAGAACGATCGGCGGCTCCAATGGAACCTTCGCATAGCTCCCGAGGTAGGTGGCCTAGCCTAGCGCCGGCACCCAACCCGCTTAGACGCGAAGCCCCGGATTCGGCCTAGAAGCAGGTGATGACAATGGCCTGGGGATGGATCTTCAAGAGGCTTGCCACCGGATCAACGGAGATGGGGCTGTTCGGTTACCTATCCAATAGGGATCAGAACAAGACCCGGATCAAGCTTGAAAGCGCTCGGCAACAGGCCACGATGGACATAATTGACCATCTGCCCAACGGTGCAGTCTATCGAGAAGGCACACCAGACGGGTGGCGCGAGATCATGATGCCCTGGGAGCCGCAATCCTCTCTGTTCATGATTCCAATGGAACACCACGGGTCGCCAGATTCATCCGCGCCGACTCAACTGCCGCCGCCTCCAAATGCACTTAACCAATCTGGTGACGCCGCTGACTAGAGGAATCCCGAAAATCCGTCAGCCAGTGCGGCATTTCGTGAAGGCGGCGGAGTTTCAGGTGTCGGTACCGACGCCATGGTGGACGAAGAACAGGCCGCGTGGATCGTACCGCTCCTTTACCCGCAGCAGGCGGGCGTAGTGGTCGCCCCAGAACGCTGTCTGCCAGTCGGCTTGGAAGTAATCCGTTTCGTTGAAGTAGGAGGCGGGCTGCTCCCGGAGGGCTTTCAGCGGCGCCATGGACGCGGTGACGTACTCCGCCTCCAGCCGTCCCTTCGCGGTGTCCGGCTCGTGGCCGGGGATGCCGGGATAGACCCACTGCTGGAGGTTGGCGGAGATCGCCAGCGCGAAGGCGTCGAGGACCGCCGGGTTCGTCGCGGTGTCCGCCGTCCGGCTCACGGCGTCCGCGGCGCCGCCGGCGAGGCCCTTGTTGCAGTGCAGCTCGAGTTGGCCGAACTGGCTGGCACGGACGAGCGCGTCGACGAGGGCCGACTGACGTTCGGGGGCGAGAAGCTCTTGCGACACCCAGGTCGACTGGTAGGAGGACCAGAACGCAGCCACCTCGATGGCGTTTCCCGACCAGTAGTAATAGTCCTTCGGCGCGCCCGGGAGGGGGTCGAGCACGATATCGGTGGGGGCGTACTTCTCGTAAAGAGCCGCATCCCAGTAGTACTGGGCCGGGACCGCTCCCACTGACAACCCGGTGAGGGTGTAGTCGGCCGGGCGGGCCTTGACCCAGGCGAAGAACGGGGCCCAGGTCTCCTCGGCCTGGGCCGTAGTGAGCCCCTGGAAGTTCATGGCGACGGTGACCGTGGGGCCGTACCCGAAGTGGAGTTGCTCGCCCCAGTGCGGGTTAACCAGGCTTTCGCGGTAGAACGAGATCGTCTGCGCGACCAGCGCCTGGTAGGCGGCGTCGGACTTGGCGCTGATCGTCGCGTTCACTCCGCCCAGGTAGTTGGGCAGCGGGTGGGTGCGCATCGTGAACCGGGTGACGACGCCGAAGGTCCCGCCTCCGCCGCCCTTGAGCGCCCAGAACAGGTCCGGGTCCTGGACCGCGTTGACGACGCGCACGGTCCCGTCGGCGGTGACGACCTCCGCCTCCAGCAGGTTCGCCGCGGCGGTGCCGAACTCCTTGGAGTAGCTGCCGAAGCCGCCACCCTGCGTCAGTCCGGAGACGCCGACGGTGGTGCAGCCCCCGCCCTGTACGTAGCGGCCCCCGACGGTGGTGACGGCGTTGTAGGCGTCCAGCCAGATGCAGCCGGCACCGAGGCTCACCGCCGGCTCGGACTCGACCACGCCCGCGCAGCCCTGCGGCACGAAACTGTCGTGGACCTCGATGGCCTGCATGTTGGGCCTGGTCCAGATCAGCAGCG